>Ga0310121_10000117_pt1 | contig 78990 bp, 55 predicted proteins | sample CB27_Tmax_986_MG_FD_203504 | JGI IMG/M metagenome (GOLD analysis project Ga0310121, IMG submission 203504) | Marine microbial communities from Western Arctic Ocean, Canada - CB27_Tmax_986 | ecosystem: Environmental > Aquatic > Marine > Oceanic | place: Canada: Western Arctic Ocean | collected... | reverse complement strand
ACCCCCGCCACGTATGCGCTTGGCTGTGTTCTTCCAGCTTCGGCTACGCCTCAGCCTCCAGAACACAGCCGAGTTACTTAACCCCGATTCTCTCACTTAGGCTGGTACTAAAAGCGGGGTAAGGTCAACTCGTGTTCCCGTTCGGCTATACACCCGGCATGTGCGTGCTACCTGCAATCAAGGGTGTTGACGCGCCGCTGCGGCTCATGAATTCGCACGAAGATGGGTCGTATGATTACCCCAGCGCCGACACGACCGTTTACCTGCACCATGAAGGCCCCTGCTGCATTCCTGAGTATTCTGCGGGACTCGTCAATCAGGGCCGAAAATTCAAGGTGCGTACCGGTCCGTTCACCTCGGATCGATTGTGGAGCGAGGTGAGGGCCGATTGCGAGGGTGCCGCGGCAGCCAACTTCTTCCGCTCCATGAACGTCGGACTGATCGGGGAAACGTATACGAACATGGTGGATATGCCGTTCGACGAGCATCGTTTACTCCGCTCCACCGGCAATTTGCTGATCCGCCCCGAGGTTGAGGAAATCGAAGAAGCCTACCAGCGGGTGACTCAGGACCAACTGGAGGATATGTATCGCGAATTTCGCGATGTGTATGACGTTGACCAGACGGTCACGAATGAACACATGACCGTCTCGGCCCGGCTTGCCGTCGCTTACGACGAAGTGATTCATAAGCACGACATTGGGGCCTTTGGATATTATTGGTGGGGAGAGAAGCAGCTCGTCACCCAGCTGCGTGCCCAGTCGGGCCTGGCCGTTTCACGGCTGGCAGCCATGGGTCGCCCGGGCGTGACCGAGGGTGATGTCAAGACAGCACTCGCCATGAAAATCCTGGATCTACTGGGGGGTGGCGGCATGTTCGTCGAGTTCTTTGCCATCGACTACGACGGCGAGTTTGTGCTCATGGGACATGACGGGCCGGCCAAAGCTCCAACACCTCGAAACCCATCACGGCAAGAGTGGGCACGGTTTGGGAATTGATTTCGACGTGCAAGAAGGACCCGTGACGCTACTGAACCTGACCCAATTCGATTCCGGCAACACCTTCAAATTGATCTACACCGTCGGAGAGATAATTTCCGGCGATATCCTGAACATTGGAAATCCAAACTGCCGCGTGAAGCTGCAAACTCCGTTGCATGAGTTTTTCGATGCCTAGTGCCAACAGGGACCATATTTGATACTGGCCGAATCGCCGTCACCATGGCCCGCCAGCAGGGCAACGCCGCAGTAGGATTGTGAGCTTGATGTGCGTTGGAGCTGCTGTGGGCCCAGACATCAAACGGCGAGATTTTTCCAGAAAAGAAGATGGCTGAAATCGAGCTCTACCTGGTTGGGACCAGAGCTTCACGATGCTTGCCTGCAAACAGTGGCGGGCTTTGTTATTTCTATCCAAATAATATGTGAATTCTGTTTACGGAAACTGGGTTGCCGCCAATCGACCGCGGGTGTCGGTCGTTGGCCCCATCGCAAAACCGTAAGCCCTCGACGCGCTACAAGGCTCAAAATTGCGGGGTTCCGTTGGTCAGCGACGATGGGGTAACCCGCCACTGGTAAGTCGGTCGTCGCGTCCAAGCGTTTGACGAACAGTAGCATAACCACTATTTTGCCTCTTGAATCTCAAGTCGACTAAATTGCGTGCCGCTTCGGGGTGACAAAAAAAGTACTGCTGCGATTGGCCAGGTCCACGCGATTGGCCAGGTCCATTGGTATCCTTCGAAAAGACAACGGCGCGCGGGTCGCTACTTCACAAAAACTTAGGATCCTTGTATATAGAACACGTTGACAAAAAATGTAGAACTCGTTTGGAGAGCAAGTATGACCACCGAAAGCAAGTGCCCCGTGATGGGCGGAAATTACACACATACCAAGGCTGGGGCCTCGTCGAATCGAGACTGGTGGCCGAACCAGTTAAACCTACAGATACTCCACCAGAACTCGCCCCTGTCCGATCCGATGGACGAGGATTTCAACTACGCCGAGGAGTTCAAAAGCCTCGACTTGAATGCCCTCAAGCAGGATATCGACAAGTTGATGACGACATCGCAGGACTGGTGGCCGGCCGATTACGGCCACTATGGACCGCTCTTCATTCGAATGGCATGGCACAGTGCAGGCACGTACCGCATTGGCGACGGCCGCGGTGGTGCATCTTCCGGCACACTCCGCTTTGCCCCCCTCAACAGTTGGCCCGACAATGTGAGCCTCGACAAGGCGCGCCGGTTGCTCTGGCCAATCAAGCAAAAGTACGGCCGAAAACTGTCGTGGGCCGACCTGATGGTCTTTACCGGCAACTGTGCCCTGGAATCGATGGGATTCAAGACGCTCGGTTTCGCCGGCGGGCGCGAGGACACCTGGGAGCCAGAAGCAGACATTTACTGGGGGCCTGAGAGTGAATGGCTTGGCGATAATCGCTACACCGGCGAAAGAGATCTCGAGAATCCTCTCGGTGCTGTTCAGATGGGCCTGATCTACGTGAATCCGGAGGGGCCCAATGGCACCCCAGATCCGCTCGCTGCCGCCACCGACATTCGAGAGACGTTCGGTCGCATGGCGATGGATGACGAGGAGACCGTTGCGCTGATTGCGGGCGGACACACGTTTGGCAAAGCTCATGGTGCTGCCGATGCAGACAAGTATGTCGGTCCCGAACCAGAGGGCGCCAGCCTCGAGGAGCAAGGCCTGGGCTGGAAGAACAGTTTTGGAAGTGGCAACGCCGACGATACGATCACCAGTGGATTGGAAGGCGCATGGACCACCGACCCGGTGAAGTGGGACAACAACTACTTCGACAACCTGTTCGGCTACGAGTGGGAGCAGACACAAAGTCCTGCTGGTGCGACACAGTGGACTCCCACGGATGCATCGGCAGTAGGCAGCGTGCCAGATGCGCACGATCCGTCGAAGAAACATGCCCCCATGATGTTCACGACCGACCTCGCGCTGAAGATGGATCCGATCTATGCGCCGATTTCAAAACGCTTTCACGAAAACCCGGAAGAGCTTGCAGCAGCTTTTGCCAAGGCGTGGTACAAGCTGACGCACCGCGACATGGGGCCCGTCTCGCGATGCCTCGGCACGTTGGTTCCCGAACCGCAGTTGTGGCAAGACCCCGTCCCCAAGGTCGATCATGAACTGATCGGGGAGCAAGACATCGCTGAACTGAAGGGCAAGATCCTCGCATCAGGACTCTCCATCTCTCAACTGGTCTCGACCGCCTGGGCATCGGCCGCAACGTTCCGCGGCACCGACAAGCGCGGTGGCGCAAATGGGGCGCGCATTCGCCTCGCACCGCAGAAGGACTGGGAAGTCAACAACCCGGCCGAACTGACGAACGTGCTGCAGACGCTGGAGCAGATCCAAACGGACTTCAACAGTTCGCAATCGGGCGGCAAGAAGGTCTCGCTCGCGGACGTGATCGTTCTGGGCGGGTGCGCGGCCGTTGAGCAGGCTGCGACGAAGGCCGGGCACGATGTGCAGGTTCCCTTCTCGCCAGGGCGCACCGATGCGTCACAGGAGCAAACGGACGTGGACTCGTTCGCTGTGCTCGAACCGACTGCAGATGGGTTCCGCAACTACCTCGCAAAAGAACACACGACACCAGCCGAGGCACTGTTGGTGGATCGGGCACACCTGCTGACGTTGACCGCTCCGGAGATGACGGTCCTTATCGGCGGCATGCGTGTTTTGAATGCAAACGTCGGACAGTCTGAGCTTGGTGTCTTCACCGATCGGCCTGAGACGTTAAACAATGACTTCTTCGTAAACCTGACCGACATGAACACCCAGTGGCAGAAGTCCTCCCGATGCGAGCACTTTTTCGAAGGACGGGATCACGCTACAGGTGAGGTCAAGTGGACCGCCAGCGCCGTTGACCTGGTCTTTGGTTCGAACTCCCAACTCCGAGCCATCGCGGAAGCCTATGCATGTGACGACTCGCAACAGGCGTTTGTGCGCGACTTTGTGGCTGCGTGGGACAAGGTGATGAATCTTGATCGCTTCGACCTTGCCTGATCTGCGCAACGGACCAGAAGGCCGTCTGAGATTTGCTGTTTTTGACTCGCACAACGAATGTTTTCAAATTTCCAGTCGCCTTACGAGTCCAAGGCGTCACCTCCACCGAACAAGCCACCTGCGATGATTCGCGGGTGGCTTTGGTCTCAGGTCTTTGGTACCGGGATTCATTTGTCGACTCGTGGATGAATCGAACCCGCGATGTCGCATACGTAATGGACCTGTAAAAGTAATTCTCTCGATGTTCGTGTTATACTGGCCACGTCACGGCATCTTTTTAGCCGGCACGACCTGTCCGTTTTCAAGTGGGCACAAAGCAACATGAAACCTGTCACGAGAATTCTACCGTTTCTATTACTGATACCACCATATTGCCAGATCAGGGTAGAAGAGCTGCCGCAAAAGCGTGTTACAAATATCAATTTCAAAGAGGTGTCAAATAGCAAGTTTCGTCGGTTGCCACTCGGAAACATCACCGCAACCGGCTGGCTCAAGAAGCAGTTGGAGATTGAGGCAGCAGGGATGGGAGGCCAACTCGATGAATTAGAACCCAAGTTGATTTACGAACCTTTTGTCAACAGGCAACATGACGAAAAGCTTGGCGAGCTTTACGGAGCGAGCGTCGTGCCGGGCTGGAGTTCAGAGATCTCAGGCCAGTACTGGAGTGGGTTCATTTCTCTTGCCTTCACCCCCGCCATCAGGCTCGCGCGAGTTTGACATACCCACGGCCACTGCGTTAACATACAGTGCTGTGGTCACAGTTGTTCCGAAAGAATCCCCCGCCCGCAAGGAAGCCCGGCCAGTTGGCGACCGTGTTTCTCCCACCTCACGCATGGTAATGTCATGGTTGCGTTGATTCGTTGCCTGTCTGCCACGACCATTTGTTCGCTTGGGCTGACCCCATGCATGGCAGATGTGTCAAAGACCTCTGTGGAGGACGAGCAGGGCTGGTCTCTCCAACCAGTCTGTCGCGTTGAACTCCCCGATGTAGGAAATCCAAACTGGCCGCGCCGCGAAATTGATTATTTTGTGCTGGCACGACTCGACTCGGCTGGCCTGGCTCCGGTTCGTGATGCAGGACCGCGGACACTGCTGCGGCGGATCTACTTCGATCTGGTTGGACTTCCCCCGTCGCCGGAGGAGATTCACACGTATCTGGCCGATGAATCGGCCGACCGTTTTGAGCGACTGGTCGACCGGCTCCTCGAATCGCCCCAGTTTGGAGAGCGCTGGGGTCGGCACTGGTTGGACGTGGCACGGTTTGCCGAGTCGAGTGGCAAGGAGTTCAATTTCAGTTATCCCCACGCCTGGCCTTATCGAGATTACGTGATCGACTCGCTCAACGCCGACAAGCCGTACGATCAGTTCATTCGCGAGCAGTTGGCCGGTGATCTCCTGCACGGCAATTGCCCTCCCGAACAACAGAACGATGAATTGTTAATTGCAACAGGCTTTTTGGCGATCGGTCCCAAGCGACACAACAACGGTCAGCGAGGGTTTGACGCCGATGTGGTCGACGAGTTGATCGACGTCACGATGCGATCGGTGTTGGGGTTGACCGTTGCCTGCGCGCGGTGTCACGACCACAAATTCGATCCGATTTCCAGCCACGACTACTATGCATTGGCGGGGATCTTTGCCAGCACGTCGCCGCTTTACGGCACAATTGCGCAGAAATACAGCAACCATCCAACCGACCTGGTTGCGATCGGCCCCCACGCCCAGCAAAGGCACGCCGCTGCCCAAGAGCACGACGTAAAAGTCAAAGAGGCCGCAGACCAACTCTCCCAGGAACAGGAAAAACTGAAGCAGGCCCAGGAGCAGTTGAAGCCGCCAGCCGAAAATTCGGAGCAACAACCGGCAACCGGTGACACAGACCCAACCGAAGTGCCTGCTGCTGGCGAAAAGGAAACAGAGATTGCGGCCCTCAAGGCCCAAGTTGCTGAATTAGAAAAGGCTGTTGAAGATCTCAAGGCCAGCGCCCCGCCACGGCCCGGGTACACCGTCTCTGCCCGCGACCAGGCAAAACCGGTGAATGCCAAGATCGCGATTCGTGGCAATCCGGGAAATCTGGGCGAAGAGGTCCCCCGCGGCTACTTGCATTGTGTTCGCCTCGATTCGGTTCCTCCCCCCAGTGCCGAGCAAAGCGGGCGGCTGGAACTGGCCCAGTGGATGACCCGTAGGGACAATCCGCTGACCGCGCGGGTGATGGTCAACCGTATCTGGCGTCACTTGTTTGGAGCCGGGCTGGTGAGGTCGGTCGACGATTTCGGTCAGCTTGGCACTCCCCCCAGCCATCCAGAATTGCTCGACTGGCTGGCTTCCGAGTTCATGGCAGAAGACTGGTCCGTCAAGCACATGATTCGCACGATCGTGCTCAGCCGGTCGTACCGGCTCAGTAGCACCGCCGACGAGCGGGGTATGGCGGTCGATCAGGCAAACGTCATGCTGTGGAGGATGTCGCCACGACGACTGGAGGCGGAGGCAATTCGCGACGCGCTGCTCACGGTAAGCGGCCAGCTCGACCTGTCGCGACCAGAAGGTTCTCCAGTAACCGACTTGGGAGATCGGCTGGTCCGCGACGTGGGACTGGACCAACTGCGACCCTCCAGCAACCACCGTAGTGTGTATCTTCCGGTCGTGCGCGATTATCCTCCCAAGTTGTTCGAGCTGTTTGACTTTCCGTCTCCCAACCTCGTGAGTGGCGATCGGGTCGCAACCATTGGCCCTTTGCAGGACCTCTATCTCCGCAACGATGAGGAGATGCAGAAGCATTCGCGGGCCATGGCGGAACTGCTCCTTGAAAAGGCACCGGCCAGTGACGAAGCCCGCGTGCAATTGGCGTTTGAGCTGGGATTTGGTCGGTTGCCGTCGGCGGAAGAACAAGCGGCCTCACTTTCACTGGTCGAGGACCTGTTGAGCCACACCGAAGATGCCGAACCCGACAATTCAGAGGCAGCAAAGCTGCCGCAAGAAGCAAGCGACGCGAAAGAAAACATCTCGCCGAGCGTGCAAGCCTGGAACGCGCTCTGCCAGGCCCTTTTCGGCAGCGCGGAATTTCGTTATTTAGTCGACATCGATTACGGTAACTAAGGAGCCCGATTTTGAATCGAGTGAATGGGCGAACGGCAGTCCGCCAATTCCCGTAAAAACCACAGGTCAACAGTGTGCATCTCGCCAGGAGTCAACTTGTCCTGATCGAAAGTTAGCCTGATCGAAAGCTGGAGAATCAAACGTGGCAAGACAATTTTCACGACGGCAATGTTTGCACGCCGGCTCTGCCGCGTTTGGGTCCCTGGCATGGGCGGCAATGCAGGGTCATGCCCAGGTGACCCAGGCAATGAACCGAGCACCGGATGCCTTCCGGTTTGTTCCCCGCGCCAAGCGGGTCATCTTTCTGTTCATGAATGGCGGGCCGAGTCAGCACGATATGTTCGACTACAAGCCAGAGCTGGCAAAACGGTCTGGTCAAATCGGGCGGGACGAGAAGAAGCCTCTCATGGGTCCGATCACCCCCTTCGCCCGGCACGGTAACAGTGGCCAGTGGATTTCCGACTTTCTACCGCATCTTGCCAGCCAGGCCGATCAGCTATGCGTGATCCGTAGTATGCAGACCGACAGTTCCGCCCACCCGCTGGCTATTCCTCTCTTACACACCGGCAGTTTCCAGTTCACCCGGCCGTCGATAGGCTCCTGGATTCTTTACGGATTGGGCACCGAGAATGAAGATCTGCCCGGATACATTAGCATCAATCCGACGCGGACGTTCGGCGGGCCCTCGAATTACGGCAGCGCCTTTCTGCCGAGCAGTTTTCAAGCGACCAGAATTGGCTGGCAAGGGAAGTCGCTCCGTGATGTAACCATTGAAAACATCGGGTCTGACGGTGCGCCGACCACGACAGCGAGGCGCCAGGTGGAACTCACCCAGGCGCTGAACCGCTCGCTCTTGGCCCGTGGCCAGGCCGTTCATAGCGTCCAGGGCGCTTTGGATTCGCTCGATCTTTCACTACGTATGGAAGCGGTTGTCCCGCACGTGATGAACCTCGCTGAGGAAACAACCGAAACTTTGTCCATGTATGGCATCGATCAGGAACCGACCGACAACTTTGCCCGTCAATGTCTGCTGGCCCGCAGATTCGCCGAGGCTGGTGTGCGATTCATTCAGCTCACGCACGGTGGCTGGGACCATCATTCCAACATTGAATCCTTGACCGACCGCTGCGCCAACATCGACAAACCAATTGCGGCCCTGCTAGCCGACCTCAAGCAGCGTGGTATGCTGGACGACACGCTCGTGCTGTGGATCGGCGAATTCGGCAGACAGCCCGATACGCAGGTTCTAGACGGCAAGCTCGCCAACGGTCGGGACCACAACGCCAAGGGCTATTGTGCGTGGCTCGCCGGCGGTGGCGTCCGCGGAGGTTTTTCCCATGGGGTGACCGATGAACTCGGCTACGAAGCGGTGGAGAATCAAGTTCATCTGTACGATCTGCATGCGACTATCTTGCACCTCCTTGGACTGGATCACGCAAAGCTGACCTACCGTTACTCCGGTCGGGACTTTCGGCTCACCGACGTCCATGGCCAGGTGGTTCACGATATCATCGCGTAGCTGGCGGGACTGTCAGGCTTCACCTGGCTAGAAAGATGCACGAACTAAACAAGAAAACGAACCGCTACCGGGTTGCCACGATCTTTGTCCTGGCATTCTGGGCGGGAGTGGGCCAGTGGTGGGAAAACAAACAGGTGACTGCGGCTGGCGCTGCGGAGACTTCAACCCTTAGCTTCCAGCTGACCGCCGAGAGATCATTGCAACCTTATGGAGGAACTCCGTTTTGTTACGACCTGGATCAGGATGGTGCCGTCGATGTGCTGTGGCTCCAGTCGCCGGGGCTGTTCCACTCGAAGGTCTACGATGGTCATTCGCCGTTTGTGAGCCGACAAACCCCCCAGGAAAGGCAGCACTATTGCCTGACGGCGACCACCGCCGATGGCGACATGCTTTGGCAGATAGGGACACCTTGGACAGGAGAGCGGCCGTATGCGACGCACGGGGGTGAACGATCATTAGATGTTGCTGATATCGACGATGACGGCACGTTGGAAGTTGTTGCCGTCAAGAACGGTGAGATCCTCATCATCGATGCCGTATCCGGAACCATTGAACGATCGGTCAAGGCAGTCGCCGACAACGCCCAGGCTGTGGTACTCGCCCGAACGTCGCACACAAAGGACCGGTGGACCATCCTCATCAAAAATGCCGAGTCGGCGTATCCAGGCTACGAGTATGGAAATCCTGCCTGGTTTTACGATGCCCGACTCAACCTGTTGAAGCCGCAGGGCCAGTCGCACCTGGGTTCCGGACACATCCCCCAGTCGATCGACCTGGACGGCGATGGGTTGGACGAGTTTCTCATCGGTTTCGAATGCGTGAATTCGGATCTTTCGCGGCGATGGAAGTTTCAACCGGTTCCCCCCGAAACGTGGGATGCGGCTGAAATGCACGTCGATGACATGACGGTCGGGAAGGCCCATAGAAAAACCGTGATTGCCTATGCGGCCAGCGATACGGCCTACCTGGTCGATGCGGCCGATGGTTCGCTCGTATGGAAACGCCACGGAACACACCCGCAGCACTGCCAGGTCGGCCGTTACCTCCAGAATACAGGACCTCTACAGATTTTCGTTCACCAAAAACGAGCTGAGCTCGATTTGTACGACCTGGCTGGCAATCGGCTTTGGCAGATCACGCCGCAGCGCAACTTCCCGTTAGGTCAGGCCGCGCCATGCCAGCGCCAAAAGTTCCACGTCTTCGACCCCACAACCCAACTTAAGGGAGCCGGACCCGCTGGTACCGATCTGTTGATCTATACCGACGGCGGCTGGCCCTACGTGATCAATGGCCATGGCGAGCGTTGTCTGGACTTTCCCTACACCGCGAACATCGCCCAGGACTGGGGAGAGATTCCCGGCCGGCCCGACGACTTCGGCTACGGCTACTTCGCCCGCGTGGCTGACTTCGATGGGGACGGGCAGCGCGAAGTCATGCTCAACGATCGGCGTTTTGTCTGGTTTCACGAATTCGAGTGACCCGCTTCTGCCACGCAGTTTCTCTTTGCAAGGGATCCTGGAGAGGTGAACCGGCCACAAGGATTTGGTAAAATCCCTGGTCCTGCTGCCCACGGCCCGCACACCCGGGAATAACCGCCCCTCCCACAAGCATTGCAAACGGAAACCTCATGATTGACCAGTGGGTAGAACAGATCCGCGCTGAGGGGTTTGTGGTGATCCCCAACATCATTCCCGCAGCAGAATGTGACGATGTATCCGCGCGCCTGCAGGCCGTCGCCAAAAGATGGCGGCGGACTGAGGCGTTCAACAAGTTGAACGTTTCGCATGTTCCGGGTCTGATCAATTTTGACCAGACCGTGGCCGGCTATATTGCCGATGACCAGGTGCTGGCAGTCGCCGAGCAACTCCTCGGCAAGAATCTGCGCGTTTCGTTCACCACGCTGCAGACAAATGAAGCAGGCAAACAGCGGTCCGAATGGCACGCAGATTGGCCCTACAATCAGCGGAGAGCCTGTCACCTGCCAGCGCCCTATCCCGATCTTGTCATGCATTTGACTGCGCTTTTGATGATCTCCCCCTTTACCGAACAGAATGGAGGTACGCTGGTCGTGCCGGGCAGCCACCGGCAGCCGACCAACCCGACCGACCCGGCTCTGGGCATCGATCTTCATAGTGCCCATCCGAACGAAGTTCGAGTGGCGGGTGGCGCCGGCAGCATGGCACTTTTCGACAGCCGTACGTGGCACTGCGCTCCTGCCAATCCTTCTGACAAGCCACGTGTCAGTGTAGGGGTACGCTATGCCCCCTGGTGGCTGAATCTGGAACCGCTCGATCCCAACAGCGAGCTAAGACGCCAGTGGGTCGACGAGCCGGGGCTTCACGAAAACGACCAGCAACGGCTCCGGCAAGAAACCTATGAGTCCCTTCCAGAAAAAGCCAAGCCTCTGTACCGACATTGGGTCGAGCCGAGCTAAAATAACCATCCCCCTTAATCTGGCGAACCTCAAGCAGGCACCATTTGACGTCGGACAAGCCAAGACTTGACGGTTTTCCGACTTTACAACCTAGTTTGCAACATCTTGATTGCGAATCCTGGCACATTCACCGCCGGCCAGACCGAGCCATCTCAAACCAGGCTTTAACGAGCAGGAGAAAACTCACGTGTTCCAAATCTGTCGCCCAGTTACTCTAAAGGCTCTATGGTTTGCCCTGGCGGCAACGATCCTAGTGGCCCCAGGCAACCGGATCTTTTGCTGGTTGCAACCATCTGCCCTGGCAGAGCACAAGCAACCCTCGACTTCCAAAGAAGGGCCGAAACCGTATGTGTATGTCACACTCGGTGGGCCAGAGGACGGAGGGGACTTTGGACCCAAAACACCCGGCACGAAGACTGGTGGTATTCAAGAGGCGTTGGACTACGCCCACAAGCATCATCGGGATGTTTATGTCTGGGGAGGTCGCTGCGGCGTTTACAAAGGCAAACCTGACTGCGGTGGGGTTTATGAACTGCAGGAAACTCTGAAGATACCATGGAACCAGGATTTCCGGATGGACGGGGGCCATTACATCTTAAATTACTCCCGGGAGACTGGTGATGCCGTGGTGATCGACAGCCAAATGAACTGCCATTACAAGCTAGGACTTATCGTTTCCGCTTCCAGCGGTGTTGGCGTTCGTATCGCTCCCCAAACGCCGGGACCGGATGACATATCGGTTGTTGAGTCAAGCGAGTTTGAGTTTTCGGCCATCTGCTCCAGAGGAACGGGAGTCATGTTGAGCGCTGAAGAGGGGCCTATCCTCAACGGTCGATTTTTTGCTGAGGAGACGAACACGGGCAAGAGGGCGGTTTTCCTGACCGGTACCCGAGGCATTATCAATAATTCGATTGAAGTGATGTACAACAATCAGTATCACGCTGTGGCACCATGTATATGTCTTCAGGTAGGGGATTTGAAATCGAAAAACATCACCCACAACCGGTTTCAAATGTCGGTCTATGCCCCCGTAGGATTGTACCTGGACCCGGTAACCAAACGGTTTGAAGTACTGGAAGATTCGGAAATTTACGAGGGTACGACGGGCGCGCAGATTTTTGCCCAAAACAACCAGTTCACTCTATCGTTTTATGGCAGGAAACGACCCCCCGGTACAGATGTCATTTTTGAGGCTTCTGCCAAAGACAATACCATCCGCGCATTGAATCTCCCCAACGGTATTACCAACAATGCCACGACCCCTACCAATCGCATAATTTTAAGCAGGCCCGCTGGCTTTGCCGTTAGCACGCCACCCTTTCCTGGTTCTGGTAAGACCCTGGTGAATTGATCCAGTTATCCGGTCGACATCTTTATTCTTGCTGCGGGTGAGGTTAGCGAGTGGACCATCGCTGACGCGGGGGGAAATTCTCAAACGTTTCGTGCCGGCCTGACCTCAGGACAAACGTTCCGCCTGGAACCTGCCGATTCGGTTGCCTTCACCTACCAGGAATCGCCTGCGTGGCGCTGGAAAGCAGTACACTAGAAATCCACGGCTAAATTCTCAAATCGGTGAACCGGTTCTATTCGTGGTAACTTCCTGTATAGTTGGTCGTTTCCTTGCTATATCAGAAAGTTCAAGCCACATAATAGTTTAGACCATGAAACGCTCTAAATCTCCCGACGCTGGTCGGAACCTCCGGCAATCCGTTGCTGCATTCACCCTGGTGGAACTACTGGTGATGATCGCCATCATTGGAATTCTCATTGCTCTCTTGCTGCCGGCTGTTCAAGCGGCTCGCGAAGCAGCCCGTCGTACTCAATGCCGGAACCATCTGAAGCAGATCGGCCGGGCGGTCAATAACTACCACTCCGCTCATCGCACCTTCCCAACGGGCCGTGTGCGAACAATGGTCGATGGCCAGGGACGTTGCTTTTCGGCATATGCTTTTTTGCTTCCTTACCTTGACGCAGAGACACTCTTTGACCTGATCAATTTTGATGCAAACCCTGAAGACCTTGGCCAAAACGGATTGGTTCTTGGTCAGACGATTACTTATCTTCCTGTGTCCCAGTGATTCATTTAAGATTCTCCAATCCCACACTTCCAATGGCATAGTTGTGGACAGTGCTGTTCACAACTATCCGTTGAACACTGGCACCACCTTTCCGCTGTCGCCCCGCAACCCGGGACGAGTCCCGGTTACCGGTGTCTTCTTTGAAAACTCAAAAGTCCGTTTTGCTGACATCATAGACGGATCCAGCAAAACAGTTTGCATTAGCGAGACGATCAAGTCCGAAGGTGGACCCAACACGTGGGACGGCGTCAGCCCGACCAACGGCTTTGTGTTGACTGCGGGAAATGACAATTCTTCAAACGGCCCGGAACTTACCAATTACCAGGGTCAATGCCTGCAGCCGGGGATACGGCTCAACCAGACGCGGGGCAGTCGCTGGCTCTACGCTGCGCCGGGACACTCGATGTACAACCACATCCGCGCTCCCAACGACTCGGGTGTAGACTGTCGGGGAGGATTGCCACACAGCATCCGCAGCAACCATTGGTGGGATCGGCTTTCGCTCAACGTGGCTGCTCGCAGCCGACATCCAGGCGGAGTCCATGCCCTGTTCTGCGATGGGCATGTCGAGTTCGTGGGTGACAGTATTGGAGTCCACATTTGACAAGCATTAGGTAGCCGCAACCTGGGCGAAATTGCATCGCGTCCTCGGTGAAAACCGGCTGGCGGGAATCCGTTCGTGGCGACATAGCTCGCGAACAGGACTCGTCGACGAGTCGCACGATTTCTGCAACGTCGCTGCGTAGCCGGGCTGACAGGTCGCTGAAGCTGACGTGGCTTTATTTCCGCCAATTCAATCGTTACACTGGTCGCCACGTACTTTGGTCATTCCGCGTGTCCCTGGGCCGGTACGCCACGCGGTTAGCTCAGGCCGTTAGACACCGAAGCATGCCTCACGGCTCGCGACTGGCACCCGTCGTCATTCGCAATGTGAGCTGCCGGTTCGTTGGGAGTCTCCTCACTTGTGGGAGAGTGAAATGGGTTGGCTGTTCATTCTGAGTCTCATTGTTTTTGAAGTGGGGGTTACGGGGTTTACAAAGAAAGGCCTTCGTCTCAGTGCGAAACGGCGGATCAAGGGCAAAGGGGCAATCGCCATTGGGAGTGTATGCACGGGCCTTGCCCTTGTTGGTATTTTGTCAGCACTGTTGTTGGGCACATCCGCCGAGCGAACAGTGATGGGTGCGATGCTAGTGGGAATTGGTATTGGGGGCTGCGGAGTGTGGCTGGCGATGATCGACTGAACCCAACCGGGAGGAATCCAATCGGTATCGTGGCTAACAGGGCTCAGTGACCTGCGGCCTTCCAACGACTCCATCACCTGAGCGATAATGCTGGCGATGACATCGCGGTACTCGCTAAAGCCAGTATGGAGCACTCTGTTCCTTCAGCAGTATTTCAGCTTGTCGCGCTGTCATTTCTACTCTGACGAAAGCTCCGCGGGTTCATCCGGTCCCACTTCGTAAAGTCCGGCGCCACGCCGACGGCCAAAGGGACTGGGACCAGCACCGGGCGAAGGACGTTCCACGGCGAAGTCCGACAACTTCTCGTCGTCAAACACGATCCCCAGTCCCGGCGAGTCCCCCAGGACCAGCCAGCCGGCTTCGATCTTGTTGTCGTATTCGAAGACCACCTCCCGACCTGCCCCTACAAACTCCAGCATCAGATGGTTGGGAAGACAAGCCGCCAGGTGAGCCATGAAGTTACCGGGGCAATTCATCATCGCTACGGGAAGTTCAAACGCGTACGCCAAATGAGCAACCTGCATAGCTCCGGTGATACCGCTTGTACCACAACCGATTTGCACGATATCCACCGCCTGGTTGTCCACCAGGGGCATAAAATTGCTGATGTCGTTCAAGTTTTCGCCTGTGGCAATCGCCGCCCGGACATGCTGGCCAACCGCGCGTAAACCACGGTAGTCCCAACGTCGCACCGGTTCCTCCACCCAAGCCAGGTCATAATGTTCCTCGAAGTGACGAACGTGGCGTACGGCCTGCTTGGTAGACCAATATTCATTGGCATCAATCATCAGCGTCGGGGTCCTTCCCGACTTGGCCAGGGCATCGTGCATGATTCCAATGCGGCGGAGATCGGAGTCTCGATCCAAACCGACTTTGAGTTTTCCCGCAGACACCCCCTGCTGCGCCATTTCTTCGTAAAAAGACTGTAATTCCGTATCGCTCAACGGCGTTTCAATCCCACTGGCATAGATGTTGACGTGGCGGGTCGATGCTCCCAGTGTCTTCCACAGCGGCTCGTTGTTGCCCTTGGCCTTCAGATCCCACAGGGCCACATCGAGAACGCCGATCGCATCGTTCGCGGCACCTTCATTTCCGCCTTTAAAAACCGTGTCTACCATGCGTTTCCAGAGTCCACGCACCCCCCGCGGGTCCTTGCCCACTAACAATTCCGACAGTGCATGTACATGTGACTGAGCGCCTGGACTGCCGATGGAGACTCCGGTCAGTCCCTCGTCGGTGTCAAGCATCACAGCCAGTTCACAGGCCTTGCGCCGTCCACTCGGCGAGTTGGCATCACCCAGCAAACGCGTGAATTCGTATTCGTAAAGTTGAGTGCGGACTCCGGTGATTTTCATTGCAAATCCGCTCAATGATTGCGATTGGTAATCATCAGACATCCAGATATTTCTTGGCGACCTTCGCCCCGACAGCACCACCATCGTAATAACCGATCGTAATCTGGCCGACGTGCGTCAACAGGTCGTAAGCCTTCCAGCGATTCCAGCCGTATTGTGCTTCCATCCACAGGATCAGTAGCGCGTAGGCTTGCGCAATCGACCGCTCCACCGGGGCCCCGGTGGCAATGGCTATGATCTCGTGGGGCGCCTCAATGCGCGGTGAGGAAATCTGCTGGTTCTTGATCAGGTTCACCGTAATCGTTGAAATCGCGGGCATTTCGAGTCCGCTGGCCGTTAACTCGCCGTGTCCCATCGCAGCATGTACGTCACCCAGATACAGGTAGGCACCTTCGATAAACACTGGAAGGTATACGATGTTTCCCGGACAGGTTTCAATGATGTCCATGTTCCCCCCATGAGGACCCGCCGGCCCCGTCGTCGGCACCCCCATGTCGGGAGCGGTACCGATGCAACCGAACATGGGAGTGTAGGGGATGGTAATCTCGTCCGACCAGTAGATTTGCCCGTCACGGATCGGACAAACGTGTGTACCATGTGGGCAATCGTCTCCCAACCATTCAAGAAGTCTTTTGGGATCACTGGTGCGTGTCGCACATTGTCCAATACTCGGCTCGATAGAGTCGATCATCACGGCCAACGTATCCCCCGGCTGGGCACCCTCGACCCAAATCGGACCGGCCTGGGGATTGCTGTAAGGTTGGCTGGTTTTGTCGCGGCGGTCCTGGTTCGTTCGAATCTGCCCCGAAAAGGCGTCCTCCGTCTCGACTTGCACCGAGTCGCCCGGTGTAATGCGTAAACGAAGTTCGTTGTATCGGCTGAACTCGTAATGCAAGGGCCCGAGTGGTAACTTGTGCATCGCCTATCTCGTTGTGTTAATGAGAAACCGCGTAGTTTAAGGGGTTTCTGGCTTTTATCAAGCGCCGCGACAACAGCCACAGACGCCCAGTCAGCTGCTGTGCTCTCGCCCACGGAAAGAAAGATAGTGCTGGGGCAAGCCGCCTGATGAGTTGTTGAGTGCGGGAATAGTTCGATACGTTGCTGGAGGCTACGGTACTTATCGAGCGTTGGCGACGGCATTATAACACCGCACATCCGCACAGCTCGCTGGGGTACGCGTCTCCGGCACCCGAAGCAATTCAGCCCTGTTTGCCGCCTGGGGCTGTGTCGCTGGACCATCAATCGTAGCTTGGACGGGTGAGTCAGCAAAACCTGTCCTTCCTCGGTCAGTAGATCGCATGACCAGCGATAGGGGGAGTTTTCCTCGATCACCGCTCAAAATGGCTTGAGCCGCCCCACATATTCAATAATGCAGCCAGTATCGTAGACAACTCAAAGTCACTGGCTCAGTAACTTCTCCCGCGGCGGTTATCCGATCAGGTCACTGAGGGGCCCGTAGTGTGCCAAAAGCCCCGACCAACCGCGAAAAGTTCAAGCATTTTTTTAGCTGAGACCTTGTTGACTCCCATGGGTCATGGCCGTTATTTTGTGGGGCTAAGGAAGGCGTATCCCTTGGTCAAACTGGTCAATCGACTGGGCGGTTCACGTGGTGGTAGTATTACAATCCCCATCAACATGGGGGTGGTTTCCGGTAACACAAAATCGTAGGGGAGAATTTTCTATGGACAGGTTGACTCGCAACATAGGGTTGTTGTTTCTGACAGGATTGTTGGTCCTTGTGTCCGTGACCGTCTGGGGACAAGAGACCGGCGGCGGTGCCGGCCCGATGGTGGAACCCGAACAAGAGGCAGCGGCAACGGCTCCCGAAATTACCACCGACATGGCCCTCAATACGTTGTGGGTGTTGGTCGCCGGATTTTTGGTGTTCTTCATGAATGCCGGTTTTGGTTGCCTGGAAGCCGGATTCTGTCGCGCGAAGAACGCGGTCAACATCCTGGGCAAAAACTTCGTGGTTTTTGGCATCTCCTCGCTCATTTTTTGGGCCGTCGGTTTTGGCATCATGTTCGCCGATGGCAACAGTTTCATGGGCCAAACTGGCTGGTTTTTAGCGGGTGCCGACAACAGTCCCGCACTCGACGGCGAGGGATATTCAGGGGTCTATAGCTCGATCGCTTGGACCGATATACCGCTCTACGCCAAGTTCTTCTTCCAGCTCGCCTTTGCCGCCACGGCCGCCACGATCGTCTCGGGGTGTGTGGCTGAGCGAATTCACTATCGAGCGTACATGATCTTTGTGCTGTACCTGGTCGGCATCAGCTATGCGATCAGCGGGCACTGGATCTGGGGGGGTGGATGGTTGGCCTCGCTAGGTTTCTGGGACTTTGCAGGCTCGACCGTCGTACACAGTGTGGGAGGCTGGGCCGGACTGGCCGGCATTCTGCTCTTAGGTTCACGGGTGGGTAAATATAGTGGCAACAAGCCGAACGCGATCCCTGGCCATAGTATGGCCCTGGTGTTTCTTGGTGGCATGATCCTCTGGTTGGGCTGGTTCGGTTTTAACCCGGGCAGCACGATGGCCATCGCCGGCGGGGCGGCCAACGATGTGGCCCACATCGTGGTCACCACCAATCTGGCGTGCTCCGCGGGTCTGGTGGCAGCTACACTCACCGCCTGGTGCTGTTTTGGCAAGCCCGACTTCAGCATGACGGTCAACGGAGCGCTGGCAGGCTTGGTGGCCATCACGGCGCCCTGTGCCTGGGTCACCCCAGTGGGTGCGGTATTGATCGGTCTGATTGCTGGCATTCTGGTTGTGCTGAGCGTCATGTCGTTCGATCGATTTCGGATCGATGACCCGGTCGGAGCACTTTCGGTCCACCTGGTGTGCGGCATCTGGGGTACCCTGGCGATCGGCCTGTTTGCCAACCCGACGGCACTCGGCTACGCGGCGGGTGACGCCGGTCCATTGGCAGGTCTTTTTCTCGGAGGCGGGGCCAAGCAACTGGGTCACCAGTTTATCGGTGTGATCGCCGTCGGGGCCCTCACGTTGTTTGGTAGCCTGATTTTTTGGAGCATTCTCAAAGCGTTTGGCGGTATTCGGGTCTCACCCGAAGAAGAACAGCAGGGCTTGGACTTGAGCGAAATGGGTATGGAGGCGTACGCCCCCGACAGTGTTGCCTAAGATCCGGGGTTGCCTAAGATCCTGGGACAAGAACCCTGATTGGGTCTTGACCCGAAATGAATGGAACTCAGATGGGCAGCTCGTTGTGGCTCTCAGCCACAACGGGCTGCCCTTTTTCTTTGGCTCTCAGCAACACGACCAGCCGATCAGAGCCCCCGGTGCCAGTCAAGACTTCAATGCCTGGGCCAGAGTCTCAAGCAGTCGTTCTACATCGCGATCCCTCAGGTGGAGATGAAAAGAGAGCCGCAGCGAGTCACCTCGGACCGAGGCGTAAATCTCTTCCTGCCGGAGGATGGTCGTTAACGACTCGGGAACCCCACCTGGAAATTGAATCCCCAGCATGTGGGGAGACCGGTTGGTGACAGGCGTGGGGACGAGGCCCAACGCTTCGGCTCCTGTTGCGATTGTTGCATTGATTCGATCAACGTCCGCGGCAATGCGGTCCACCCCCCAGGTTTGAATTTGCCGCAGTGCCGCGACTGCCATGGGCATCAGCACGAAATTGCTCTTTTCTCCCACATCGAACCGCCTCGCTCCCGGCTGAAAACTGTCGCGATAATCGACGAGGTCAGCCAAATCCTCGCTCTCCAGGCGATTGATCCAGTTGTGCTCAAACGGTTCAGCGCCATGGTAGTTCTCGGCCACATAGAGGAAGGCCACGCTGTAGGGGCCAAAAAGCCACTTGTAGGCCGCGGCAACCACGAAGTCGGGCTGAACCTGTTCCAACCGAAGCGGCATGGCTCCCAGAGATTGGGTCAGATCCAGTACCAGAGCCGCCCCCACTTTGCGACAGCGGTCTCCGATTAACTCCAAGTCAAATCGGCTCCCGTCGGTCCAATGGCAGTGTGGAAGGGCGACAATCGCCGTATTGGACCCGATCGCGCCGAGCACGTTTTCGGTCCAGCCGCCCGATCCGTCCCGCTCAATGGTGACGACCCGACCTCCGCTTCGCCTGGCTGCCGCGCGCCACGGATAGACGTTCGAGGGAAACTGTTTAGCGCCGACAACGATTTCCTGTCCCTCCTCGAGAGGCAAACAACTGGATACCACAGCCATCCCGTAGCTCACAGAAGGAACCAGCGCGATGCAGTCGGGTGAGCAGCCCAGGATCCCGGCCACCAGGCGCCTTGCTTCTTCTGTGGGACCAAAGAAATCGTCGACACCAATGGTCCACGGTTGCTCCTTGCGAGCCACCGCTGCCCGCCCGACTTCAGAGACGGCGCGAAGCTGTGGAGCCATATACGCCGTGTCGAAGTAGGCGACATCTTCGGGGAGATCGAAAAGCTCTCTGGGGTGGGGCACGGCAGGGGGCTCCTTTGTTCGCCCCTGTGGACACAGTTGCGCGCGCTCGGGTCCTATTGGGCGCGTTCTACTGGGCGCGTTCTACTGGGCGCGTTCTACTGGGCGCGTTCTACTGGGCGCGTTCTACTGGGCACGTTCTACTGGGCGTCTTCCACTCGTTGAAGGTTGCGGGAACTTCGAGGTAATGGTCACTGAAGGATGAGCTGGTCAGCGCCCAACAGGTTACTATGATCGATCACAAAGCCCATTGTAACGGACCCACTGTGGCCGCAAAGTAAATTGCTACACGATCGGCAGTACCGCTGGAAATTCGTCCGGGTAGTCATGATCCTACCCACGATTCGTACTCGTATCTTGCCGCGACATACATTCTGGCTGCCCAGTTGGCTAAATTGGCCGGTTGTCCGTATCCGAATTTGTCAGAATTCAAAACTTATGTCACACGGTGGAAATTGTCGTCAATTCGGTTACTATCTTGGGAACCACAACCATCAGCGACCCTGCTACTTGAACACCGAGGTAAAAATTAACCCCATGGCCACTGAAGAAAAAAAACCCGTCAGAGGGAACCGTATCATCATCCTCTTGATCATCATGATCATCATGATCTGCGGATTGGCTTACGACTGGTTTATCGCCCGACCAGGTTGTGAAACGGGATTCGAGACCGTGCAAAATCTAGTGCAAAAGAATGTTGCGGCATCATTGGCAGAAGAACCGATCACCAACCTGTCGGTCCAAAAGGCACTCGGCAAGGAACCGGCAACCACCACGACGACCGAAGATTACACCATTGAAACATACCGCTGGCCACGTGGACTGGTCGGTTTGAGCTACACCGTTTATGTCATTTACCAACCGGATGCAACGGGGGAACTCGTTGTTTATGCCCCCTACAAGAACAGAGAACCACCGGTTGCGGAATTGCCCGGTTATATCCTTCCGAAGGAGAACATTGTTGTTGCAAAGGAAAACATTGCGAAGTCCATCGTTGCTCCAGAGGCAGGGGTGAAACCGGAGCCGGTCGTCGGAGAAAAAAGGCCCCCAGCCCGCCCGGAGACTGAACCCGCTGAGCCTCAGGCCAACCCCAACGCAACGGCCCAATGAAAATGTTGCCTGTCTGCAAGCGGGTGACATTCAAAACATAATATAACGTTGTGATTGATCCCGACGAACGGGCCTCTACCTGGTGGAGCGAAGAAGTCCAGGCGCGTACGAATATCAAATCGGCTACGATGGTTCGCTTGATAACCAGTTTCCAGAAAACCATTTTGACCCGACCTCCAACAAAGTGGCACTTGCACCATGCCAAAGGTGAATGATCCAAACGACTATCTGAAGTTCAGCGACCAGCGATGGGACTACGCATTCGGACAGCACCCAATGTACATGATCATTCTGGAAGATAGCAAGTGCGCCGAACGCGAACCCCCGTGGGGCGAACGAACGATCGAACGTTACATTGAAAGGATTAAAGACGCACTGGCGAGCTTGGACGAGTTCCCGCAGCTTATCTTTAACCTCGATATGTCAGCCGTGGAGCTTTTGGACTTGTCGAAGCGATCGCCATCCGCGCTCGCACTGATGCGCAAAAAAGTGGAGGCCGGCCGAATTGAGGTTCACAACGGTACATTCTCTCAACCCCATATGTACCTGTATGGATCCGCCTCCTGTCTGCGGCAGTTGGAACTCGGAAATGAAATTATTGAACGACTGCTGGGCATAAAGCCCGTGGTCTTTGCCGCCCAGGAACCAAGTATCACCTACCAGCTTCCGCAAATTCTCCAGGCACTCGGGTATCGTTTTGCAGTCGCTCCCGCGTTTGTTTATCGACTGGAAATGTTGGGGCGCAGTGAAATTCTCGTTTACCACAGAGGGTTTTACCACATGGAACCGATCCACGGTAAACAGTGGTTCCACTTGAAAGGCCTCGACGACACACGCTTCCCGATCTATGTCGCAGCCCAGGGCGATGCCGACTACGAGTCGATCCAGTTTGAGCTTCAGAAAGACACGTTCGGTACCGACAACCTCAAGCTGCTGTACCACGACCTGAAACCGGTCACACCCCGGTGGATCAAGCAGCAAACGCGTTTCGGCAACTTCGTGGGACTCGAAGACGCATTGGCGGAGCGCTTTGACCGGTCCCCACCCGATGTCGACGCCATACTGCATCCCTGCTGGGGCTATGCCGACGGGGTCGACGGGTTTGTCTTAAAGCGAACAGGATTCGCCGCCGAGCAGCAACTCCTGGCACTTCAGGCGCTGGCTGCTTACGCCAACCTCGCAGGTCGCGGTCACTACGAGTCGTACGATCACTTCTGGGAAGTGATCCTGACCACCCAGCATCACGACGCGAATCATGCACCGGTGCCCGAGTGGCGACCCAAATGTGTCACCCGTCTCAATGCCGCGATGGCTGAAATCCAGCGCGATGCCCAAAGTATCGTGTCCAAGCTGGTCGATGCGCCAGCAAAACGCAGCGGCAACCGCGATGTTACTCTGGTGCTTTTTAACGGCACCTGTGGCAGCCCATCACCCGTTCAACGGTTTGTTGTGCCTCACACCCTCGGAAATAGTGGCGAACTCAGCTTCCACCAGTCCAACGGAAGAGCCGTGCGGTGCGATGTGTTACCGCCCTGGACCGGTGATCATGCGTCCGACAGCCCGGCTGCAACCGCCTACCTGGACAAGGCCGGATCGGCGCTCGGTTTGACGATGCTCACGGTTAAAGCTGAGTCGTCCACCTCGCCCAAGCAACGACCCGCCAAAGACCCCAACGTCTTTGAGAATGATCATTTCCGTGTCCGTTTTGGTCCGGAAGGGATCATTGATTCGCTGCGTGACAAGGTGGCCGACCGGGAGCTGATTGACAGCCGGCGCGGCGGGGGCAATGAAATCAGTGGCCGGGCCCTCAATGGCCGGCAGGTTCGCCTGAAAACCTCGGCAGGCAAAGCTCACCTGTTGCCCGGCCGGGTCGTTACGGCACTGCGATCGGAGTGCCACATTGGCCGCGATCGGGCCTTTGTTGAGCTTGTATTCTACGAGCGCCTGCCGCGTATCGATCTGCGGGTAAGTTTTGACTTCAAGAATACAAGTTTCGGAAAATTTCAGATCGATTCGAGCAAGCTCTGTAATCACTGGCACATGGCGCTGCACGATGCCGTACACCACGATGTTCCATTTGGACACCTGAGAACGCGGCAGGGAGTCCCCGTCTTTGCCTCAAGTTGGATCGATGTGGGGGACGACCAATCCGGGCTCATGTACCTGCACCATGGCACACCGCGGCTAATCGTCAACGATGGCTGCCTTTCGAACGTGTGGGCATGGGGCAAGAAGGGACCTGATTTCACCACGCGATGTCATACGGAATGGCCCAAAGATTATGATCTGAGGTTAAATGGCAGGCATGTTTACGCATACTCGGTGGTAGTTCGATCTGGTTCCCTACGCCAGTTCTGCTCTGCCCAGGTCGCTCGCCAGGTGCTTAGTCCAACTGGCAGTTATGTGGCCGCCGGCTCCAAGGTGCCCGCCATCCGTGACGAGCCGCTCAGATTGCCACGCAACGTGGTTTGTGCCGAGCTGGTTCCTGATTCCACAGGAGCGACGGCACAACTCTATGAAGCGGTTGGGCGTTCGACCAGTGCAGCGGCCGTGAAGAAACAGTGCGGGAAAGCCGACTTGCGACATTTAGACGGTCGACGCATCGAAAAGCTTTCACCGTTTCAGATCGCCCGTCTTAAAATCAGGCGATGAGTTCCCGAATCGTACCGCAGACAAGCGGCGCGGTCGCCAAAGAGGACAATTCCTTGGCTACAGAATTTATTGACGCCTACGCACACTGCGGACTGTCGAAGTACAAACCGCTTCCCGGCGTTGAGCAGGCGATGCGACGGGCCAACGTAGACCGTGCCGTACTGGTTCAACACCTGGGAGAATTCGATAATCACTATCTCGAGCAGGTTGTCGCCGCCAACCCCGAAAAGTTCGCCGGTGTGTTTCTCGTGAACTCGGACAGTCCGCAAGCACTCGAAGATCTTGCCCGCTGGGCCGAAACCGGGACCTTCCGCGGTGTACGCCTGGTGCTGGAAAGTCTCGAATCGCGCCGTCCAATCTGGCGCCGGGCCGCCGAGTTAAAACTCAACCTCGTCGTCTTTGTGCCCCACGACATCGCGCAAGGTTTGGATCTACTGGAGGGCTTCATCCAGGAGCATCCCTCGACCAAAATCATTCTGTCGCATTTCGGCCTGGGCCTCGAAATCCAAGAGGAAGGATTTGCCTGCCAGCGGCCTGTCTACCAACTGGCTGAGTACGGCAATGTCTATTTCCAAGTATCGGGAATGCATATGTTTTGTGAGTACCCGTTCGATTCGATGCGGGACCTGGTGAGTCAGGCACTCACATCGTTTGGACCCAAACGGATGCTCTGGGGCGGAAACTACCCGGTCGTAGGGACCGATGAGGATTATGCGCGGGAAGCAGATTTCATGCGTGCCGGTGGTTTTGATATCCCACCAGCCGCGGTGGTGAAAATTGCGTGTGATACAGCCAAAACGGTTTGGTTCTAAGGGGTAACGCTATGAACATTTGTCTTGTCGGGTATGGAATGATTGCCGAACATCATGTGCGGGCGCTCGGCACGCTGGAGGACATCCATTTCCATTGGTTGGTCGGCCGCCGCCCGGAGCCAACTCAGGCCTTCGCCAAAGAGTGGGAGTTTGAGCACCAGACGCTCGAACTCGCCGAAGCGCTGGCCGATAATGCCGTCGATGCAGTGGTCATCACCAGTCCGAACGCCCTCCACGCGTCCCAGGCAACAGCTGCGCTCAACGCGGGCAAGCAGGTTTTGCTGGAGATCCCGATTGCAATGACCCTGGCCGACGCCCAGGGCCTGGCTACCTTGGCTCAGCAGGTAAATCGTACGCTCATGATCTGTCACTCCATGCGCTTTCTTCATGCGTTTACTTACATTCGCCGCCTGGTCGACGAAGGCCGCTTTCACATGGTCCAGTACGTCGGCAACATTTTCATCCGCCGGCGAACCAACATTACGGCAACCGGCAATCCCCGTTCGTGGACAGACAACATTTTGTGGCACCATGGTGCCCACCTGGTTGACTTGGCCATGTGGCTCGGCAACTCTTCTCCAGCAGAACGGATCTCGTACCATCCCGGGCCCGATTACCGGCAACAAGGGACGATGGACATGTCCTTGACGATGACCCTGCCCAATGGGGCCATCGCCACGGTTGCGCAATCCTACTTCACACCAGGCTTTGGCATGCAGGTACTGGTGATTGGTCATGAAGAAACATTTCTCTGGAAAAACGAGACCTTGTACGACTTTAAAGGCAAGGTTTTAGTACCCGCGCAGTCGATCATGGACCTGGTCGATCAGAACACCGAGTTTATCGCAGCCCTGCGTGAAAACCGGGCTCCCACGATCACGCCAGAAACGATCATGCCGACCATGCAGGTGATCACCCAGGCACAGGCTATTGCAGATACGGAGACACCGACTGCGTCGCACCTGCCTAACCATTAGGTGCTTCCCCGGCCTGTACCTGCCTGCCCGAACGGGATGCAAGCGGCTCCCACCAAAATCCGATAGCTCGGTGGACAAACGCCAGTCATCTTACCAGTTCACATTCTGCAGACTACAATAGATAGGGGATACCCATCCCGCAATTTAGATAGGGAATACCCATCCCGCAATTTATGCCAACTGCCAGTCCACAGATTTGATTCCCATGATGACATTTCGTAACCGACTTCTAGAAAGCCAAGAGTTTCTGATTGGCGTCGAGTTGGTCACAACGCGTGGCACGATGCAGGACACCAAGGCCCGCAGGACACGCCGCCTGGCATCGCAGTTGACCAATTACGAAAAGATTGATTGGGTATCGATCACCGACAATGCCGGTGGCAACCCGATGCTCAGTCCCATGGCCCTGGGGAAGAACATTCTTTATGCCGGCAAGGACGTGGTCATCCACCTGTCGTGCAAGGATTTTAATCGCCACGGGCTGGAAAGCACTGCGTGGCAACTGGCAAGTGAAGGGTTCTCCAACATTCTTGCCCTCAGCGGCGATTACCCGGCGGCCGGGTACCGCGGGATCGCCAAGTCGGTGTTTGATATTGATTCGGTCGGTCTGTTGACGCTCTTGGATGAGATGAACCGGGGTTTTGGTCGTCCCTCGGTTAGCAAGCAAGGAGGGACAACGGCGCCGTCCTTCAAGCCAACCAACCTCCTTGCCGGAGCTGTAGCCACCAATTTTAAACGACATGAGAATGAAGTCATTCCGCAGTATCTGAAGATGGAGAAAAAACTCCAGGTGGGGGCCAGGTTCATTATCACCCAAATCGGCTTCGATACTCGCAAAAGTCACGAAATGCTCACCTACCTGGCACAGCACGGTTGGTCCCAAGTGCCCCTGATCGGCAATGTCTTCCTGCTCACGAAGCGAACTGCTGATTTCTTCCGTTCCCAGCGGATCCCAGGCGTGATTATCAGTGATCCACTCTTCAAATTGTGCGAACAACAGGCCAAAAGCGCGGACCAGGGACGGGGGTTTTTCCGCGAGTTGGCTGCCCGACAAATGGCCTGTTTTCGGGGAATGGGTTTTCGTGGTGCTTACCTTGGCGGGACCCACCACATGGAAGAGATTCAAAGTGTTCTTGACCTGGAAGCTTCTTATGCACCGGACGACTGGAAAGACTTTGCCCGCGAGATTTGCTATCCGCAACCCGACGAATTTTATCTTTATGCCAAAGATCCAGCGACCGGTCTGGCAGACCCCCAAAGGCTCAATCCCGATTATGAGAAATCGCTAAAACGGCGCAAGCCAACCCACAACGTCACGTGGGGATATCGCCTCAGCAAGTGGATTCACGAGGCCGTATTCACGCCGGGCAAACGGATCTTCCGCTGGGGGGAGAAAGTCTATGGCTCGTCGCGAGATCCTACCCAGGGACCTTACGCCTTACGCATCGTGGAACACGCTTCGAAAGCGGCGTTATTTCGCTGCAAGGACTGCGGCGACTGTTCTTTGCCCGATATCGCGTACCTTTGCCCGGAATCGCAATGCGCCAAGAACCAGCGCAACGGGCCGTGCGGTGGAACCCGTAACGGACTGTGCGAAGTCGACGAATTTGAATGCATCTGGTCTCGCGCCTATGACCGACTGAAATTCGAGGGTCGTGAACTCTCGCTCCTCGACCATGCTCCTGTCATCCAGGACGAATCGCTCCGGGGCACCTCTAGTTGGGGGAACACTTTTTTAGGTTGCGACCATCACGGTCACCCGATCCCGCAATACGACTCCGGCCCGACAGATACGACCATCGCGCAGTCCACCATCCCTTCATCCCCCACAGATCGGGACCAACCACCTGAAAACCACCCCGCTGCAAATCAAGGGCCGGCGACAACCCCAACCAACAAGCCAGCTATCTGACCTGATGAATTCCCATGTTCAATGAAGCACAGCAAGGTACACGCCCATTTCAATTGATCGGCGAGTTGATGAACAACTCATTTGCCCGGGCCCGCCGGGCGTGGTCTGATCGTAACCTGGCCGGTTACCAACATCTGGCCAGGCTACAAACTGAATTAGGGGCATGCGCACTGACCATTAATCTCGATGGCACACAGAAGTTGCGCGTGCGTCCTGAGGAAATGATCGAGTTCATACCAGAGGTTGTTCCCGCTATCCAGGAAGTTTCACCGCTGCCGCTGGCTTTCGATAACCCGTGGATTGATTTCCATCGTAGCTGCCTCGAAGTGTATGACCACGAGCGGGGGGGGCCGGCAATTTTCAATTCGCTGGCAGCGTCGCGGGAAAATCTTGACGGTATGTTCGAATTAATCGCTGAGTTCGACACGCATGTGATCGTCATGGCATCGGAAAAGTTTGCCGGTGGTGGCAGTGGGCAGTGTTTCGCTCCCGAGGAAGTCCACCACTCCGCCAAAGAATTTGTCGAAATGTTGGCTACCAAGGCGGGACGTACGAATGATCAAATCATTATCGACCCGGGATTGGCCCCCATTAGTGCTGACACCTACGGCTTGGTGAACATGGGCTTGGATGCCATGCGACTGATTCGGGCTGATCCCGACCTGAAAGGAGTGCACCTGTCGGTCGGGCTAACCAACTTTTCGTTTGGCGTCCCCCAAAATATCCGTGAAGGTCTCGAAAATGCATATGTCACACTAGGGGTCGAAGCCGGGTTGAACTACGCGTTGGCAAATCCTGAAAAAGATCTCCATCTCCTGGACGAAGACGACCGCTATCTACTTGTGGTAAAACAGGCGTTACAAGAAGGGCGACCTGCCGAGGGTGGTTCACAAGAAGAAGCTGGATTTTGCCAATCGGCCCGAATTATGGATCTCTACCGTTAACCAGCCCTGAAGACTCTCTTAGCGATCCCGTTGTCGAAAGCCGCACCTTGGACAATTTCTCCGAAAATTTTGAACCCTCACAACTCGAAACGGCGTCGCACGATGCGCCGGTCTGGGTTCGCGTCGGAAGATTGTTTGACGGAAACTCCGACCACGTGATTTCGCCCGCGCACCTGGTGTATGACGCGATGAAAATTCGGTACGTGGGAATGGATGACGCTTCTCCACCCGCCAACTTATTGCGAGCTGGCCAGACGGAGCCCGACACCAATCTTCCTGAAATCACCGTATTGCCAATGCTCATTGAGGCCCATGCCCATTTATTTCTTGATGGCACACCGGTCGATTTCGAAGTTCGCCGGAAGTATCTCACCCTGTCACCGGGAAAACTCCTGGTCAAAGCACGCAACCGCTGGCCGCAGATTCTTGCAACTGGTGTCGGCACCGTCCGCGATGCAGGCGACAAAGACGGGGTGGGGCTCCGCCTGGCGGCTGAGTGTGCCGAGATGTGCGGACAGATTGCCACCACCGGTACCATCGACAGCCCCGGCGCCGCCATTCACCACCAAGGTCGCTACGCAAGTTTCATGGCCCGGCCGGTCGAGGAGTTCGCCAGTCCGGCCGCATGTGTTGCCGATCGCGTTGCTGCGGGTGCCAATCGGATCAAGCTCATCGCAACCGGCATCATCAATTTCAAGGCGGGTAAAGTAACTGCCCCACCACAAATGTCGGTCGACGAGGTTCGTGCCTTTGTCGAAGCGGCGACGGCACATGGACTCCAATCGTTTGCCCACGCCTCGGGGACCGATGGTATCGAAAATGTTATCGAAGGGGGAATCACTACGGTGGAGCACGGTTTCTTTGTGACCCGCCAGCAGTTGGCAAAGTTGCGTGATCGCCAGATTGGTTGGGTACCTACCTTTGCCCCAGTCCAGGTGCAAGTTGATCGGGCAAGTGAGTTTGGCTGGGACGACGAAATCACCACCAAACTGCGTCGAATTATTGAAGGGCACTCTCAAATGCTCCGACTCGCAAGCGAGATGGGGGTCACCATCATTGCCGGCAGCGACGCAGGGTCTTGCGGTGTCCCGCACGGACTTGGTTTCCTGCGGGAGTTGGAATTGATGCAAATGGCCGGCATGCCGCCGATCAAGGTCTTACAGAGTGCCACCGGAACAAGCGCTGCGTTGCTCGGTTTCTCCGAGCCGATTGGCCGCCTCGCTCCCGGTTGTCGGACACGGCTGATCTTCACCAGGCACAATCCCACCGTCGACGTGACAGTTCTTGGCCGCGAAAAAATGATCCTTTTTGACGGCCAGGCGATTGCCGGTAGCCCGCTCGAGCCGCAAACCGTGCGGATGATCGATACCCATGGGCAGAGTTAATTGGCACCGGTTCGCTCGACCCGCTCGGAATGCAGGCCCTCGCCCCGGTCAGGAATCGAACCGGCATGAATTGCCCTTGGGGGCACTTCGGCAGCGACAGGGCAAATCATGCTATTTTTGTTCCTGCACAAATTTTGAAACGCTCCATTTATTGCCATCTTTGGTCAGCGAGAGCCTGACGGTAATCGGCGCGATCTGGGCCATCTCGGTGGTAACCCGATACACGTAGAGCATTTCGGTGGGGGAGACCTTTTTGGTTTCTGGGCGGGTGATCTGCACGATCGGCTTGTCCTGAACCGGTTCGCTGATCCCCTCAGATTCGATTTGTTGTGCAAGCGGGCCTATCTTTTCCTGGGCACTGCCACTTGTGAATTTAACAGCCGCCGCCATGTCGTCGGCTTCAAAATAGGCCCGCATGAATTGATCTGCGGTGGTTGCCGAGCCATCATCCGTGCCAGCCTGATTGCAGGCCGTGACCAGGAGCAACAATGCGAGGAGCGTGGTGAGCGATAATCGGATCGGGTAAACGCACATGCTATATTCTCTCCTGGGTTAGTCAGTTTTTCAGGCTTGATGTGATTTTCCATGGCTAGCCGCTACCGGTGGGCCGGGGGGAAGGGCCAATTCTACTTGTCTTGTTTGGCTGGGGTAAGTTTCGCTCCCAGCCAACGACCAGCAGCACATCCCCCAGAAATTCCAAAAGCTGCGGCTCAGACGGTACCAAAGAAACGCAAAACGGGGGAACGTGCAAGTGAACAAAACCCTCGATCTTTCTGGGAGTCCACCTTCATTTCGGGCCTTACGTTTCACCGGTACCAATCTGAAAGGGATTCAAGATTCCTCCGCGAGTGGGGTACTTTACCACGTACCGTGACCACAGCCCAGGGGATCGACAATCCGAACACAACTCACCTAAAAACGTAAAAAAATAGGCGCTTCCGGCACACGCATCCATTGCCATCCCAGCAAGGCAGTTCGTTTGATTGGCGTGGCGGGAAGACGATTCTTTGAATTACTATGGACTTCTAGGGGCTCGTCGCAATAAGTCGATAACGAAACATCTGCACGAATGTCTGTCTGTTAAGTGATGCTGAAAAGGACGTAGTCCCATGGCCAACCGGTTAAATCATCAGACCATTCACCGGCCATCGGAGCAGCGGTTAGCAGCGACTTACCGCTCCGGACTGATCGCGGCCGAGAAAAAACCATTTCTGATCGATTTGACCGAGTCGTCTGGCCCCTTCCTGGCGATCGAGCAGGGCGATTTGATTTGCGACGGTGCATCGCAGATCGCGTCGCTGGGCCTTGGTTTGAATGCCAGTGCCTTGTTCGGTGCCGCTGAGCACCTGGAAAGCTGGATCAACGATACCGAGTCCGACAACTTCTCTGCAATCCGCCAGGCCTACCAGCAGTTGCTGCAGCGGCAGCTGGGCAGTGACCGGTTTTCTGCACACTTTTGCGGTTCAGGTGCCGAGGGCATCGAAACCGCCTTGGCTCATTTCTTCATCCATCGTTCGAATCCGAAAGCCCGCAAGGTTCTGGCATTTGAAGGTTCGTTTCATGGACGCATGATGGTGGCTCTTGCCTCGACCTGGAACCGAGCCAAACGCGAACCATTCAGCTGGCCTGGTTACGAATCGATCTTTGCCCCTTATCCAGAAATGGAGACTTCCGAGTTCGGCGCTCCTGCGGCACCTGCCGGCTGGGTTCGCCTCTGGTCAGAGTTGTCGCCCCCGGCCTTTGCAGAAGCCTTGTCGCATTGCCGTGCTGCGGCGGACCGGTTGTTGCAGGCAGAAATCGATTCGCTGGTCACAGTTCGCGAGCATCTCCAAAGCGGCGACATTTTCGCCATCTTGATCGAGCCAATGCAATGTGAGGGGGGTGACTGTTACTCCTCCGCCCGATTTCACCAGGGGCTGGCCTGCCTGGCAACGGCCATGAATGTACCGCTCATCTACGACGAAATTCAAACCGGGTTTGGCCTGGGAGGCGAGTTCTTTTGGCACCGGATGTTTGATCTCCGCCTGGTGGACCAAGAACCCTTTTTCCCCGCTGCGGTCGTGTGCGCTAAAAAGGCGCAAACGGGACTTGTCTTGACCCTTGATTCTGGCCCCGCTGCGACCGGGCAATACAGTACCGCGTCGTTGATTCGCGGGTATATCCAGGCTTCGGTGATCAACCAGTTCCAGGAGTCCATCACCCTGATCGAAGAAACCAACCGCCAGCAACTAGGACAACTCCTGAAAAAATATGACCAGCACATCTGTCGCCCTCGGGTCCAAGGTCTTGCTTTCGCCTTTGACCTGGCAACTCCCGAGTTGTTGCAACGCTTTGTGCAACATCGCTTTCAGCACGGTTTGCTCTTTTACCCGGCCGGGAAAAAGACGGCGCGGTTCCGCATGAACCTCGGATTTCGGCCTGAACAAATACTCCTTTTTTGGTCACAACTGCAGTCGGTTCTGGAGTCGGCCCTGAATGACGATCCGTCAGCCCAAGCCGAGATCGCCGTCCGCCCACGCGAAACTGCAAGCTACTACGAGTTTCATGAATTGTTCATTAGCCAGAAACTGGCCTGGTTGGAAGGTACCTTGTCACAGGGTGAAGTCACAACCACCGATTTTTTGGAGGGGCAACTGGAACGCTTGTTACCCGAAATCAACGTCGAGGTCGTCCTGCTGAACAAGGCTAACTATGCCGACTTCCGCGCCAGAATCCTCCAGCTTCAGACCGAAGTCTACGAACCAGCCCGGCAGTCTTCGGCCGATGAGTTTGATGCGCTCTTCGAGACGGAAAACCCGCTCTCCATTCTGCTTCTTGAAGAAAATCAAATCGTAGCGATGGCTTTTGCAGGACCCCTTGAGATCTTCAGGCACGTGCGTGGGGTGGGGGACGATCCTCAGCTTCATGATCCAACCGTGGCCTACATGCTCGACCTGACCGTCGTCGAGCAATATCGCGGTCGCCTGGGTCGCGTGCTGAAACAGGCCATCACGATGTTAGCCCCGGCACGAGGTTTCACCGCAATGCACGGTCGAAATCGCGATCACCTGGCTGCCGGGATGTGGGCCATTAATTTGTCGCTGGGGAGTTACTCAACCAAGTATCTGCCTGATGACTATCCAGACACCAAACCGTTTCGAGATTGCATCTACTACCGGTGTCCGACCGTATGGTCCGAACCACCGATTAATCTGTCTTCGGCAATTGAAATGCCCTTGGGCATTTCACATCTTGACGCAAGCTTTGTCCACAACAACCTACCCGTTCTGGTCAACAAGATCACCCTGTCGAATTTTGTGACCAGGCGATATTTAGATCAGCTCGAAGAAACCGCCAAGATCTTTCCAGCCGAACTGCGGCATCTCTACACGGCAAATGGCCTGTCGGAATGCATCGACAAAATCGCGAAAGTCCTCTGGCGACATCGTCAACCGCGTACCGGGCTGCTGACCATCGACGGTCACGATTTTGGAAGCGGCAGCCTGTTGGCAAGATCGCTCTCGGGAATTGGCGATCCCTTTTTCGAAGTCGATCGATTGCCAACACCCACCGGGCCCGAAGATCGGAAATTCTTCAATGCCCTGGAGAGTCGTCTTCAGGCAGATGACTTGCTGGCAATGTTTGTCGAACCACTGATGCGACAATCGCTGGGTCGCTTACCGTTTCCGGTCCTGGAACGAATTGTCCAGTCGTGTCGGGAATCTGGGGTACCGGTCGTATTCAACGAGTCGGCAAGCCTGTTTTATCGCTATGCGGAGCAGTCGTTCACCGCGGGTGGGATCCCGCAAATTCAACCCGATGCCGCGGTTGCCTATCTGGGTGGCCAGATGGCACTGGTCGCAACCACAAACCAGTTTTTCATCGACAAACCGCTCATGCTCATTAGCACCTGGGACGGGGATGCACTTTCGTTAAGCCAGTTCCACCGAGCGCTGGTGGCAGTGCAATCCGACCCACAAACCTATTTCGACACAATTTCAACATTTCAGCAAAACCTTTCGAATATAATTCAACAAGACCCTCACGCAGCAAGCCAACTGGAGCGGGGAATTGGCTGCTTGACGGGTAAACTCCCCGAATCCATCGCTCCGCTTTTTCGTCAAGCCGGCAAATCCCGCTGGCTCAGTTGCCCCTCCTATGCGGAGATGTTGCGGTTCAACAAAACGGCAGCAGTTTCCTCCTAAGCCTGATCCATGACCGACCAGAATTTTCCCATCCTTGAGTACCCCTCTGGCCAGCATCCCCTTGAATGGGGTCGGATGCATGGGGAATCGTACCGACTCGGCATCGAGGAGCTGGTCGAGATTCGCTTTGGGCTGATGCGCGAAAAGAACCCTGCCTTGTCACCTGCTCACATTCAGTCCCTCGCTGGCGAACAATGGTCTGCTACAAAACAATTCGCCCCTGAATTAATTGACGAGCTGAAGGGCATTTCCGAGGGCTCGGGATTGTCGCCCGAACAAATTGTGCTGCTCAATAACTACACCGATTTTCGCGATATTCAACTACCCGACGAAGGATGCTCGGCAGTCTTTATCAATCGCGACTCCGGTCCCATTGCCGGACAAACCTGGGATATGCACGGGTCGGCCAAAAACTATGTTTGCTGCCTGACGGTTCCCGTTGCGCAATCGGATGCATCGACGGTTATCTTCAGCCTCGTTGGCTGCGTTGGCATGATGGGTTATTCCCCCTTCGGCACCATGGTCGGTGTGAACAACATCAACACCAATGGGGCAGTTGCCGGTGTCATGTGGCCAGTTGTTGTACGAAAGTCGTTATGCTTTCGGACCCACGAAGAAATGACTCGACTTTTGACGATGGCAAAAGTGACGTCCGGTCATAATTACCTGCTGGCCTCAGCAACACAGGCCGAAATGTGGGAAGTCATACCTGGTCTCAGCGAAAGGGTCGATTTCCTGTCGACCGCCGAAGAAGGATTCTTGTTTCACACCAATCATTGTTTAGGTGAACAGACGGTACTGCGTGAGCACACGATGTCTCAGAATTCTACTTCGCATGTCCGATATAAATTACTGGAGCAGAAAATCGGCGCTGCCCGCACGTTTGAGGACGTTTACCAATTACTCAACGATCATGAAAACTATCCCCGTTCCATTTGCTCCAACTATCAAGCCAATTCCCAGGATCCTGCAATCACCTGTGGTGGTGCGGTCGGAAACTTGAAAACAGGACGGGTTGAAATGTGGCGCGGTGATCCCGAATATGACCCGAATTTCAAACAACATACGTTCCAACTCACCCCGGCATGAACCTGTCGTGTTGAATCCTCGAACCACAATTTGAATCCAGATAGACGGGCTGTTGGACTTCGCAGGCAGGGGTGTCTGCCACATATTTGATGTAAACGAATGGTTTGAACAAACTTAAGATTGACTGTCATGAATAAACAGCCGTTTTATTTCACCTGGAGCCACCAACCGAGTTCCGCACCCTTTCCGGTTGAAAGTGCGGAGCAGGATGAATTTGTGCTCGCCGATGGGCGACGCATCTATGATTTCATCTCCACCAGTTTTCAAACCAACTTCGGCCATAGCAACACGATCATTCGCGCGCGAATTCACAGTCAACTGGACCACATGCCGGTCGCTTCACCCAAAGCGACCTTTGCCTTGAAACGTGCCGTTTCCGATCGCTTGATCGAGCGTTTGAGATTACCTGGTGGAAAAATATTCTACACGGTGAGCGGCTCCGAATCGGTCGAGAACGCGCTGAAAATGGCTCGACAGTCGAGCGGGCGCACGATGATCCTGGCACGGCGAAAAAGCTATCACGGGGCCTCCCTGGGTGCCTTGTCTGTTACGGGCGATTGGCGCAACGAGCCACATTTCACGGTCGACAGTCAAACCGTGCGGATCCCGGAACCGGCCGACGATCCCGATTTAAGACAAACCAGGCAGATCGTGTCCGACACCGGGCCTGAAAAGATTGCAGCCATCATTCTCGAACCAATCAGTGGGACGAACGGGGTGGTGGTACCCAGCCAGCGGTGGTTTGACCAGGTACAAGCGATGTGCAAAGAGTTTCAACTCCTCTTGATTGTCGACGAGGTACTCTGTGGTTTTGGCCGAACGGGTCCCGATTTTGCGTTTCAGGAATTCGGCCTCCAACCCGATTTTGTCTGCATGTCGAAGGGCATTGCAGGAGGATACGTACCATTTGGAGCGGTTTGGACCGGGCCGCGTGTCGTCAATTTTTACGACAATGAAATCATGGCGTGCGGGTTGACCAGTTACGCCCACCCCCTGGGCCTGGCAGCGTTGAACGGGGTGCTCGAGCAGTTATCCGATTCCTCTTTTCAAGCAAACAAAGCAGACTTGGAGGCCGTGTTTGAGCACACAATGAATGATTTTGGATCATTGGAACTGGTAAGCCAGGTACGCTGCCGCGGCCTGTTAGCAGCAATTGACATGGCCACCCACCCTGCCCCAAGTTGGGAACAATGTTTTGAAAAAGGTCTCCACCTTCACAGCAAGAACGACACGATCATTTTAGCCCCACCCTTGATCTCACAACCTGCGCGGCTCGTGGCAGCGCTGGATGTGCTGAAAGATTTGTTCTACGAAACCAGTACTGCAATCGGTTAGAATCCACATTATGTCCCACACTCCAAAAGTCTTTCCCGATGCCGCGGGAGCACTGTTCGATTTGTCTAATGGTGTCACATTGATGAGTGGCGGTTTCGGTCTGTGTGGGATCCCCGAAAACAGCATTTCCGAAATTGCCCGCTTGGGTATCAAGAACATCCATGCCATTTCGAATAATATCGGCAATTCGGGGCGTGGCCTGGCGGTACTCCTCAAAAACCGTCAAATCTCTGAAGCGACCTGCTCCTATGTAGGTGGCAATCCCGATTTAGAACAGCAAATGCTTTCCGGCGAGGTCAAAGTGGACCTTGTTCCGCAGGGAACATTCTCGGAACGGATCCGTGCCGCCGGCATGGGCATTCGCGCGTTTTATACACCCACAGGGGCTGGTACATTGGTCGCCGAGGGTAAGGAAGTGCGCCAATTCGATCGACCCTGTTTGCTGGAATTCCCGCTAACGGCAGAATTTGCGATTATCAAAGCCGAAAAAGGGGATACCTATGGCAATCTCTGGTTCAAAGAAGCCGCTCGGAATTTTTCACCGCTGATGGCCATGGCTGCAAAAACCGCGATTGTCGAAGTTGAACAGTTGGTGGAACTGGGCGAGATTCCCGGTGAAGATGTACACCTGCCGGGGATTTTTGTACACCGTATTTATCAAGGATCGAACTATCAAAACTCCATTGAGATCCCTGTATATGCCGATGCTGATCAATAACCCTCTCAGCCCTTCATCGAATCAAACACGTTGCTATGATCCCACCCACTCCTAATGCAAATTCGGAAGTATTTGAACATCGCCAGTTTCGGGATGATGAGTTCTGGCGGCAAATACCTGCCTGGCGTGACATCTCCCGTGACCAGTTCGGGGACCATCTGTGGCAAGGCAAAAATTCGGTGCGCAATTTGAAGAAGGTCCAGGAAGCACTTGGCAATCGGATCAGTCAGGATTTGCTTCAGGATATCGAGGCCGCGCTGCATATTGCCCCCATGAATATTCGCATCACACCTTATATATTGGCCCTGATCGATTGGGATAATCCGATCGACGATCCGTTGCGCAAACAATTCCTGCCGATCGCGTCGCAAATGTTGCCGGATCATCCGTATTACCTCGCCGATTCTCTCAGCGAAGACGTCGATGCTCCGGTCCCGATGTTAACTCACCGCTATCCGGACAAGGTCTTGTTCCTGCCCCTCACCACTTGTCCCGTTTATTGCTCGTATTGCACGCGCAGCCGAATCATTGGTGGCTCCACCGAGACGGTTGAGAAAGAGACGTATGGAGCGAATACCGAACGCTGGGAAGAAGCGTTTGAATATCTCCGCAACAATCCGCAGATCGAAGACGTAGTTATTTCCGGGGGTGACGCGTTTAACATGACAGCCCGACACGTCACCTACATCGGCGAGTCGCTCCTGGCAATTCCTCACATTCGCCGCTTACGCTATGCAACCAAAGGAATTGCCGTCTTGCCGATGAAGATTCTCCGGGACAAAAAATGGACGGAAGCATTCCTCAATGTCCACAAACAAGGACATGCCCAAGGCAAACAAGTGTTCATTCATACCCATTTTTCATCGCCCCAGGAAATCACTCAATGGAGTGCCGATGCCATGGAGCGACTGTTTGCCGAGCACGTGATTGTTCGCAACCAGGCAGTGCTGCAGGAGGGGGTGAATAACTGCGAGCATACGATGGTCATGCTTACCAAGAAACTCTCGACCATGAATATCCAGTCCTACTATGTCTACATCCACGACATGGTCCCCGGCTGTGAACATCTGAGGACCACCATCCGAGAGGGTGTGGAGCTGGAAAAAAAGGTGCGCGGAGTGACGGCTGGATTCAACGTCCCCACGTTCGTTTGCGATGCACCGGGTGGGGGAGGCAAACGGAATGTAGCATCCTACGAATACTACAACGAGGAGAATGGCATCTCGGTGTGGCGGGCACCCAACGTAAAACCAGGCGAACTCTTCCTTTACTTTGATCCAATCCACCGACTCTCGGCAGAAGCTCAACAGCGGTGGGCTGATCAAGCTGCCTGCGAAGCAATGATTCGCGACGCCGTCGCAATCGTTGACCCATCGCTGACAAGGGAACATCGCGAGAAGATTTCGAAACGCCTCGAAATTGGTGTACACCAACTGAAATAAGCAAGCCACCAGGAACTGCCACTCGTGAGCGCCCCCCAATCACCTCCTGCCGGTTGGTCGAAAACCGAGATGGCTGACGAGATCATCGCCATGCTCACCGATGGTTGCAGCCTTAATCTGGGCATTGGAATGCCTACCTTGATTGCCCAACGTATGCCTGACCAGAAAGGTGTTTTCATTCATTCAGAAAATGGTGTGCTGGGGGTCAAAGGTCGACCAACCCGCGAAACGGTTTCGGCGACCTTGATCAATGCCGGCAAAGAAACCATCTCGGTTCAACCAGGGGTAAGTTACTTTGACAGTGCGCTCAGCTTCGGAATTATCCGCGGTGGTCACATCGATTACTGTGTCCTGGGTGGAATGCAGGTTGATGTGGCAGGAAATCTTGCAAACTGGATGATTCCAGGGAAAAAAGTGGCCGGGATGGGTGGTGCCATGGACCTGGTCAACGGTGCCAAACAAGTTATTGTGATGCTCGGGCATTTCTCCAAGAACGGTGTTTGCAAACTGATGCAACAATGTGACTTGCCGCTGACTGGCATGAACGTTGTCGATGCGGTCGTCACCAACCTGGGCATCTTCATCCCAACCGGTGGAAAGTTTCGCATCGAAAAGCTTGCCCCCGACGTAACACCCGGGGAGCTGGGTCTTGAAGAGACGTTGCTTGAACCCTGATGTCCCACACCACTCAATAAGAACGCATTCGTGAATCGAGCCCTGTTTACCTCCGGACAACGAACACCTTTCGGGCGAGCTTTCAAAGGCGCGTATCGAGAGGTCCGCGCCGATGATCTGCTCGTAGCACTCCTGCAGGTTCAGACCCGCGCGCATCTCGATTGGTGCGAATATGGAATTGACGACCTGATCCTGGGTTGTGCCTATCCCGAAGGAGAACAAGGTTATAACCTGGGGAGGGTAGCCGCGTTGGGGGCCGGTTTGGATGTGCCTGGCATGACGATTAATCGCCTTTGCGCCAGTAGCCTGGAAGCTGTCTCCCTGGCCGCCGCCCGGGTTTCCTGCGGGTGGGGTCGGGTGTTTTTGACTGCGGGTGTTGAGTCGATGAGCCGAATTCCCCGCCGCGGGGGTAATTTTTCAGCGTCGCCGCGGATCGAAGAAATTGCACCGCATGCCTATATCGCCATGGGTGATACGGCCGAAGAAGTCGCGCGGCGGTTCCCGCAAATCAGCCGGGCTCAACAAGAAGACCTCGCTGCGGGCAGCCACGAAATGGCTTTTCGTGCATACGAGCGTGGCGATTACACCAACCAAATCCATCCCTACCTGATCGATCGCGACGAATTCATCCGATTCCCTGTCAACCGGGAGAAAATGGCCAGTCTGGCTCCGGCTTTTTCCGAAGCGGGTGTGGTCACCGCTGCCACCAGTTCGCCCCTGACCGATGGCGCCACCAGCGGTTGGGTGCTCGAAATGGAAACCGCCAAACAACTTGGCGTAACGCATGGACTGGAGATTGTCGACTCTGTCGTGGCCCCTGTGGCACCAGAAATCATGGGCCTGGGACCGGTACCAGCCGTCAAAAAAATATTTTTGCAAAACCAAATCGGACCACCAGATGTCGCTGCCCTGGAAATCAACGAAGCGTTCGCCGTTCAAGTTATCGCCTCGGCCCAGGAGCTCAACCTGCCCGCCAACCGAATCAACACGTGGGGTGGCGCAATCGCGCTTGGCCATCCGTTAGGCGCCAGCGGCCTGAGGCTCGTCATGACGTTGCACGATCGTCTTGTCCAGCTCAACCAACCCGAGACGCTCGGTATTGTCAGTTTGTGCGTCGGTGGCGGCCAGGGAATGGCGATTCTCTTTCGCTACATCGATTCTCTCTAACGCGCAATCCATTCGTGGAAAAACTGCAGGGTTTTCTCCAGTCCTGGGGCCGGCCCCAGCCGCGTCGCGGAAATTGACCGGTACCAGTCAGGACGAACTGCGAATCTTCAAAAGTCCGCTGAACTCACCCTGCCCGGTGATACATGGCTGGTTCACAAAGCCACTTTTGGGAAATGACCTGAATCTCTGCAGGCGACGACAAAACAGCAAGATACCTTGGCAAGGTATCACCTCTGGCCCTATAACCTTGGTAGTTTGTCGCGATTTTCAGCCCGGCTCACAACGCCTGCCCGGGGCAACTCACTCGTCGGTTCAATCCACCAAGAACAAGCATGTTGCAACGCCTGAAAAGCCTGTCACCTCTGCTCGTCGTGATTGTCTTTGGCGTAGTGTGCTACCTGCTAAGCCGTGAATTACGACACTACACCTTCACAGAAATTCGCGACGCGGTCTGGCAGGTATCCACCAACACGTTACTTTTGGCCGCCGGTTTAACGGTACTCAGTTATTTAAGCCTGGTCGGATATGACTGGTTGGCGGTACGAGCGGCTGGTCTTTCCTTACCTTTCTGGAAGATCGCTACGGCTTCGTTCCTTGGCCACACGACCGCCTACAATTTCGGTGCGATTTTCGGCGGGACTTCGATCCGCTACCGCCTTTATTCTACGTGGGGCCTGAAGGCTTCCGAAATATTGCGGTTCGTGTCGATGCTGATGGTCAACTACACGGTTGGCCTGCTGGCGATGGCGTCGGTTGCCTTCTTTCTGGTCAGCGGTCACAACACCAACGGTCCGGCAGCCATCTTCGCGCATTTGCCAAATCGCCTGATCGGGGTTGCGATTGCGTCCATACTCGTCGCTTACCTGGTGGCAAACGCTGTGCGGCGCAAGCCCATTCACATTGGCCACTGCTCAATCCAGTTGCCGGGATTAAAACTGGCGATCGGGCAGGTGGTGGTCGCTTCGGTTGATCTGGTGTTGGTCAGTTTGGTGTTATGGGTACTGCTGCCAGAACAACTCAACGTCAGCTACCCGGTTTTACTCAGTGGTTTCCTGCTGGCAATCCTGGTCGCAACCTTTTCGCAAATACCTGGTGGATTGGGGGTCTTTGAACTTACTGTCCTCTCTTTTGTGGCACCCGGTGCAGCAGATCCTAAGGCTGTCGGAGCGCTTATTTTGTACCGCGTGATTTATTATTTCCTGCCCCTTTTCATCGCCACGTTCGTATGGATCTGGCACGAGTGGCGTTTACACCGGGAGCAGGTCAGCAAGATTCACCACGGCGTAGTTCACAACATCAGCCCGCTCGTACCTCGCATCATCGGGTACCTGACATTTGCGTGTGGGGCAATTCTCATGTTTTCAGCCGCTACACCCGCCGTCAAAAGTAATCTTGCAACTCTGGAAAAACTGTTGCCCCTGAGTGTGATTGAATCGTCCCATCTGATTGGCAGTATTATTGGGACCATCCTGCTGGTTCTATCGCGGGGCCTTGTGCGACGCTATGACTCGGCCTGGCTGTTGACCACGCTGCTGGTCGCCGCGGGAATTGTGACATCGCTGCTGAAGGGCCTGAGTATCTGGGAAGCGGTTTTGCTGGCGATGCTGCTCGCACTGCTGATTACAGCTCGAAAGCAATTTTATCGGCGTGGCGCCTTGCTCCATTCAGGCATATCGCCAACCTGGCTTGCCGGTGTCTCCATGGCCTTGATTGCCATGGTCTGGCTTGGATGGTTCGCGCATAAACACGTCCAGTATTCGCACGACCTCTGGTGGCATTTTGCCTACGATTCCGACGCGACCCGTTTCATGCGAGCCGCCTTTGCGTCGGCGGTGACTCTGCTCGTCCTGGCCATCCTGGGATTTCAAAAGAGTTCCCGGCCAAAACTTGAGTTACCCAACAAAGAAGACCTCGACCTGGCCGCTGAAATCATTGCCAAACAAGAATCGACCGAAGCCCACCTGGCCCTCATGGGGGACAAATATTTCCTCTTTAACGAGCAGCGCTCGGCTTTTGTGATGTTCGATGTGCAACGCTCCAGCTGGATTGCCCTGGGCGAGCCGGTCGGCCCACCAGAAGAACATGTCGGACTGTTGTGGGACTATCATGAAATGGTCGACCTGCATGGTGGCCGTACGGTGTTTCACCACATTCTTGCCTCACAGCTTCCCAATTATTTACAACTGGGACTGACCCCTTTGAAACTGGGGGATCTGGCGCGCGTTCCACTCGAAACCTTCTCCTACTCCGGGGGCCAGTCGAAAGATCAACGCAAGGCGCGCAATCGTTACGAGCGCAATGGATTTCATTTTGAGGTCATTCCACAGGAAAACGTGTCGGAGCATTTGCCCCGATTGCGGGTCATCTCCGACGAATGGCTCCGCGAAAAGAATACGCCCGAAAAACGCTTCTCGATCGGATTTTTCACTGACGAATATATGGCCCGCTTCCCAATGGCCGTGGTGGTCAAGGATGGAGAAATCTACGCCTTTGCAAACGTGTTGCAAGCGGCTCCAAAAATCGAACTTTCCGTCGACCTGATGCGACATGTCACCGAGATTCCCAACGGCATCATGGATTACCTGTTCAGCGAACTGCTGCTCTGGGGTAAAGAACAGGGTTACCAGCATTTCAGTTTCGGGATGGCACCGCTGACAGGGCTTGAATCACATCCGCTGGCTCCACTCTGGAACCGGGTTGGCAACACGCTCTTCAGCCACGGGGAACACTTCTTTAACTTCGCCGGGCTCCGCCGGTTCAAAAGCAAATTTAATCCCGAATGGGAACCCCTCTACCTGATGTGTCCGGGAAGCAAAAGCGTGCCAAAAATACTGCTTGATTTTGCCGCGCTCAATTCCGGTGGTGTCAAAAGTATCGTTTCAAAGTGACCTCGCATTTCACGAGTTCCCCGCCACGGATTGTGCCCCCCTGCTGGGCTCGCACTACCGATTTTCCGGACGACCCAGCCGCGGCATGTGGAGGCCTGGCCAGCCCCCAAGCAGACTGCCTTTCCCCACCTTGATTGCTGATTCGACCACCGCCCAACCAACCAGAGCGAAAAACGACACCTTTGGCTACCGACAATCGTGAAAAATCAGTCACCTATCTTGGGCTCATCCGCTCAAACGCCAACTTCCGCTGTCTTTGGTACGGCCAAATTGTCAGTCTCCTGGGGGATTGGTTCAATCTCATCGCCTCGGCTGCCCTGGTCGGATCTTTGACACAATCGGGATTTGCCGTGGGAGGCTTGTTCGTAGTTCGAGCCTTGGCTCCCTTTGTCGCAAGTCCCGTCGCTGGAGTTGTCGCCGACCGCTACAGCCGCAGAACGATTCTGTTGGCAGCCGATATCCTCCGCGGGGTCACCGTCTTCGGTTTTCTACTGGTTCGCAACACAGGCGATGTCTGGCTGCTGTACACACTAACGGCAATCCAACTTGCAATCAGCGGATTCTTCTTTACGACAAGAAATGCGATTCTTCCCGATATCGTCCCACGCCACGCGATCGCAACGGCCAACACCATCACGTCGGCCACCTGGTCGACGATGCTGGCACTGGGGGCTGCCCTGGGTGGATTGGTCGCAGGATTTTTCGGAGTCTACACCGCCTTCGTGATCGACGGTTGCACTTTTTTCCTGTCCGCCATGCTGATCGCCGGAATCCGCTTGAATCGCACAGCTCCCAGCCAGGAACCGGACAAGACCGTACGGGCATTCATTGCCGACTACATCACTGGTTTGCGGTTACTGGTCGCTGACTTTGATTTGTTACTCATTGCATTGCAGAAAACTTTCTTGATGCTGTTCTTCGGTTCGACCTTTCAAGTTCTGCTGGTGGCCATCTCCGAAACGACCTTCATGATTGGAGAAAGGGGCAGCCTGGCCGTTGGCATGATGTTTGCCACCATGGGCCTGGGAACCGGGACCAGTCCGTTGTTGGCCCGGCTGTGCACAAAAGACCGGGATCTGAAAGTGCGGGCCGCGATCCTGCTGGGTTATTGCCTGGCAGCCGTCGGACTGGTGGTAACCGGCTCTCTGGCCAGTTTCGCAGTCGTGCTGGTCGGAGCCTTCATCGTTGGATCCGGTGGTGGACTGCTGTGGGTCTTTTCGACACAGCTGTTGTTACAACTTTCGCCGGGCCAGGTTCGAGGCCGTATCTTTGCTTCGGAGTTCGCTTGTTTTTCGCTGGGGACTGCGGTCGGAGCAGCGCTGGCCGGCGTTGCGCTCGATCAAAAGGTCGGGATTCACGCGATCCTTTATACGATGGCAATCGTTTCTCTCGCACCCGCAGCGGTCTGGGCACTCTGGACGTGGCGCGCAAAGACCGGTCAGAGTGGCGACGTTCCGCCTTAGCTGGACCGCCGCCAGGGAAAAACTGCCAGCTCGGGTGCGCTATCTTGAATTATCGCAAGATTTGAATGCACACATAAATCAAGAGGACAATGGCAAAGATGCCCAGGCCGATATAGAGCAAACCGTTGAAGAATCCCCACGGTGATGCTTTCGAAGCACATTCGCTACACGGCTCCAGCGTGCCATCGGTAGGACTGATTAAAACGGGTGTGCCACATTTTGGACAAGTCCCCCAGTTTTCATTGGTTTCAGTGGTTTCAGTCGACACAATCGGATCCCACACACGCACCGGTGGATGACATTAGGACCAAGAGCTTCCCAAAACTTTGCTGTTTTCAATCACCCACGAATCTCGCCTTGTCACGAACAACTAACTCTTTGAACTCATCATGCGAAAAACAAACCAGATAATCAAGGTGATGACTACGCTCGAAATAACCGCTATGTGTAGATGAAAGAAGAAATTTAGTGCAAGCAGGATGAGCACAAACAACCCAAGCTTCCAAATTAAATCTTTATTCATAGCATACCTTTCCCGGGGCCGGTTGCTGCGGGCGTGGCCCCTGTTTGTAAATTCCGTAGTTTCGAGGTGCGACAGGTCCTCACGTTTCGCTCATCGGTTTCTCGACCGTCGGTTCTGTCGATTTGGGCCTGCCGTTTGTGGTGGATTTTTCCCGGCCTGCCGCAAAATGTCGACCTGAGACCCTGGGCGTCAAAAACCCTGTTTTACCAGCCACCGACTGCTCAATACACTCGAATATTATGATCGGTGCAAGACCAATCCAGCCTCGGCCCGCGGCCTTCATTGCTCCGCAGAGTCGACCCGACCCGCATGCGTGTTACGGGAACTCCGCAAAATCTGTGAGCCGCCTGCGCCGTAGCGAGCTTACCCCCACCCTCGCGGTTGGCATTGCTGGGCTCGACCCACTTGCTTCCCGGGAATCGATCGCGGATATTAAGATCCCGCTTGGGCAAAGCCGAGAAGCTCTGTTTGTCCGAGGAACCCTCAACGATCCAGGAAGCGAGCAATCATGATTACTGTTGGCATGAACTACCATGTGATTGAAGGCAAACAGGCCGATTTCGAAGAGAAATTTGCGGCGGTTATTACGGCACTCGAAGCCGCCGACGGGCATACCAGTTCGACGCTGTGGAAAGATGTCAGCGATAGCGCTTCTTATTTGATCACCAGTGAGTGGTCGGAAGAAGAGGCCTTCATGAGCTTTATTCAGAGCCAGGCATTCAAGGACGTCACCACCTGGGGAAAAGAGCAGATCCTCTCGGACCGGCCACGCCACAAAATTTACAAGCACTAATGAGAGCTACCAGGTCCGCCGCCCTGGGATCGGTAAGCTCGGTTGTGCAAAATGTGGGTCCAAAATAGTTCGTGCCCGTTAACCGCTGCGCTCTTTTGGGGCTGCTGCCGGAACTGAAAAAACATCCTGGCCTCTTCTCTTGCGGTCAGCCGCCGGGCAGCCTAGTCTCAGGAGATGCCCATTGAACCCCGCGCACTTCCGGTCGAAACCGTCGAGGGGCTACGTCCTCCTGCTGATGGTTTTCCTTATTTCACACACGCAGATCGTTTGGCGTTTGAACCCTGGGCAGAATCCTACTCCGCGGTCAACAGCTGGTGGCTTGCCGACGCCAGTTTCCTGGTTTACGGCACGGCAGATTTCATCGAACAGGCAATCGATCGATCGCCTTTGCGCGAACAAGGTTTTCAAGTCGATTGGCTGGGAACCCCGTCAGACAATCGTGGGATGCTGCTCCACAACGAAGAGGCACTTGTCATTGTGTTCCGCGGGACACGTCTCGAGACCCACATGCTGCTGGACTGTGCCGAGGTTGTGATCCTGTGCCAGGACGATCTCTGGACCGATAGTCATTTTCTGCCAACTGTCTGCCGCGCTGGCGGACACGTGCACCACGGATTTCTCAACGGCTACATCGAAATCAGTGACCAGATCGACGCGATCGTCCGCAAAAAAGAAGACCGTCAGGCGCTTTGGTTGACCGGGCACAGCCTGGGCGGGGCGCTGGCAACGCTTGCTGCAGCTCATCTTGATACCACTGATGTCCAGGGGATTCACACCTACGGTTGTCCACGTGTTGGAGATGCGGGATTTACCAGTGTGCTACCCCAGAGGAACCATCATCGATTTGTTCACCGCCAGGATTGGGTTCCCCTGGTACCGCCAGAGTTTCTTGGCTTTGCCCACAGCGGAACCATGATGGAAGTTGGTGGAAGCGGCTCTCGAGAATTCCTGGACGATTTCTCGATTGGATCGAAGGGTCTTGTCGCTGCGCTAAAACAGATGGCCAGCGAAATGCGATTCGACATGGGGAAATTGCCCTTCAAAATCGCGGGCCTGGCGGACCACGCACCTGTTTACTATGCAACCCTGCTCTGGAACGCGTTACTGGAATCTCAGGAGTTGCCGCCAGGTTGACGAGCAGGTCCCCCCAACACCAAAACGGAGCTGCCTCTATTGGTTGAGATCTCGGTTCTTACGTTCGATTCTTCTTTTCATAAGCGCGGAGGGCATCGATATTGTCTTCGACCTTGTAGAGGATGTCGGCGATGCGATCCATGGTTTTCGGCATCGGTTTGTAGAAACGGAACAGCAATTCAAGGGCATGCTCAACCTTGTAACAGGCGCCTGGAATATCTTGACTGCGATAAACGACCTTTGAGCGTCGCAGGTTCGAAAGCCATGGCGGACGGGGCCCCAACATAACTGGTCATGCTGCAAACGTACATCGGCTGTGGTGGGCTGGTTGGAACCAGTGCAAGCCAACTGCCTCACCAAAAAACAGGAACGGAAGTACCGGCACGAGCAAGACCAGTGCCAGGAGCAGGAGAGGACGCCAGAGGTCACGCGTACGGTTTCTACCCCTGAGGCGAGTGAAACGCAGGGAGAGAGTCCAGGTTCGGCCGGCAGCAACCTGCTGACCGTCGACCACCCTGTCAAAAACCGATCGCCGGGCAAGTTGTCGAGTGGATGTCCGCTGTCGAGGGAACCAATTCGCCCCCCACCTCGTCAAAGAAGCTAGACGACCATCTGCCTTGGAATAGGATGACGAAAGACCACCACGTTTTACCTGCTGGCAAGCACTTCAAAAGGGGATGATGATGAGACGTTTTCTTGTATGCGCGCTGCTTGTAACCCTGCATTTGACCATCACCAGTGTGAGGGCAGAGGAGATTGACTACCTGGAAGATTTCTCCCTTGCTCCGGACCGTACGGTGGCCCTCGAGCAGCTGGTGCCTGGCACAGAGGATTACTACTACTACCACTGCCTGCACCTGCAGAACACCGAGCAATTCGAGGCGGTGGAGGAGTTGCTCAAGACCTGGATCGCTCGTTACAAGACGACCAACGGCGTGCGCCAGATTCGATACCGGCAGGCCCTGCTGACCTACGACAGGGATCCAGCCGCTTCACTCCAGTACCTGCGCAAGGAACTGGACCTGAAGTTCAATCACCAGCGGAACGCCGCCAACCAGCAGCGACGGCTTCCCACTCGCTTTCCCGAACAGCTGATCACGCGGCAGACGCTGCTGGACCGTGCCTTCGCTCGCCACCTTAACTTGCAGGGGCTGGAGGACAGTGCGCTGGCCTGGTTGGCTGGTGGAGATCTCAATACCGCGCGTCGCCGACACCTTCTTCAGCGGCTCCAGCGCCCGGACTTCCCCAATTTGGCGCGGCTGGTAGTGGCCGACCTGAAGACCAAGGGATTCCCCGGTTTCGGTGCCTACGATGTCCACAAGCAGATGTTACTGGAGCAGTTAAACCAGTGCGTGCAGTTCCACCCGCCGCTGTTAGACCAGGCCAATTTCGTCAACATCTACATGTCCAAGTTGCTTCCCAGTGACGATATCCGCTGGGCCGAGGATCGGCTTGAGCACCGGGCCTACCTGGATCGACTGTGGGAATTCGTCAACCGGCTGGCACCGGTCCATAACTCGCTCAAGGCTCACGTCCTCTACCGTCGACTGGTGCTGGACCGGTCCATGGGAATTTACGACGAGCAGCGATTCATGACGTACATCCAGCTGCCCCGAAACACTGTCTACGTAAACCCGGAATTCATCAAGGACCATAACAGCCGGCGGTACCTGATCAACATGCAGGCCAACTACACGCCGGTCACCCGCTTGCCGATTATCGGCAACGACGAGCCACTGGTCAGGTCCTACCTTTCGCATTTCTTTGTGGAAGCAGCCGACTTCAAGCAATACGAGCCTTTCCTCCGCGACGGCTACCTGAAGGAGTTATTTGCCGAGACCAAGATCGTCCATGGCATTGGTGATCCAGACCAGTGGTCGGCAATGATATCCCCGGCCAGGTTCCAGGCGCTGAAGGACCGGGTGGATCTGGATTTTTCTTTTACCAACCAGGAGTACTTCGACGGGGGTGCAGATGTCAGCCTCGATATCCATGTCAAGAACGTCGATACGCTGATCGTCAAGGTCTACGAGCTCAATGCCCAAAACTACTACCGCCAGGAACTCCAGCAGGTAAGTACCGGGATCAAGCTTGACGGCCTGGTGGCCAACATGGAGCGTACGGTCAAGTACGAGGAGGCACCACTCCGCCGCGCAGAGCGGCACTTTGACTTTCCCGAGCTGAATCGGCCCGGGGTCTTCGTGATTGATTTTATCGGCAATGGCAAGAGCAGCCGTACACTGGTCCGCAAGGGGAAACTCGATTTCCTGGTCGAGACGACAACCGCCGGCCACCGTTTCACGGTACTGGGTGAAGAGAAGCATCCGGTAGAGGAGGCCTCTATCTGGATCAGTGGGACACTTTACGAGGCGGGTGAGGATGGGACGATCGTGGTTCCCTTTAGCACCAATCCCGGAATGGTCCCCTTCGTGGTCACCGATGGCAGCACCACCACGCTACACCGGTTTCAGCACGAGGCGGAGCAGTACCAAATGACTGCCGGGATCTACGTGGACCGGGAGGCATTGCTGGAACGCCAGCTGGCACCGGTGATCATTCGCCCTGCCCTTTCGCTCAACGGGACGCCCGTTACGCTTTCTGTGCTGGAAGACGTGCGGCTGACGATCAGCTCGGTCGACCATGACGGCATTCGCGTTACCAGCCGGGTCGATGACTTTGAGCTTCACGAAGGAGAGGAGACGGTGCACGAGTTCCGCGTGCCGCAGCGCCTGCAGACCATCCAGTTCTTGCTCACCGCCCGGGTAAAGAGTCTCAGCCAGGGAAAACCGGTTGACCTGGTCGTGGCCGAGTCGTTTGACGTTAACCAGATCGAGCGTACCGAGAAGACCGCCGATGTGTTCCTGGCATGGATCGACGGCAACTATGTCCTGGACCTGCTGGGAAAGACCGGCGAACTCCGGCCCGGCCGACCGGTGCAGGTGACGCTCAAGCACCGTGACTTCCGTGACCCGATCTCGCTACAGCTTCAAGCCGATGACCTTGGTCGTATTCAATTGGGGGCACTCAAGGACATTGTTAATATCCAGGTGCGAGATGTGGCTGGCAGCGAACATAGCTGGCCAATTCTGCAAGACCAGCATTCCTACTATGGGTCGCAGCATGCCCGCACCGGCGACGTGATCGCGATTCCCTACATGGGAAGCAAGACCCAGGCGGACCGCCAGGACCTCTCGCTCCTGGCACTGCGTGGCACGACCTACGTCTCTGACCACTTCGACTCGCTGGCCGTCGAAGACGGCATGATCCTGCTTCGGGACCTCGCAGTAGGCGACTACGACCTGCTGATCCGCAGCGCCGGCAGGCGGATCCGGGTTCGGGTGACGGAGGCGGACGGGGAACAACAGGGATACTTGCTGGGAGCCCGCCGGCACCTGGAGGTGCGCGGCGAGCAGCCGCTGCAGGTGACGAGCATCACGGCGGGCAAAGAGCAGCTGGCGATTCAGCTGCGAGGATGGAACGATTTTGCACGCGTTCACGTGCTGGCGACCCGTTACTATCCGGCTTTCTCCGTGGCAGAAAAGCTTGGCGGCGTGCGAGATGCAGAGCCCTATGCGGTCTCTACCACCCGCCCGCGAACGCTGTACGTGGAGGGTCGTGATATCGGTGACGAGTATCGCTATATCATCGATCGCAAGTATGCACAGAAATTCCCGGGCAACATGCTGCGGCGCCCGGAGTTGCTGCTCAATCCATGGCCGATTCGGACCACCGAAACGGACAAGCAGCAGGCGCAGGGAGGAAATGAATTTGCTGCCAAGATTGAAGAAAGTGACTCGGCAGCATCCCGGGGTGGAATGGAGGATGGCGAGGGCGTTGCCAACGGTGATTTCTCCCGACTGGACTTCCTGGCGGAGGGCTCCACGCTGCTGGCCAACCTGGTCCCCAACGAGGAGGGGACCCTGCTGGTGGACCGTGATGCGTTGGGAGCACACCAGCATATCCATATCGTGGTGGTGGATCCGACACAGACGGTTTACCGGTCGGTCTCGCTGCCCGAGAAACAAGGATCGTTGCTCGACCTGCGACTGATCAAGGGCCTGGATCCCAACGGGCACTTCGTGCAACAGAAACAGATCAGCCTGGTAAAGGCCCAGCAGCCATTCACGATCCAGGACGTGACAACCGGTCGCTTCGAGACCTTCAACAGCCTCGAGCGCGTCTACCAGCTGTTTGCGACCCTCAACAACGATGTCCACCTCAAGGAATTCCATTTCCTGCTGGGCTGGCCGGAACTGGAAGAGGAACAGAAGCTTGAACATTATTCCAAGCATGCCTGCCATGAATTGAATTTCTTCCTTTATCGCAAGGACCGTGACTTCTTCGATAACGTGATTCGCCCCTACCTGGCGAACAAGCAGCACAAGACGTTCCTCGATCACTGGCTCGTCGAGATGCCCCTGGAGGAATATCTCAAGCCGTGGAATTACCGACAGTTGAACGTCGTGGAAAGAATCCTGCTGGGCCAGCGACTGGCGGCAGAACGGGTGGCATCGCGGCGACACGTGGATGACCTGTTCGACCTGGTCCCTCCCAACATCGATCGCTACAACCAGCTCTTTGAAACGGCCCTGAGTCGCAGCGGCCTGAGTGCCGAATCGGCTCAACAGGAGTTGATTGACGAGGTCACGGCGAGCCGGCGGTTGAAATCGACCGTGGCGGAGGGAGGAGCACCGGCCAACCGTCCGGAGACGCGCTCAGCGACCGCCGGTTCTGATAGAGCCCGGGAACGGGAACCATTGAGTCGTCAGCAGCAGGCAGCAGACCAGGACCGCAAGACCGCTGACAAGCGGAACCTGCGGCTCGAGGAAGAGGAGAAGTCCAAGTTGGGACTATTGAAAGATAGCCCGGCTACAAACGGCCGGGCCAATGGCAAGTACAGGAAATCCATGGGATATGGTCACGCTGGAGCTGCAAAAGAATATTTTTCCGCCAACGGCATCTTCATGTCCCAGGTACGGCAGCTCTACCGTGAACAGGAGAAGACGCGTGAGTGGGTGGAGAATAACTACTACAAGCTGCCCATCGCCAGCCAGAACGCGGACCGGGTCACCGTGAATGGTTTCTGGAATGACCTGGCCGCCCACGAGGATGGTTCCTTCCATTCCCGCAACCTGACGGAGGCCACGGGGAACTTCACCGAGATGATGTTTGCCCTGGCAGTCCTGGACCTGCCCTTTGTGGCCGGCGAGCAGGACCTGGCACTGGATGAAACCCGCCTGCGGATGGTGAATGATGGTCCGGCGATCGTCTTCCACGAGGAGGTGAAGGAGGTCGAGGCAGCGGACCAACAGGCTCCCATCCTCGTCAGCCAGAACTTTTTTCGGCACGGGGATCGCTACATTCACGTGGATAACGAGCAGCGAGACAAGTTCGTGAGCAGGGAATTCCTGGTTCACACGGTCTACGGCTGCCAGGTGGTGATCACGAATCCCACTTCCTCACGTCAAAAACTCGATGTCCTGCTACAAGTTCCCATCGGTGCCCTGCCGGTGTTGGGTGGACGGGCAACGCGCAGCGTGCACATGGAGCTGGAAGGATTCCACACGCAGACACTGGAGTACTACTTTTACTTCCCCGCTGCTGGCGAGTATGCCCATTTTCCGGCACACGTCTCCGGCAACGAGACCCTGCTGGCACATGCCATGCCGTTCACCTTCAACGTGGTGGACTCGCTGACCGAGGTGGATACCAATTCCTGGGCGTATGTCTCGCAGAATGGTACGAACCAGCAGGTGATTGACTACCTGGACAACCATAATGTCCATCGGCTGGACCTGGCGAAGATTACCTTCCGGATGTCCGACAAGGAGTTCTTCCGGCAGATCACCCGCCTGCTTTCGAAACGTCACGCCTATCACCACACGCTTTGGTCCTATGCGATGCTGCATGATGTGCCGGAACAGATCAACCAGTTCCTGCAGCATGCTGACAACCTGGTCAACCAGTGTGGCAGCTACCTGCAAAGCCCGATCCTGGTGATCGATCCGGTCATCCGCCGGATCTACGAGCACATGGAGTACCGGCCCTTGGTCAACGCCCGGGCCCACCAGCTGGGTGCCAAACGACAGATCCTCAATGATCGGTTTTATGGCCAGTATCATCGCCTGCTGCGCGTGTTGAGTTACAAGCGGAAGCTGTCGGATGAAGACATGATGGCCGTGACCTACTACCTGCTGCTGCAGGACCGGATGGTTGAAGCACTGGCGATGTTTGAAGCTGTGAATCCCGATGCCCTGGTGACGCGGTTGCAGTATGACTACTTCTCCGCCTACCTGGCCTTTTCACGCGGCAATGCCCGGCTGGCTCGTTCAATTGCCGTGGCATACGCCGACCACCCGGTGGCACACTGGAATGCGATGTTTACCAACATCGTTAACCAGGCCGACGAGATTCGTGGGGATGGAGTGGAGGTCGCCGATGATGATGACCAGGTCCAGGCCCAGGATCAGCTGGCTGACAGCCAGCCCAGCTTTGACTTCAACGTGGAAAGTGGTGAGGTGACAATCGATTTCCAGAACCTGGAAAACGTGCAGGTGAACTACTACGAGATCGATATCGAGCTGCTCTTTAGCCGCAGTCCTTTCGTGCAGGAGTTCTCGGGTGGCTTCAGTTACATTCGCCCCAATCGCAGCGAGACGATCCAGCTGCCGGGCCGGGGTGGAACACACCAGTTCAAGCTGCCCCAGGAGCTCTCACGTAGTAACGTGCTGGTGGAGATCGTAGGTGGTGGCCAGACGCAGACGCGTGCCTATTATTCCCATGCCCTCTCGGTCCAGGTCGTCCAGAATTATGGGCAGGTGCGAGTGCTGCATGCCGAGACACGAAAGCCACTGGCGGCTGTCTATGTCAAGGTCTATGCCCAGATGCGGGACGGGTCGGTGAAGTTCTACAAGGATGGTTACACCGATCTGCGGGGGCGGTTTGACTATGCTTCGGTCAGCACCGGTGACCTCGAGAACGTTCTCAAGTACGGCCTGTTGATTGCCAGCGACAAGGACGGGGCCATGGTGCGGGAAGCCACGCCGCCACTGCGTTAAGGACGCCAGATGTGACGCCGCTGATCGGCATGGCTCTGCGACACTCTTGCCCGGGCCATCCTGGTAATCGTGGCCCTGGTTGTCCAGCAGATCCAGCAACCCAACACGAGCGACTCGACCTGATAATTGAGTTCCTCTGTTTACTATGCAACCCTGCTCTGGAACGGGCTGCCGGACTCTCAGGAGTTGCCGCCAGCTTGACGTGAAGATCTCCCAAACCTCAAAACGGAATTGACCCCTGTCAGTGATTTCCGTTCGATATCTCGGTTCTTACATTCGAATCTTCTTTTCATAAGCGCGCAGAGCATCGATATTGTCTTCGACCTTGTAGAGAATGTCGGCGATGCGATCCATGGTTTTCGGCATTGGTTTGTAAAAACGGAACAGCAATTCAAGGGCATGCTCAAACTTGTAACAGGCGCCTGGAACATCTTGACTGCGATAAACGACCTTCGAGCGCCGCAGGTTCGAAAGCCATGGCGGACGGGGCCCCCGGTAGTTCTTCCATTGCAGGCGGGAAGAGGTTGGGATGACCGCTGATAAATAGTTCGCCATGGGCAATCCTTCGGCTTGCACGGCCTTCAAAAATGTATCCCGATGAATGCCGGCCGCCTCCGAACGAAAGTTCATCGTCCACATGTAATGCGATGGATCGCCGTGCTTGCTGTGTTGGGGCCAGGACAGGTATTTCGAATCCGCCAGCCGTGTCCGCAAATGGGCGATATTCTGGCGACGTCCTTCGATCTCGCGGGGAAGTTTTTTAAGCTGCTCGGTGAGCAATACGGCATCGTGAGCTGTAATGCGATAGGTGTACACCAGTGAGTCCACATACGGCAGAAACTCGTCGGGAAAACCTTGTTCAGTGCTCCGCCCCATGTGCTGGCAATAGAGAGATGCACGCCAATAGACATCTCTGTCTTTGGCCACAAGGTACCCGGCTTCGCTAGCTGCAAGTTGCTTGCCGCCCATGCAGGAGAATCCGGCAGCCATTCCAAAGTTCCCCACACCAACACCCTTCCAGGTAGCACCATGAGCCTGGCTGCCATCCTCAATGACCGGAAGACCATGGCGATTTGCAACACGCATAATCGCCGTCATATCGCAAGGGTGACCGTACAGGTGCACCACAAGGATACCGCGGGTGCGGGAGGTAATCCGTTCTTCGATGGCTTTGGCATCAATCAGCCCGGTATTCCTGTTGACGTCGGCGAAAATCGGGATGGCATTCTGGTGCAGGATGCACGACGTCGACGCCGCGTAGCTATAAGGAGTGGTGATCACCTCGTCACCGTCGGCGATATCCAAACCCGCCAGTGCCATTTGTAGCGATGCGTGACCCGAGGAAAGGGTCATCACGTGCCGACCACCATGGTACTTGGACAAGGCACTCTCGGCCTCACGCACTTCAGGAACGTTGCGGTCAAAGGCAAGCACCTTGCTTTGCTCAAGAAGTTGGGCGACTCGGCGACGGGCCCGGGCCGAAAATACCGGGAATGGCGGCTGTTGGACTTCGCCGACCGGTTTGCCACCAAGTAAGGCGAGTTGTAATCCGGATCGTGGCATTGTAAAACAGTCGCGGTCGCGAGCATCGAAACGGCCCGCAAGGATTTAAGATGACGATTCCCCGGTCTCCTTCGGCTCATCCAGACGGACCATCAGCCATTGTTGTGTTTGACCGTCCGAAAAATGGACCAGGGCCGGCGTTTCGTCCTCGGTCAGGTTGGCGACACCGGTCTCCATGATCGGCGAGGTTTTTCCCTCTATCGTCCAGGCAGCACGCTGGCTTTCCTTATCGACCATACCTTCGATCGCGACAACTTTGTCGGTCTCTGTATTTTGCAACGAACCACCAATCACCCCTTCCTTGCTGAGCGCCAGCTGTAAAAAGAGCGTAGGCTCTGCACCGGTTGACTCGCCATCCTCAGTGAGCGCAAAGACACCCAACGGCATCCAGTCAATTTTTTCGTCGTTCAGGTCTGTAGGCACACTGGCCGCAATGGTAGCAGCTTGATCGGCATATTCCTCAGTTGAGGCAATCGGTTGGTTGTTGTAATAGACCGTGTCGCCCTCGTAATAAACGTTGTACCCGTAGTTGTAGTAGGTTGGCTGGGACCATGTCCACGGCAACCACCTCACGACCGAACCCCAAACTGCGGGAGTCCAGCTGTCGAAATGAAAACGCCAGCGAAAATCCGGATACCGATGCCAAAACTGATTGCCATACCAATTCCGCCAACCGGGATAGTCGCGGTAGAAACTTGAGCGGACTTGTTTGCTGTGTTGCTTCCGCCAATCGTTCCAACGGTCGCGGTCGCGAATGTAGTCGGGGCGATGGCCGTCAGGACGGTTGGGGCGATGGCCGTCGGGTCGGTTGGGACGATTGCCGTCAGGTCGGTTGGGGCGGTTGCCGTCGGGTCGGCTGGGGCGCTGACCACTATCGGAGCGGTCAGGACGCTCAGGGCGTTCACCACGATTGGGTCGGCCCAGGCGATTGGAAGGCGCGCCGGTGCCCGAACGATCTCTTAAAAAATCGGCGACTGCTTGACTTCCCACCCCGGCGGCAGCCCCGGCAGCCAATCTGGAACCGGACCGCTGATCACGGTTGGGCTGTTTGAGGTCGAGGAACCTTTGCACGTCACGCTGGCCGGGTCTCGACCGATCGGACCTTTGATCGGCCGGTCGCGTGCGCCGGTCTCCAGCAGTCGGACGCCGCTCGCGGGTTTGTGACCGGTCTGGCTGTCTTCCGGCTGCGGACTGGCGATCTCCCCCAGGACGGTTTGTCTGGGGCACTCCCCGGTTTGATCGGTCCCGGCCAGCGGACGAGGAACGCGACCCGCTCGGTATTCGGGAGGAACTCGCTCTGCGACTCATCGACGGCGCATGACCGGAAGAGGGACGTGAACGACTTCCCTGGGACGCTGTACGGTTTCCGCCGGGCGATCCACCACCAGAAGCACCGCTACGATCCCCCCCAGAGCCTCTCCCACGCGGGGTCGCATCTTCTGCGAACCAAATCAATGTGAGTAACAAGCCAACGGCAACAAGAATTGAACGTTTCATCGTTTTACCTGGGATGAAATGGGGAAAGTGGATTACGACTTCTGAGAACTATCGGGTTGTCTCCCGCACAATGATGATTTCACTGATGTTGGGCAGAATCTCGCCATCGACGACGCGGTTCACTTTTTGCCACGAAAAACTATTGTCGTCCAAGGATTGAAAGACACTGGTCGACGACGCGGTAACACCGTCGGGCAAAGTCGCTGTGGTTTTTACCAGCCACCGATCACCCACCGGTGACCATTCTCCTTCAGCAAAACCCCCCTCGGAATCAAACACCCAACTTCGAATTTCCTTTCTGGCGGCATCCCAGCCAACCAATTGCATTCCCGACAGTTCAAGCTCCCCTCCGACAGAAACCGAAAACGCGCGGACCAGAAAATTTTTGTTGCGTGACCACTGGCACTCGGTCTTGACGACCTCCCCTCCTTCATGGTCGACCCAAGTGCCAATCATCCACTCCAGTTGCTTGAGATGATCGTAATTAGACTGGAGTTCCAAGGGGTCTTGTTCCTCGCTAACACGGTCAATCAACCAGCGGCCTTCGCGTTCGATGTAGACTGCACTGTAGTGACTCTTGATCGGCTCGATCTCTCCCAGCAGCACGATAGCTTTCCCCTGTTCAACTGCCACATTAGGCGACACAAATTCGACCGATTCGGTCTGGACCTCCAACTTTGCATCTGGCCATCGCGCGAAATGGGTCGCAAAGTCTCGCTCAAGTGCCTCGCGACCGGTGACCTGTTCGCCACTACCCCGGTTCATATAAACACCATCGGGCAACCAGAGGTCGGCCAGTGCCTTGGCATCGTGATTGTTGTACGCCCTCACATACGCCTGCACGGCCTGGCCGATGGCAGCCCGGTCGTTACTGGTCGTTCCGCTGGCCGGCGGTTCTTGCCCAGAGCCTGCCGTAACAACCGCAAGCGTCAAGGAATACGCGAAAATAGTATTCAAGAACGGTCGTTTCATCGGGGCCCCTTTTTTGCTGATTGGACGCATGTGTTGTTGCCCTGAGGCATGCCAAGCGTGAACGCAAATAATTGTAGCGTGTCGTAAAAGAAATCTGTAGCTGGTGCATTACGAATTATTAACCGTCTGTCATTGACCGCCCGCGGCAAAGTCGACTGTGGCCCACCTACGATCCACGACAACGGCGGGAAGGTAAACATGCAGACCAACCAGCCAGCTGAAGAAGCCCCAATCCGCCCCGTCCTGTCGGGCCAAGGATTGGGAAAATTGTGCTGGAAAACAGGTTCTTTCCCGTGGGAACCTCGCGACTGAACGCCTGTCGGCTGTTCACCGGATCTTGAAAACCTGCGCGAAGCCACACCTTTTTTTCCTTTGCGTTTCAGCTTCTCATGCGGAGGAAAACCAGCCCTAGTATCTTCCGGGGGGACGTCCAACCGATTGAAAGCAGCTCGACGCAAATCGCGGGCTTGAAAGTTACTGGATTGAAAATGCTTGTCGTCTGCAAATAGACTGCTGCAAAGCGAGTGGTCTGCAAATAATGTCTTCAGCAAATACTGCCCTGTACAAAAACACCCAGTAGCAACTTGACCCATGGAGAAGCATCCTCTCTACGCCACGCTGGCCGGTTTCTCGATGATCGCCGTTGGGCTCTGCCTTTGCCGCTATGCCTACACGCCGCTGATTCCTTCACTGATCGACGAGCACTGGGTCACCAAGGCCGGCGCCGGATACCTGGGAGGCTTCAACTGCCTGGGTTACCTGATCGGTTGTCTGGGGGCACTTTTTCTGCCGGCCTACTGGCCTTTCCGTGCGACTGTTGTTGCGACTCTCCCTGGTGATTGCCGTGGGAGGACTCGTGATGTGTGCCTGGGACCTGGGCTTCGTGTGGCTGGCGTTAGGTCGGGCCGCCACGGGCCTGGGCGGAGCGTCGCTGGTCATCCACACTCCCTCGGTGGCCCTGCCGCATGTGCCCGAAAACTGGAAAAAGGTTGCTAGTGGCGTCGTCTTTACCGGGGCGGGGGGGAGCATCATGTTGGTGGGCCTGCTGGTGCCGTTCTTTCTCAGCCACTCGGTGATGTGGGGCTGGCTGTTTGAGGCCACCCTGGCACTCGTGGCCGCGGTCATTGCCTGGCCACTGGCAAATACCGCAGCGACCCAGCCAAACCGCAATCGGGCGCGGCCTGAGCCGCTGTCGCGGGGTGTGGCCGGGTCACTTTTTCTCCTGGGGGCGGCCTATTTCCTGGCCGCAATCGGCATCACGCCCCACACGCTGTTTCTGACCGACTACCTGCACCGTGACCTCGGTGTTACGGCCGCTCAAAGTAGCATGCTCTTCAGCCTGATCGGCGTGGGGAGCCTGCTAGGGAGCCCTCACCAGCAGCGTAATCGCCCGCACACTCGGCACACCGCTGAGCCTGCTGGCCAATTATCTGCTGGGGGCGGTGGCCGTGGCCTTGGTGCTCTTCACCAGGAGTGTGACGGTGGTGTCGGTCTCGGCCTTTATAATTGGATTTTTCCTGCTCTGCTGTGTGGCCCTTTCTTCAGTCCGCACCGGCGAGATCGGCGGTAGCGGGCGGCATCCGCATTACTGGGGGATTTTGACACTCGGTTTCGGTGTGGGGCTGGCCACAGGCAGCTACGGACTCTCGGGCCTGTTGTCACTCGGCATGGACTACTACACCACGTCTGTGGTTGCCCAGGGCGTGCTGATCGTCGCGCTGCTGCTGGCCGGGTGGCTTTTCCTGCGGCGTCACCAGGCAGCCGGCAGTTGAAGCCTCCCAGGTATCCCGCGCCAGAGTGCAACAGGACCCACTTCAGGCAGTGGGAGTCTCGGGACGGTTGGCATAGAGCCACTGGCCACCTTCTTCAATCCAAAGCCCACCGGCGGCTTCCAGGGACTTCCGGTTCACACGGTTTGGATCCCGGTAACCAAGACCCACAGCCTGACAAACTGACGGGGGAATCGCGGTGGCAAGCGTTATCTCGAAGGGATGTTTTTCTATGCCATTTTCAAGGGCGCCATGCCCACGGAGATTGATCACATGGGCAGCGATATTCTTGTCGAACTGCGGGTGCTCTTCCAGGAAGTCGAGCACCCAATCCCGGCCATGGTATCCAATCGTGCGGATGGCCTCATCCATTTGCGGATGGGAGTGGAACTTGTCGATGTGCGGCGCGTAGAGCACAATTTCGGCGCCCTCCGCCAGGACTCCCGGAATTTGTAATTTGTACGAACCTTTCCCAGCGGTCCAGATTTCGTCGTACATCTTGGGAATCTGCTGGACCACCAGTTGTTGAGGCTCGTCGAGATGCACGATGTGTAGCTGGGATGACAGCCGTGCGGCAGCCTGATACGCCTCGACGAAGCCGTCGAATCCACTGCCCGCATAGAGCCCCTTGGCGACCACCGAGCCTTCCTGTTCGGAGTAAACCATATTCAGCGACAGTACAGGCGTATCACCAATGGCCTCGAAAATTCTGCGGGCTCCCTCGTTGATCACATCCCGGGCATGATTGTCGGCGTTTCCCATGATGTTGGGCGCGCCAATCAGTACGGCCACCCAGTGCAACAGCCCGATGACATCGGGCCCGGCGATCCCGGGAAAGAAAATCTTCGTCCCACCCGAAAAACCAGCCGCTTCGTGCGGAACCGTCCCACTGATCGCCAGGATCAGATCGTAGGGCCCGGTCACCAGCTTGTTGGCCGACACGGGCATTGAGGTTGTGAGTTGCCCGGCTGTCTTCGCCTCTACAAATTCGGCCGCAATCTCCGGTAGTTCCACGAGTTTCTCGGGCTGGTCAAAAGCGTGATTGAATAACCGTCCGATTTTCTCCAACGGTTGGCCGGCGATGCCGAGTTTTTCGGCGAGTTCGCCCTGGGACATTGGCCGATGTGTGCCCTGGGCATTGAGCGTGTCGAGACGCTCCAAGCCTTTTTTTTTCAGTAGGTGATAAATTTCCCGAAACAGCCGGTCGGTAAAGTCATGCCGCGAATAATCGGGATGGATGACCAGGGCTCTTCTCACTTGGCCATAGGATTCCAGGGTTTCAGCAAGCAGCTGCCCAATGGCATCGTCACCAAGTTCACCTGAAATCGTTTCTGCCTTATGAACGCTCATTAATGGATTAACTCTGTGAGTCGGGAAACGCGCGGAGATCTGTGTACCGGGCCTATAGTACCATATCAAGCATAACGTGGGCCGACGATGCGCTGGCACCCACCTCGGCCATGGACTGGAAATCGCCATGGACTGGAAATCGAGGTGGGAGGGGTAGACAAGGGCCTACTCTTTTGCAGTATATGAAGTTGCAACCTGTCATCGCTATTAAACCACCAAGCATGAGGTTTCTGAATGAACACCATTCGCATTGGCATTGTTGGACTGGGCGGGAACTGTCGCCTGCGGCATGTGCCCGGACTTGAGGAATGTGAAAACGTCGAAATCACCGGCGTCGTCAACCGTAGTGCCAAATCAACTACAGCGGTCGCCAAGGAATTTGGCATCCCTAAGACCTACGACCACTGGGAACAACTCGTGGCCGATCCGGAGTTGGACGCCGTGGTGATTGGAACCTGGCCCTATTTGCACTGCCCGATCACCCTGGCCGCACTCGGGTCCGGCAAACACGTACTCACCGAAGCACGGATGGCCCGCAACGTCGACGAAGCCCGCCAGATGCTTGCCGCCAGCCAGCAACGCCCGGAGCTTGTCACGCAAATTGTTCCCAGCCCCTTGGGATTCGACGCGCTGCGTACGATCTGTCGCATGGTCGACGAAGGTTATTTGGGTGAGTTGCGCGAGGTGGTCGCCATCGCCACCGACGACTCTTGCGCCAATCCCGAAACACCACTGCACTGGCGCCAGTCGGCTGAATTAAGTGGCCAGAATGTACTGGCCCTGGGAATTCTGCACGAGGCGGTGAGTCGCTGGATCCCGAAAACCGAATCGGTGCTGGCCCAGGCACAAACGTTTACCCGGAAACGACCCGATTCGGTAAGCGGGGAACTGGTCGCCGTGGAACGGCCCGACAGTGTGCATGTGCTAACCCAACTGGAAGGGGGGGCCTTGGGACTTTATCATTTGAGCAGTGCAGCCCATTTCGCCGCCGGGATCCAGGTTCAGCTGTTCGGCAGCGAAGGCACCATCAAATACCTGATCAGTTCCGGAAACAAACTTCTTGCCGGACAAGCTGGCAGCGAATCGCTTGCCGAGGTCGAGATCCCCCCGGAGGAAGCTTACACGTGGCGTGTTGAGCGCGATTTCATCGAGGCCATTCGTGGCCAGAAAAAGATTGAATTGACCGATTTTGTCACCGGGGTTCGCTACATGGAATTCACCGAAGCAGTGGTAGAGAGCGCCGAGTCGGGGAGGCGGGTTGAGCTGGACTAAGCTGACAGTTCCGGAAAGCGGGTCGCCAATCTCCATCAAAACAGGCCGAATAGCAACGCACGCAATAAAACACCTTGTGCCCAAACTCCCTGCGAGTTGACTCCTAAGTTCCCCGATCGCCCTTCCCCTGTTTGTTAAGGAAACAAAATGTTCTCGATTTTCGCGACGATCACTATCGACCCGGAACGGATCGAAGAATTCAAGGAAGCCAGTCTTGGAGATGCAACCGGCGCGGTACGGGATGAGCCCGAATGTTTTCGCTTCGACATCCATCAAGATGCGACCAACCCTGCCCGGTTCCATTTGCACGAGGTCTATCGTGATGAAGCCGCTTTCGAAGCTCACCGGGAGGCTCCCCACTTCCTCAAATGGCGCGGAACCGTGAAAGCCTGGTTCGACGGTGACCCTCAGCTGACGGTCATGAACACGGTTTTTCCCTCCGACGCGGGCTGGGAGAAGCAAAAGCCGGGCCTCTTGAACTGGTAGCCCGGTGAACTGGGTGCCCGGTGAATCGAATGCCCCAGATCAAGCGTGATCGCCTTACTCAGATCAAGCATCCCGCGACCGATAATGATAGTGGCCGCGGAAAACAGCCAGGCTGCTCACAGCCAACGCCAAAACCCATGCACTCGGTTCGGGCACCGTTGCTCCAATCGTAGTAGCGTCTCCAGAGAGCACGGTCCCAAAACTATCGCGCCACAACATGTAATCATTCCAATCGACCGTGCCATTGTTATCGCCATCGGCAGCCAGGCTGGTCGCCGAGCCAAGCGTGTCGCGCCAGGTGGTGTAGTCCGCTGCGTCGATTGCGTCATCGTAATTGAAGTCAGCCGGGCCAGAAGTCATTGAATGATGAAACACCCTCCTTAAAAAGGGAAACGGACCGTAACTCCGAACGTCCCCTGAATCTTCAGCAATCACAAGGTCATTGCCCACAAAGGCAATCCCTTCCTGGTTGTTACCAGCCAGGGTCCACTCCTGCAGATATGTACCGTCTGCCTGCATGGCTCGCAGGCGGTTTGATTGATCAAAGACTGCGTACAGCACCTCGTTTTCGTCGTCGTAGTGCAAGCCTGCAATGTCGTTCCGTCCCGATACGGGAGTAATCGTCCCAAGGTGCGTAACAGTCGTTGCTGTAGAACTAGACAGGATAGGAAGCTGAAAGGAATAAATTCTTCCGTCGCTTTGCAATCCCGCGTAAAACATTCCCCCTTCCGGATCACTTGAATTCGGAATGAAAGTTAGCGCTTCCAGGCCTTGATTGGACGAGCCTGTCATCCAGGGAGTCAAGTCAAAGGACCGGGTTACCTTGCCTGTATTAACATTCATTTCGAGAATGCTGTCAGGGTTTTCGACGCCCACATAAATAAACGGGCTCGTCGGATCGGCCACGGTAATTCCTTCGAGGTCGCCCGAGACACGCCAGTTTGTTGCGCTCGAACCATCCGCGGGCATACTGGCTACGTAACCATTATCAAAAGCAACCAGTAATTGCTCGAGACCGGTATGCCAAACCGTCCCACTTGGCTCATAACCATTCGGAATATCCGCACCGAATTGCGTGCCAGGTAAAGCCTGCGCCGGGAAAGAATCCAGGGCCGTAGCCGGCCGAGCAAGGAAAAGAAGCAGTCCCAGCAGTACCCCTTGGTTCTGGGTGATGGATCCGAAACTCAATGCATTCTCCAATCGATTGGCGGCGCGGCGGGCCCCTCATTGATTATAGCACCCGTCGGCGGCCACATGAAAAGAAAAACTCGCAAAGAAAAGAATCTTTCCCTACTGTGGAGTCACCTCGCTGCTTCCGGGAGGCGTACTCTTTTGGACACCTGGGATCCCAAATCGGCAAGAGACGACTTGGCTAACGCGATTAATAATTCATCTAAACCTCCAAAGTCAGAGCCAGCTCCACAGCTTGATGCAGGATGACGTGTACCGCCAACAAACTACAGTGGCACGGATTGGAACACCGCGCAAAGGTCCTAGGTCATTCTCAGATCAATCACTCAAGGGACGTTTCGCTATCAGACGTTGGCTGTCTGCTGTTGGAGTTGCGAACTCACCGCAGCAATCACTTTGTTGAAGTTCTTGGTGTGGCGGCCCGCCCCGGCGATGTTCACGGCCACCTTGAGGGAGGATTCCATAGTGATCATCGAGGCGTTGTCATCGATTTTCTGCACCAGGATCGTCAGGTTCTCACCCAAGAAAACAATGTCGCAGGTGTTTTGGCTGTGATCTGCCCAATTGCCCGGTCGTGCGTTATAAGCTTGAACTTGATGGTCGGGAGAACCACCACCACAGTATCGAAGACCGCGTCATATGGAAAGGAAAACGTCTGTTGTGTGTCTTTACTAGTCAAACCCAGGGGAACGCTCCGGACACGTTTCAGTCGAGATCGTACGGTTTGGTGAGCCGGAACTCGGCAGAGTCCAACAAAAAATTCTCGACCCGATCGGTGCGCTCGAAAGCATCGGCCATAAATGCGACCGCTTCGGCCAGCCGCTCATCGGGTTCGGCGCAACTGAGTCGCAAAAATCCGGCCCCCGCCTCACCGAACGATTCGCCACCCAGGCAGGCGACGCCAAGATCCTCATCGGCTCCCTCCAACAAATACATGGCCAGGCCTTGTGAGGTAATCCCGAGACGATTGCAAATTGGGGCCACCGACGGAAACGCGTAGAAACTGCCACCCGGTACAAGGCATGTGATTCCTTCGACACGGTTCAGCCGCTTGACCAGGCGTACCACTTTGTGCCGAAACTCGTCCATTTGCCGATCCCGTTCACCACAGGCGTGTTGCATTGCCACGATGCCGGCCAGTTGAGTAAACGGCGCAACACACGACAGTGTGGTATTGGTCAGCTTGCCCAGCATCTCGATAACCGGCGGGCTGCTCACGGCAAAACCCAAACGCCAACCGCTCATGCTAAACGACTTGCTGAACGTGTAAGCGGCCACCGTGCGCTGGAGCATGTCCGGAATCGCCGCCAGGCTGTGATGCTGGCCATTCCAGACCATGCGGTCGTACGGTTCGTCGCTCAGCACAACGACCTCGGTACCCCGGACCAACTCCGCCAGGCCTTCTAAATCTTTCTGGAGCGTGATACCGCCTGTTGGATTGTGGGGACTGTTCAGAAAAATAGCCCGGGGGCTGGGGTCCTCCCGGATAAATTTTTTGACCTCCTCAAGATTGGGTCGAAACTCGCTGGCTTGCTTCAGGCTCGAAAAGACCGCCCGGGCACCACGGCGATGAATGTTGGGCACATACGTCGGAAAATGCGGACTAAAGACCAACACGCCATCGTCGGGGTTCAAAAATGCCTCGCAAAAGAGCTGCTCAAAATTCTTGGCTCCCGGTCCGGCGACCACGTTTTCGGTCTTCACGGCCAGACCGTACTCGCGGCTGACATAATCTGCTGCTGCAGCTCGAAACTCGGTCAGTCCCAACGATGGCCCGTAATGGGTGTTCCCTGCCTGAATTGCCTGAACGCCCGCATCCACGACCACCTGGGGCGTGGGAAAAGGACTGTCGCCAATCTCCAGTTCAATCACGTCCTTACCCGCCGCAATTAGCCGTTTGGCGATTGCCAGCACGGTAAACGCGGTTTCGACGGTGACGGACGAGGCAAAGTTACTAAAAGAAATAGTCATTTCACATGCATTCTCTGAGGATTCTTTGCAAATAAGGGCCTGATTCTATTGTCGCAAGCCAACAGGGGTCTCGAAAGGGCCTGCAGAAAGTGCGAGAATTCGACCAAGCGCGGCGGCGGTGGTCGGGACCGGGATGGCCAGGCCATCTCAACATCCAAAGACAAGTTTGGCAGCACCCTCTGGTGCCGACCAGAGGCGCTTCACAAGTTTTCGAATTTGTGGCTTCCGACGATAACGCAAGTAATATGGTGCGATGCCAATCCAAAAAATCTACCTGGGATGGAATCAACCGGCGCTAAAGTCGGTGGCCAATCGCCTTGCCGAGGATTACCTCGACAACCACCGGCTCGATTTGGCTGGCTGCATTCTGGTGGTGCCAGGGCGTCTTGCCCGGCGACAACTCTTACGAACCCTGCTCGAACTGGCAGGAGTGCGGTCGCTTGAATTTCGGCCACCCGAGATTGTCACCCTGGGCACTTTTCCCGAGTTGCTTTATCGCCAGCAGCGACCGGTCGCCAGCGACCTGATCCAAAGACTGGCATGGGTGCAGGCACTGCAAACCTCCTCTCGAGCAACCCTTCAAGGCTTTACCTCACAAGTTCCCACCGAGCAGGACCTCACTGGTTGGCGGCGGCTGGCCCGCATGCTTTGGCGCTTGCACAACGAGTTATCTGCCGACGGCTTTGATTTCGCGATTGTCGCCGAAAAAGGTGAAGCCGTTTCAGATTTTTCCGAACAAACGCGCTGGCAAGCACTGGCGAAAGTTCAGCAACAATACCTCTCGGTACTGGATGACCTGCAGGTCTGGGACGTGCAAACCGCCCGCCGCGTTGCCATCAAAAATGGCGAGTGTGGCAGCGAGCGGGATGTCTTGCTGATTGGCATGGCCGACATGAACCGGACACAACGGCAAATGCTTGAGCAGATCGCCGATCGGGTAACGACGTTCGTCTATGCCCCCCAGGAACTTGCCGATCGCTTTGACGAGTTTGGTTGTGTCCTGCCCGAGGCCTGGCTCAACACGCATTTGAACATTCGCGACGAACAAATTTGCCTTGCCCAAAATGTCCAGCAGCAAGCAGCCATCGTCATGCGGTGCCTGGCAGAATACCACCAGCGGTACCGGGCTGATCAGATCACGATCGGGGTACCGGATCAACAAATCATACCCCGGCTCCAACAGGAACTGGACGAGCACGGGTTGCGCGGTCGGTGGCTGTGGGCCAAGCAACTGCCGCAAACCCGGCCCTACCAGTTGTTGGCTGCGGTCGGGAATTACCTGTCCGACAGGCGGACCGAAGACTTTGCGGCTTTGGTACGCCATCCCGACATCGCCAGCTGGCTCACTGCGAAAGGAGTCGCCCAGGATTGGCTTGTGGAGTTGGACCGCTATCTTGCCAGGCATTTGCCATTGCGGTTGGGCGAATCGTGGCTGGGTCCCGCGCCGCGGCGCAACAAGATCGAACAAGCCTTCACCGCAATCAACAACCTGCTGGGTGATTTGGGCTCTGACAACGCAAAGCCACTGGCGGACTGGGCGACCCCTGTTTGTGATCTGCTGGCAGAGGTCTATGGCGTCGTGGCTGAAAGCACCGATCGAGTCACCACAGCAGCCTGTGAAAAGCTCGCCGCGGTCGTCATCGACCTGGCCGGTTTACCCGCACAGGTCTCGTCGAACCTCCCGGCAGGCAAAATGATCGACCTGGTGCTTGAGCAACTGACCAATCAAGGAGTCGTGGCCGAAGAGGATTCTGGCGCCATCGAAATCCTGGGTTGGTTGGAACTACCGCTCGATGACGCTCCCGCGGTGGTGGTCACGACTTTTAATGAGCGGTTTGTACCGAAGTCAATTTGCGGGGACCTCTTTCTGCCCGACGCCCTGCGGCGGAAATTGGGACTCAGTGACAACCAGCGTCGATATGCACGTGATGCTTACGCGGTGGAAGTTTTGCTGAACACTCGCGAAACCGTTCACCTGGTGATGAGCCGGTATGACACCGCCGGCAATCCGCTCACTCCAAGCCGTTTCTTGTTTGCAGCCCCCCCGGAAACCATCGCCGATCGAGTGATTCGTTTGTACGATGCCGACGCGTTGTCGGCGCCACCCGATTCCTACAGCCCGCGCTTTTCATCTACCCGCGACACGTCCGATTTTTCCATCCCCGATCCGGCTGGCATCAACACGGCCGGGAAAGAGTCCTTGCGGGTCACCGACTTCAAACGGTACCTCGAATGTCCTTATCGATTCTTTTTAGAGCGCTGCCTGGAACTTGAACTGGCAAGTGACCGCGAGCGTGAACTGGACGCTTTGCAATTCGGGCAACTCATCCACGAAGTCCTCAAAAATTTCGGGAACAGCGAACTGAAAGATTCGACAAACCCCGACGACATTCGCGACTACTTGCAGTCTCAACTTGGCCTGGAGGCAAAGCTGCAGTATGGCTCGAAACGTCGCGGTGCGATTAACGTACAGATTGCCCAGGCCGAAGAACGCCTGCGGGCATTTGCAGCCTGGCAGGCCGTCTGGAGATCAAAGGGTTGGCAAATCAAAAACATAGAAGCTTCACCTGGTGACGAAGGTGTGGCGTTCGACGTCGATGGCAAACCCGTTTACCTCCGTGGTCGGCTTGACCGGGTTGATGTGAATGACAACGGCGAGATTGTGATTTTCGATTACAAGACATCGCGCGAGGCGCAGCGACCCGAAAAAACGCACCAGCCCAGACGGGGCGAGTGGAGTGATTTGCAACTTCCCTTGTACCGGCACCTTGCCGCGGATCTCGGAATCACCGGCAAAACGCAATTGGGCTATGTCGCGCTGCCCGAAGACACTGCCAAGACGGTGCAATTAATTGCCAACTGGTCCGACGCCGATCTTGCAGCCGCGGACGACGTTGCCCGCGAAGTGGTTCGCAAGATCCGTCGCCGCGAATTCTGGCCACCGGCCGACATGGGTCAGAATCACAGCGACCCATTTTCATCGATCTGCATGACGGGTGTGTTTGAGCGCCCGGTCGTGGTGGGGCAGGATTTGGGGAAGGATTCCGGATGAGCACGTCACAGCGCAACGAAAATCCGTTTCGCGTTGTCCGCGCTTCGGCCGGCACCGGCAAGACGTATCAACTCTCCAGCCGCTACATCGGCCTGCTCAACCGGGATGTCGCCGTCGACGAAATCCTGGCCACCACGTTCACCAAAAAGGCGGCTGGCGAAATCACCGAACGGGTCCTGCTCCGTTTGGCCAAAGCTGTCTGCAACCCCGGCGATCTTCAGGAAATGGCGACGGCGATCGCGGTGCCAGAACTCAACCACCAGCGGTGCGCGGTTTTGCTGCGCCGGCTGGTCGACAGCCTGCACCGTTTGCGGATTGGCACTCTCGACAGTTACTTTGCTCAACTGGCGACCATCGGCAGTCTGGAATTGGGGCTCCCACCAGGCTGGCAAGCGGCCGACGATGCAACGCTGGTTCGACTGCAACTCGATGCTATTGATGCACTGTTGGAGAACAACCCGACCGGTGAAGTTCGCCGTATCATGCACCTGGTCGGTAAGGGGACCCACGGACGCAGCGTCAGTGATGTGATCCGCAACAACGTCCAGGAACTCCACCAATGGTACCTGGCAAGTGACGAGAGTTGCTGGAACCGGGTCGCCGTCACAAAACCCCTCGAGCCGGCCGAAATCGCCGACCTGCTCACCCGCCTGGCCGCGGCACCTCTTCCCGACCACAAGGGTGCCGTCAAAGCCCATCAGACCTCGCTGCAGCGGGCCGAACACGAAGAATGGGACTTGTTTGTGAGGGAAGGCCTGGCCGGCAAGGTGCTGGACGGTTCCAACACGTACCAACGAAAAGAGATTCCTCCCGAGACGGTTGAAATCTACGCCGCTCTTATTGAGCATGCCCGCGCCGTTTTGCGCAGACAACTTGCCAATCAGAACACGGCTACCTACGAGCTCCTGGACAAATTCCATGAACAGTACCTCCAACTGCGAAGCGACCATGGCGTGCTCCATTTTGCGGATGTCATTCACGCGCTGGTCACTCGGATCCATGACAGTGAATCACATCGAAATGCCTACCGAATGAACAGCTCGATTTCCCACCTGCTGCTGGATGAATTCCAGGACACGTCCTCCGAACAGTGGGAAGTGCTCAAGCCGCTGGCCAGGCAGATTGTGGAATCAGAAAATTCTTCCTTTTTTTGCGTGGGTGACGTCAAACAAGCCATTTATGGATGGCGGGGAGGTGAAGCCCGCCTCTTTGATGCCCTGGAAGATCAACTGCCAAACCTGTGCGTCGATCCGCTGAACATGAGTTACCGCTCTGCCGAAGCGATCACCCATGTCACCAACGAAATCTTTCAGCAGATCTTGCATCACGACAATTTGGATGACTTCCAGCCAGCCATCCGACGCTGGTGCGACGGATTTGACACGCACGACACTCACTGGAAAACACGAGCTGGCCACGTGACACTCGAAACAGCTCCCCAGGCCGGTGAAGGTGAACTTTCGAAAGAGGTCACACTTTCACATGCCGCTGACAGGATCACCACGCTGGTTGACCAAATACCGCGGCGTTCCATCGGGGTCCTGCTGCGGAAAAACGAGTCGGTGAGCCGGATGATCTACGAGCTTGGTCGACGGCATGTGCAAGCCAGCGCCGAGGGGGGGAAAACCCTGTGCGACTCGGCAGCCGTACAGCTGATCGTCTCCCTTGCCGAATGGATCGACAACCCCGACAACAAGCTGGCCCGCTTTCACATCCAGCGGTCCCCCCTGGCCAAAGCACTTGACCTTCCGCTGGAAAGCGACCCTATCCAAGCGGCAGCGACCGCGGCCACACTGCGGGCAACCGTCGCCACGGCAGGGTATGGATCCACGGTCGCCACCTGGGCAGAACATCTCGTTCCCCACGCAAGCGCGCGGGAGGCGCACCGCCTGCGGGAACTGGTCAACCTTGCCTACAGCTATGACAAGTTAGCAACCTTGCGCCCCAGTGATTTTGCCGAATTTGTGCGACACACCTCGGTTGAAATCCCGGAGCTGGCCCCGGTGCGCGTGATGACCATCCACCAGGCGAAAGGTCTCGAATTTGACATCGTTATCTTGCCGGAACTGGATGAATCGCTGGCTGGTCAACCCGGAACTGTCGCAATTCAGCGCGACCACGACGTGGGACCGGTTGAGACCGTTTGCCTGTACCGGAATGAAACCATCCGCCAATTACTACCCGCTTCGCTCAACAACATGCTGGTCAACTCCAAGGAACGTCAAATCGAAGACGCACTCTGCCGGCTTTATGTGGCAGTCACCCGGGCCGCCTATGCGCTGCACATGATTATCGCTCCCTCGAAGCCAAACGAGAGAACCATCCCAAAAACGGCTGCCGGCTTGGTGCGGGCGGCGCTCGTCAATAACGATCGAGTCGATGCCAACCAAATGTTGTACGCGTACGGCGATTCAAAATGGCATGCACATGAAACCGGCGGTATGCAAAGCACCCCGCGGGTCGACCCCGGCCCGCTCACGGTGCGGCTCGCCGAGCCCCTGGCTGGCACCGCCAGCCAGCGCCAGTGGACCACCCCGTCAGAACTGGAAGGGGAGCAGCAACGCCAGCCGGCTCAAGCATTCCGGATCTCGCGGGCTGCTGGACTTGGTCAGGGAACCCTGCTGCACGCCTGGTTTGAACAAATCGACTGGCTTGATGATGGCCTCCCAGACAAATCGATATGGCCGGAGGTCGCAACGGAAAAAGGGGTGTACGAAACCGAAGTAGCACGGGCACTCCCTGAATTTTTGAAGCTGCTACAACAGGCACCGTTTGCCGATTTACTGTCTCGACATTCCTACGCGCCGCCAGACGACCTGGGACTTGATCCCGACATCGCTGCGGAACTGGCGGGCGGTCCCCTGGAATTCGAAGTTCTATGTGAATCGCGGATTGCTGCCATGACCAAAGAGCATCTGCTCACGGGAAACATCGACCGGCTGGTGCTCATGCGCCGTCAGGGTCACCTGCTGGCGGCCGATATCATCGATTTCAAATCGGACCAGATTGCTGATGAAAAAACTCTCGCCAGGCGCGTTAACGACTACCGTCCCCAAATCGACGCTTATCGTGCGGCAATCGCCCAGATGTACCGTCTTCAGCCGCGCAGGGTGGCAACGCGGCTTGCATTTACCACGGCGCGTCGCGTGGTCAACATCACACCTTAGCGAAGATTTTCCGCAGAAATGGCAAGGAGAACTTCCCGATGTCGACGACGAGCGTGCTGTTCAGCGGACCACGATCTGCCCATCGCCCGTAGTGGTCGGTGAACCAACCTCTCCCACGACAGCCGCGCTGGCATACCCCAAGCGGTGGAGTTGGGCAACCAAATCGTTGGCGGCACTGGCCGCCGCACCGATCAGCAACCCGCCAGCGGTTTGCGGATCAAACAAAGCAGCGTAGGCAGGCTGCTTTGTCACTGAACTGTCGATTTCGATGAACTGCTCGACACCACGATTTGCGGGGGCAAGCGTGCTCTGCCAACCCTCTTCGACCATGGACTGAAAACCGGTCAGGAGCGGCAGGTCGGCAAGATTGAGGATCGCGCTCGTGCGACTGGCCTGGAGCATTTCCAGCAAATGTCCAGCCAGGCCAAACCCGGTCACATCGGTTGCCGCCACGATGCCAAAATCGGCAAAGAGTTGTGCCGCGGCCCTGTTGCTTTGCAGCATGGTATCCAGGAGTGTCTCGAACCATGCTGCGGGGCAATCTGCGGTGGCATGGCTGGCCAGCAAGGCGCCCGTCCCCAACGGTTTGGTCAAGACGAGCCGATCGCCGGTGCAGAGTCCACCCTTGCCGGCAATGGACTTGCCGTGGTGGCGTCCCAACATGGTGAAACCAATGGTTGTTTGGGGTCCTTCGAGCGTGTGTCCGCCGGCCAAAGCGGCACCCATTTCCTGCAATTCGTGCAGTCCTCCGGCCAGCAATTCGTGAAGCAGTTGTTCTTGCGCCGCCTCGGGGCCCGGAGGCAACGTCACTTGGGCCAGCGCAGCGACCGGTTCGGCACCTTTGGCGAACAGATCGCTGGCTGCGTTCAGTGCGGCGATTCGCCCGGCGATGAACATGTCGTCGATGGGAGGTGCAAAGAAATCAACGGTTGCTGCCAGCGAATCGCCCTCGGGAAGTTTGATCACCGCGACATCGTCGGGTGGGTCCAGGCCGTGCGTCACCAAGGGGTGTGATGTCACGTTCAGTTTGGCAAGCACCCTGGCCAGTACGGCACCACCGACTTTGCCGCCACAACCAAGACACCGCATGCGCTCGGCCGGGGATTCCGCTCCATGAACTCGATGACTGTTAGCGCGGGATTCTGCTGCAAAACTGGTGGTCATTGATGAGGACTCGTAAAACTGATATTTCCGCATGAAGCGACGATCGATTTCGTCTTTCCATTTCCAGCACCAGCGACCCTTAAAACCCAAGCCTCGATAACTGGCAATCGCTCGTCCGTCACCCAACGAGAGTAACTTCAAAAAGTTCTTTTGCGGTTGATACTCGACAAGTTGTTCCCCGCGCAACAAACGGTGCACGTTTTCCCACAAGAAAGGACCCTGCCTGACGGCATAGACACCCGCCTTGGGACAACGGCTGCCGACCATCGTCCCTGTATCGCCGACGGCAAAAATCGGCTGGTTCGATGTGGACTGCAGGGTCGCTGCGGTCTGCAAAAAGCCACGCTCATCCAGAGGCAAATTGAGTTTTTCCAGCAGGGAGGGGGGCGTTGCAGCGGTTGCCAGGATGCCAAGATCAAAGTCAATCGTGCGCCCCGATGCGAGCACCGCCTGGTGGTCTCCCAGGCTTTTGACCGGGTCTCCCAATTCGACCTGTACAGCTCGGCGGGTCAGTTCTCGCTGGGCAACCCGTGCGGCGGCTGGCGTCACACCGCGGGCAAGCTGGGCGTTGCCGTCGAGCAGCACAATTTCAAAAGACATTTTTCGGTGGTGTGTTTGAAACCAACCCGGCAGGGCAAGTGCTATTTCCACACCGGCAACGCCCCCGCCAACAATGACCACCCGAAGCTTCGCGGGATCCATTTTTGAACTTCCGGAAACCGCATCGCCAAAACGGGCCAGAAATGTTTGCATTGGCTTGATCGCGAGCACGCCGTCGTCGTCTCCAGAAAGCATGCTGCGATCTGGAATCGAACCAATTCCAATCGACAAGACATCAAAATGGAGGGGGGGACGCTCTTTAAACAAGAGTGCTTGTTGTTCCGCATCGAGGCCGATGACTTCGTCCCGCAAGAGTAGCGAGCCAACCGAGCGACACAATCGCACCAGGTCGATTTGCATGGCTTCAGGAGGGTAGAGTCCGGCCAGTGTTCCGGGAAGCATGCCGGAATACGTGGCCTGACCCGCATCGGAAACGCACACCAGCCGCGCGTCGGAGATCGGCTTCATACCCCACATCCTGAGGATATGTGCATGGGTGTGCCCGGCCCCCAGCAATGCGATCGTAACCTTGGGAAGTTGCGTATTCATAGGTGGAATAGTTCGGGTGGCAATACCCCTATTTGTGTAATCGGCCAATTTGACAACCCAAACCACAGATCAGCACTGCTTGAACCGTTTTTCCCACGTTACAATTGGGTCGTTCAACCAGCCATTTCCTGCGGACTGCGTTATCCATGTCGTCACCTCCTCTTATTGTCGGCACCGCTGGCCACATTGACCATGGCAAGACGGCCCTGGTCCAGGCCCTGACCGGCACCAATACCGATCGTCTGCCTCAGGAAAAACAGCGGGGAATGACGATCGACATTGGGTTCGCAGAGCTCAATCTGGGGGACCGTCAACTCGGGATGATCGACGTTCCCGGACACGAACGGTTCATCAAGAACATGTTAGCCGGAGCAGCGACGATCGACCTGGCGCTGTTGGTCGTGGCGGCCGATGATTCGGTGATGCCCCAAACTCGCGAGCATTTGGCAATTCTTGACCTCCTTGGGATTCGGCAGGGGGTGGTTGCGCTCACCAAATGTGATTTGAGGGAAGAGGCGTGGCTCGAACTGGTCGTCGACGAGGTCCGTGAACTGCTGGCCGATACCCGTCTGGCTGATGTTCAAATCGTCCGCACCGCAGTTCCAGCCAGTGGCCCTTCCCAAGGAATTGACGACTTGAAAACGGCTCTTGCCAAGGTAGCGGACCAGGTTGCGGATCGTCCAGTTGGCGAACTTTTCCGGTTGTGTGTCGACCGCTCGTTTTCGGTCGCTGGGCGGGGTACCGTCGTTACCGGAACGGTTTGTAGCGGGTCCGCCAAACTGGGGGACGACCTCGATTGGTGGCCAGCAGGCAACCAGCTCCAGGTACGGGGACTGCAAAATCATGGTCGCGATGTCGAGCAGGTCTCTCGAGGTCAACGGGCGGCGATCAACCTGGCAGGTGTCGCTCACCACGACATTGGGCGAGGCGATGTCCTGGCGACCTGCAACAGCTTGCGCCCTACAGGGCGACTCACCGTCGAACTGGCAATCATGCCCGGTAGCCCCTGGCCCGTGAAACACCGAGGTCGCTACAGCCTGCATATCGGCACACAAGCTGTCGGGGTCGAAGTCTACTTGTTGGAGTCGGGGATCCTGGCCGCCGGCGAGCGTGGGCTTGCCCAGCTGCACTGTAGCGAGCCGATCGTGGCCGTTTGGGGGCAACCTTTGGTTCTGCGGATGGAGTCGCCACTCGCCACACTTGGCGGAGGACACGTTTGGCAACCCGCGGCGCCAGTGATCCGACGGCGGCAGGTCGAAAAGATCAAGCGGCTAAAGAGCCTGGGCTCGGAGATCCCCGAGGAACGCGTTGCCACGGCCATTTATTTTCTGGGACACCAGCCGTGGCATCCTGAGGAACTACGCCGCGAAACCGGTTTGGAAGCCGGTCAAATCGAAACCATTCTGGCGGAGTTGGTGGCCATCGGGCGCTGCCTGCCGCTTACACTCCCGACCGGTCGGGTAGTTCATCTGCACGCCGATCGGCTGGCCGAAGCCAAACAAATAGTCCTGGAGACGCTCGACCGCCATCATGCCAGGCATCCGCTCAAACTGACCGTTCCTAAAGGTCATGTTCTGGAAAGTCTCAAAGGACGGCTCGGTCGCGAGCTGACAGACGCGGTGATCGCCACCCTGGTCGATGCAGGCGAGCTGACTGCCGACAAACAACAGGTGGCGCGGGTCGGGTTCTCCCCTCAACTGGATGATCAACAGCAGCAATGTCTTGATCAAATCGAAGCGGCCTACGTCGCGGCACAATGTTCCCCACCCACCCTGGCTGAGCTTTCCAGCCAGCTCGCGGTGGGCAGTCGAGACATCCGGCCCTTGGTGCAACTGTGTGCCGACCGGGGACAACTCGTCCACATCCATGGCGAAACGTTTCTGGCCCGCGAGACCGAACAACAGCTCCGTTGCCGTCTGCGGGATCAGCTCACGTCGACCGGTGGGATGACGGTCAGCCAGATTCGGGATATTCTGGAGACGAATCGGAAATTCGCCATACCACTCTGTGAATATCTCGACCGGGTCGGCTTCACCAGGCGGGATGGCGACCTCCGCACCCTGGCAGAAACACAAGACGGGCAGTCAGATCCATGAGCACAAATCCACGCCGGGCGATACCATCGGTCACCGAACTGCTTTCCCTGCCAGAGGCGGAAAACTGGCTGACCCGGGTTCCCCGCGCCGTACTGGTCGATGCAATTCGCGCCGAACTTGAGAGTTATCGGATGAGCCTTTCGAACGGCAGCTCGGCTGAAACAGGACCCTCTCTTCTCCAAATGGTGGCAGGAATCGACCAACGGGTCGAGCGTTTGTCTAGAGCGCCGTTGCCGGAAGTCATCAACGGTACCGGGATCCTGCTGCACACCGGTTTGGGCCGTGCGCCAATGGCTGAAAAAGCAGTCGCCGCGATGGCCGAAGCAGCACGCAATTATACCCCGTTGGAAATCGACCTCGAAACGGGTCAACGTGGTTCGCGCACAGCGGCAGTCCAGGCATTGCTTTGCAAACTGACCGGTGCCGAAGCTGCCTGCGTCGTCAACAACAACGCAGCTGCCCTGGTTCTGACCCTTGCCGCCATCGCTCAAAACCGCGACGTCATTGTCTCCCGTGGCGAGCTCATCGAGATTGGTGGTGGTTTTCGCCTGCCAGAGATTATGCAAATCAGTGGGGCAAAGCTGGTCGAAGTAGGTACTACCAATCGCACCCACCTGGAAGATTTTTGCAAAGCGGTCAACCACGATACCGGGGCGTTGCTCAAAGTGCATCCCTCGAATTACGACGTGGCAGGATTCGTCGAGTCGGTTGCAACTCGCCATCTCGTCGAAATCGCCAAACAAGAATCGACCCAGCGCGGCGACCCGTTACCTGTAATCTATGATATCGGGTCGGGTGCGTTGGAAGACCTGACACCGCACGGAATTGGTGCCGAACCCTCGGCCCGTGCTGCCATTGAAGATGGCGCCGACCTGGTACTCTTCAGCGGCGACAAGCTCCTCGGGGGACCCCAGGCGGGGATCATCGTAGGGCGGCAACTCTGGATTGAACGCCTCGCGAATTATCCACTCATGCGGGCCCTCAGAGTCGACAAGCTTACCCTGGCGGGGTTGGAAGCCACCCTGCGACTTCATCTCGAACAGGAACTGGCCTGGCGCGAGGTTCCCGTCTTTGCCATGGCAAAGACTCCGCTTACCGAACTCACCCGGCGGGCAGAAGAGGTTGTTTGCGCGCTCAATGGAAATCGGGATGTTCACCTGGCCGAAGTCGTCGCGAGCGATGCCTACCTCGGCGGCGGCTCGCTCCCGCACAAACATCTTGAGAGCATGGCTGTCCAGCTTCATCTCAACGAGATATCCGAGCAGGAGTTGGCAAGTCGTTTGCGCAGAGGCCACCCTCCGGTCATGTCACGCCTTCACCAGGGAAATGTGCTGGTCGACATGCGGAGCGTTTTCCCGCGGCAAGACGAAACCTTAATTCAAGCCATAGTCAATGCAATCCGGATAGCTTAGCCTTTAAACTATCCGAAACAGGATCGGATATCATTCTCCTATGATGGGAGTGTTTGCACGCCTGGTGGCGGCCGCGGGCTTCAAACCCGTTGTGGGGACTGTCGCAACAGTCCTCAGGTGGGTTCGATTCCCATCCACTCCCGTTTACAGGAGTTTAGTAGAGGACAGAGTGAGTACCCTAAAAGTTAGGAGAAAAGTTCCGTTACCTACCTACTTTGAACCAGACAGGCCAATGAGCTATAGCCCTATGATCTAAAAGTTGTAACAAAATATAAGACGACTCCTAAGACTTGGGATCAATGGGTGGGCTTCCCCCGATCTATGATCCAGGGCCTATGAGAAAATCTAGGTCTAGGGATCCGCTGGCTTGCCGTAGCGGAGAAGATTGCTGAGGCGTAGCCGAAGCAACCTTTGCAGCGGAGGGAAGCC
>Ga0310121_10000116_pt1 | contig 79708 bp, 71 predicted proteins | sample CB27_Tmax_986_MG_FD_203504 | JGI IMG/M metagenome (GOLD analysis project Ga0310121, IMG submission 203504) | Marine microbial communities from Western Arctic Ocean, Canada - CB27_Tmax_986 | ecosystem: Environmental > Aquatic > Marine > Oceanic | place: Canada: Western Arctic Ocean | collected... | reverse complement strand
TCCTGGCTCAACCTGATCGAACGCTGGTTCCGCGACCTGGCCGACAAGTGCATCCGGCGCGGAGCTTTCGCCGATGTGCCCGAACTGATTCAAACCATTACCGATTATATCGACGCTCATAACAAGGACCCCCGATCCATTACTTGGACCGCCAAGGCCGAGACGATTCTCGAAAAAGTCCGCCGCGCCCGCGCCACACTGGATAATCTGCAATCAGCGTGAGACACTACACTAGTGCAGGGCCGGTTCGGGGGTGAATTCGCGGTCGAAGTCCTTCCAGACCGGCTCGAAGCCGCGGCGCTCAATGACGGCGGCGACCTCGGCGGGGGGGCGGGTGTCTTCGATGTCGAACTGCTCTCCGCCGGCCGTCGGGGAGCTGTAGCCGCCGGGATTGGTGCGGCTGCCGGCGCTCATGCGGGTCACGCCCAGGCCGATCAGGCGGTCGCGCAGCCGGGCGGGCTCGCGCGTGGAGAGGACCAGTTCGGCGTCGGGCAACGCCAGGCGTAGCGCGCAGAGCATCTGGACCAGATCGCGATCGCCTACCTGGAAGTCGGGCGAGTACTGGTGGGCGTTGCCGCGGATGCGCGGGAAACTGAGCGCCACCCGGCTGCGCCAGAACCGGCGGGCCAGATAGCGCCCGTGCAACGCCACCATCACCGCTTCGCCGCGCCAATCGGCCAATCCGAGTAGCGAGCCGATGCCCAGCGACCGGAAGCCCGCCTCCCCTCCGCCCTCAAGGTACTCGAAGCGTTGAGGATAATTGCGCTTGGGGCCGGCCAGGTGATATTGCAGATAGCGTTCGGGGTCGTAAGCCTCCTGGTACATGACCAGGCCATCGACCCCGGCTTCGACCAGTTGCACGTAATCCCCTCGCGGGAGCGGCTGGATTTCGATCGCGACCGACGCGAACCGCTCGCGCAGCACGCCGACCACCTCGATCAGGTAGGGCAAGTTGACGTGGCGCCGGTCCTCGCCCGAGACGAGCAGGACGTGACGAAACCCCTCCTGGTATAGGATTTCGGACTCGGCCAGCACCTGGGCGGGCGTCAGCGTCACCCGGGGGATGTCCAGTTCGTGCGAGAATCCGCAATAGGTACACTTGTTGACGCATTCGTTGGAGAGATAAAGCGGCGCATAGAGCTGGATCACCTTGCCGAATCGTCGCTCGGTCAGGGCCGCGCTGCGTTGGGCCATCGTTTCGAGATAGGGGACGGCGGCCGCCGAGAGCAGGGCGATGAGACCCGCCTCGTCGGGCGTGTCGGCATCGAGCGCGCGCTCCACGTCACGCGGCCCGCAACGCTCCAGTCGCCGGCGCAATTCGGCAAAATCGACCTGGCGAACCATCTGGTAAAAGCTCACGGGGCGCCTTCCTCATGGAGAAAACCGGTCAGCGGACTGGAGGCGCGGGCCAGCCGACTCTCGCCACCGGGACCCGCCTGGCGGGCCTTCTCGGCGGCCTCGACCGCCAATTTGAACGCCGAGGCCATCATGACCGGGTCCTCGGCGATCGCGATGGCGGTATTGACCAGCACGGCGTTGGCCCCGATCTCGATCGCCTCGGCGGCGTGCGACGGCATCCCCAGACCCGCGTCGACGACCACCGGGATGCCCGCCTGTTCGATGATGATGCCGATCTGATCACGCGTGCGTAGCCCGCGGTTCGAGCCGATCGGTGCGGCCAGCGGCATGACGGTTGCGCACCCAGCCTCTTCGAGCCGCTTGGCCAGAATCGGATCGGCATTGATATAGGGCAGCACGACGAATCCTTGCGCCACCAACTCCTCGGCCGCCTTGAGCGTCTCGACCGGGTCGGGCAGCAGGTAATTGGGATCGGGGGTCACCTCGAGCTTGACCCAGTTGGTGCGCGTGGCGACCCTGGCCATCTTGGCCAGGCGCACGGCCTCGGCGGCGTCGCGCGCGCCCGAGGTGTTGGGCAGCAGGCGGTATTTCGAGAAATCGAGCGCCGAGAGCGTGCTGTCGCGCGGATTATTCACATCGACCCGCCTGAGTGCCACGGTCACCATCTCGGTTCCCGAAGCCTCGATGGCCTCGGCCATGACGCTGGGCGAAGAGAACTTTCCCGTCCCGACAAACAGTCGCGAACGAAAGGGTTCGGCGTTTATTGTGAGTTGGTCCATCGAAGTCGTTTACAGCCTTTCCGAATGGTCAACACGTCATCATGAGTATAGCATGATGATTGGAACAGAAGCTCGCGAAGGGCGCAAAGACCTATTGCATCATCAATAGCGCGGGATTCCCTATTACTTCTGACTAATCCAGAATCAGACGATGAAGCCGCTCTTGAATTGCCATTGCATAAAGATTGGTCCTTTCCTGCAATGTCTTCAAAAGCTTCATGGTTCTAAACGGTTGCGCCTAATCCAAATATATTGATCATAATCAATCTTCGCGCTCTTAGCGATCTTCTGTTTATAATAGAAACGGGAGCGCGTCCTGTGTCCTCATGGCTCGCCCGCCCCTCTCAAAACCATTCGATACAGCCCGTCCTTGAGCGTCATTTCATGGAGATTGAAGAGCAGGCCCAAGGGGGCGTTCAGAAGTTTCATATAACTCATCAGTTTGGCTTTGTGAATGGGCAAGACCTCTTGGACCGCCTTGAGCTCCAGGATCAAGCAGTGATCGACCATCACATCTAGTCTAAGCGGCTCCTCGAAAACATATCCCTTGTATTCAAAGGGGACCACCAACTGACTGACGGCCGGAATACCTCGCAGCTTCAATTCGCGCATCATGCACTTTTGATAGATCGATTCAAGCAACCCCGGCCCTTTCTCCCGGTGCACTTCGATCGCCGCCCCGATGACTTTTGACGTCAAGCTGTTTGCCCTCTCATAGTCCCGATGCATCGTTTATCACCCTCCTTCCCCTGATTTGAGATCTCTCTCGTGCGTTTAACTGTTCACAATATAAACAGAAGCGCGCAAAGATGGCTTGCCATATGGTCTCTGGGTTCTCATGGCTCGTCCATCAGCCTGATTTCGCGAAAATTGAAAAGCAAGCCCAGAGCGGCGTTCAGAAGCATCATCTAACTAAGAACTTTCAGCGCGTTCAATTCCTAGATTCTATTCTTATTCTTTGCGATCTTCGCGACCTTTTGTTCAAAAAGCCCTTTAACCCCCGCCGACGAACCGCACGACCTCCAACCGGTCACCCGCCCTGACCATGGTGTGTTCCAACGCGTCCTCTTCGAGGAACTCTCCATTGTGTTCGACCGCCAGGTTATTCGGTTGGATGCCTAATTGTTCCAGCAGCCGCGCGATCGTGGTCTCGGCGTCAACCTCGCGCGTCTCGCCGTTGAGTTTGATTTCCATGGTTCGGTTCGCGCCTCCGTTCTATTCGTTGTCGTCTTGGCCGATCTCGCCGAGCAGCAGGCGCAAGATCAAGTTGGCTTGCAGGCCGGCGGCGACGACCACTCGCGGCGCGAGAAGCCCGCGGCCCGGTTGGGCGGCGTTCTCGTTGTCGCCGACGAGGAATACGTTTTTAAAAACGCGCCGCGCCCGGATTTGCCCCGCCGGGCCATGGCCGGCGATGCCCGAGACCGTCACCAGCGGCGTCCGCGGCAGGCCCTCGCGCACCGCCAACGTCATGTCGCGCTTGGCCGCGGGGTCGTCGAAGCATTCGGCGACGGCGTTGCATCCCACGAAGATGTCGGCGATGTTCCCGCGCGTCAGCCGCGCGTTGCGCGTTTCGACCCGGACGTAAGGGTTGATCCGCGCCAGGTTCGCGGCCATCGCCCGCACTTTCTCCATCCCGATCTGGTCGACGAAATATTGCTGGCGGTTCAGGTTGCTGGGCTCGACAACGTCAAAATCAACGAGCAGCAACGCCCCGACCCCCGTGCGCGCCAGCGCCACGGCCAACGCACTGCCCAGCCCCCCGCAGCCGGCGATCCCGACCCGGGCCACCTTGACCTTGGCGTGCACGCCCGGCCCGTGGCGCGCCGTCATGAGCGATTCCATCTCTTCGGGCGAAGGGACCTCGCCCCGGCGGATCAAAACGACCTCGTCGCCTTCCTCGAGCGGGACGTCGTCGCGATGGGGAAAGCCGTTGCGGATGATCACGTCGGCATCGGGCTTGTGGGCGCGGCGCAACTCGCGTAGCGTCGTACCACGTGCTACGCTGATGCCGCGCTCGTTAAGCCGGACCGAAATCTGCTCGCTTGCCGCGATCGTCACAAGGAAACCCTCCCCGCGCGGGAGGGCTCATGGGGTTGGCGCGCATGAGACTCCCTACGCCGGCATGATCCGGATCAGGTTCAGTGGGTCAGCGGCCTACCGCTTTCTCAGCCCCTCGGCGGAACTCCCCGAAGCCATACTAATGGCTCTCCACCCCCGGCGTCAATGGACGGGAGGCGACAATCGCATCGTCAATCAACGCATTTGACCGGCGGGACCCACTTTGAAAAGATCACGACAACGAACACGCGGGGATTTCGACCGCAAGGGAAAGCGTTGCCTTCTCCATGACCCACGCCGATCAACCACCAGTGACTCCGAGCGGCGAGCCGAGCCCATTACGCACCTCGGCTGTGTGGCATCAGTATCAACCGAGCTGGTGGTGCCTCAGCGAGGTGGAAATGACGCTAAGCCCGGGCGAATTGGTGGGATTGGTGGGGCCCAACGGGTCGGGCAAGACCTCGCTGATGCGGGCGTTGGCCGGGACCATCCGGCCCACGCGCGGCCGAGTCCTGCTTGGCGAGCGGCCGCTGACCCAACTCAGCCGCATCCAGGTCGCCCGCCGGATCGGGTATCTGCCGCAAAACGTGCGCGCCTCGTTCGTCCTCACGGTCGAGGAGCTGGTGGCTCAGGGCCGTTACCCGCACGCCCGCGGCCTGGGGTTGCTCGGCCGGGGCGACGTGGAGGTCATTCGCCGCTCGATGGAACAGACCCAGACGCTTGCCTTCGCGCGGCGGTCGATCGACGAACTTTCGGGCGGCGAGCGCCAACGCGCCATGCTCGCCTCGGTCCTGGCCCAGGAGGCCCCCTATCTGCTCCTCGATGAACCGACGTCCATGCTCGACTTGCAGCACCAGGTCGACGTTTTTGACCATATCCGCGATCTGGCCCGCCGGGGGCTTGGCGTGCTGGTGATCACGCACGACCTGAACCTGGCCGCCAGCTTCTGCGACCGGCTCATCCTGCTGTTTGAGGGCCGGATCGTCGCCGAGGGGGCGCCCGAAACGGTGATGACGGCCGAGACGCTGGAACGCGTCTACCGGACCGAACTGATCGTCGACCGCAATCCCGTCACCGGCTCTCCGATGGTCGTCTTGATGGGACGCCGGACCGGCGACCGAGAAGGCAATTGATCCGCATGCGCCGAGCCTCACGGAACGAATCACGCGCAAGATGAACGCTATCCCTCCCTCGAATTGCTCCGCTCATGATTTCTCGGACAGGGGATCAAGATGCCCCTGCTGACCCTTCGTCGATTCTCGCTGGTGTGCGGCATCTATTTGCTATTTGCGCTGGCCGCGATGGTCCTTTCCTCGATGATCGGCGCCGAGCCGATTCATCTGCCCCGCATGCTGGCGGCATGGTGGACGTGGCGCGCCGGTCCCGAGCAGACTCAAGCGCCTTCGGAGGTGTTCATCTTCTTCGAACTGCGCTTGCCGCGCATCTTGCTGGCGTTTGTGACCGGCGCCGCGCTGGCGGTGGTCGGGGCGGTCTTTCAGGCGTTGCTGCGTAATCCCCTGGCCACGCCCTTTACGCTGGGGACGGCCAGCGGCGGTTCGTTCGGCGCCGCGCTGGGGTTTTTCCTCCCCGGCTACCTCCCGGCGGTGGCCTTCAGTTGGGGGCCGATCACTCACGTGCAATGCCTGTCGCTGGCCGGGTCGTTGCTGGCGATCCTCATGATTTACGGCCTGGCGCGCGCCAGTGGACGCATTTCCACCATGGAACTCCTGCTGGCGGGGGTGACGCTGGGGATGATCTTCTCCTCGCTGATCATGGCGCTGCGTTATTTCGCGTCGCCGCACATCGTGGTCGATATGGACCGCTGGCTGATGGGAAGCCTCAACGTGATCGGCTATCGCGACTTGCTCTCGCTTCTGCCGCTGCTGGTCATTGGGTTGGGGGTGCTGCTGGGCCTGGCCCGCCAGCTCGATCAACTGGCCCTGGGCGAGGAGATGGCCCTGGGCCGGGGCGTCAATGTGCCCCGTTTGCAGGCCCTGGCCTTCTTTTTCGGGTCGATGGCGGTGGGGGTGGTCGTGGCCGAGGCGGGCCTGATCGGGTTCGTGGGCCTGATCGTCCCGCATACGGTACGCCGGCTGAGCGGACCCGATCACCGCTTGCTCCTGCCGTGCACGCTATTGGCCGGCGGCGGGTTCCTGGTCCTGTGCGACACGGTTGCCCGCTCGCTGCTCTCGCCCACGGTCCTCCCCGTGGGGATCGTCACCTCGATCCTGGGGGGGCCGTTTTTCATTTACCTCCTCGTCACTCGCCGGGGGTCTAAGCGCGTCTGGGGCGGCGACCGCCTGGGCTAGGGGGAGGACCTTCCCGTCAGGGAGAGGGGGCGAGCGGGGACGACGCGGTTCTCCAGGCCCCGTCATGCCCGGACATGGCGCCCTGGGGATTTCCCCGCGTCTCCCGACGGGGATTCGACCGCCGCGGGCTGTCCGAAGGCCTTCATGGCCCTTTTTGATTTTGTGATTTGGACGATGAGAATATATAGTGAATAGCTGCCGCGACTGGCTTTCCGCGGCGACGAATCTCAAGAGTGTTACCGGAGACGAGATGCCATGCCAACATACGATTACGAATGCTCGGACTGCGGGGACCAATTCGAGTTTTTCCAGTCGATGACGGCGGACCCTCTGACACGCTGCGAGCTATGCGGCGCCGAGGGAGGGGTGCGGCGGTTGATCGGCGCCGGGGCCGGACTGATCTTCAAGGGATCGGGCTTCTACATCACCGATTACAAGAACAAGAAAGCCGACAATGACGCCTCTGCCAAAAAGGCCGAGTCGAAGGACAAAGGGTCGTCGAAGGCCGACGGCCCGGCTAAGAGCGACGCGGGCAAGAGCGACGCGGGCAAGAGCGACGCGGGCAAGAGCGCGCCTTCCAAGGGCGAATAACACGGCTTCACAATTCGACGCTGAATCCCCTCATGTTTGATTTGGCAATCATCCTCCCCCCCAGATTCGACCAAGCGGGGCGCATCCTTGCCTTTTAGAGCGGCACCCAAACTTGGATTTTCGCACCATTCGGCAAAGGCGGAATAAAAAATACCCAACCAATTATTTTCTATATATGAACAGTATTTCAAATTCTAGTACTGCATCTGTCCCCAATACACCCCAACCCAACCAAGGATTATACTGAATTAGCGCCCCGCCAATTGCCATGCCAATGCCAGCTACAATGCTCGTGGAACGCAACCCCCTATATCTTTCCTTCAAACGTTCCAGATGTACCCGGTCTTCTTGTAAGTTTTGTACTCTTGCTTTTTCGCGGTTCAGATCATCCTGGGCAATCGAGAGTTGTTTTTCCAAGTGTTTTCTAAGTAACTCTTGCTCATATCTTGAAAAATCGCGGTTGCTAAAATCTGACCATTAAAATTCCGCTTGATCTGTTGGCTCAAGGTCACGGGGAGGCAAGTTTTCTGAAACAGCATCAAGATTTTAGGTTTTCGATTCGGCCATGTCGCATCATGTAGGTGAAGATTGAATTCTTTCTGCGAAATAGGCTTCGATCATTCCATTTGGTATCTCAATGCCAGGAGGCGGAACGCAATTGGGGAATCGACTTGCTATTTGATGCCAAGGCGTACCCTCATTGTGAGTCATATCATAAAGTTGTAGGGCTCGATAGCCTTTGTAGGTGTCCCAAATCTTATTGATTAAAAAGTTTTGAAACTCATCATTCTCGTCAATTTTGGGCTCATGTGTATCGAATGCGACATTTCCGTGAAACTCAAACTTTCTGACCTTCTGAGTGATTGATTGGCCCCCAAAATCTCTGAACTCAGAATAAAGGGATTGGACGACTGGGCCATACTTCCATGCTTGAATAAGTTCATTTATTAGGGGTTTATGTTCAAATCCCAAGTGTCAACCATGAGCAAAATAGACAAGTTTTTGCAGTTTTAAATGTGTAATTCTCTCTCCACCCGCCTCAGCAAGATCTAAGAACTTATTGGCCACGGCATCCGTCGAGTAGGGCACAGGCATGTCTCTTAAATTCCCCTTTCGAGTACGTTTAGCAGATAGAATTGTCCTTTGGGCTTGCGAAATCAAGCCAATTCAACTGTCAGTATAGCATAAAGCGAACAACAAACGAAAGCAGAAACAGATCTTGAGCATAAATCATGCCAGATAGGCGGGAGGGGGGGGCGGAAAAATCGGGTGGGATAATACTCATTTTGCGCTCAGCGAGCTCGTGCTTGCCTTGCCGGGCCGCTTGTGGTTTGCTGGCTAGAGACCCACTTCGTTTCCCCGTTTCCCGCCGGGACCGGTCCTGATCATCCATGAGGGCAAGATGGCCAAGCAGACCGCGCTGACTCCGATGGTGCGCCAGTATCAGCAAATCAAAGCGCAGCATCCCGATGAAATCCTCCTGTTTCGCCTCGGAGACTTCTACGAAACGTTTGGCGAGGACGCCAAGCAGGCGGCCGATCTTCTGAACATCACGTTGACGCGCAAGCACATCGGGCAAGGACGCACACTGCCCCTGGCGGGGATTCCCTATCACGCGCTCGACGGCTACCTGGCCAAGCTGATCCGCGCGGGGCGGCGCGTGGCGATCTGCGAGCAGGTCGAAGACCCCAAGACCGCCAAGGGCGTGGTGCGGCGCGAGGTCGTGCGCGTGGTCACGCCCGGCACGATCATCGAAGAGGGGCTCCTTGAAGACAAGGCGAACAACTACCTGGCCGCCGTGGCGCGTCACCAGGGCAACTGGGGCCTGGCGCTGGCCGAGCTCTCGACGGGCGAGCTGAAGGCCACCGAGTTTGCGGGCGATGACGCGCGCGCCGCGCTCATCAGCGAGTTGGCCCGCGAGAGCCCCGCCGAGTTGCTCGCCGCCGAGGAGGATTGGGGGTTGCTCGGCGAGGGGCTGCGCGAGACGTTTGGCGCGGGTCGCGATAACTCAGGCGGTTTTACCCGCACGACCGTGGATAAGGGCATGGTCCGCCTCGCCGGCGCGCGCCAGGCCCTGCTTGATAAGTTCGGCGTCACGACGCTCCAGGGTTACGGGGCCGAGGATTCCCCGGCGGCGGTCGCGGCGGGGGGGGCCTTGGTCACTTACCTGGCCGAGACGCAGCGCCGCGAGCTGGGCCATATCCGGGACTTGCGCATCTACTCGGTGCGCGAGCGGATGATGCTCGACGCGACGACCCAGCACTCGCTGGAGCTGGTGCGCAACATGCTCGACGGCAGCCGTCGCGCCACGTTGATCGAGGTCCTGGATCACACGCGCACCCCCATGGGCGGCCGGCTGATGCGCCAGTACCTGCTTCAGCCCCTCCAGGACTTGGACGCCATCCGCGCGCGACAGGACGCCATCGAGGGCCTGCTGGCCAGCACCCCGATGCGCGAACAACTGGGCGAGGGCCTGCGCGGGGTGCGCGACCTCGAACGCATCATGGCGCGGCTCCATTGCGGCACGGCCAACGCCCGCGACCTGGTCGTGCTGGCCGCCTCGCTGCGCGAAGCTCCGGCGATCAAGACGGCCCTGATGCGGCTGGGACGGGGGACGCTGGGTGAGATCGGCCGACGGATGCAGACCCTGGCCCACGTGGCCAACCGCATCGACAGCGCCCTCCTGTCCGATCCGCCGTTCTCGGTCCGCGAAGGCGGGATGCTGCGCGACGGCGTCAACCCGGAGCTCGACGAGTTGCGGGTCATCACGCGCGACGGCAAGGGCTGGATCGCCGCGATGCGCGCCCAGGAGATCGAACGCACCGGCATCCCCTCGCTCAAGATCGGCTACAACAAGGTCTTTGGCTACTACATCGAGATCAGCAAGGCCAACATGGACAAGGCGCCGGACGATTACATCCGCCGCCAGACGCTGACCAACGCCGAGCGTTTCATTACCCCGTCGCTCAAGGAGAAGGAGGAGCAGATCCTCGGGGCGGAGGACAAGATCCACGACGTGGAGTATCGGCTCTTCAAGGAGTTGCGCCAGGAGATCCTCGGCGAGACGGCCGCCATCCAGTTGCTGGCCGCCGATCTGGCCGAGGCCGACGTCCTGGCCGGCCTGGGCGAGGCGGCGTTGCGCGGCGGGTACGTGCGGCCCGAGGTTGACGGCTCGGACCTGCTCGAAATCGTCGGCGGACGACACCCCGTGATTGAGAGCATCCTGACCGACCAGCCGTTCGTCTCGAACGACGTCCGTCTCAGTTCGAGCGAGGAACAGATCTGGCTCATCACCGGCCCCAACATGGCCGGCAAGTCGACGTTCATCCGCCAAGTGGCGCTGATCACGCTGATGGCCCATATCGGCTCGTTCGTGCCGGCCCGCTCGGCGCGCATCGGGCTCGTCGATCGCATCTTCACGCGCGTGGGGGCGACCGATTTTCTGGCTCGCGGGCAGTCGACATTCCTGGTCGAGATGACCGAGACGGCCAACATCCTGCGCAACGCCAGCGAACGCAGCCTGGTGATCCTGGACGAGATCGGGCGGGGGACGTCGACTTACGACGGGCTGTCGATCGCCTGGGCGGTCGTCGAGTACCTGCACAACAAGCCCCGCCGCCGCGCCCGCTCGCTGTTCGCGACGCATTATCACGAGCTGACCGAGCTCGAGAACCGGCTGGAGCGGGTGCACAATTACAACGTCGCCGTCAGGGAGTCGAGCGAGGAGATCACGTTTCTCTATCACATCGTGCGCGGGGGGGCCGACCGCTCCTATGGGATCTACGCGGCCCAACTGGCGGGGATGCCCGAAGAGACGCTCGTTCGCGCCCGCGAGATCCTGTTCGGTCTCGAATGCAACCGGTCCGCGCCCGATGCGGGGGAGGGAGCGTCCGCCAGCGTGCCGGCCCCCCGGCCGGGCGCGCCGCCCAGGACCCATGACGTCGATATCATGCAACTGGACCTGTTCGGCTCGGCCCTGCCGCCGGCGCTCGAGCGTCTGGCCGATCTGGACGTCAACCAGATGACGCCCATCGAGGCCATGCGGCTGCTCGACGATGTCATCGCAGCCGTGCGCCGGTTGCGGGGTTGAGGCGCGGTGGGGATCGCTAAACGTGTCATTAATGAAGAATCGCATTATCGACGCCAACCTCAATCGCCTGGCCGAAGGGCTGCGGGTTGTCGAGGATGTTTGCCGGTTCGGGCTTGACGATTCGCGGTTGGCGGGCCGCCTCAAGGCCCTGCGTCGCGAGGCCGGTCGTCTGAGGAGGGAATGGCCCCGTGGGCTGACCGCCTCCCGCGACCCGGTGGGTGACGTGGGCCGCGTCGAGATCAAAGAACCGGACCATCGTGATAGTGTGGCCGGGATGCTCGGAGCGTCGTTTGGCCGCGTGGGCGAATCGCTGCGCGTGATCGAGGAGATCGCGAAACTGGTCCGCCCCGCCGCCGCCCGGCGGGCCAAAGCGATGCGTTACGAGACCTACGATCTTGAAAGGGAGATCGCGCCGCTTTTCGACCGCAAGGAGCGCGTCGAGGGGCTGCGCGGCCTTTATATCATCATGACGGAACCGGCGGCGGGCTACGAAAAGCTGGCCGAGATCGCCGTCAGGGAGAAGGTTGCGGCCGTCCAGCTGCGGGATAAGCATCTGGACGATCGCGCGCTTCTGGCGCTGGCCCGCCGGCTGCGGGCGATCACCGCCGGCAGTTCGACACTCTTTGTCGTCAACGACCGCCCCGACATCGCCGCCCTCAGCGACGCCGACGGCCTGCATCTGGGCCAGGACGACTTGCCCGTGGCCGAGGCGCGGCGGCTGATCGGCGACCGGATGCTGATCGGCAAATCGACGCATAATCTGCGCCAACTGCGCGCCGCCCTCCGGGAATCACCCGACTACGTCGCGATCGGCCCGGTGTTCGCCACCCGCTCCAAGCCCGACCCCTCACTCACCCTGGGCCTGGAGAAGGCGCGGCGGATGCTTGAGGCGTGCCCGGCGCCGGCCGTCGCCATTGGCGGGATTGACCGGTCAAACCTCTCCAGCCTCCTGGCGATAGGATTCGGGCGCCATGCGATGCTGAGCCCGGTCTGCTCGGTCGCCAAACCGCGAGCGACGATCAGGGACATTCGTGAGCGAGCCGGCAACCCGCGCCTGGGGGCCGGCGCGGGGCCCGGCGAAAAACATTGACGGAAACCACATTTTTCAACTAAGAATTGATGTTCATGGATGTCGCCGCGGGCCCGCTGATCCCAATTCTATCGTTCAGGGGGGTGCGATCATGCCGTATAAGATCAAGCGAGTCTTCGAGCCGCCCAAGCGCTCGGACGGAACGCGGGTGCTGGTAGACGGCATCTGGCCGCGGGGCATGCACAAGGAGCAGGCCAAGATCGACCTGTGGCTCAGGGATGCCGCGCCCAGCCCCGACCTGCGCCTGTGGTTCGCCCACGACCGCGAGCGGTGGGATGAATTCAAGGAGTGCTATTTCAAGGAGCTGGACGCCCATCCAATCCTCCTCGAACCGATCCGCGGCCGGGCCCGCCGCGGTCCCGTCACGCTCCTCTACGCCGACCGGCACGATGAATACAACAACGCCGTGGCGCTGCTGGAGTACCTGGAACGACCTTCTTAACCCATATTCCGACCGTGACCAGCGCAGTGCATTCCAGTCAAGACAGGATTAGGCGCCGGTCAATCGTCTATCGGCCTCCTGAAATCGCGATGCATCACATGAGACCTCATACCCATGGCTGAAGGTCGCAAGCGCATCTGCATCCTCGGCTCGACCGGTTCGATCGGTGAGAATGCGTTGCGGGTGATTGGGGATTATCCGGACCGGTTTGAAGTCGTCGGGCTGGCGGCCCATGCCTCGGCTGAACGGTTGAGTGAGCAGGCTGGGCGGTTTGGTGTCCGGGAGGTCTGTCTGGGGAGCGAGCGGCCGATCCAGACGACCAATGGGGCGCGCGTCCACCGAGGCCGAGCGGGGATGGATGAGCTGATCGAAGCCTGCGGCCCCGATCTGGTCATCGTGGCGACGGTCGGCTACTCGGGCCTGGCTCCGACGTTGAAGGCCATTGAGTTGGGCATCACGGTGGCCTTGGCCAACAAGGAGGCGCTGGTCACCGCCGGCCGCTTGGTGATGGAGGCGGCCCGGCGCCGTGGGGTGGCCATCCTGCCGATCGACAGTGAACACAACGCGCTGTTCCAGTGCCTGGACGGACGCGATCGCGGCGCGGCCGGCCCCACGCCGTTGCGTCGGATCATCTTGACGGCATCGGGCGGCCCCTTCCGCGGCATGACGCGCGACCAACTTGAACGCGTCACCCCCGCGCAGGCGCTCAATCATCCCACTTGGAAGATGGGTCCCAAGATCACGATCGATTCGGCCACGCTGATGAACAAGGGGCTGGAGGTCATCGAGGGGCATCACCTGTTCGGGATCGAGCCGGGCCGCATCGAGGTCATCGTTCACCCTCAGAGCGTCATCCACGGGATCATCGAATATCACGACGGCTCGATGCTGGCCCAGATGGGCGTGACCGATATGTATCTGCCGATCGCCAATGTGTTGGCCTACCCCGATCGGCTCGAGAACACGAGGTTCGAGCCGCTGGACCTGGCCCGGCTGGGCGGCGTGACGTTTGAGCGCCCCGACCTCGAGGCTTTTCCCTGCCTGCGATTGGCGTATGAGGCGATCGGTGCCGGCGGGACCTATCCGACGGTTCTCAACGCGGCCAACGAAGTCGCCGTCGAGCGGTTCCTGGCCGAACGGATGGGCTTCTTGGACATCGCGACGATGATCACGAGGGTGCTGGAGGCGCATCAATCCGTCGAGCATCCCGATCTGGAGGCCATCGCCGAGGCGGATGCTTGGGCCCGCCAGTTATGTCGCCGTGGCAAAACTCTGGTTTCCTCACGTTCATCCCAGAAACCCACTTGCTGATGAGTAGCGCGAAGAAGACCTCAAGCGCGCCCCCGGGTAATCAGAATCAAGGATCACGCAAGGGCCTCGATCATGTCTGTTCCTCGCCAAGCTTCCCTTTGGTTACCCTTATCGTTGCTCGGAGCGTAGGAATGGTCCTTCAACCTTGAGGCACAATCGGCGGTGCCTCGCCAAGCGGACGGAAGAACGACCAATCGATGGGGTTATTCCAGACCGTACCTTGCGGTATATGGTTCAGGTAGGTGACTTCCCATTGATTGGGTCGAAAGTCGCCCGCCTGCTCTTGAGCGATAAACCCAATAAACTGATCCAATACCCGGCCGAACTGTGAACGAACGGTTTCGTAATGGGGATAGGGCCCCCCAACCTCCCCCAGCCAATTGAAATGCAGCCGGCCATTCTGGTTCTGGACCATCCTGTCCCCACCTCTGTTCTTGATCCTCAGGCGACTAGAGAGGTCTTGGGAAATTTTTAAGGGGAAATCGCCTCTTCCCCACGAAGCCGCTCCAAACCTCTTCAATTGGGGCCCGAGAGGAGGGGCGTCCGAGACCTCCGGCCAGTCTTCAGCCCCCAAATTCTTCCAAAAAGCACCCAAGTGGGCATTCTTGAAGCCCTGGAGCGGCTCGAATTGGAGCCCCAGAACGGTTTCGATCACGGGTGGGCATTCGTATTTTGGGAGAGGTCGTTCCGTCACGCGATCCCTGCTTGTCGACGGTGATTCTTGATGGAGCCTCATTTGGCGCGCTAAGGTTTACGGCACGGTTTCAGCAGTCTTGAAACCCCACCTAAAATTGATTGTGGATAAAATACGAGCCACTCTCCACCCCAAAGGGGACTTATGGCCCGTGCGGTAACGGCCTCTCCTTCAACATCAGGATCAATTCTGGACATCGGAAAAAGTAGGCTTTGCGAGTCATCAGCCGTTTGGTAGAATACCGCCAGCGCGTTGGGCGCCGTTTGATCGTCGAGGGGATTGCGTTTTTGCCATGGAAATCTTCCTGAAATATCTGATTGGCACGCTGGCCATTGTATTCACGTTTGGCCTGGCCGTTTTCGTCCACGAGTTTGGTCATATGTTTTTCGCTTTGATCCGGGGCGTGGGGGTCGAGGCGTTCGCCATCGGCATGGGGCCCAAGATCACCGAGTGGCGCTGGCGCGGGATAGAGTTTTCACTGCGCTGGCTGCCCGTGGGTGGCTTCGTCAAGCTCAAGGGGATGGTCCCGGAGGAGATGGAGGAGGAAGCGTCGGTGCCGGCCCAAGCCGAATCCGAAGACGGCCGGGAAGCAGATGCGCAAGCTCCCGTCGCCTCGGAGGAGCCTGGCGGGGCGCAAGAGGAAGACAAGAGCCTCGGTGAATCCTCCTACGACGACCTGCTCGCCCTGCGTGACAAGGGTCTGGGGACCAAGCTGTTGGTCTTCGGCGGTGGGGTGTTCATGAACCTTGTGGCGGCGATGGTGGCGATGGCGCTGGTCATGTTTATCGGGCAGAAAGTGTACCTGCATCCCGTCGTCGTGGAGGTAGTGCAGGAGCCCTCGATCGCGCGGCAAGTCCAGAGCGGGCGCGAGGTCTCAATGCTGACCGAGGCGGGGCTGCAACCGGGGGACCAGGTGCTGGCGGTCAACGGCGCCGACACCCCATACTTCGATGATTTCGTGGAGACCGTGGGGGAGGAGTCGGGCAGAGCCGACCGCAGTGTGATCCGATCTTACGCCGACTTCGCCCTGTTTTTGTTCAAGGCGGATTCCGCATCGGATCAGACGCCGATGCCGGAGCTTGAGTTGACCGTGTTGCGCAACGGCGCGGAGATTCAATTGGCCCTGCCGCGCTGGTCGCGGGATGAATTCGACACGTTCCAAACTGAGTTGGCCGTGAGCCTCAAGCGCGAGCCGATCGTCGGCGAGATGTTCATCAAGTATCCGGCCGATCGCGCCGGAATTGAGCGCGGCGACCGGATCGCTGCCATCAACGGGCAGCCAATCCAATCCTTTCGTGAGATGCAAAAAGTTATCTGGGACAACCCGGCCAAGACGATCGTGGTCGACGTTGAGCGCGAGGGGCAGCGGCTTTCGCTCGAAATGACCCCGCGGGCGGATTGGGAGGACAAGGAGCGCGGCCAGATCGGGATTCTCAACGGCTCCATTCACACGCGGGTCAAGCGCGTGGCCAATCCCTTGCGCGCGATCGCCCTGGCGCCGTTGCAGACGATTGAACATTTTCTGGGTCTGGCGGTCCTCAACGTCCGGTTCTTCTCGAAGGCCTCGGTCACGGACGTCCGGGACAACCTGGGGGGACCGATCGCCATTGCGGTGATGATCACGCGCGCGTCCGAACGCGGATTTGTCGGTTCGCTCGAGTTTTTCATCACGCTCAATCTGTTGCTCATGTTTTTCAACTTGCTGCCCTTGCCCGTGCTGGATGGGGGATTCATCTTGCTTTCGTTTATCGAGGCGATCATCCGCCGACCGGTGCCTCCCAAAATCCTGGGTCCGATCTACATGGTCTTCGTGATCTTTTTCATCACGCTGATGTTCACGATCTCGGGGCTGGACATTTGGAACTACTTTATCAAGTGATCCCATGAAATCGCCCCGGATCACGTTGGCCCGTCTGAGGCTCGGACGACCCGCGCCGGGTGGGGTTAAGCTCCATCCCAAGGGTAGTTTCACGTTTGAGCAGGGGGCCGAGGCGACCGAGCGTCTCTCGGCGGTGTTCGGAGAGCTCTCGGAGCTGGCGTGCATCGATCTTGGATGCGGGGCGGGCGAGACGGTCATCGCCAAGCAGATTCTGAACGTCCCGTGGCGTCGGCTGCAATCGGTCGACGCCTTCGAGCCGTATCTGAACAAACTGAGGCAACAGAGTGCCCGCGCCCGGCAACACGCCATCACCGAGCTGCGGGTCGAGCAGGTGTTCGAGCATTTTGGGCCGGGCGAATTCGACGTGGCTATATTGATCGACGTGCTGGAGCACTTCACCCGGCGCGAGGCGATCGCGTTGCTGGTGCGGCTCGAGCGTTTTGCGGGTCGGGGCGTGGCCGTGTTCTCACCGGTGGGCCGGGTCGAGCAGGACGACCTGGACGGCAACGCGTTTCAATGCCACCGCTCCTTCTGGCTGCCCGAGGACTGGGCGCGTCTGGGCTATGACGTGGAGGTCTACGAGGCGTTTCACGGCCACCTCGATCCCCCCGCCACCGCCGCCTGGGCGATCAAGCGTTGGGGATAACGGGCCGTCTCGCTCAGGCTCGCGACGGGGCTTCGGTGGTTTCCGGAATCGGGCCTTTGCGATCATAGGCGATCCCGGCCCAAGTCCAGCGCGGCCAGAACAGGTTCAAGGTGAAGACCCACAGGCCCAGCAGCGTCATGACGGGTTCGAAGAGCAGAGCCTCGAATTTGAGGTTGAGCGAGGCGTATTGCGCGGCGGCCAGGTTGATCCCCATCAGGCCCAGCAGATATCGCAACGCCAGCATCCAGATCCAGATGCCGCCGAACACCACGGCCAAGCCGGCCAGCAGCAGGATGGACAGGATGAGGGTCAGAGCGAACAGGTTAAGCATGGGCGGCGCGCTGCGCATCTTGCGGCGGGCCCGGCCGATCAACTCGCCCAGCCCCGAGCAGGTCGGGTTGAGCATGGCCGGTTCATTCAGATGGCGGATGCTCCAGCCCGCATCGCTGAGCGCGCGGGCCAACGCGACGTCCTCGTCGGCGGCGAACCCGATGGCCGGAAAGCCGCCGGTCTCCAGGTAGGCCTCACGCCTGACCGCGAAGTTGGCCCCCAGCAGGCCCGTCGTCACCTGGCTGCGTTGCGCCCAACGGTAGTATGCGTAATTGAGCACCGAACTCAGGGTCTGGAGCGTGGTGAACAGCCGCCGCCCCCCGGCGAAGATGACCGGCCCCGTGGCCGCCCCGTCGCGGAACCCCATGTGGCCGCTCAGCTCGCGAATCCAGTCGCGCGGGACGCGGCCGTCGGCCTCGGTGATCAGGATGATCTCGCCCAGGGCCTCGGTGAGGCCGCGGTCGAGGGCCGCCTGGCGGGCCGTCAGCTTCTCGGGCCGCGCCTCGATGGTCACCAGCCGCAGGCAGTCCAATCCCATCTTCTGGGCGCGCTCGGCGGTCCCGTCGCTGGAGCGGTCATCGACCAGCAGGATCTCAACCCGCTCCATCGGATAGTCCTGGGCCATAATCGACTGAAGACACCCCTGAATATGCTCAGCCTCGTTGTGGGCGGTGATGAGGACCGTGATCTCGGGTTTTGGGGTGGATTCGGGCATGGGGGTTGATGCGTGAAGTTTCCTGGCCGGCACACATGGGAGGCCACTTCTTCGAGGATACGGGAGAGGGGCTTCCCCGGTCAAGGGTTGGTCGTGAACCACCCCAAGAGCGTCAGGCATTACCCCTTGGACTATATTCAATTCACTCCGGTAATCGGGCCATCGGGGAGGCTCGGCGCAATCCGGCTCTTCTCGCTTTTCGGGTTTCGTGATAGACTCCAATCATCGATTGATCGATTCTACTTCTATGAACAAGCCTCGATACAAAATCCATCTCGAAGCCGAGCCGGAAGGCGGCTACACCGTTACCGTGCCGGCGTTGCGGGGTTGCGTCACTTGGGGACGCGACCAGAGCCACGCCGTTGCGATGGCCCAGGAAGCCATCGAAGGGTTTCTTGAAGCACTGGTCAAAGCTGGCCAGCCCATCCCTGCACCCGACGTGCCGGCGACTGCGCCGTTTGACGTGTCGGTGGAGGTGAAGACGCCCGCCGTATGATCCGGCCGCCCTCAGTTCGACCAAAACAAGTCGTGCGGGCACTCAAGAAAGCTGGGTTTGTCGAACATCACCAGCGCGGGAGTCACCTCTACCTGTGGCACCCTCAAAAGGAGCGGATGACTTCGGTTGCAATGCATGCCGCCGATCTACCACGCGGCACTACAAAGGCCATACTTAAACAGGCTGGTCTGACCGAAGAAGAATTCATCGAATTGCTCTAAACGAACAGCTCCCCCGCTCAGTTGAATGGGGGCTTTTTCGTGCTAGACTTCAATCATTAACTGAGAAGCCGTGGCAACGGCGCCGATCCACACCAAAGACCTAAGACGATCAACCATGTTGGAAATTATCAAGAGGCTGGATTGACCCAGGACGAATTCCGTGACCTACGTTTTGACGGATGTGGTTGTGATGAAAGCGGATGGAACGATCGAGAACCCGGCGCCCGGAGCTCAATCGGGGGAAAGGGTCGATGTTCTTCTCAAGACGTCTGACATCAATGCCTTGGAGCTGGTGCGAGCGCCAACCGGTCGGGCAGTGCCTTGATGGGTATCGGAACGATCAAGTAACGCCGGCGGTCTCAACCCTGGCGGCTTTGTCGCGGAAGGCCTTGAGCTGGTCGAAGTTGAGGTAGCGGTAGAGTTCGGCGGCCAGGGGGTCGATTTTGCGTACGACCGCGTCCATATACTCCCGGGGCGTGGGGACGCGGCCGAGGATGGCGGTGACGGCCGAGACCTCGGCACTGCCCAGGTAGACGCGGCAGTTGTCGCCCATGCGGCCGTCGAAGTTGCGCGTCGAGGTTGACATGCAGGTCGATCCCGGCTCCAGCCGCGCCTGATTCCCCATGCACAGGCTGCAACCGGGCAGCTCGGTGCGGCAGCCCTCGATCCGCTCGAAGACCTCGTAGACGCCTTCGGTTTTGAGCTGGGTCTCGTCCATCTTGGTCGGGGGGCAGACCCACAGGCGAACGGGCAGCGAGCGTTCGTCCTCCAGGACCTTGGCGGCGGCGCGGTAGTGGCCGATGTTGGTCATGCACGAGCCGATGAAGACATCATCGACGGGATCGTTGGCGACCTCGCTGAGCGGGCGCACGTCGTCGGGGTTGTTGGGGCAGGCGACCAGCGGCTCGGTGATCTCGCCCAGGTCGATCTCGAGGACCGCGGCGAACTGGGCGTTGGCGTCGCGGCGCATCAGGACCGGCTCGGTGAGCCAGGCTTCCATCTTGCGGATGCGGCGCTCGAGCGCGCGGGCGTCCTGGTAGCCGTCGGCGATCATCGACTTGAGCAGCGTGACATTGGAGCGGATGTATTCGATGACCGGCTCGGGGTCGAGTTCAATCGTGCAGCCGCCCGCCGACCGCTCGGCCGAGGCGTCGGAGATTTCGAACGCCTGCTCGACCTTCAGCTTCGGCAGGCCTTCAATCTCCAGGACGCGGCCGTTGAAGACGTTCTTCTTGTTCTTCGCCGCGACGGTCAGTAGGCCCGCTTTGGTCGCATGGTAAGGGATGGCGTTGACGACGTCGCGCAACGTGATGCCGGGACGCAGCTCGCCACTGAAACGCACCAGGACCGACTCGGGCATCTCGAGCGGCATCACCCCCAGCGCCGCGGCGAAGGCCACCAGGCCCGAGCCGGCGGGGAAGCTGATGCCGATGGGGAACCGCGTGTGGCTGTCGGCGCCGGTCCCGACCGTGTCGGGCAACAACATGCGGTTAAGCCAACTGTGGATGATCCCGTCGCCGGGTTTGAGCGGGACGCCGCCGCGATTGATGATGAACTCGGGCAGCGTGGCGTGGGTCCTCTTGTCGGCGTCGGTGGGGTAGGCGGCCGTGTGGCAGAACGATTGCATGACCAGGTCGGCGCTGAATCCCAGGCAGGCCAGCTCGATCATCTCATCGCGGGTCATCGGGCCGGTGGTATCCTGACTGCCGACGCTCGTCATCTTGGGGGTGCAACTGGTTCCCGGGTGGATGCCCTCGACGCCGCACGCGCGGCCGACCATCTTCTGGGCCAACGTGAAGCTGGTGCCTTCCTTGACGACGAACTGGGGTTTGATGAATAGGTCGCTCGGGTCCATGCCGCGGGCCTTGCGGACGCTTTCGGTCAGCTTGCGGCCGATGATCAGGGGCACGCGACCGCCGGCCCGGTACTCGTCGGGGAGCGTGTTGGGCACGAGTTCAAAGGTTGTGACAACCTCGCCCGCCTCGTCCGTGATCTGGCCCTCGGAGGGATGGACCGTGACGACCTGGCCGGTCTTCAGGCCCGAGACGTCGCACTGGATCGGCAGGGCGCCTGAATCCTGGAGCGTGTTGAAGAAGATCGGAGCGAGGGTCCCGCCCATGACGACGCCTCCGCGCCGCTTGTTGGGGATATGGGGGATGTCTTCGCCGATGTACCACAACAAGGAATTGGTGGCCGATTTGCGCGAGGAGCCGGTCCCGACCACGTCGCCGACAAACGCGACCTGATGCTCCTCGGCGCGCATCCGGGCGATCTGGTCGCGGCCTTCGGGGAAGCGTTTCTCGCCCATCGTGAGCGCGTGGCGCGGGATGTCGGCGCGCGAGACGGCGTGGATCGCCGGCGAGAGGTCGTCGGTGTTGATCTCACCCTCGACCCTGTAGATCATGACCGTCATCTGTTCGGGCAGTGGCGGCCGGTCGGTGAACCAACCACCCTGGGCCCAGGATTCGATGACGCTCGCGGCCGCCGCGTTGCCGCCATCGGCCATCTCGATGACTTGATGATAGGCGTCGAAGATCAGCAGCGTATGGCTCAGGGCGTCGGCGGCCGTCTCGGCCAGTTCCGGGACTTTGAGGAACTCGATCAGCGAGTTAAGGTTGTAGCCGCCGAGCATCGTCCCGAGCATCCGCACGGCCTCGGTCTTGGAGATGAGCGGGCATGAGGTCTCGCCTTTGGCGACGCGGGTCAGGAAACAGGCTTTCTCCTGGGCGGCGGGGTCAACCCCAGGGGGGATGCGCTGGGAGAGCAGATCGAGCAGCTCTTGCTCCATGCCGTCGGAGGGGCTTTGGATCAACTCGCACAGTTCCCTCGCTTGCTCCGGGCCCAGCGGAAGGGGGGGAATACCCATCGCGGCGCGTTCCTCGGCGTGTGTGCGATACGTCTCGTTCATTAACCTTAAAACCTCCAGATTTGGGCCCGGCGGCGGGGGCACTCATATTGCCGAATCGCCAACACAGCAACCACAAGGCCACATTTTACCTGATTAACGGGCCTGATTGAAGATAATAGTGTCTGAGGAAGGGGCTACTTCTTTCACGGCCCCTGAATGATTCCGGTCCGGTCTCTCTCGCCGTCGTTGCGAGACGCCCCCATGTTAGGATTCAACGACCAGGATTCTCGATCGTGTTCCTGTTGCCAGGGCTTCCCGCGGATTCTCCGCGTGCATTGGATGGGATCCCGAGTTCTGCTTTTCAGGTTTTGAATTTCCGCTCCCTTATCATTAGAATCCTTGGAGGATCGGGGGCCGTCCCCTTGCGCGGATGGGATTGAAGCTTTTCACGGGATCGGCGAGGGAAGAACATGTTCTGGATCATCGCCCTGCTGCTGCTGGTCGGAATATTCTTGATGATGCTCGAGATCGTGCTCCCGTATGGGATGAGCTTCATCGCGGGCCTTTGCGTCATCGGTCTGTCGTGCTATCTCGCCTTTCGTGCATACTCCCCCGGTGAGGCGCTCATTTACGTGGTCGCGGCCTCGGCCCTCTCGGGCGGCTGCGCATTCTATATCTTTCGCTCGGGGATCCGATTGACGGCCCAGCAGACTCCCCCGCCCCCGCCCAGGGAGGTTCCCGCCGACGAGCAGGCGCGCGAGCGGCCAGGAGTGGGAGAGATTGTCGAGGTGGTTCAGGTCCTGCGGCCCACCGGAACGGTGCGTTGGCGAAACCACCGTTTCCCCGCCCGTTCGGCCCGACAGGAGGAAGAGGTGACGGTCGGAGTCACCGTCAGGGTCAAGGGCCACGATTCCAGCTATTTGATTGTCGAACCGAGCGATTTATCCGAAAGCCCAAACTCCATTGACATTTAACCCCATGATTTGGGACAATTCGAATCATGGATGTCCGGATCTGGTCGGGGGGCTGCGCAGCGGAATCAAGCCCGCCTCCCGAATCCGGCCCGCGATGAAGGCTTTCCATGACAACCCCCAAATGCCACCCCCGCCCATGACTGGGACGATCGGGTGCGTAACGGATGGCAATGGATATGACCAGCGACACCAATGAGCCCACCCATTCGAACGTGAAGATCGAGCCAGACTCGAGTCAAGGCGCCGAATCGGCCCCGGAAGCCACGGCCCGGCCCTCCCACGCCCCGATGATCCCCGATCCCGACGAGTACGTTGATCCCGATCAGGTCCAGGAGCTGGATAACCGGGAAATGGACGCCATGATGGACCAGTATCTGGACCAGATGAGCAGCTCGCTGAGCGAGGGCCAGTTGCTTTCGGTCACCGTCATCGCGATCAAGGCCGACCACGTCCTGGTCGACGTCGGGGACAAATCCGAAGGCATGATCGATCTCCATGAATTGCCGAGCCACGAGGGGTCGGTCACGGTCAAGGTCGGTGACGTGATCGACGCGGTGGTCAAGGGCAGCGACGCCGAGTCGGGGCTGGTAACTCTGTCCTACCGCGAGGCCCAGCGCCGGCGCGCCATGGATATGATCGAAGAGGCGGTCAAGAATGAGACGCCGGTCAAGGGGGTGATTACCCGGACGGTGAAAGGCGGCCTGATCATCGATATCGGCACCACGGCGTTCTTGCCGGGATCGCAGATCGACCTGCGCCGGGTCGAGAATTTTGAGAGCTGGGTCGGCCGCGAGGTCGAGGGCCTGATCATCGAATACGCCCCGGAAAAAAGGCGCATCATCCTTTCGCGGCGCAAATTGCTCGAGGGCCAACGCGAGAAACAGCGTCACGCGCTGCTTGATTCCTTCAAGGTCGGTCAGCTCATGGACGTGACCGTCAAGCGCGTCGTGAACTTCGGGGTTTTCGTCGATCTGGGCGGCATCGATGGGTTGATCCCCCGTAGCGAGATCTCCTGGCAGCGCAACGCTCAGCCCGAGGATTTCCTCAAAGAAGGGGACCCGCTGCAGGTGCACGTGATCGAGATCCAGCCGCAGAGCGGGAAAATCACCCTGTCTCGTCGCAAGGCCCGCGAAAATCCCTGGGATAACGTCGCCGAACGCTATCCGGTCGATACCCACGTCACCGGGCCCGTCGTCTCGATCACCAGTTACGGCGCCTTCGTCCGGCTCGACGAGGGAATGGACGGGATGATCCACATTTCCGACATGGCCTGGGACGCGTCGGGCAAAAAACCGGGGGATTTCGTCGAGGTGGGTCAGGAGTTGAACGCCGTCGTCCTGTCGGTCGATGCCGACGCCCACCGCATGTCACTGGGGCTCAAGCAGTTGGGTGAAGACCCGTGGCTGGAGGTTGCCCAACGCTATTCCAAGGGCAACCTCGTCAAGGGGAAAGTGACGGGTCTGACGCGCTATGGGGCCTTTTTGGAATTGGAGGAGGGCTTGGAGGGAATGATTCACGTTTCCGATTTCACCTGGGACAAACGCATCAACCAACCCCGCCAGGCCACCAGCTTGGGGGAGGAGCTGGAGGCGGTCGTCCTGGACGTGGACACTGATCGGCGGCGGATCGCATTGGGCGTCAAGCAATTGACCGATAACCCTGTCCAGGGTTTCCTCGCCGGCCACAAGATCGGGGACGTCGTCGAGGGAGAGGTCGTCAACGTCACCGAGTTCGGGGCGTTCATCAATTTGGCCCCCGGTTTGGAAGGGTTCATGCACATCTCGCAGTTCGACCGTGACCGCATCGAGAACTTGGCCGACGTCGTCAAGGTGGGCGAGAGGTTGGAGGCGAAAATCACCCGGATCGATCCGGGCAGCGACAAGATTTCGCTCAGCCGCCGCCAGATGATGAAGGAACAGGACCGCAAGGTGGTCGCCTCGTATATGAAGAGGAACGATCGCGCCGCGCTCAACAACATGGGCGAGCTGTTCGGTGAGATCAACCTGCTTGATGATCTGCCCCCCGGCTCCGAACCCATCGTCACCGCGAAAGCGACCCAACCACAGTCGCCGCCCAAGTCCGCAGGCGAGCAACCGCCGGACGCGCGCGAAGCCGCGCCCGCCAGTCCCGATCCCGCGCTCCTGGAAGCGAAGCCCCAGACCGAAACGGGCGAGACCGAGAAACAAACGGACCAAGCACCCACCCTCGAGGACGATAGCCTTACCTAATCCAACGCCGTGGCCTGCCGAGGCAATACCATCCAAATCGATCTGATAGCTGAAGATACCGTGGCTGTAACGTTCCCGTACGACGCCGGTTTGGTCAAAGCGATCAAGACCCTCGATGACCGCCGTTGGAATCCCAAAGAGCGGCGCTGGGAGGTTCATCTTTCCCACCTCGAGGAGATTTTGCGTCTGTTCGCGCTCGACCGGTCCGGTCTGGACGCGAGGATCCTCGAGCAATTTGAACGATCGGGCGTCAGGCAACCGCTCACGGCGCGGATCGGGCCGCTGGAAGGCCAGTTGAGCGGCGGCGGCATCCCGCTGGCCGACATCGACCAGGTCACCTCCTATTTCGTGCCGGGCTACAAATTCTCGCCCAAATACAAGGCGAAAAAGTGGGACGGCAAGCGCCGCCTGTTCGATCGGCGCAAAGGGACGTTCCCGGCGGGCCTCTGGTCGACGGTCCGCAGAGTCCTCGAGGAGCGGAAAATCCCGTTTGAGGTTGTCGAGGAGGGCGCGGAGGGGACCGACGAAGCTTCGCCGATGCCTCCTTTCCACGGGGAACCCACGCCGCTGCGACCCTATCAGGAGAAGGTCGTCGATGACGCGATCGCGGCGCGGCGCGGCATCATTCAGATCGCCACGGGCGGGGGCAAGACCCTCATCGCGGCCCATCTGATTCGCCGGATCGCCCGGCCCACCTTTTTCTTCGTCCACACGCTGGACCTGCTTTATCAGACCCAGGAGGTGTTGCACAGGGAGCTTGGCCAGGAGGTCGGCATCCTTGGCGACGGCCAGGCCCGTCCGGGGCCCGTCACCGTGGCCACGATCCAGACGGCCGCCCGCGCGTTCGAAGCCGGCCCGCGCCGCGCCTCGGGTTCCGCCAAAGCCTCCGACGAAGAGGTCGCCCGGGCCGAGCGACCCACCCGGCTCGATGAGTCCACGCGGCAACACGTCCGCGAGGCGATCGAGCAGGCCGGGCTGGTCATTTTCGACGAATGCCATCACGTCCCGGCCGACACGTTCTACAAGATTGCGATGCGCACCCGTTCGGCCGCGTGGCGCTATGGCCTTTCGGCCACGCCCTGGCGCGATGACGCATGTGACCTGCTGCTCGAGGCCGCGCTGGGCGAGAAGATCAGCGCGATCAATTGCTCGGACCTCATTGAGGGGGGATACCTGGTCGCCCCGCGCCTGCGCATGACCCGTTGCCGGATCCCCAGGGGCATCTTTCGCGCCAGGCGCTACCCCGAGATTTATCAGCAGGCGATTGTGGAAAACCAAGAACGCAATCGGATGATCGCGGCACGGGCGACCCAGTGGGCGGCCGAGGGACGGTCGGTCCTGGTCCTCGTGGCCCAGGTCGCGCACGGCCGATTGCTCCATAACCTGTTGCCGGAGGCCAACTTCGCCTACGGGGCGTTGGACAGCGAAGTCCGCTGGCGATGCCTGAAGGAGTTGGAACAGAAATTGCGCCCCGTCCTGATCGCCACCACGCTTGCCGACGAAGGACTCGATGTGCCGACGCTGGATGCGGTTATTCTGGCGGGCGGGGGAAAATCTCAATCGCGGGCCTACCAGCGTATCGGCCGGGCCTTGCGGCCGGCCCCGGGCAAGACCGAGGCGCTGGTGATGGACTTCGTGGATAACGTCCCCTACCTGCGGGATCACAGCGAGGCGCGCCTGGCCCTTTATCGGCAGGAGCCCGCGTTCCACATCGAGCAATAACGCCCAACACCATGAACTCTCGCATTCTCATACTGATTAACTTCCTGCTGCTCTTCGTCATCGGCGGCTGTATCTACTACATCATGAACTCCGGCTACACCACGCCCAGGCAAATCTACGAGGCCCAAACGCATGTCGAAAACTTGAGCCAAGGCGAGACCACCATGGGGGGGGCCGAGACGCCCATGGCGCCGGTTAGCGCGAATCCCGACTATGCGGCGCTGGTGGGAAAGGACTTCATGCAGGTCCTCTACACCCCGACCCCCACCCCGTCGCCGACCCCCTCGCCCACGCCCGAGCCGCCCAATCTGTTCGACGCCGTCGCCTCGTGGAACGTCGTGAGCATGGACACGGGATGGGCGGAGCTTGAGGAAACGCGCGAGGGGGAAGAAGAGACGTTCGAGCTCACGGTCGGCGGCCCGCCCAGGCTTGCCAAAGACAGAAAAGATCGCGAGGTTGAAGTCCGGCTTGATGCGGTTGACATGGACGAATGGAAGATCACCCTGGCTTTTGGACAAGGCGAAGACAAACAGACGCACGAGGTCGCATTCTAATCCGAAGCGAAGACAACAAACAGATGGTTCCGAGATCGGTCGTCCTAACAGAATCCCACACCCCCGAGAGGTCCCCGTGATGCAACCCCGCAACCCGTTCCAGCTCCAGCTCATGAGCCAAAGCCTCTTGCTGCTGACTTGGGTGCTGTTGTCGGCCGTCGCCCCCGTCGCCTTGGCCCAAGAGGGAGAAGAGGAAGAGAGCGTCGATGTCAGGACCGCCCCCGAGGAGGCCCCCGAGGTCCTTTTCGAATCCGACTCCGAATCCGAGGATGAGGGCGGGCCGCCGGAGGGCTTCGCCCAGGTCGGCGGTGCCGTGCCCGATGAGACGGCCGAACCGCTCGCCACCGAGCGGCCCGAAAGCACGCGCGTGCGGGCCGTCTACAAGGACATGGATATATCCGAGGTCTTCAGCCGCCTGCGAAAGGACTACGGGGTTCGGATCGAGGCCAAGGGCGCGGCACTGGGCCAGAAGCTCAGCCTGCGCGAGCGCGACATCCCCGTCGAAGACCTGCTCACCAAGATCGGCAACGAGAACAAATGGGTATGGGTCGAACGCGACGACGGCGCCTATCAAATCATGGACAAGGACACCTACGTGCGGACGGTCGAGGCCGAGCAGGTCATCCGCCAGATTTTTCCCCTGCGCTATATCAACGCGGCCGAGATGGTCAAGGTTCTCGAGCCGATGATCAACGCGGAGATCGGCTCGATCGCCGCCGACGAGCGATCGAACAAGATCATCGTCGTGGAGCTGCCCCACGTGATCAACATGATCCAGGCCATCGTCCAGGAATACGACACCCAGCTCTACACGCGCGTCTTCGAGATCGAGCACGCCGACACCGAGGGGCTGGCCGACCGGCTCGAGGAAATCAAATCCGACGCCGCCGAAATGCACATCGACCCGCTCAACCGCCTGATCATCGTCACCGATACCTTCGAGAAGATCAAGATCATGGAGCAACTGGTCGAACTGCTCGACCAAGACCAGGAGATCCGCATCTACAACCTGGTCAACATCGGCCTGGACGGCGAGATCGCCGAGGAGATCGTCGATACGTTTATCGAACCGCTGATCAGCGAGGACGCGATCCTCGAATGGCAGGGCGACACCGGCAAGCTGGTGGTCCGCGACGTGACCAGCGTGCACGATAAGATTTACGCCATCCTCAAGGAGCTGGACACCCCGCGCAAGCAGGTCCTGATCGAGGGCGAGGTTATGCAGATTACGCTGGATCATGACCTGAGCTTCGGCATGGAGTGGCAGTATTCCAGGGACCTGAACGCTGCCATCGCCGCCGATCAACCTGCCCTTTCCGGTTCGTTTAATGATTTGACCAGCGACGAGGGACTACCCATCATCAACGCCGCCGCGAGCGGACTCAACGCGATTCAATTGACCGGCAACGTCCGCGCGCAACTCAAAGCGGCGATGAGCGATAGTCGGAGCCGTTTGCTGTTGCGGCCCCGGATTATCATCGTCAACCACGAGATCGGCACGTTCGACGTCACGCGCAACGACCCCATCATCAATACCTTTTTCAGTGGTGGCTATGGTGGTGGCAGTCAGTACGGCGGTGGTCGCAGCTCGAGCCAGTCCTTTGTCCAGAGTGGTCTGATTATCGACATCACGCCGCACATCAGCAATCGCGGCCTGGTTGAGCTGGAGGTTTCGTTTGAAAACAGCCAGCCGATTATCGTTCCAGCAGAAGAATTTAGTGGGGGTACCCAGCGCGGCGTCGGCACGTCCCGCCAGCGTTCGGATACGGTCCTCATCATCCCCGACGGCGAGACGCGGGTGATCGGCGGCCTGATCAGCGACAGCGAGACGGAAAACAACTCCGGCGTCCCATTTCTCGCCGATATTCCATTCCTTGGTTTCCTCTTCGGCACGCAAGAGAAGATCGACAACCGGAGCAACGTCGTCTTCTTCATCACGCCCACGATCATCGAAGAGCAGCCCAAGAACGACCTGATGGTCGTCGCCGTCAATGCGAAAGCAAAAGCCAGCATGGGAGAGTCGGAACTGGCGACGGGGCCCGATGACGTCAACGAGATTCCCGAGGAACTCCAGATGTATCTGGATACGTCCCACTCACCCCGCGACTCCGGGGAGCCACTGAATGAAGACGAGCCCGGCAGCCTGCCGATCGAGATCGACGAGCCGACCACCGACACGTTCAACATGGACGGGCAACAACTGGGCCGCAGCCTGCTGACCGATGAGCCCTACGTGGGCGACGGGACGGCGACCAACGAAGTCCGGCTCGGCGGCGCGCTCGAACAGCTCGACCGCAACATGATCGGCCCCACCGGGGCGTTCGGCGCCGACAAGCGAGCCTCGATCCGTCCGGGGTCCCGCGACGACTCCACGACCGGCACCCGCCGCTCCCGATCCGCTTCGGGCCGACGGCGCGGCCGGGGAGACGCCGGAGAGGCCGGTCGCGATGCCGACGCGGGCGATTCACGCCGCCGCTCCGATCGCGACCAGCGAGGGGACCTGCCCGAGGAGAGGACGGAGACGGAGTATTAGGGATTAGGGTCCAGGGCTGAGACCCCTGGGGATGGGTTTTGCGCATGATCAGAGGCGGACAAAATCGTTTCCTCTTGATCCGGCCCATGAGCGTGATAGTTTTAAACGCGCAGTACTGAACCATAAACCCTGAACCCCTAGTTCTAAACCCCTTGCTTGAAAGGAACCCGCCCCCATTGTCCGGCCACTCTAAATGGCATTCGATCCGACACAAGAAGGCGATCGTTGACGCGCGGCGCGGTAAGGAGTTTACCAAGCTGATCAAGGAGATTTCGGTCGCGGCGCGGATCGGCGGCAGCGATCTTAACGGCAACCCGCGCCTGCGAACCGCCGCGCAGGCCGCCCGCGACGCCAACATGCCCAAGGACAACATCGAGCGCGCGATCAAGAAGGGTGCCGGCGAACTCGAAGGGGTCTCCTACGAGGATTTCGTATTTGAAGGCTACGGCCAAGGCGGGATCGCCATCATGGTCGAGGGAACGACCGACAACAAGAACCGCACCACGCCCGAGTTGCGCTACGCCTTCTCCAAGTTCGGCGGCAACTTGGGCGAGCAGGGCTGCGTGGGCTGGATGTTCGAGCGCAAGGGGATCATCCTGGCGCCGGTGGAGGGGCAGGATGAGGACCAGCTGATGGAGGCGGCCCTCGAGGCCGGCGCCGACGACTTCGAAAACGAGGGTGAGGTCTATCGGATCGTAACCGAGCCGGGCCGGATCGAATCGGTCCGCGCGGCACTCGAGGAGCGTTCGATTAAGATCAACGCCTCGTCCATCCAGAACCTCCCTCAAAACACCGTCAAGGTTGAAGGCGACGACGTCAGCAAACTGCTCAAGCTCCTCGAGCTGCTGGAAGACCACGACGACGTAACCCAGGTCTCGGCCAATTACGAAATCGACGACGCCCTCATCGAACAGTACGCCGGTTGAGGGGAAACTAAGCCGGAGCCAAAAGCCCCTGACAAGGGGCGACGGAAACAACCAACCGCCCGGCGCGTCCGAACACCATTGCCCCGAGCCTCCCACACCACGAACGATTCAGGACGCCTACGGGTCCTGGGAATTGATCCGGGCCTGGCCAATGTCGGCTATGGCGTCATCGACTGGCACCCCGACCGCTCTCAGGGCCAGGTGGTGGAATACGGCGTCATCCAAACTCGCGTCGGCGACGCGCTGCCCGCTCGGCTCGAAAAGATTCACGACCAACTCACCGCGTTGGTCGAGCGCCTCAAACCGAGCGTGGCGGCGATCGAGCAGATCTACTTCGCCCGCAACGTGAAGACGGCGATGGTGGTCGCTCACGGCCGGGCCGCCTGCGTGTTGGCCACCAGCCGCCGCCGGTTGGAGGTCGTCGAGTACACGCCGCTCCAGATCAAGCAGGCACTAACGGGTCACGGCCGCGCCGCCAAGCGCCAGGTCCAGATGATGGTCCGCTCCCTGCTCAACCTCGACCAGATGCCGCGCCCCGACCACGCCGCCGACGCCCTCGCCACCGCCCTGTGTCACGTCCACAGCCTGGCACTGAACAAGAAGATCGAACAGGCGCACGGGGATACGGACAACGGCCGGCCGGAGGATGCGGAGGACCCGCGCAAAGCACTCCTGGCCTCGCGCCGGCGCAAGGGTCGGCGGCGGCGTTGAAGGGTGGTTTCCGTAAGCAGAATGGAACGCGGATGACGCGGATGACGCGGATCGACCGGATTTACGCGGATCATTGAATGAGCCATGGCGATACTCCCGAGATGATCATGCTCGAGGATGGTCTATCTTCTAATAGGTATGAATCCGCGTAAATCCGGCTGATCCGCGTTATCCGCGTTCTATTATTTCCCCCGCGCTCGGTACCGCGCCCTACTCAACCGCAAATGAACTCAACTCCGCCGCCACCGGGTCGCGGCGCAGGGCGATCCGGATTAGGCCGGGTTGGGAATCCTCGGCTTGCCACGTCACCAGCCCCACGGTGTTCCCCGGCCCGATTCGCAGCACGACCAAACCCTTGTAGATATCCTCCTGGTATTCGAGGACCGGCTCGCTGACCCATGCATCGTTTATCTTGCGCGCGAACATCACGCTGCGCTGGTCGGCGTAGGCGATGGTGGGCCCATCGTCCGAATCCAGCGCGATCGAGGTCGACTTGCGGGCGTGGTTAAAGCCCATGAGCACGTTCTCGAGCCGGGCCACGTCCTGGACCTGCCACGCGCCTCCGTCGAGGACGGCGTATCGCACCGTCCCGCCCGTCGGTTGGCCGGCTTGGGAACCGTTATCGAGATCGAGCCAGGCGACATGGGGCCGATCCGCCCCGTCGATCACCAGCGAGGGGAACCGGCCTCGGATGCCCCCGCTGACGATGGAGGAGACCTGCCAGGTTCTGCCGTCGCGAACCGCGTATCTCAAGTCGGCGGGTTCGGTCCAGTTACTCGCCGCGCAATAGGCGATATGGGGATCGCCGGTCGAGTCAATCCCCAGTGCCGTGTTGAAGCCCTACATGAACGACTCGCTCTCCTGAACGACGTTGTAGGTCCACGCGTTACCGTCGAAGGTGCTGTATTCAAGGCTGACGGAGGCCCCGAAGCTGCTGGGATCGACCGATGCCATGTGCAGCCCCCCCTGGGCGTCCAGGGCCAGCGAGTTGTCCCACCCGTCATGGTTCTCGTCGGCGTGTCGATCCGATAGACCGTCACACCGCCTTGGTTGTCGACCACGCCGTGATTGGGGTCTTGTTCCGTGTGGTTATGCCAGGCGAGGTGCGCGTCGCCGCCGGGGTCCACGCGAATATCTCCGGGCCCATAAAAATAGCCCGCGGCGAGGATCGTCGTCGGCCAGGGTCCCGCGACCGAAGTGGCCGACGCATGCCACACCACGCCGCTGAAGTCCTCGGTCATGCCCATGACGTGTAGCCGACCGTCGGGCCCGAAATCGAACGCGGGTTTGGTCGCGAATCCCACGTTGCCGACCTCCCAGCCCGGCGATACGGTCTCCTGGGCGAGCGGGGTCGCCGAGAGGATCATCGCGAGAAGCGATGCGATCATGGCGAGACGGAGAGAAGTGTTCATGGCGTCAAACCTCCTCGATGGGATTGAGAGGAGCGTTCAAAAGCCGCGGAAAGTAAACAACAGTTAACATAGGACCGATCGGCGATCATGTCAACTTTGAATCCCGCTTCTCTGTCATGGTGGCGCGCGTACCTTTAAAGGGAGCGGGCCAGTAAACGCCGATACACGTCTAACGTGCCTTCGGCCATGGCGCTTACGGAGAACTTCTCACGGGTGCGGCGTCGGGCGGCATCGGCCATGCGTCGGCTTTGGTCGGGTTCGGTCAGGGCGAGAATGATCGCTTGGGCGAGAGCGGGGGCGTCTTTGGGCGGGGTCAGTCGGCCCGTCCGGCCCTGCTGGACGATCTCCGGCACGCCCCCCGCCGCGGCGGCCACGACGGGGAGGCCCGCCAGCATCGCATCCAGGGTCGCCGTTCCCAATCCCTCCATGTGAGAGCTGGAGACGTAGAGGTCGAATCCCGCGAGCTTCAGACGCGCCTCGCCAATGTGTCCGTGCAGGACGACTCCCCGCTCCAGTCCGAGTCTTCGGATCTGGGATTCCAGGTCGCTCCGCAACTCGCCCTCGCCAAGGATGTGAATCCTGGCCTGGGGAAAGGCCTCGATGACGCACGGGGAGGCCTCGATCAGCCAGCGTTGACCTTTGTGGTCGGTGAGGGCGCCGACGTTCACAATCGCAATCTCGTCCGGCCCGATTCCGAGATCCGCCCGCACTCGATCGCGCGGCCACAGCGACTCAGGGGGCAGGGGGGGTACGCCGCTCGCGACAACGTCGATCCGCTCGGCCGGGACGCCCCCCTCGATCAGCACCTCGCGCACGCGTTCGGAGATGGCGATGAAGTGTTGGCCGGCGGCGGTGTACTTACGGCACGAGAAAAACCCCCGGCCGACCGGGAAATCGACCCGCCGCGTCGAAACCAGCCGCGCCCCGTCCCCCATCCGCCGCAGCGCGCGCAGCCCCAGGGCGTGGGCGTGGCTGGTGTGCGCGTGGATCAGGTTGGCGTCGAAGTCGCGCGCGACCCGGGCGATGCGACGCGGGCTGAGCCAGTCCAGTTCCCCCCGCATCTCCAGGGCGATCACCTCAATGCCGGACTCCCGAGCGCGTTGGGCAAGCGAAGTGCCCACCGGCGTCACGAGTTGCTGCGCAACGCCGTGCCCGGCCAGCTCGCCAGTCAATAGCCAGACCTGATTCTGGCCGCCGCGCCAGATGCGGCCGTCATCAAGATGCACGACACGGGGCTCGGGGCTTTGAGTGGCTGCCATCGTGACCGGGGACCGGATCAGCTTGGGTTGCTTGCGGGCCGGTCTTTGCGCGCCTGCCGGACGGTCTGCTTGAACCGGTCAAAGACCTCCTGGACCGAGATGCGCGTCATGCATCGGTGGTCGATCGGGCAATCACGCCTCATGCACGGCGCGCAGTCGATTCCCTCCTTGCGCACGATGACGGCCGATTTAGAGAAAGGATAGGTTGTTTGCCACTCGGTCGGGCCGAAGATGGCGACGGTCGGGATGCCCAGCGCCGCGGCGATGTGCATCGCGCCGGAATCGTTGCAGATCAGCCCGTTGAGCCGCGCGATCATCGCGATCGCCTGGCCCAGGCCCAGTTGGCCCCCCAGGTTGTGGACCACCGTTTGCGCCGATGCCTCGACGCGATCCAGCACGTCCTTCTCCTTCTCGCTTCCGAGGAGCAGGACTTCCGCCTCGGTCTTCTCCTTGAGCTGGTCGGCCAGCTCGGCGAACCGTTCGGCGGGCCAGCGTTTGGCGGTCGAGTTGATCGATCCCGGCGCGATCCCGATCAGGGGCCGGCCCCGATCCAGACCGCGTTGCGCTAGCACTTGGCCGGCCTCCTCGACCTCGAGCTCGCCGGGCGTCAGACTGAGCTGCTGGCGGCCTTGGGCCTTGCCGCACAGGTGCTCGATGATGCGCAGGTAGTAGAAAATCTGGTGGTCTTCGAGCAGGGAGGGGTCTCGCCTTAAGCCCCGATTCAGGAGAAACTGGCGTCCCCCCAGGTTAAATCCGATCCGGTAGCGAACGCCGCCAAGGTGCAGCAAGGCCGCCGAGCGGGTGGAATTGGGCAACGCGATCCCGATGTCGAAGCAGCCCTTGCGGATCATTTGGGTCGCTTTGTAAAAACTCCCCCAAGACTCGCCGTCATCAAAGACCCAGAGGTCGTCGATATCGGGGCTGTTTTCGTGAACGGCGGCGACCCAAGGGCGCACCATGAGCGTGATGTGGGCCTTGGGGAAGCACCGCCGTAGATGGGTCAGGGCCGGGGTGGAGAGGATCGCGTCGCCAACCCAATTCAGTCCCTTGACGAAGATGCGCACCGGTTGCTCGGGCGCGACCTTGCCGCTGAGCGCTGGTCCCAGCGGGGCGCCCGCGCCGGTCGGTTCCGCGGCCCGGTCGCCCCCGGCGACGGATGCCGATTCAGGTTGAGCGGTCATGCCTTGGTTTTAACCATGGGCTGATTGAGCTGGCGTTCGAGCAGCCGGGCGTATTTCATGAAGACGCTGAACGCGGCCAGCATGCACACGACCAGCCCGACGCGACCATCCAGAAAACCGCGCTTGAGGAAATACTGCTTCAGGAACCGCGCCACCGGGCGCAGCAAGAGGTGGTGCCAGCGGACCTTGCGCGTCGACTGGCCGCGATCTCCCGCCGCCCAGATCGCATAGCGATTGAACTTGCGCATATACTGGTCGAAGTTGGTGAACGTGTAGTGCAGCAGTTTGTTTTCGAGCCTCCCCACCGTGCCCTCGATGATCACGTCGGCGTGGACCTCGCGATCCTGATAGCGGCCGCGGTCGCGCCGGAACAGGCGCAGGCAGGTGTCGTTTTGCCAACCGCAGTAACGCACGCGTCGGCCCAGGAAGTGATTGAGCCGCCCGATGCGGTAGCCGTCATCGACGCCGGACTCGCCGCGCGCATCCGCCGCGAGGACCGCCGCGATTTCCGCCCTCAGCGCCGGGGTGACCCGTTCGTCGGAGTCAACGATCAGGACCCATTCGTGAGCGGCCTGGGGGATGGCCCAGTTTTTTTGGGTGGCCGAGTTGACGTATTCGTGCTGGACCACGCGCGCCCCGGCCTCGGCGGCGATGCGCGGGGTCTCGTCCTCGCTGAACGAGTCGATCACGAAGACCTCGTCGGCCCACTCGACCGAGGCGATGCACGCGGCGATGTTGGCCTGCTCGTTGAACGTTGGGATCAGGGCGGTTATCTTGGATCGAGGCGGGTGGGTGCGATTCATGGGAGCGGGCGCCTGGCCGGCACGAGGATGAGGTATCGTAGCAATGTCCGAGATTCCCGAGCAAACCAATAATCCGTCGCCGGCCGGGTCGGAGGGCGCGATCGCGGGGATCCCCGAACGCCTGGCCCTCGTTCACGAGCGGATCGACGCGGTCGCCAAGCGGGCGGGCCGCAATCCCAAAGACGTCCTGCTCGTCGCCGTCGGCAAGACCCATCCGGTCCCGGTCCTGCGCGCGGCGATCGCGGCTGGCCAGCGAGACTTGGGCGAAAGCCGCGTTCAGGAGGCACTGGGCAAGATCGACGCCGTCGGCAACCAGGCCCGCTGGCATCTCGTGGGCCACCTCCAGCGAAAAAAAGCCAACGCCGTCGTCGGCCGCTTCGACCTGATCCACTCGGTCGATTCCATCCCCCTGATCGAGGCCCTGGAACGTCGCGCCGCCGCGTTGGGCCTGACCCAACGAATCCTCCTCCAAATCAACGTCTCCGGCGAGTCATCCAAACACGGTGCCCCACCCCAGTGCCTCCCAGACCTCCTCCAAGCCCTCACCCACGCCCCCCACGTGCGGGCCGAGGGCCTGTTGACCATCCCACCCTACGCCGAGGACCCGGAACAATCACGCCCCCACTTCGCCCGTCTGCGACAACTGCTCCTCGAATCCCAGCCCGCGCCTCAATTCGAGCCACGGCATCTGTCGATGGGGATGAGCGGCGATTTCGAAACGGCGATCGAGGAGGGCGCGACAATCGTTCGGATCGGAACGGCGATCTTCGGTCCACGGCCGACGGCTTGAGAGATTCGTAGATTCATTGCGGCACCGATTTAAAAAGACTCATATTGCTGCTGTAGGCGATTAAGACATTTTGCGATAATTGATATAAATTATATTATAGTTATACGTTTCCAGTATAAACAATAATAGATATATACTACTCATATAAATAACTATTTTTTGTGATTCCCGCCAAACCTCTCAGCTGAAATCAAGTTCTATGTCTATAGGGATCCAGAGATTCCATTTGAGGCTAGATGCAGCGCGGGAAGGCGCGGGTATCGAAGTCGGAAACAACCAGGAGGATGTAACATGCTTAGTCCACCACTTCGTTGCTTGACCACGGCTCACAACACATGTACCCGGAGAATTATCCTCCTGACGTTTGCTTTGGCCACGGCTCAGGCAACGGATGCAATTCCACTCCAATGCGGCGATTTTTGTTCCGCGTCGATTATTCCTGTCAGTGGCGACAAGCCGCTGGACATAGGCATCGGAGATTTTGATTGTGATGGTTTTGACGATATCGTGACGATCAACCAGAATCCGGGCGGGATGTCGGTCTTTTTTGGAAACGCCGATGGTATCGGCCCGGAAACTTCGAAAAATATCACATCCCGCCCCGGATTGTTTGTCTATGTTGGCGATATTGATAACGACGGCTGTGGCGACATTATTGGCCTATTCAGCGCATCGGGAGGCAATAAGGTTTTCGTCGCTCTCCATTGGAATGGAATAGATTTCGACACGGTAGATTTACCCGGACGGCCCGGCGTAGCATCGGCGGCTATCGGTGATGCCAACAATGACGGTCTAAATGAAGTGGTCATCTCTAACGTCGCGGATGATCCCAAGACTCTCATTCTAGAAGTATCCTTCGACACAGACTCTTTTAACATCCTTTACGAGCTGGATGGGGGTGGTGGCGGTGTAAACATCAAAGACATCAACAATGATCAGTTCAATGATATCCTCTTTGACGCCAACGGTAACAATGCAGAGGGTTTTCATTGGAACGACACCACCCAAGATTACGATGCCGTCGCGCCTTTCAATATAGGAGGTGTTCTCCACCGTTACTCCGTCGGCGACGCAACCAATGATGGCTATAACGACATCGTGTCATCCCCTCCTAACGCAGATTTCGTGAGAGTCATCCGTTGGGACAACGACCTAGGTGTGTTTCATAGCGGTGACCCCATAGAAGTCCCTGTTGGAGAGTGGCCAAAGGGAGTGATCATTCTTGACGTCGATGAGGATGGCGATAACGATATGCTCGTCGCCAATAATCGTCCCGAGGGTGGAAACTACACGTCATTTCTACGCTGGGATGCCGCCCTGGGCACCTGGGAGCCTGAGAGGGACATTGTTTCTTCTATGGGTGTCAGAGATCGAATGCCTGTCACCCAGAGAACTCAAAGCCATTGCTATCAGTACGCTGATTGATCGCGTGCCGTCTGGCAACGCGTTGGTGGATGAGAAGATTCTGGAAGCGATTCGGTTTGTTGCGCGCAGTTTACTGTCGGAACTCTACATTGACGATTTCACCCCGAACGAGACCAATGGCATCAAGGTGTTCCGTCGCGAGCGGCGGGCTGCGGAGGAGTTGATGGCGGTCCTGCAAGACGCCGGGACGAGCGATGAGGACAAGGCGGCGGTTCGCGAGGCGGTCTTGTTGCTGATCGAAGCCGACAGGAGAATTGTCGACACGGCGATTCAAGCGGCGCAGACCGCGGCGAGCAACGCGGGATGCAACGACGCGACGCCACCCACGGGATGTGGGCAGGTCTTGAGCAAGATTTTCCAGGCCGAGGCGGAAAGGGCCTTAGCTGAAGAAGATGTCGTCGCGGAAAATTACGACGAGGCCATCGTTCATTTGCGGAGGGCTTGGAAGCGGGCCCTGCGGGCCGTCGAGTTGGCCGGGCTGATCTGAATCGATCTCGGGCGATTGGATTCGGTCGGGAATTCGTTCGCGGTCAAAATTTCAACCCCAGTGGAGTCGGTGGGGGTGATCCTTCGACTTCGCCGGGGTTGATTCGTATCTGGACTCCGCGACGCGGGGGAGGGGGCCTCGGAAAGAAGATCGCCGGACTACATCCCCATGGTCTCGAGATACTTTTTCTCCAGGGTGAAGAGTTCGTCGCGCAGCTTCGCCGCCTTCTCGAATTCGAGTTTGGACGCCGCGTCTAGCATCTGTTTTTTGAGGCGGGTCACGCGGCGTTTGTATTCTTTGGGGGTTATGTATTCGGCTTCCTGTTCGGCGACCTGATCGAGCATCGGGATCGGGGCGTAGTCGGATTCGTAGACCGTGTCCAGGATGTTCTTGATCTCCTTGCGGATCGTTTGCGGCGTGATGCCGTGCTTTTCGTTGAACTCGGCCTGGACCGCGCGGCGGCGGCCGGTCTCATCGATCGCGGTGCGCATTGATGCGGTCACCTTGTCGCCGTATAGGATCACGCGGCCCTCGACGTTGCGGGCGGCGCGGCCGGCGGTTTGGATCAGCGAGGTGCGCGAGCGCAGGAAGCCTTCCTTATCGGCGTCGAGCACGGCCACCAAGCTCACTTCGGGCAGGTCCAATCCCTCGCGCAACAGGTTGATCCCCACCAGCACGTCGAAGACGCCCAGGCGCAGGTCGCGGATGATTTCCGTGCGCTCGATCGTGTCGATGTCCGAGTGCATGTAACGCGCCTTGACGCCCAGCTCGCGGTAATATTCGGTGAGGTCTTCGGCCATCCGTTTGGTCAGCGTGGTGATGAGCACGCGTTCGCCGCGCTCTTGGCGCTCGCGGATTTCGCCGAGCAGGTCCTCGACCTGATCGGCGGCGGGACGCACCTCGATGGGCGGGTCCATCAGGCCCGTGGGGCGCAGTACCTGTTCGACGACCACGCCCTCGCTACGCTCCAATTCCCATTCGGCGGGCGTGGCGGAGACGAACAGGACCTGATTGAGCCGCCCCAGAAACTCCTCGAATTTCAGCGGCCGGTTATCGAGCGCCGACGGCAGCCGGAAGCCGTGCTCGACCAAGACGGTCTTGCGCGCGCGATCGCCGTTATACATGGCGCGCACCTGCGGGATCGAGACGTGGCTCTCATCGACGAACAGCATGAAATCATCGGGGAAGAAATCGAGCAGCGTGCTGGGGGGATCGCCGGGTTGGCGGCCGTCGAGGTGGCGCGAGTAGTTCTCGATGCCGGCGCAGGTTCCCATCTCCAACATCATCTCGAGGTCGTACTTGGTCCGTCCGCGCAGGCGTTGCGCCTCGACGAGCTGTTTTTGCGCCTCCATTTCACCGACCCGCTCCTCGAGTTCGACGGCGATCGAACGCAGGGCCTTCTCCAGGCGCGGGCGGCTGGTGACGTAGTGGCTGGTCGGAAAAATCGTCGCGCGTTGCAGCCCGCGCCGCCGCTGGCCGGTCAGCGGGTCGATCTCGTGGATCATGTCGACCACGTCGCCGAAAAACTCGACGCGGATCGCCGACTTGTCCTCGTAGGCGGGGTAGATGTCGATCACGTCGCCCCGCACGCGAAACGTGCCGCGATGGAAATCGACGTCGTTGCGTTGATACTGGCCGTCGACGAGCTGGCGCAGGACCTCGTCGCGATCCGCCTCGCGCCCGCGCTCGACCAGCACGACGAATTTCCGATACTCCGCCGGCGAGCCGATCCCATAGATGCACGAGACCGACGAGACGATCACCACGTCGCGCCGCTCGATGAGCGAACGGGTCGCCGACAGCCGCAGCTTATCCAGCTCCTCGTTGATCGAACTGTCCTTCTCGATATAGGTATCAGACGAGGCAATGTAAGCCTCGGGCTGATAGTAATCGTAATACGAAACGAAAAACTCGACGGCGTTTTCGGGGAAGAGTTCCTTGAACTCGCGATAAAGCTGCGCGGCGAGGACCTTGTTGTGGGTAAGGACCAGCGTGGGGCGCTGGACGCGCTCGATGACGTTGGCCATCGTAAACGTCTTGCCCGACCCCGTTACGCCCAGCAGCACCTGAGACGGCAACCCCGCTCCCAACCCCGCCGTCAGTCGCTCAATCGCCTGCGGCTGGTCCCCGCTCAGTTCGAAGTCGGTGTGGATTTTGAAGGGAGGCATTCGCGCGTTTCTCTCCGCCGGTTTATCTTCTCGGCGCGTACTCGATTCCATTTTAGATTAAGCGGCGGTCGGGGGACAGGTGAAAACAGGGTGTGATTCAGTCTTGGCAGTAAACGGCGCTTCGATGAAGGATCCCTGTTCTGGTTGATGATCGGCTCTTGGCTCCCGACCCGGAAGGATGAGACGGACATCAATTCCATCGACTAGGCTTCGTGGTGTTTGAAGCGGTTGTGGAAGCGTTGACCATGCCTCCTATCCCAGGGCAAGCTTGATCCATCCATGATTGAGGGGCTAACATGGCGGCCGCATGAGTTCAAAAGAACCAGATCAGCCCACGCCCCCTGCCGACGAACTCCAGACACCGCTTGTTTCCGTCGTCGTCTGCTCGCTGAACGGCGAGCGGGTGCTGTCGGCCTGTTTGACGAGCGTTTTGGCCTGCAAAGGGCCGCCGTTCGAGGTGATCGTCGTGAATAACGGTTCCGAGGATTCGACGCCGGACCTGGTCCGCGAGCGGTTTCCGGCGGCGCGGTTACTGAACATCGAGCGCAACCTCGGCTTCAGCGGGGGCAACAACGTGGGCATCCAGGCCGCGCGGGGCGAGATCATTGTCTTGCTCAACGACGACACCGAAGTCCCGGAGAATTGGGTGGCCGCCCTGGCCGCGCCGTTCGAGCGCGATCCGCGCATCGGGTCGGTCGGATGCAAGTTGCTTTACCCGGGCGGGCGGATCATCCAACATGCGGGCGGGGCGATCCTCCCCAACGGCAACACGGTGCATCTGGGGACGGGCGAGGAGGACGACGGTCAGTGGGAAACGCCCGGCGAATGCGATTACGTGACCGGCGCGGCGCTGGCCATGCGGCGCGAGGCCCTGGCGCAGGTCGGCCTGCTCGACCCGAAGTTTTTTCCGATCTACTTCGAGGAAGTGGACCTGGAGGTTCGGATGGCGCGGGCGGGCTGGAAGTTGTGGTACGAACCGGCGGCCTGGTTGATTCACCATGAATCCCTCACCCAAGTCACCGGTAGCCGGCGGTTCGTCTACCGTTACACGCGCAACCGGATGCGCTACCTGACGCTGCGCGGCCTGCCGGGTGGGCGCCGGGCCGCGTTGAAAGTCGAGCTGCGATGGCTCATCGACATGGCGCGCCAGGGGCGTTTGGGGTCAGTCTTGCGGGCCTATGCCTCGGGCCTGTTGCATTGGCCGGCCTGGCACCTTGACCGTCGCGCGCGTCGATCGGTCCCCGCGCTTGATAATCCACAGACCCTCTTGAAGCATTGATTTAGGCTCCGGTCTCTCGCCGTCGAAAGCAGGTCATCAGCGCGGGGGCGGGCGACCGAGGCGCCGCTGATGATCCGGCCCTATATCGGCGCGATGACGTTCTCCGAACTCAACGCCGTGATGGTCGGGGGTTTCGCGACGATCGCGGGCGGCGTGTTGGCCGCCTAGATCGGCATGGGCGTCTCGGCCCATCACCTCATCATCGCCAGCGTGATGTCGGCCCCCGCGGCGCTGGTCATCGCCAAGTTGATGGTCCCCGAAATCGAAGAACCCAAAACGGTGGGAGGGGCGAAGCTGCCCGACATCGACGTGGGCGACAACCTCCTGGACGCCGCGGCGCGAGGGGCGACCGACGGGATGCGGTTGGCCATCAACGTGGCGGCCATGTTGATCGCGTTCATCGCATTGATCGCCGCCGTGGACTGGGTCCTGGGGGGCTTGACGATTTGATCGACGGGCGGTGGTTGGGGGGCGAGGCTCTCTCGACGGGCGACGGGACGGAACACCGCGGCGCCGTGCCGGGCAGCCTGGCGACCCTGTTTGGCAAGCTGTTCGCACCGATCGCGCTCGTGATGGGCGTGGCCTGGGAAGATGCCGCCAAGGTCGGCAATCTGCTCGGCACAAAAATCTGCGTCACCGAGTTTATCGCCTACGAGCGGTTGACGGACCTGGTCGGGGCGGGGCAACTCTCCGAGCGGTCGGTGACGATCGCGCTGTGCGGCTTCGCCAACTTCGGATCGATCGGAATTCAACTGGGCGGCTTGGGGGCCATCGCTCCCGAACGGCGCGGGGACCTCGCCCGCCTCGCGCTACGCGCCATGTTCGGCGGCGCGCTTGCCTCCTGGACAACCGCCGCGATTGCCGGTTTGTTGCTCTGAGCGCAGAGGACGTTTGACACCCGGAGCGTCCATGGATTCTTATCCGGCATCGAGGTTATTGCAGCGGAAGCACATCATCGGCGGCGAAGCGGGTGATGGTTTTGGTTGGCGCTTTCGTGCCTTTGAAGCCGTCGCGCAGATAGTACGGATACAGCTTGTCGCTCTCGATGCGGTTGTCGATGTCGACGACCGTACTGCCGCGAAACGAAACCGAGTATTCCTGTTTGTTGATCGTGTAGGTGTCGGTCCGTTGGTCGACGGGAAATTCAAGTTGGATCTCGTCGCCGGGTTTGAGGTTTGAAAACAAAAGATACGCGCTGGACTTTGCGGTCTTGACGGCCTTGCCGTTCACGGTGGTCTTCAACGCCGCGCGCGGGACCCACGCGGGGATGCGCACGTAGGCGGTGTGGGCCTGCTTGTTGTGCAGCGCCACTTTGCCCTCGTACGGCAGGCAGCTGTCGATGTCCATCCACGCCGAGGCGCGGTTGAGGAACATGTTCACGGTGGCCACGCCCTGGTCGAAGCGCGTGATGCCGTGCCAGGCGTAATAGAGGCCCATCGCGCCATTGGCCGAGCAGCAGCCATTGATGTTACGCTGCAAGCCCGTGACACCGCCATCGCCGAAGCCGCCGACGAACCGTTCGCGGACGTGATCGTGGACCGGGTCGCCCGTCGCGCGGATCAGCTCGATGTCGCAGGCCTGCATTTCGCTCAGGTGGTTGCGCACGATGTGGTCCACGTCGTCCCAGTAGTCGCCCACTCCGGCGTCGCTCAGCTTGACGGCCAGCAGGACCATGTCGGCCGCGCCGCAGGCTTCGTTGATCCCTATGTAAACGGCGTCGCGGTTGTATCTTTCAGGATAGACCCAACACGGGAACCAACCCATCCGGATGACGCCCACCCGGCGGGCGTGGTCGTAGGCCTCGCGCACCAGTTCCTTGAGCCGTTGATCGTCGTCGGCGATCGCCAATTCCAGCAGGGAATAGAGCGCCGTGATGTTGCCGTGAAAATGACCGGCGAAGATGCCGTGCTCATGTCCGGGGTAGCCTTCGTCGCTGGTATCTTCCCACATCGACGGTTTCAAACAGAAGCGCGCGAGCCGGCGGGCCAACTCTAGCGACTTTTCGTGGCCGGTGCGCGCATAGTGTTTCACCAACGTGCGCATGGCGTGGGATTGCTCCCATTTGACCGCCCCCTCCAGGCCTTGTTGGTCGAGATACGGTTCATCGGGCGGCCGGTACGGGATGAGCGGCTTGTTGCCGCGCGTCGTCCAGTGCCAGGTGCCGTCTTCTCGATATCCGGATTCGGGGGGGTAATAGGCCCGGACCTCATCGACGACGGTTTTCAGCTCGGACCGGGGATACGTGTATTTGTGTTCCTCGACGCGGATCGCCATGTTGTAAAGCCCCTTTGTGAGCAGGGCCATTGCGCCGAGCCAGGCGTCGTTCCCGTCGCGTTCATGCCAGACCTCGGTGGCCAACGCCATGATGCCGTCGACGACCGGATAGGCCGTCCCCTCGGGCGCCCCCTCGCCGCCGAACGGGTAATACATCATCCCGTCCTCGGCGACGTAGGTGAGCAGCGTTTTCATGATGTTGTATTCGACCTCGAGGTTCTGCTCGCTCCCGCTCATGACGCGCATGAACGGCAACGTGCGCGCGTTCTTGGCCGTAATGTTCCAGGTTAGGCCAGCCGGATTCGCGGGGTCGGTCCAGAGCGGATAACTCTGATAGACGGCGTAAAACTTCTCCGGCTCGACGTTGCGCGTCAGGCTGTTTACCGCGAGCGCGGCCCGATCGGCCAGGTCCAACGTGTCGGGGACCTGGGCTTCGTACCGTTGGCCCCGGGGTTTCATTTTCTCGAGATCGAGGAATGCCTCCGGATCAAGCGCGAAGACAGAGGCGGCACCCAAGAAGAACCCCCAGACCAAGTTTGCGACACGTTGACATATCATCCGAGCGATCATCCATCTGTCTCCTTATTCATTCTCAAGCGACTTTGACCGAATTTCGACTTATCCCGATAGATCTTAGTGCATAATGAGGATATCCATCAAGTGGAAGGATGGATTTGTGGTTCCGGCTCGCCGATCTCGGTCATTTTGCGCTTGAGGATCACTGCCAACCGCGTGCGCACTTCGGCCAATGATGGATCAGCCAGTCGGTCTGCGCATCAACGCGGTAATGGTCGTGATACTCGCGCTTGTTCCCATCGCCGTCGTACATGTGGCCATGGTAAGGACGAGTCGAATACTCAAGCGAATCGGTGGCGAGCCAGAAATCCCTGTAACCGCAACGAAATTCGGGCGGCATCGGTGCATCCAGCAGATTCCGCGTGTCCGGCGTATTCAGGTATTCATCCGCCGGTCCATAACCCTTCTCCGGCCAAACGCCATATGTGTATTGTGAGGCCAGATGCAGTTTTCCCATGTAGCCAACCTCGTATCCTCCTGCCGAAAGGTAATGCGCCATGGTTTTTTCGTCGGTCGGCAGAGCGACATCGTTCGTGTAACAACCGGTCTCCGTGGCGTAGCGCCCGGTCTGGAGACATGCCCTCGCCGGTCCGCACACGGGCTGATTCGTGAACGCGTGCCGGAAGAGAACCCCCTCACTTGCCAGCCGGTCCAGGTTCGGCGTCAGGCCCGGAAATATCGGCTCACCATAGGCGTCGATCGTATCCCAGTGCTGTTGATCCGTATAAAGAAAAAGAATGTTCGGCGGTTTCGCTCCGCCCTTCGAGCCCGTGCCCCCCGTCAGGCCCCCCGCCAGCGGTCCCAGTGCTATCGTCCCGCCCGCGGCGGTGGCCTGCCTGATGAATGAACGGCGGTTGAATTTATGCATATGTTTCATCTCCCATTACTATCGCGATCGGTGTGGATTACACAACACCCCAGCGCACCAGCTTTTCCGGATGGACGTAGCCGGGCGTGGGTCTCAGGGGGGCTTGGTTGGCGCGCATGGGGTCGCGGCGGAAGAGGCGGTACCAGTTGAAGTCCTCGGCGTGCGTTCCGGCCTGGGTGCGGACGGCACTGAGTGCCGTGTGGCCTTTGAACTCACAGGCGTAGCGCTCTTTGGACTCGGCGGGGTTGTTCAGGTTGACCATCGTGTATTCGCCGCGATCGAGCTTGATGGGCGTTTCGACGACCAGTTGTTCGTTCCCCTTGAGGCCGCTGAAAATCATCCGGTTGCCGATCCATTCGGGCTGGACCTCGGTCCCGTTCAGACCGCAGCGGATTTCGTGCCGGCGCGCCCAGCTCGGCGCGCGCACCGCGATGCGCCGCATCCCCTTGTTTTGGATCATAAGTTTGCCTTCGTACGGCAGCCAACTCCACACGTCGACCCACGGCGAGCGGCGGTTGAGCCACATGTTGACGGCCGCCCCGTCGCCGTCACGCCGCACGATGCCCTCCCAGGCGAAATAGAGTCCCTGACTGCAATTGGCGACGCAGCAGCTCATCATCTGCGGAATCTGGTAACGCGCGCCCCAGACGTGGCCGAACGCCCCGACCGTGCGCTCCATGGCGCGTTCGTGGATTTCCTGACCGGGGAGGACACCTTTGTTGTTTGCCCTGAACCGTGTATCGAAATGCCCGCCCCAATCGGCATCGCGGGGGCGGTCTTTGCCTTCCTCCGCGACGCGGTTGAGTTCATCGAGGTCGGTCGCCTGGGCGCAGATGAGGCCGTTGCGGGCGACCATCTCGACGTCGTCCCAGTAATCGCCCAACCCGGCGTCGGTCAGCGCCACCGCCAGGCCGATCATGTCGCCCAGCGTGCAGCCCTCGACCCATTCGCCGTCGTGCGGGAACAAGCCCAGCCGGTGAATCCCCATCTGGCGCGCCCACTCGTAGGCGTCGCGCGCCATCAACTTGACGCGATGGTCGTTGGCGATGACGGCGTAGTCGAGGATGCCGCGCAGGGCGGCCAACGTGCCGTGGAAGTGGCCGGCGAAATGGCCGCGTTCGGCCCCGGCCGTGGGGTTCGGATCTTGTCGGCCGCCCCAGAATTTATCTTGCATGCCGAAGTTCACGAACTTGCGCGACAGCTCCAAGAACCGCTCATCGCCGCTCATCTGGTAATAGCGCGTGAACCCGCGCACGGGCTGGAACAGGTAAAAGAGCGTGGCCCCCTCGAAGCCCTCGTTGGCGCGTTCCGGGGGCTTGTCGGTCGTCCAGCCCGAGACGCGCGGGTAGCTGAAGTCATTGCCCAGGCCGGGGTTGGGGTAATACGCGTAATCCCCTTCAGTGCAAACCAACTCACGCAACCGCTCGGCGGTCTTGCGCGCGCGGTCTTTCCAGACGTCCTCGCCGGTGACCTGATGCCAAAACGTAAACCCGGCCAGCAGGCGTCCGTTGCCAGCCATGTTGGCGTAGTCCTCGTTCCAATCGGGCTTGCCGTAGTAAACGCCGACGTTCCAGGGCCGGCCGGTGTCGGCGCGGTCGTAAACCAGGCCGTCGCCGGCGGCGTTGCGCGTCATCGCGTTGATAAAACCGCCCTCGATATCCCGGTCCTGATCGCTGCCCGACATCAGGCGCAGCATCGGCAGGGCCTCGATATACTTAGGCATCACGCCGCTGACCATCGTGCTCCAATGCAGCATGTAAACGGGGTGGACGTCGAGGATGTTGAGGAACACGGCCTCGAAGTCGACGGCGGGGTCGAGCGTCCCGAGCATGCCGTTGATCGCCAGCCGCCCGTGCTCGGCCAGGTCCAGCGTGTCGGGCGCCGACGCCGGGGCTTCAGGCGCCGACACGCCCAGTCGTGAGCCGCAGCCGGTCGCGAGCCACCCCGCGGCGGCGGTCGTTATCGCGGCGCTCGTCTTCAGAAAGGTCCTGCGGTCTTGCATTCTCACACTCCCCGCTATGGATTCTTTTTAGAGTCGGCGCTTGCTCGCGACCATCCGGCCCACCTGCGTCACGGCCAGAAAAGGGGTTTCAGGTGCGTCTGCTCATAGAGAAAGCGGAAATCGACGCCCGTGAATTCAGTTACCTGGACCGGCGTCGACCCGCTGTCCCAAAAACCACGCGCTTTGATCGTTGCGGGCGGGTCCAGCTCGAAGGGTCCCCGATACAGTGAGGATACCTCGGTTGGTTCGGTTCCGTCGAGCGTATAATGAATCCTGGCCGTCCACACGGGGCTGGTCAGTTCGACGCGCACCTTGTCGTGCATCCCGCCCGCCGCGCCCAGCGGCATCATCTTGACGTTGACGACCCGGCGACGACAGTAGACCTCGTCCAAGAAACTCTGCTTGCCCGCGTCTTTGTGATAGGCCGAGTCACCGGCGTCGCCCTGTTGTCGCATCCAGACCTCGAGTCGCTCTCGCATCTCATCCAGAACGTCGGCGTGGTCCGGGTCTTCGGCCAGGTTATGCAACTCGTGCGGATCCCGGCGGATATCGTAGAGTTCCTCGGGCGGCCGAAAGAGTTCGGCGCGCACGCGCTCGGCCGCGAACGGATCGGTCTTCGCCTTCGCCTCCCACGATTTCCATACCGTGTTCATCATTTCGTGGCGCGGCATGTCGAGCGCCCAGACGGTGGGGAACCGGAAATGTGAATCGATGTTGCGGATGTACTTGTGCGTCTTGGTGCGGACCGAACGCATCGGATAGGCTTCGATCACGCCCCACGTCACGCAGCCGAAGACGGCGACATGATGCTCTCCGTTTTCCTCATGCAGCAAACCGAGGAAACTCCGTCCGTCGAACGTCTGGCCGCCTCCCTCCTCGATCACCGCATCGACCTCCCCGCCCGCCGCTTCGATAAACGTCGGCAGAATATCGACGTAATCGACAAGCGCGTCGGTCGCCGAACCCGGCGGGATATGCCCCGGCCAGCGGGCGATAAACGGGCAATGGAGCGCCGCGTCATAGATATTTTGACGTTCATGTGGCCATTGCGTCCCGTGGTCCGCGGTCCAGATCGTGAGCGTGTTATCCTTCATGCCGCGTTCTTCGAGCAGGTCGAGGACCCGGCCGACGGCGATATCCACGTCCTCGATATAGGAGTAGTAGTTTGCGCGCAGTTGGCGCGTCTCGGGCGTGTCAACGAGGTACGGCGGCAGGTCCACCGCCTCCGGATCGTAGTTGTGCTTGTTATGGAACCAACCGTAATGGGCGTGGAACTTGACCATGATGATGCAAAGGGGCTTATCGCCGGGATCGGCCAGGATCCGTTTGAGGTCTGCGCCGGGGCCCAACGCCGACATGTCGTCATCATAGAACTCGAACGGGTAACTCTCCTCGGGCTTGATGTGTTTCTTCCCCAGCAGGATCACCCGGTAACCGAGCCGCGACATGTAATGGGGCAACGTTTTGATGCCCGGTTTCAATTCGCTCCAGTTGGGATGTGCCCCGTGGCGGACCGGATAGAGCCCCGTGAACAACGACGAACGGCTCGGGGCGCACATCGGGCAGGGCGTGAACATATTATCAAACCGCATGCCCTCGGCGGCGAACCGGTCGATCCGCGGCGTGCGAACGATCTCGTTGCCGTAGAACCCAAGATCGCGCTTGGTCAGGTCATCAGAGAAGATCATGAAGATGTTGGGCTTCTCGCGACGGCTCGTGGCGTCGACGATCCCCGGCATCGCCGCCAGCGTCGCGCCCCCACCCAGGTGTTTTAGGAAGTCGCGTCTTTGCATTTTACCAGGTACTCAATTTCGCTTGCGTTCAACAATTTAAAGAACTCTTTGAAGTCGGGTGGTAGCCGGATCGTAGCCATAAAGGATTTGCCTCATCAATTCCATGGCGGCCAGTCGCTTCGCGGGTGTCCGCGCGAGCCAGTAGGCTTTTTCATCGCCTTCTTCATCGAGTGAAGATAGGGACAGGGCCGTTTTGTCTATCGCGAATGGATCGACCGGTGATTTTCCAGGCATGAAAGACCTCACCTCTCAGAGTTTCGGGTTACCCGCGTCATGCGGCGTTCCGCCCCCTCTGTCCTCACCCATCTCGCTCGTCCGTCGAAGCAAACGCGAAAGCTCGTCCGATAGCCCCAAGGTGCCCGCCCACCGACGCATGTAATCGAAATCGAGTCGCCCCGTCTGCGTTACCGCCACGCCGACCGCATCGCGAAACTGTCTTTCGGAGTCCCCCTTCTTGGCCCATTCGAGTTTGCTCAAGATCGAATCCTCGGGCGAGACGACTGAAATCTCGGTGCCCAATAGCGTTGCGCTGACGCGGCGGGAGAATTCCATCTTGCTGTATTCACGATCTCGGCGAATGATGAAGTCCACCTTCTCGGCGCCGGCTTGATTGATGACGTTGAACATCGATCGGTTCCGCAGGGCCTCGCGAGCGGCGTCGGCGAAGACGATCCAGTCACGGTCAAGCGCTTCGAGCATCGCGGAGCGCTGTTCGGGAGTTGGGTCAATCACGATGCCGATGTCGTAAGTCGCCCGCGGTTCGCCATGGAGCATGCAACCAACCGACCCCGTGACCATGTATGGTAATCCCACTTCATCCAATGCGCGAGTTATCTCACGAAGTAAGTCGACCCCTTCCATTAGGGTTTGATCTCGATCCCCGGATAGGCTCTCTCGAACAGCTCCCTGCCCAGCCGCAGCCGAATGACGGCCAGGCGGACCTGCTTGTCATTGTAGTCGGGAAGGCGCATGCGGACGGCCGCTTCGCTCAGCGCGCGCATCCGGCGGCCGAGCCGCAGGCCGACGCTCAGTCTCTCCTCGGGCGTCATCCGCCAAATGACCCCATAATAAGCGTGCAATGCCTCGGGCGTGGTGTCAAGGAAGAAGCTCGGTCGTTCATGCAAGCCGCTAGGCCGCGGCGGTTTCGAATTCATCCGTCCATCCTTCACCTATTGCTGGAAACCTTAATTTTCGCTTCATGACGTGAGAAACCCACGTTTAGCAAACCACGATCTTTAATCCTTCGACAACCTCAAAATGTCGATCTCGGCTCTGCGGCGCTGGACATTGAAGTGATCCGCGCTGACTTGGCCTTCGCGAACCTTTCGGACAGCAAAAAAAGATAGAAAATAAAATGGCGACATGATTGTGTTTCGTTGCAACAAAATGGTCGGAGGTCGAATATGTACATCCATGAACGTGAAGAACTCAATGGTTATCGCGGGTCAAAGGCCCGGTGTGTCTGCCTTAATGGACTGGTCCTGCTCTTGCCGTTGGCCTTGGCGGCCGGCGGATGCGCGACCGTCAGCCGGCAGGCCCCCGGCAACCCTGAAGGCGCGGCCACCCAAGCGGCGCCGAACTCGGGGTCGGAGGATAATGGGCCGGGCGTCCTGCACCGCTTTGTTTTCTATGCGCCGAACCGAATCTTGGATGTCGTCGACGTATTCCGTCTGCGCGCCAGGCTCGGACCGGGCATCGCCGTCGGTGCCCGCGCGACGAAGGCCGCCAGCGGTTTCATCGGGACTTATGCCGGCGTCTATGCCGGGCTGCCGGGTCCGCGCATGCGCCGGATTCCCAGACTGCCCGCCGGTCTGGAGAGTTATAACGGCGTCCAGGTCAGCGTCGCCGACGTCGCAACGGGCGCGGGCATGGGTCCGGGTTATTCACCGACGGAGTTTGGGGCGGGCGCGCAGCTGATGATCGTAGGGTTCGACATCGGGCTGGACCCTTATGAAATCCTCGATTTCGCGACCGGTCTCGTCATGATCGACCTTCGCGAAGATGACTGGTGATCGACCTGACCGCGAAAGATTACGGCTCCGCGAAGCCGGCGATCCACTTTTCGATCGTCAGGTCGGGGTCGATATCCTCGCCCGAGCCGCGCGGAGGGGCGTCGGGAGTGAGGTTTTCAAGGTGCTCGTAGTCTTCGTACTTCATGGCGAACAGGCGACCGTCTTCGCGCTTGAGGTCGCGCCACGCCAGGTTCATCGCGGCGGGGCCGTCTTGGCCGCTTAGGTCAATCACCACGCTGGGGATGGCGGGGCAGCGCTTGAGGTTTTGCTTGAAGAGCTGTTCCCAGAACTCGGCCTGTCGGGAGAAGCTCAGGTCGCGCGCGATCGGGAGGCGCGCGGCGAGCGACTCGCCCTGTTCGGGGAACCCGCGGTACGCGTCCAGGGCCATCTGAAGTTCGCTGTCAAGCCACTTGCGCAGGGTGCCCGCCTGGCCGGGATAGATGGCCTCGAACCAATCGGCCAGGGGCAGTTCCTTTTCGGCGGGGTCCTCGGCGGGCGGCTCGGCCTGGGGAGCCGAGCGTTGGAAATAACTATAGAGGTCCTCGATATTGGCGCAGTGGCGCACCTGGTCATACTCGGCCTCGAGCGCCCGCCAGACCGGATCGAGGGCCTCGAGCGCGCCGCGCAGACCGAGTCCGACGATCTCGCCGCGATTGAAGCACGCGAACAGCGCGAACGGGAACTTGCGCATGTTGCCCTCATCGGCCGATGGCCACATCGAGACGGCCACGACGTTGCGCCCCCCGGGCATCAGCAGCATCGCGCGGCAGGGGCCGGCCAAGCGCGCGTTCTTGCCGTCGAACTCTTCCCATTGCAACCCGAACGTCTCATCCATCCACTGTTTAAACTCCGCCGCCCCGCCGTGGTAACATTCCCAGATAATATAGTCCTTATAGATCGGCAATTTGCCATAGGCGGCCAGCACAAAGTCCTCGATCGCCCCGTCGTGCCGCGAAAAGAACCGGTCCTTAAGGCTTTGAAACATTCCCATCGGCGTTTGCTTTCGTGACGTTAATGTAGCCGCACGGCGCGGGGATTCAACCTTGATGGGTTCATTGATCGTTTCAAATTTTCAATACCCATCAATGCCCATAGCTTCTTCCCCGTCATTTCGTCCACTTTGCAACATCTCCCCAATCGGGCAGGCGCGGCAGGCTGTTTTCGAACACGAAGACGAAACTGATCATGTAGCGCTGATCCTGTTTGCTGTTTTCGGGCTGGACCGAGAAATTGACCGGCCACTTGCGCCGCTCGACCTCGGGCACGCCGTTGACCTGGGTCACGATGTAGGCCAGGACCGAGAAGTCGCCGCCCACGCGCAACTCCGCCTTGTTGGGTCGATCGCCGCGTTCGAGCTTGGACTCGAAGACCAGGAATCCCTCCTCGCCATAGTCGCCGGGGGTCCATTCAAACGCGGTCTTGTCGCCTTCGACCTGAGATCGCCAGCGGGCCACTTTGCGTTCGGTGGAAGAGGTCGGCAAGAGTAGTCGGATGACTTCGCTGATCTGACGCAGGTCGTCGGTCGATTTACCCACGAACCCGATGTAAGTCCCTTCCAGTTGCAGTTTGCGGTAGTCTTTGACGCCGGGGTCAAGGAAATAGTCCTTGAGCCTGAGGCATTGGTCGAAGAAATCCTTGGCCGCCTCGTTCGCCGGTTTGTCCGACCATTTCTCATAGATCGGGCCGTACTTGCCGAGGAACGCCTCCAGGCTGTCGGGGCCGTAATAGAAGTCACGCAGCAATTTGGCGTCGACTTGGGGGATATCCATCGACGCCGCTTCGACCACGACCTGGTCGGCGGGCACCGCGAACGGGAACTTACCGGCCAGGGCCTTGGACCATTTGGCCAGGAATTGTCCCAGTTCATGCTCGAATTGCTCGGTGGGGTCGCCCAGCAGCGCGCGCACCTTGTCGGGGTAGGGCCTGAACTTGCTATTGAGCGAGGAACTGCGCTCGGCGATGCTCTCGATCGCCTCGGCCCGCGTCATGCCGCCCTGGCCCGGCTCCTCGAGTTGCAACCGCGCCCCGAGCTCATTCAGTTCCATCTCTTCGATGGTGCCGGAGAAAAGGTTGGCGTTATTCTCCAACGCCGATCCGGGGGTGACGAACTGCCGCAAGTCCGAGTAAATGGACTCGAGCTTGCCGACCGATCCGACCGTGTCCTTGTAGTTCTTGACGTGGGCCACCAGGCGTTGGAGGTCCTGCTTGACGCGCTGCGAAAGGGCCGTGCCCTGCATCAGGTCGTCCTGCTTGAACGCCTTCCAACTCGAAATCGATTCGATCCATCCGGCCGGATGCCAGCGGTCGAAAGCCTTCATCCAATAGCCGCTGAAATTGTTCTTGTTGGCGTTGATGACCCCGGCGATGCTCTCCATGCGCCCGCGCACGCGTTGGCGGTTGTTGTCGCACTCGATCCCCTCGCGAAACTGGCTCAGTTGCGCGGCCAGGTCGGCCAATTCGTCGTTGGCGCTCTTGACCCGTTCGGCCGTGGCCCCCGGCGGGGGATCGCCACCGAGCGAGGCCCGGGAAATCTGGCTGCCCGAAAGCAGGACGCCCGGTTGGACGTTGCGCATGTAGGCCAGCCACGCTTCGACGTGGACTGCTTCATCGCTTTGCCGGACCATCTGCCCCACCGAGTTGCCCAGGGTGGGAAGCTGCCAGGTGGCGGGCAGGTCCACCCTGCCGGCGGCCTGCGTGGCCCAGCTCTCCGCAGCGATCCGCGCGTCATTCCCGCGCCATTCCTTGAGGGTCTGATCGACTTCGTCGGGGTTTTTCGGTTTACGCTCGCGTACGTTGACCACCATCGTGTTCTGGGCCTCGGCGAGCGCCTCGATCATGTCCAGGCCGTCGCCAGCCATCCCGAGACCTTCGCTGAGGCCAAGCGGATCGCCGCCGATGACGTCGCCGACTGCTTCGAGCGGTTGCTTGGCCTTTTGGGCATGGTCTCTGAACCGCTCGTTGACCTCTTGAATGGATTCGAGAATGTAGTCCCTCAGATCATCCCTGGCCTCGCTTTTCTTGAGAGTGCCCTTGACCCAGGTCAGTTCCAAAAACTTTGCCTTGATCCCGGCCTCATCAACCACCATGGCACCGCCCAGGTCCTCGTTGGCTGCCAGGACTTCATCGAGCGAGCGGATCGCGTCGCGGATGCGCCCGATCGAATTGCGCGCGTCGGTGAAGGGATCGGTGTCGGGGTCGGGGTAGCCGCATGGGACGCTGAACAGGCCGACGACGGCCGAAGCGTAGAGTTCACGTATCCCCGAAGCCCGCCCGACGACCCGATTCACGGTGTCCTGCTCGACGGGGTTGAAGCTATCCTTGATGTGCTCGATCTCTTTTCGGATCACGTCGTTGCGTTTGGGGTTCACGTGACCCGGAACGATTGGGATGGCGACCGGATACTTCTCGAAGTTGGGTGATTCCTTCTTATCGCCGAGAATATCGCGCAGCCGCTCCAGATTGTCCTGGAACGTCTCTTGCGTTTTGTCCGTGACGCCCGACTGCATCATCGATGAGTACTTGAAAGACCCGGCCTTCTTGAATCTTCCCTCATCAGCGAGCGCGTGCGCCTCCCAGATCGGGTTGAGGCTCCACAGGCGGACGTAGTCTCGATAGAGTCGATTGATCGCCTCATCATCGGCGCTCGCCCCGGGCTCGGTCGCCGCCAGTTGGGTGTAGAGCGCCTGGCCCTGGTCTCGCAGGCTGTTCTGCAAGAAGTACAGGAAATACATGTCGCGCAGATAGGGGGCCAGGCTACCGATCTTTTCAACCGTCTTTTCGGACTTGTCATGGAATTCAGAGGCCGTTTTGACGGCCTCGGCCGCGTCCTCGGTCTCCTTGGGTTCGGGATCGTCGCGGCGGGCCGCGCTCACGTCCGAGATGAACTCGCGTTTGACGACTTTGGCCGCCTGCTCGATCCCGCCCACGCCCCGGCTTAGGATGATGCCGCGCCAGACGATGAACAGCATGGTCAGCAGCAACAAGGCCGCGCCGCCCCACACCGCCAGCATCCCCACCTTGCGCCCCATCTTCATCTTCTTCTCGGAATGGATGACTAGGTTGCGCTCGGGGAAGAGTTTTTCGATGTAGAAGTCGCGGATGAAGAAGGCGCGCGAACGTTCGAAGATCTTTTGCAGGTGCTCGACGATCTCGTCGGCGCCCTCACCGGCCCTGCGCAGCAGTTGCGCGCAGGCCTTGGCAATCGGCTGGCCCGTCTGCATGCCGCTGGTGAAATAGAAGCCGCGGAAGAACAGCGGCGGCAGGTAGTGCGTCTTGACGAAGACCGATTTGAGGTAGTCGTGCAAGGGATCGCGGACCGACTTGAATTCCTCGGGGAAGACGTAGAGTTTATCGACCTCGGTCAGGCTCAGGTCCTCGCCGATGATCTTGTTGCGCCACTTGTGGATGCGTTGATAGAGACTGTCGAAGACCTCCTTGAACTTGTCGGGGTCGTAGGCCTGGATGAACGGGCCGTGCATCGACCAGCCGAGCAACTGGCGCTGTTCGGTCGCACCCAGCCGCGAAAAGAACTCGGTGAAACCAAGGATTTGGTCGGACTTGGTCAGCAGGATGAAGACCGGGAACTGGACTTCCAATTCGCGCTGGATTTCGGTCAGTTTCTCGCGCAGGTTACGTGCCTTGTCTTCCCGTTCTTCGGGCGAATCGCCCAGCAGCGAGGTCAGCGGGATGGTCACGACCACCCCGTTGATCGGGCAGGCGGGGCGGTTCTTCTTGAGCAACTTGAGGAAGCTTTTCCATTCATCGGCGTCGGGGGCGTTTTTTTCCTGGAAGGTGAAGCGACCGGCGGTGTCGAGGATGACGGCCTCGTTGGTGAACCACCAATCGCAATTGCGTGTGCCGCCGGCACCCGAAAGGGCTTCGGTCCCCACGGGGAACTCCAGGCCGGAGTGGCGCAGCGTGGTGCTTTTGCCCGATTGGGGCTCGCCGATCAGCAAATACCAGGGCAGATCATAGAGGTTCAGGCCGCCGCGCTTGAGTTCGGTGACGGCCTGGTTCCAGCGCTGATAGATCTCGCCTTGGGCCTTGCGCTGTTCGGCTTTGCCGTGGCCGGCCTTGCCGGCGTCGGCCTGCAGGCCCTTGTCAAAAGCACTGGCCTTCTTCTTGCGCTTAAGCTTGATGCCTTTGTTGAAAAACCACATGACGGCGGCGGCAATCAACAAGCCGCCGATCAGCAGCCCCGCGATCGTCCAGCCGAAAAAGCGGCCGATCACCGCGATCACGGCGATGGCCATCGAGCCCCCGGCCATAAAGCGATAGAGGATTGGCTGGTTCGCTAATTGCGCGAGCATTTCCGTTTACACCCCGATCGATCCAATTTTCAGCCTCACGACATTCATACCCAACTGTTCAACACGCCCCAAGCACGGGCGATGCGTTCGGCGATGAGGTTCTAACCAAACAAATCACCCAACTCGTCCTTGTCTTCGTCTTCGTCCTCGTCTTCGCCGTCATCGTCTTCATCGGAACTCACGTCATCGGCGTCGTCATCGTTTTCCGAGGATTCTTCGTCCTCATCCTCATCCTGTTCGTCCTTGAGCGCGAAGAAATCATCCGCCTCGTCCTCGTCTTCATCCTCCTCCTCTTCGTTTTCATCATCGTCATCCAGGACGTATCCGCCGGGGGCGGCGGCCTGGCGCATCTCCTTGGCGAATTCCTTGATCTTACTCGGGATGACGAAGGTGCGGTAATAGAAGAACCCGATCCACAAGACGATGAGGAGCGTCCCGCAGATGAGCACGATGCGGGTCAGGTTCATCAGTGGTTTGTAGATGTCCTTGACCCCCTCGGCGACGAAATAGGCGTCGGGCGAGATGCGTTTATCGTCCTCGCCCACGCGTCCGGGGAGCATCCGATACAGGCGGCGCTTGAGCCGGCGAAGTTCCTCGGCGTCCCCCTTGTAACGCCCCACGAAACCCAGCGCCAGGCAGTGATAGAGGATTTCAGCGACCGAGTCGTCTTCGTCCCCGAGTTCTTCGATGGTCTCGAAGAACTTCTCGCCGGCGATGCGCGTCTTGAAGAACTCGTACTCGAGGATCTCGTCCTCCCACTGACTGGAATAGGCCCAGTTGGCGTTGATCAGTATCTCATCGGCGGTCACCACCAACGGATAGCGCCCCTTTTGGTATTGCTTTTCGAGTTTGGGATCCTCGCTTGCGCGCTGCTGCTGGGTCTCGAAGATCTCGAGCAGTTGCGAGCGGACCTGATAGATGTCGGGGATCAGGCCTTTGCGGACCTGGCGGCGGAACGTGACCAGAAACAGGAACAGGTCCGAGGCCAATTCATTCAGCGTCATCGAATCACCCCTGGCCGGTCGGTGGTCGTAATTCGTAATGGGACGGTCTCAAGCATTGGAGCATGACCGGGATTTCGATTACGAGTTACGAGCACGATATGTTTCACGACGGGGTTCCGGGGATGGGCGGCGGTGGCCGATTGCCCCGTCATTCCCCCTCCTTCTCCGGTCTAAGCAAGATATACAGGTCCAGTTCGAGCGTTTCGTCGGCCAGGCCATAGGCCGAGAGCACTCTGGTCTCGAGCAAGCTGTCCCAGAACCGGCCCTCGCGCGAGATACGGTAGAAGTGGTAATTGGGCCGGTCGGGCAAGCCGATCGGGGTGCGCCGAATCCGGCGCAGCATCAACCCCGGTAGGCGGCGGTTGATCAGCGTGGGCAGGTCCTCGACCGAACCCATCTTCAGGAACGAGACTTCCCGGTCGATCTTGTCGTCGTCCTGATCGCTCTCGATGCACAGGTAGAACTCGACTTCGGGCAGCAGCCATTCGTCCTCCAGGGCCACCTCGCGACGGTTCTCGACGGGCTCGAAGCGCCGCTTGATGAACGTGGTCGGCAGGATGTTGTTGATCAGTCGCTCAAGGACGCGCAGCAGGTCGAGATACGAGCCGCCCAGGTCGTCGTGGTTATAGAGCGGGATATCGGGCACCGAGCGCGATTCATCAAAGATTGCCAGGTCCCCCGCCAGGCGGCACAGCTCGACGAACACGTCGAACGGATGCAGGTTGGGCATGCTCGTCCATTGGCGCAGGAAGGCGGCGTAGCGGTTGGTGATGTTGAGCTTGAGCATCGCCTCGGGGCCGCCGACCCCCTCCGAACCGAACGCGATCTTGCGCCCCGCGATCTGACTGATCAGCGAGCGGTTCTTGGCCATCAGTTGCTGGTAGATGTCCTTGCAGTAATCGAACAGCGGCGGCCAGGCTTCCATGACCAGGATCGATGGGATGAAGTTTTGCGAGAGGATCGGTTTGTTGTCCTCGAACCCCGAACGCTCGATGCGGGCGACTTGCATCACCTCATAGCCGGCCATGTCCTCGCCCTTGAACAAAATGCGCGGGCTCAACTTGCGCATCTCGATGGCCTGGCCGTTGGCTCCGGTGTTCTCGTCGACCACTTCGACGACCATCGCCTTGTAGCGGCGGTGATAGAGGGTGGACTCCTCGGACATCGTTAGCGTGTTGGGTTCGCGTTCCATCAGCAGCGGCACGCCGACGCAGACGTCGAGCACGCCGGCGGCCGCGTCCAATTCCTTTTTGAAATCACGCGGCTCGAACTCGCCGTTGTGCGGCGCCATGATGCGCGTGCCGTCCTTGAGCCGGATATTGCACGAGCGGATCGAGAAGACGAAACCCTCGAGTTCGGCCGTCGAGATGTTGATCTCCTGGACGCCGTAAGCGAAGGGCCGCGACATGGCGATCTCGCGCTGCAACGCGATCCGCCGATAGCGGCTGAATTGCTGCAAGTGGTGGGGCCGCAAAAACATCCCCTCGCCCCAGTTGATCTCCATGAACTCGCTCATCGTCCGCCTTACCTCAAGTCCCCTACTCTCATGCTCACCTTCGTGCTCGTGCTCGTAATTCGTAATCGATGTTCCGTTCTTCTCTCGATGATCGAGAATGTTCGATTACGAGTTACGAGTTACGAGTACGAAGAATTCTCCGTTAACGGCCCAGGGGTTGGGCCGATCAATCCTTGTCCCGGTCGCTATCCCGATCCCGGCCCCTCCGGTCACGGTCCCGGTCGCGCCGCATCCGCTTGGGCTTTTTGCGCAGCCGCTCCAGACTGCCATCGTGGACCCAGATGTATTCGGTTTTCTTGGCCTTGGGCTGCATTTCTTCCTCATAGACCAGGTAGGCGCGATGCCCACGCGGGGGATTGGGGTCGGGATTACTGAACTCGGCGAAGATGACCATGTATTCATCCTCGGGCACCTTCACATCGAGCCGCGCACGGGTCATCTTGCGCTCCAGCCAGGGATCGTCTTTATACACGCGATCATAGAGGTCGCTCTTGAACCATTTCTCGGGGCCGATCTCGCGCGTGATCTCCTGAAACTGCTCGTAGTCTCTCGGATAGATGATATCGACGGCGCAGGGACGGCCGTCATTGAGGTCATCGGACCGATAAAAGAGGATTTCACGCGTCTTGATCGGAACGCTCTTGCAGCCGGCCGCGGTCAAGGCCAGTGCCAACAAAAGACAAACGTGCCGCTTCATCATGCCATCCTCCCGGTGGGTCTTGGCCCCCGAGTCCACGCGCCTGGGGGGGGCGGAACTCGCGCCTGTTCAACGCCCGCCATTATTCGTAATCAGGATCAACAACGCCAGTGTCCCTTTTTAGCCCGCATTTCCCTCTCCCCGTTAAAATATACGGGTTGCGAAAAACGCCAACCATGGAAATGTCGCCCGCCCTCAGCCGCGAGAGCTCATGCGGCGGAACTCCTCGGTGACCAGCTTGCCGATCCGTTCGTTGAACTCGTCCTCGACGATCTCGGGTTTGAGGTCCACGGCCACCTGCTCATAGGTCTTCCACAGCTCCGCCTTGCTCTGGCCCAGGGCTTTGTTGAGTGAGGAGATTTTGGCCTCGTCCTGGATCGCCAACGGGCTGATGCGCTCCCACAGCTCCCCGTACCACTGGCTGGTGGCCTTCTGGTGGGCCGCCACCAGCGCCACGATCCAGTTGCTCAGATCATAGAGGTAGAGGCGGATATTTCCCACCGTCTCCCTCTCGTCTTTATCCTCCAGTATCTTCTGCACCATCATGCGCAGATCGTGGGCCGTGAAGGGCAGGAAGTAGCGCGATTCGCCCCCGGCGCCGCCCTGCAACGACTGGACCAGCCCCTTGGCGAGCTGCTCCATCTCCAACGCGAACGTATAAAGGTGCTGCATCAGCCGCAGAAAGCTGTTCCTCTCGTCCATCTCGCTGATCGACTGGGCGATCTTCTCGCTGCCGAAGATCTGATTGAGCAGATAATCGGTGTCCACGCCCGTTTCCAGCTCGTCACTCGCCGCGGCCATGTCGGGCATGTTATCGGGCTCCGGGTGGCTGTCGGTCGTTTCCGCCGGCCCGACCGGAGCCTCCTTGGGCGCCTCCGCGAAGATCGAGGGAGGAGGCGCCAGGGCTTCTTCGAGCACGGGGAAGAGATAATGGAGTTCGTCGACGATCGCCAGGCGCTTGGCGGGCGGGGCCTTCTGCAGGCCCTCTCGCGCGGCCTTGCAGATCGCTTCGAAGCGCGCCTCGGGCTCGGCCATGTGATACTCGTTTTGAACCGACTGCAGCCGGTCCATCATTTGGCGCGCAAGGAGCCACGTCTCCGGATCGACCGCCTCGCGCTGCTTGACCGCGGCGGGCATCGGCAACTGCACCTGCACGGTCGCCTCGCGCTCGGGCGCCCGATCCTCCTCTTCATCCGGCTCCTCCTCGCCCTGGATGATCTTTTTGGCCGCGGCGGCGAGCTGGTCGGCCGAGTAACCCGCCGCCGACAGCGCCAGGACCACGATATTGCCGGGTTCCAGAAACATACCGGCCAGCAGGTGGATCGGCTCGACGTGGGGCGCCGAAGCCCTCTCGCGAACGCGGTCGGCCAGGGTCAGGATCAATTGCAGTCGGGGCGTCGACAGGACGTTCTTGAGCATGTGTTCGGGTGTGCGCCTGCCGCGCAGCACGTTGCTGCCGATCCATTCCAGCTCGCCTTGCCAGTAATCGAATTCAGTGATAATGTCGGCCGTCGCCGCCGAGTCCAGATGGACGGACTGGAAGAATTCGGGCAGCGGCGGGGCGTCGGAGCCGGCGATGACCCGAAAGACGTGCGAGGCACCGATCCACGGGCTTAGCTGCTCGCGGGCAACGTTCCTGGCCCGATTGAGCATGGTCTGGGTGGCCGGCGATAATCCCGCCGAGGCCGTCGGGTCGACCGGCGGCAGACCCGAGGACTTGGTCCCCAGGCGGATCGCCGTGTTCCCCACCACGAAGACCTCGCCTGCGACCAACGTGGTTTGCTCCCCCTTGGCCAGCTTGCGACCGGCCGCCCACGTGCCGTTGGTGCTGTTGAGGTCTTTCAGCGTCCACTGGCCGTCGGCGTGGGAGACCCTCCCATGGAAGCTCGAGGCATAGGAGTCGCGCTGGAGGACAAGGTCGTTGCGCTTTTTATCGGAGCCGGTCCCATCGGAGCGCCCGATCTGGACGATGCCCTGCTTGCCCTCGTAGCGCAGACCGTCGAGCGGCCCGGCGATGACCTCCAGACAGATCAGGGGAGTAGCTTTTTTCGCGGCCATCACGAGATCGTCATCTCCGGCGCGACATGCTCGAGGGCCTGGCGGATCTCGGCGTTGCGGGCGGTGAATGAGAACAAGGCGGTGTCGATCTTGCGGCCCATCTCCGCCACGCGCCGGGTCAGCGGCTCCAGTCGCGCCGAGGGATACTCCGGATCGTAGTCACCGTGATTGGCGCAGAAACTAAAATCCTCGTTGAGCGTGACCAGCTTCAGACCCAGCGCCATGACCTCGTGCCACAGGCACTTGGGGATGGCGTTGGGCCGGTCCGGGGCGCGCTGATGTTCGTGGAAGAATATCTGAGGGCGGTCAAAGATCGTGGCCGCGTCCAGATTGCGGTGGCCACTGAGCAAGGCTTCCCAGAAGGAGGCTTCCTGGCCTTCCACGCATTCAACCACCGCCAGTGAATTGAGGTCCTGACGCAGCCCGTCGAGCGCCAGGGCGACCTCGCCGATCCCCTGGCCGTCGTTGACGATCATCGCGCGGTAAAGCAGCATCCCCAGGCTAAACAGATCGCATGGGACGTGCATCGTGGGCAGCAGGCGGAACTGGGCGTTGGGCACTCGAATCCCCTTCAACTTTTCCAGCGCCGCCACCTTGTCTTTGTCCAGCTCCAGGGGGAGGCTCTTCAGATAGATGATCCGGCCCGAGTAATCCTTGCTCTCATCGCAGTGGGCCATGAATTCGATCTCGGCTTCGGCGACCAGATGCTTGCCCAGCGTTACCAGCATGTGGTCTTTGGGGCTGAGCCAGCGCAGCCCGATGCCTTCGTGATGGATTTGCGCGACGACCTCGGAGCGGCCCTCGGCTTTGCTTTTCTCGACGCCCGTGAGCAGGAAATCGCCGCGCTGGGCAATGCCGAACGAACTGTTGCGCACCAATTCGGCCTGATAGAGCGGGTCGGTGCCCAGCGGCGGGACGAAGATCTCGGGCAGGTCCATCCCCTCGACTTCGAGCGTCGGCGACCCCAGGCTGATCAATCGGGTCTGGAAGTTCCATAACGAGGGCAGCCCCTCGCCGCTCGGCTCGACCTGGACCATGACGTGGCGGGGCGAGAGGCGTAGATGTGGGGCGCCGCAACGGCGCTGATACACCAGCGTCGCGCCGCAGAGTTGGGAGAACAGCGACCACTTGAGGCGGAACCGCTCGACCGCGTCCAACCCCGTGCTGTCGGCGGAGAACAGGAGCCGGGGCGAAGACCCCTCGCCGTTCAGACTGTCGCCCAAACGCAAGCGCTGGCCGACGGCCGCTTTTGGACCGCCGTAACGCGTGGCGAAGGTCTTGCCCTCGATTCCCCCAAGCAGGTCGCAGAATTCATCGTAGTGGAAGCGGTTAAGCTCCAAAACCAGCACGGGCGTCTCGTCCAGGTGCCAAGGGCTGAATACCTTGACCGGGTCCTCCGCGACCAGCTTCTTACGCACCTCCTCGTCCAGGATGGCCGGGAAGTCGCGGGCGATCTCGACGATGTGGGCCAGCCCCCCGTCCGAGCCGCGAGCGACCAGCTCGCCCGGATTGGCCAGCAGCTCGGCGGTCGCGCGCAGGCAGGCGTCGAATGGCTCGGCCGGGCCGACGGTCTGCTCGGCTCCGGGGGCCGGGATTTGGTAAAACGTGGGCGCCTCGCCCGCCGCAACCGCCTCGGCGTCCCAGAGGAACGTATACGATCCTCCGTGGGGCGGCAGGCCGTTTTGGGTCAGGACGGAATCGTCGCGGCAAACGCTCAGCCGTCCCCCCTGGCGCGAACGTGGTTGGAGCAGCGACCGGGTGAGAGCGCAGAAGATGAGCGGCGGCCAGATCAGCGGACGCGGCTCGGAGCCGGCCAGTGCCTGGCCCGGCTGGATGAAATAGACCGGCGTCACCCCGGCCGGCACCTCGGCCATCGCGCGATAATGCTTCCACTCGCGTTCCCAGCGCCTCAGCCGCTGGGCGTTGCTCAGGGTTTGGCCTTCGATCCCGGACGCCTGACCTCGGCGCGGAGCCAGTTTGACAGCCACGTGGCGCAGCACGGTCCGCTGGCCGGCCAGGATCCGGCCCAGGTAAACGCGCGCGTGCTCCCCCCCATCGTTCAGCACCACGAATGGGTCCACGCCGGCCGGGCCGGGCGGGTCCCTCAACAATAGCTCCAGCCTGAGGGGAAAATCCGCCCCCGGCGAGACCTGGGCGCCTGGCGGCATGGCGTCCGACGGGGAGGAGGGGGTCGTGTTACCGGTGGATTTCTTCGCCCGGGCCATCGTCGCCCTTTTTCGTCCGTGATGAATAGAGTTCCCAATTGGCGACGCCGAGCCGCGGAATCCAGCTCTGGCCGAGGAGGGCCACCCGTTCGCCGACACGAATTCCCGTGACGCGCGCGTGAGTCCCCCGTGCCCGCCCTACGGCACGGTGCTGTTCAATCACTCCGATAACGGGTTGGACTGGCGCCAAACCGTGCTCAATCGTTTCAGTTTATCCGCATCGAGCCGCGAGGATGCAAGAGAATTAGTCCGGGGCTGGCGCGCTAGGCTCAACAGTGCCACGCAACGTTTGATTTTATGTGAAACTTTTCGATAACTCCTGCGTCCAAGCATCAGAGGGAGTCTGCCGCAACGGATGTCGGAGGTGTGTCGGCCCGTGGGGAAGTCCAGGGGATCGGGAGAAATGACCGCCGATGCCCGGCCATCTCGGGGCCCTTCGGCTCGATTCCGAGGACGCGAGGACGGGAACTCTGAAGATTAGGGTGACACGGACGACCATCATCGGACATCATGGATAGCATGACACCCGATCCAAACCAAATCGCGAACGTTCCAAGTCCGGTTTTAGCGGAAACCGAGGCTACCTCCTGAAGATGTTGCGATGGAAGTCGTCGTTGTCGCAAAACATTCCATCTGACTCCCGCCGCTAGCGGGTCGCTGTCGCGTGGAGGATTCGGCGCATTATTTGAGGCCGAGGAGCTTTGATCATCGAGGCTCCAAAAGGGAACATCGTGGCTAAGAAGTTACTGGGCGCCTGGCTCGCGGGAAATGGTCTGATCAGCCAAGAGCGGCTGGATCACTGTCTTGACGTCCAGGCCCACGCCCAACCCCGGCCCCTTGTGGGCGCCGTGATGCGCTCGCTGAATTTCATCAATGAGGACCAACTGGCCCAGGCACTGGCGGTCCAGGCCGACGTCCCCCTCTGGGACCTCACCGAGCCCCCCCGCCCCCACGCTGAAGGACCTGATCCCGGCCTCGCTGGCCCAGGCCAGCCGCGTCCTGCCTCAGGCCGGCGAGAATGGCTATCTGCGCTGCGTCGCGACCGGCCCGCTGGCCGCCGAGGTGCGCGCCGAGCTCGAATTCCTGGCGGGCCGGCCCGTGCGACTCGCCGTCGCGCGCGAAAGCGACTTCGCCCATTACCTGCAAGAACTCTACGGAGTCACGGTCGAGAGCATGATCGAGGGCATGGAGAAGATCGAGGGCGAGGCCGGCGGCGACCAGGAAATCTACCTGCACGACCTCCAAGAGATGGCGCGCGAGCCGACGTTGATCAACCTGGTCAACATGATCGTCTCCAACGCCATCGAGCAACGTGCCAGCGACATTCACATCGAGCCGTTCGAGGCCCAGCTCAAGATCAAATACCGCATCGACGGCATCCTGCACGAGATGCCGCCCCCCCAAGCACCTCCAGTCCGCGATCATCTCACGCGTCAAGATCATGGCCGGGATGGACATCGCCGAGCGCTACGTCCCGCAGGACGGCCAGTTCTGCGTCAACCTGCTCGGTGAGCGCGTCGACGTGCGCGTGGCGACCGTGCCGACCATCCATGGCGAGAGCGTGGTGCTGCGCCTGCTCAACAAGGACGAGTCACTGCTCAATCTGACCCACCTGGGCATGGAGGAATCGATCCGCGAGCGCTATTCATCGCTGTTGCACCGGTCGTACGGGACTTGCTGATCTGCGGCCCCACCGGCAGCGGGAAGACGACCACCCTCTACGGCAGCCTGATCTAGATTTACACGCCCGAGAAGAAAATCATCACGATCGAGGTTCCCGTCGAGTATCAGATCGCCGGGATCACCCAGATCCCGGTGCGGCCGCGGCGCGGGCTCGATTTCGCCCACGGCCTGCGCGCGATCGTCCGCCAGGCCCCCGACATCATCATGGTCGGCGAGGTTCGGGACCGCGAGACGGCCGATATCGCCATCCGCGCCGCGCTGACCGGCCACTTGGTCTTCTCGACGCTCCACCCCAACGATGCGCCGGGGGCGGTGACACGGCTGCTGGATATGGGCGTCGAGCCCTTTTTGATCGCCTCGTCGATCCAAGGCGTGCTTGCGCAGCGCCTGGTGCGGCGTTTGTGCGCCTCGTGCCGCGCGCCGGCGGCGCCCGACCCGATCCTGGCCAGGCAGTTCGACGTGACCGACTTGCCTGAGCGGGTCTTCGAGCCGGACGGCTGCGAGGAATGTCTGGAGCGCGGCTACCGGGGCCGGGTGGGCATCTTCGAGCTGCTCACGATGCACGAGAAGCTGCACGACATGATTCTGCACGCCCGATCCCAATTCAATTGACCCGGCCGAACTCGACAACGCAATCCTGGGCCTGTCCAACCTGGGCTTCATCGAGAGCTTCGGACCCAGCTCACGCAGCCCGACCGACGTCATCAGCACTCGAGAAGCGGGCGAGGTGATCCGAACCGCCGAAACGACGACGCGGGCCGGCAACGTCGTGCTCGGGGCCAACGTTAACGTGGCGCTACTCGTGCAGCTTTTGCTCAAGAACACCAACTCGCGGGTGGTTTCCGAACCGTTCCCGGCACTCAACAACAATGAACAGGGCAGGCTGGTCGTCGGCTCGGAGATTGCCTTCGAGGCCGGCAACCAAACCGATACCGCGGGACAGACGACCCAAATCCAATATAGGCCGGTCGGACTGACGTTGCTGGTCAAACCGACGATCAACGTCGACAATCAGGTCATGCTGCAGATGATCCTGGAGAACAGCCGCGTGCGCGAGGGCGTGATCATCAACGATCAGATCGTGACCGACAACACCGAGTTTGAAACGAAACTGGCGATCGATGACGACGAGACGATGGTCATCGGCGGCATCCTGATCGATACCAAGGTGGACATTAAACGACGCCCGCCCGTTCTGGGCCGCATCCCGGGCCTGCGCTGGCTCTTCGGCACCAAGGAGGATTCCTCGGAGCTGGTGCGTGAGCTGATCGTTTTTATGACCCCCGAAGTATTGCTCGGGCCCGCTGAACGCCAGAAGTTGTTTGAGCACTATGAGGACCGCTTGGGGGAGGAGAAGTAAGAGTCGGGTATCGAGTTTCCCTTTCGGGTTTTGGGGGTCTCGTGAGAATGATGTGGTCAGACTGTAGATGGGAGGAGAGACTTTTTGAGCTTTATCACCCGAGACCCGAGACCCGAAACCCGAAACCCGACCTCCCTCCCCCGCATCCAAAACCTGCTCGTCGACTTGGGCGCCCTTGTGCGGATCACGCATCGTTACGATCCGGCACGTTGCAAGAAACGGGGCTGCTGTTGTTCAAGTTACGAAGTGACGGTGGGTCGGCGGGAAATGGAACGGATCACCGGTTGCATGCCAGACGCCTCGCGACACGCGTCCTGGTTGCGCGAAGGCAAGGATTGGGTCAACCCCTTCGAGGAAGATGAAACGCGGCAGATCGTTCTCGATACGGATGAACATGGCCGCTGCGTGTTTGCCTACCGCAACGCATCGGGCGAGACGCGTTGTTCGCTGCACACGGCCGCGCTCGAGCTGGGGCTGGACCCCTATCGCACCAAACCGCGCAGTTGCGCCCTGTGGCCGCTGGCGCTCGGCGACGGCCGCCCGCGGGTGCTCTCGATCCAAGACGACGCCTTCGACTTCCCCTGCAACCGCCGCCGTCGGCCCCGTCGCGACCGCTCGCTGGACCCGGGGATCGCCGAGCTGATCCAACTGAATTTCGGGCACCCGTTTCTCTCCAAGGTCCTCGAACGATTATCGAAGCATCCTTGACGGTTGGCCTTTTTCGGAGTCAAATAATCGTTGCCCCCGCTGCACGATCAGTGGCATGATATTTAATGATCGTTGTCGCCGCCGCACGATCAGTGGCATGATATTTGCTCAGATTTATGGCGTAGGTGGGTTGATCGGTCTGGATGAAACCACGGGCGATGTAGTATGAAGGTCTTTCATTTTAGGGCACTTGCCCTCCTCACGGGTTTGCTCATAAGCATGGCCGGCGCCGGTGCGAGTTCGCCCGGAACGCCCGCGGCGGAACCGGCGGATGCCGCCAATAGCGAATCCGTAGTTTCCCCCGACGCCGATCAGCCCGAAATCGCAGTCACGGAGTCCGATGCGCCGGCTGAAGCCGCCGAGGCCGAATCGTCGGAACCGGAAGCAGCGGACCCGGCGCGGGAGGCGCAAGCGGAGGCAATCCCCCTAGCGGGTGAGAGATTGGAGTTCGCCGCCGCGGCGTTTGAATCCAAATGCTCGATCTGCCACGAGAGCGATGGGAACGCCGCCGATGCGAACATGAACCTGGTGGATAAGGTTTGGCGCCATGGCGGCGCGCTGGCGGAGATCGAGAAGACGATCCGCGAAGGCGTTTCCGATACGACCATGAAAGCGCAAAAGGACGAGTTTAGTCCCGAGCAGATCGCCGATCTCGCCGTCTACGTCCAGATGCTGGCCCAACAGATGCACGTCCTGACCGAAGAGTCGGAGCGCGAAGCGGCGACGGAATTGACCGACCAGATCGCGGCGCAATCGCCCCCCTCTTCTCCGGCCGTCGTCGAGATCGCCGAAAACTTCATCGATGACCACATCTTCGGGAAGATGACCCGCGACGACATCCCGCATGCGGAGCTTTGCGGCGACAATGAGTTCATCCGCCGGATCTATCTGGACCTGTGGGGACGCCTGCCCGACGCTGATGCCGTGCGCAAGTTCGTGGCCGACCCCGACCCCGAAAAGCGCAACGAGTTGATCGAGCATCTGCTGGGTCTGGACTTCATGGATAAGCCGGGCAACGAGGATTACAAGGGCCCCTGGCTGGTCGAGGAACCGTTCCTCAGCAAGTGGACCTATTTCTTCTGCGACCTGTACCGCACGGGTTCTATCCGCACGTATATCCGGCTGTGCCTCCTGTACGATCTGCCTTATGATTACGTCGTGCGTCAGATGTTGACGGAAACGGCGCTGGGGGGCGAGGTTTCCGGATCGGCGGGCTACCTGATGCGGCATCAGGTCGACGGCATCCGGTGCGCGGACATCATGCACGAGGATACCTGCGACGAAATCGGGCTTCACACGACCAAGGCGTTCCTCGGCGTGAACCTGGAATGTATCTCCTGTCATGACGGCTATCCAAACCTCAAGGACATCAACCTGTGGCTCTCGAAGAGAAAGCGGGTCGAATTCTGGCGGCAGGCGGCGTTTTTCGGCAACCTTCGCATTATTCGGGGCACGTTGGTGGGTAATCCGTTTACGTTGCTCGACGGCCCGCCGCTGCGTCCCGAGAACATCTGGCAGGGCAAGATCGCCTCGCCGGAGGACTTCAACAAGCATTTCGAATTCACGTCGGCCCCCACGATTTGGGGCGGCATGGGTTACCGCATGGAGGCCCCGAGCGTCCTGCGCACCAAGCGAGATCTGACCGCCGATGTTTTTCCCGAGTTTATCCTGACCAAGGAACAGCCGCGGGAGGGAGTGAATTGGCGGGTGGAATATGCGCGGATGATCACCACGCATCCGCAGTTCGCCAAGGCCACGGCGAACCTGATCTGGTCCAGGTTCATGACCGTCGGCATCGTGGACCCGCCCCTGAACTGGGACTTGGCGCGTCAGGATCCGGAGAATCCTCCTCCGCCGCCCTGGACTATTCAGCCGTCGCATCCGGAGCTCCTCGATGCCCTCGGCCAGTATTTCCAAAGCGTGAATTTCGATCTGCGCCTGCTGATGCGCGCGATTTGCCGATCGAAGGCCTATCAGCTATCCTCCCACTTCGAGGGGGAATACAAGCCGGAGTATGATCGTTACTACGCGCGGAAGCTGGCGCGGCGGCTTTCCGCCGAAGAGATCTATGACGCGCTCTGCAAGGCGACCAATGTGTTCGGGCATGGGATTGAATACGTCATGGCCACCGGCGGGCCGCCGGCCGATGCGGAACTGAAGCGCTTCCTGGATTTCTTCGGCCAGAGCAACCGGCTGACCAAACAGGCCGACACCAAGAGTTCGGTCATCCAGGCCTCGCTGATGCTCAACAGCGACGTGGTGAAGAAGAAGATCCTCTCGGGCACCGAGGGAAGCACGCTCGACAGACTGCTGCACAAAGAACCGGTCAAGACGAACGTCGAGATCGTCGAGGAACTGTTTCTGGCGACGCTGGCGCGCTTCCCCACGACCGAGGAATTGAATGAGGGCATGCGACACATCGAAATCTACCGCAACCGGGGCGCGGAGGACCTCCAATGGGCCCTGGTCAATAAGCTGGAGTTCATCGTCAATTACTGATATTCTCTTCTCTGGAGCTTCGGAAGGGGGCCCCTGATCATGGCACTTGAAATCCCGAGACTGACGCGTAGAGACTTTATGAGAATCGGCGGGGTCAGCGTCCTGGGTTACTCCCTCGCGCCGATCCTCAGGGCGAGCAACGTCGAGGCGAAATCCTCGGCCAAGATGCGCGGCGGGGCCGATGTCTGCATCCTGTTGTTCCTACAGGGCGGCCCCAGCCAGCTTGACACCTTCGACGTGAAGGAAGGCAAATGGACGCCGGAGGATTTTGATATCCAGACCGTCAAGCCGGGCGTCCGCATGCCGGTGGGGTTGATGCCGGAGCTTTCCAAACGCCTCGACAAGTATGCCATCATCCGCTCGCTTGAGGCATGGGAGGCCGAGCACGCAAGGGGCACCTATTACTTGCAGGCGGGGCGAATCCTCAGCCCGGCCAGACTTCAGGAAATCCCATCGGTCGGCTCGGTGATCGCCTATGAAACCCGGGACCAGCGCCGGGCATCGGACTTCCTCCCGCCCTTCGTCGCGATGAACATGGATACGTCCTCGCTCGTCGGGCCCGGCATGTTGCCGTCGGCGCACGCCCCCATGGCGATGTTCAGCGATTCGCCGCCGCCCTTTGTCCTCTCCGACAGCGAGAAAGGGGATTATCAACGGCGTCGGCAGTTGCTCGGCAGGCTTGACCGCGGCTGGCGCGAGACGGACCCGCACCGGGGCCGGATATTCAGCGATATCGACGCCTATTATCAGTCGGCCTACCCGATGCTCGACAACCCCAAGGCCGGGCCGGTCTTCAGCGTTCCAGCGGAGGACCATGCGCGTTACGGCGCGACGGGCTTGGGCGACTCCTGCGTCATGGCCCGCAATATGGTTGAGGCCGATGCGGGGGCGAAATTCATCTTCATCTCGCACGGAGGCTGGGACCTGCACGGCGGGGCCTACGCCGCGGGTGCCGGCCAATATTCATTGTGCGGCCAACTCGACGCCGCCCTGTCCAACCTGCTCGACGACCTTGAGTCGCGAAAAGACGCCCAGGGAGAACGCCTGATCGACAGGGTTTTCATCGCCTGCATGGGCGAATTCGGCCGCACGCCGGGCGAATTGACGATGGGCGGCGGGCGCGATCACTACCGCTATGCCGGCGTCGGTGTGTTCGCCGGCGCGGGGGTCCAAGGCGGAAAGGTCATCGGCGCAACCGACGAAATCGGCGCCCACCCCACCGAGACGGGCTGGCATAAGGGACGGTCGATCTATCCCGAGGACGTCCTGATTACGATCTATTCCCTGATGGGCATCGACTGGACCAAGAAAGTCACGCAAACCCCCTCGGGCCGCGCGTTTGAGTATATCGAAAGCATCTCGCCGAAGGGACCGATGGACTTCGGGGAGATCAGCGAGCTGTTTGCTTGAGCGAGCTATCGGCACGGCGGATTTCAGGCATGGTCTTGTTTGGGCTGGAATGATTGTTCAGAATCTCAGCACCCGCCGCATTGGCGTTTGAGATCTATTAAACATGCTTAATGGAACCTCTAAAAATCCGGTTTGCGGTCGTCCCGATGGGACTCCAATTCTTTATTGGTTTGATTTCCCGCCACTTGCGTGGCGGGCTGAAAGCAATCGTCCCTGCCGGGACTGAATTTTTAGAGGTGCCTTTAAGGTATTCGCCCTCATCGTCGTCCCCATCTTGATTATGGCGCGAGATCGTTTTGGCTGGCTTCATGACGCCGGGCTTGGTCCGTGAAAATCCGCCCAATCCGTAAAATCTGCGTCCCATTGCCTTTCAACCGCGTCGCGCTTGCCATCAAAGGGGTGTTTTGTCAAGCTGCATGGGTTTATGGGATCACCGTGAGCTTGAAAGCATCCAACTCGCAATACCATGCATTGGCTGGTTCTCTACATCGCCGTTTTTCTCGTCGCTTTGACGCTGTCGGCGGTCCTGTGCGCGGTCGCCCGCCGCTTGGGGCGAATCTGGGGGTTGCTCGACCAGCCCGAGGGCCGCAAGGCGCACGATCGGGCCATCGCGATGACCGGCGGTTGGGGCATCTTCGCCACGTTCGGATTGCTGGTGGCCGGGGGGATGATCGGGGCGGATGCGCTTGCCTCGCGCTTGCCCGCCGGTCTGTCGGCGCTGGGGCCGTATCTCGAGAACATCGCCGGCATCCGCGTTCAGGTATGGGCGGTCCTTGGGGGCGCGGGGGTGGTCTTTGCGCTCGGTTTGACCGACGACCTGCGACCCCTGGGGCCGAAGACCAAGCTGGCCGTCCAGCTCCTCGCGGTCGTCCCCCTGGTGGGCGCCGACATCACGATCCGCGGATTCCTTCCCGGCCCCATCGGATGGCTGGCCACGGCCCTGTGGGTGCTTGTGCTGACGAATTCCTTTAATTTGCTCGACAACATGGACGGCCTGGCCGGCTCGGTGGCGCTGGTCATCTGCCTGGTCCTCGTCGCGGCGGCCCTTCAGGGGGGCGAATTGTGGCTTCCGGCGTTGTTCCTGTGTCTGGCGGGGACGCTGGCGGGGTTCATGATCTATAATTTTCATCCCGCCTCGCTGTTCATGGGCGATGCGGGCAGCCTGACGGTCGGTTATCTAATGGCGGTCTTCTCGATCCTGATCACCTATTTCGAGTTGGGGTGCTCGTCGGCGCTGCCCGTCCTGATGCCGCTGGCGATCATGGGCGTGCTGCTGTTTGATACTCTGTCGGTCCTCTATATCCGCCGCCGCGAAGGACGGCCGTTAATGGTCGGCGACCGCAGCCACTTCTCGCATCGGCTGCTGGCGATGGGATTCAGCGTGAGGGCCGCGACGTTCACGATCGCTCTGCTCGCCGGCGCCTGCGGCTTGCTTGCGCTCCCGCTGCGCCAGCTCGGTTGGGGTGAGGCCCTGGTGCATCTGTCGGCGCTCGCGATGTTGTTCGGGGTCATTGTCATGCTGGAACTGACCGGTCGGCGGGGCAATTCGGCCTGATCGCGTCGCCCTTGGGTCGGGCAAATCGAGAACTAGGAACGCTCATGCAACTGTTCAGCGACCTACAATCCTTGCGGCCAGCCCGTGTTGGGGGCGTTTGCATGTCGGTCGGCGTCTTCGACGGGGTCCACCGCGGCCATCAGTTGCTGCTGAACCACGCCGCCCGCCGCGCCGGCGAGCTGGGCATCAAGTCGCTCGCGCTCACCTTTCGCGCGCACCCATTGACGCTCCTCGCACCGCCTTACGCGCCGCGCTTTCTCACGACGCCGGAGCAAAAAATCCGCCTGATCGAGCAATGCGGCGCGGACCTGTGCATGATGGTCGATTTCACGGCTGAGTTCGCGGGCATCACGGCCCAGCGGTTTCTCGAGGAGATCGTCCTGGAGGGCTGCCGGGCGCGCTCGATCACCTGCGGTCCCGACTTCCGCTTCGGACATAAGGGGGTGGGCGACGTCAAGCTGTTGCGAGCATTTTGCGGGGCGCGCGACATCGAGCTGGATGTCCTGGAAACCTTGAGCGACGACCGCGCGCCCGTCCGTTCCACCCGAGTGCGCCAGTCGATCCAAGATGGACGGCTGGACCTGACGGTGCGCCTTCTGGGCCGCCCCTATAGTGTGACCGGTCTGGTGATCAAGGGCGATGCGCGCGGCCAAACCATCGGCTTCCCCACGGCCAACCTCGATCCCCCCGTGAACCAGCTTATCCCCGGCGACGGGGTCTATGCCGTCCGCGTCGTTCTGGACGAAGAGGGGCCCGGCGGCCACTACGATGGGATGCTGAACATCGGCGTGCGTCCGACCTTCGAGAACAAACGCCGGGCGATCGAGGCGCACCTGTTCGACTTCCAGGGCGATCTCTACGGCCGCGAGCTGACGGTCACGTTCATCTCCAAAATGCGCGAGGAGCGCCGCTTCGAATCGGTCGAGGCCCTGATCGAACAGCTCCGCGCCGACGAGGCGGCCTGCCGTGCGCTGTTCGACGCCCCGGGCCCGGCCTGATTGCGCATACAAGAACCGGTGGCACCGCTCGGGACCGAGACCGGCCATCATTTTTTTTGAAACGGGTGTTGTTTTCAAACGCGCGACTATTGATAACGGCGCTCAATGGAACCAACGGAACAATCCGGCGGCCGAATAAGACTCCCTAATCATATATCCCAAGGGTCTACGCCCGACCGCGCTGGGGCATGGCGAAGAATCCGGTTGAATTCTCTTGTGGGAAAGAAGGATGATGGCGGGACGTAGGTAAAGGAGATCGACAATCATGGGTAGCGACACCTTGACAATCACGGACAATAGGACCGGAGCGCAATACGAATTGCCTATCGAATACGGTATTTACCCCGATTCGGGGGCCACGATCAAGGCTTCGGCACTACGCAATATCAAGGTCACCGACGATGAATTCGGCTTGATGAGCTATGACCCGGCCTTCACGAACACGGCCTCGTGCAAGAGCAACATATCCTTCATCGACGGCGAGAAAGGCATCCTTCGCTATCGTGGCTATCCGATCGACGAGCTGGCCGAGAATTGCACCTATTTGGAAGTGGCGTATCTGATCCTTTATGGAGAACTTCCGAACAAAGCGCAGCTTGATGATTGGGAATACCAAATCAGGCATCACGCGATGTTGCACGAGAGCATTAAACACTTCATGAACGGCTTCCACTACGACGCGCACCCGATGGGCATTCTCGTCAGCACCGTGGCCGCCCTCTCGACGTTCTATCCCGACGCGAAGAACACCGGCGACGCCGAGGCGCGCAAACACCAGACCCATCGGCTCATCGGCAAGATGCCGACCATCGCGGCCTATGCCTACCGCCATCGTCATGGTTTCCCCTATGTCTATCCGGACGACGACCTGAGCTATACGGGTAATTTCCTCAGCATGATGTACAAGATGACCGAGTCGAATTACGAACCCAATCCGGTTTTGCAAAAGGCGTTGGATGTCTTGTTTATCCTGCACGCCGACCACGAGCAGAATTGCAGCGCCAGTGCCATGCGTTGCGTCGGCAGCTCGTTGGCCGACCCTTTCGTATCCCTCGCGGCCGCGGCGGCGGCGCTCTATGGTCCGCTCCACGGCGGCGCGAACGAACAGGTGCTTCGCATGCTGAACGAGATCGGTTCCAAAAAGAATATCCCGGACTACATCAAGCGCGTGAAGGCCAAGGAAGTTCGGCTGATGGGATTTGGGCATCGCGTCTATAAGAATTACGATCCGCGGGCGCGCATCATCAAGCGGATCGCGGACGAGGTCTTCGAGGTCACGGGCCGCAATCCGATGTTGGACGTTGCGTTGGAACTGGAACGTATCGCGCTCGAGGACGAGTATTTCGTTTCGCACAAGCTTTATCCGAACGTGGATTTTTACTCCGGCATCATCTACCAGGCGATGAATTTCCCGATGGAGATCTTTCCGGTCCTCTTCGCGATACCGCGCACAAGCGGTTGGATCGCTCAGTGGGAAGAGATGCTGACCGATCCCGAGCAACGCATCGCCCGCCCGCGTCAGGTTTACCTCGGCGCCGACAAGCGCGCGTTCGTTCCGATGGACCAGCGAAAATAATATGTGAAGGAGATGATTTCATGTCGAATCCCCCGGCCGATGAATTCCCGCCGCCGCCGCCGAAACCGTTCCGGCAATTCACCGAACGCTATCCGGAGATCGCCAAGGCTTATAGCGACCTCGGCGACGCGGTGCGCGCGGCCGGACCCCTCGGCAAGCGCGAAATCGCCCTGGTTAAACTGGGCATTTCACTGGGCGCCCGGCTCGAGGGAGCGGCCCATGCCCACACGCGCAAAGCCGTCGCGGCGGGCGTCGAGCCAGAGTCACTGCGTCAGGTCGCGCTACTGACCTGCCCCACACTCGGCTTCCCTCAGATGATGGCCGGTCTGCAGTGGGTGGAAGACGTGCTCAAACCTCAGTCAAGTTAATCCGGCACAATACCCGAAAAATGCGCGTCAAGTTCGGATGGGTGCTTTCATGCATCCGTCAAACAGAGCCCTTTTGAACCTATCAGCGGGTTTATAAGATTATCGTGCGCACCCAAGTTGGTTTGACGTGCAAATCGTGTGCGGGCGCGTGAGCGTTTCGAATCCGGCTTGGCCGGGGATGACCCGGTCGGGGCCGTAGATCCAACGCATCTCATCCAGTCGCTCGCCCTGCCAAGTTTCGTCCAGGAGCATGGGGTATTCGCGACGTAGATAATCGAGGAACCTTCGCGGAGTGGTCGCCGCGCGGGACGAAGGGGGGGGCTGTTTGAAGAACAGGACGGTGATGTATGGGATTTCCAAAGGCTGAAAACGATGCAGTGTTCCGGGCATGTCATCCCAAAGGGCGAATGGGCTCAAGGTGGGGATGACGGTGATGTCGGCGGCTCTGAGATTCTCGATGGTCGCGAGTCGCTGAGCGAGTTTCGGCGTGGATTTCTCCCACGCGCGGATCAAATCATCCCGGTCCGGTCCCCACGCTGAAACTGACCACCACCGCTGGGCCGCCGTCCAACGGCACGGTTGATGCGGCGTAGGCGGCCATCCGCTCTCGGTCGGGGCGAAAGCGGGTCTGGACGACGATCCGCCGAGGCCGTAGCGGCGGTGGGGACTCGATCAGCGTTTTCCAGAGACCGCGGGTGACCGCCGGCGGGGCCGCGTAGGGATCGGTCACGCCGCTCCAATAGATCGTCCGGTCGCGGAGGACCCCGGCCAGCAGGTTCTGCCGCAATTGCGCGATGACCTCGTCCTTATTGAAAACCCGGTACCCCCACAACCGGCCCCCCGGCCCGCGGGCGCGGTGCGACGTGAACCACGCATTGGTCGGCACGTAACAATAGAGACACCCGCCGGGGCAGCCGACCTGGATCTGCATGGTCAGATCGAAACCCCGCAAAAACCCCGTGGCCCGGCTCAGAATCGGCGCGCGACTGGCGCCGTAGACCGTCTCGCCCGGCGACGGGGCGTCGAACTGGGCTTGATACATCCGTTCATAACCCTCACGACCACCCATTGGCCCAGGACCTCCCATAAACCGGCGTGGTTGAATCGTTCCACGATGGCTGCGGGGAGGTCAAGCGAAAAAAAGACGAAAGTGGAGGGCGCGGTTTGTTATCGAGGGGCTGGGCCGTCATGATGGGGTGAAGGTTGAGTATGTTGCGGGGAAATGATCCGACGGCGCGTCGATTATGGGGCGAACATTTCCTGGAGTACGGTTAGCACCTTGTCCGAGGTTCCCTTATCGAGATGTCCCCGTTTCTTGACAAGTCGCGCGACGTCCACGCTACGCATTTGTTCCAAGGCGATTTGACCGGTCTTGCCTTTGAAGCTGCATTCAACTCGAGTTGGATACCGCCGGCCCTTGGTGGTCATCGGCGCGATGAGGACGGTTCGGATGTGACGATTCATCTCGTCGGGAGAGATCACGACGCAAGGCCGGGTCTTCTTGATCTCGCCTCCCACCGTGGGATCGAGGCTTACCAAGAAGACATCAAAACGGTTTACCGCCATTCCCATTCATCCACGTCCCACTGAGTCGGGAACGTCGCATCAGGGCCAGGCGGCGCATCATTTGCCTGCTCAGCCATCATTTTGAAGGCCGCGTCCCAACCTTCGCGCGGCTTCTTGGCGGCGCGGATGATGAGCGCGCCATTGTGCGCATTGATTTCGACCTCGCCTTTGAGACCTGTCTCCTCAATCAACGGTTTGGGGATTCGCACCCCTTGAGAATTGCCGATCTTTACGATGCGTGTTTTCATGAGGCCAACTCCATGTGATTACATTGTAAGCACGGCGGAGGCGAATTGCAACGCTTTCTTTGAAAGGGTAAGTGCAGGGTGCTCAACAGGAGTCTGACTTTTAAGGAAAATATTGATCAATGAAAGCGCGGGGCCTCAGAACCTGGACGCCCCGGTACTCACCCACCTTTAAGAGGTGTTTGTCTCGGCTGATAATTAACTTGGCGCCGCCCGCGAGCGCGCAGGCCAAGAACTTGTCATCATCCGGGTCATCGCACACGGGTCCGGGGAGTTCAGGGGCGAGAATCAGTTGCGCTTTAACGATTAAGAGTTCCAGGATCAGTTCGAGCGCAACGCCCGTGAATTGATCAGCCAAAGCTTCCCCCACCCTCCGATACTCATCAAGGATTTGAGGTGAGACGACCCATTGCAGCTTGCCCTCGCGCCAAGCTTGAAGAATCTGGTACGGCGGCCCGGTGAAAAAACGCCTGACACAAACACATTGGTGTCGATGACGGCCTTCACCGCCCGCGCCGCGCCTTTGCGACGGCCGCGGCGACGTCGGATCGTTTCATTCCGGCTTTGCGGGCTTGCTTGCGGGCCTGGGCAATGAGGCCGTCAAAATCCTTCATCGAGGGGGGCGAAATCGCCTTGAGGATGACAATGTCCCCTTTGCCGAGCACAATGAACTGAGCCCCGTTCTTCAAATCCAAATCCCGTCGAATACTCTCGGGGATCACCACCTGGCCCTTCGAGGACATTTTGGTCGTTGCAACCGCTTTCATGCTCATTCTCCACGGCCCATAATTCTTACCAGTAAGAGCCTACAGAAAGTCCGTGTCTTGCGCAACTCTTATCCCGGAGCAGCGTCGCGCGGGTACGGGTTAGCTTGTCTGGTGGATGACGCATACCTCCGAGGGCGTTTACTGCCCCCATTGACAAGTGAGTCTTAACCCATTTTCCGCAGTTCAGAGCTTAGAAGTGCCCGTTTTCGAGTAAATTTGAATTTTTCGGGTAAAAGTCTGCACTACATTTTGAATTCTTTTGGGTCGGTTCGGCAGTGGAAGTCCCAGACGCTGGAGCAGAATCGCGAGGTGTTTTTCGGGACGGCTGA
>Ga0310121_10000115_pt1 | contig 80278 bp, 67 predicted proteins | sample CB27_Tmax_986_MG_FD_203504 | JGI IMG/M metagenome (GOLD analysis project Ga0310121, IMG submission 203504) | Marine microbial communities from Western Arctic Ocean, Canada - CB27_Tmax_986 | ecosystem: Environmental > Aquatic > Marine > Oceanic | place: Canada: Western Arctic Ocean | collected... | reverse complement strand
CTGGTTCCCCGTCTTTTGCACCTGGCAGACATCAAGAGAAGGGGTGTCGGTCTCAACTGGGGAGAACAGAGATGAAGATTCGGAACAGGCAGCGTGCTTTTACGTTGGTCGAACTGCTGGTGGTGATCTCGATCATCGGCATGCTGATGGCACTTCTGTTGCCCGCGGTGCAGCAGGCGCGTGAAGCCGCCCGGCGTTTGCAGTGCATGAACAACATGGACAACATCGCCACGGGCGTACAGATTTTTGTTACCTCGAAAGGTTACTTTCCCGGCTTGCTGGATAAGGTGGCAAGAGAGGGCAATAATTATCAGCCGGCGACCTGGCTGATGATGTTGTTTCCGTCACTCGAGCAGGGAGATGTTTACGATCGATGGAATAATCCTCTTGTAAACAATTCAGCGATGAATGAGGAAACACGTAAGGCAATCAGCCCTTACATTCCGATTGTAAATTGTCCCAGTGCGCTGAATAACGACCACAGTGTTCCATCGACAAACTACGTTGCCAATGCAGGCATTGGAACTCCTTCTTCGGATTCAAATTATGAGTCAAGTCAGAGAGCGGCCAATGGAGTGTTTGCGGAGCGTTACACTCCAACTACATCACCGCGGGTCACTCTCGGTGACTTCCGGAACGGCTCGTCGAACACACTGATGGTCAGCGAAAGTTTATTGGCAGGCGAGTGGCGGCCCGGTGGGCTGTTACAAGCCGGTGGTTATCCTGGTCTCGACGCTGGTTTTTGTTGGTTGTACGCTTCGGAAAGCGGTATAACAGCTGCCGCGATTTCTCCATTAGCACAAGGTTCACCCGGCTCGGCAGTCACATCGGAGATGCGTATCAACTATGGAAAAAATACGCTTACGAGTACGGATTTCAACGACGATTCAGTCGGTGATGTGGAACTGGCCCGGCCATCGAGCCTGCATCCGGGGGGTGTGAATGTCATGTTTGCCGACGGTCACGGCCAATTCTTGGGCGATGGCATTGAGTACCACATCTACCAGCAACTCATGACTCCTAATGATCATAAGTCGGATATGCCAATCAGGGGATTTATCCTCAAAGCAGACGCCTATGATTTGTAACGGGTGATTTGTAGGGAGTCTTGCTCGCAGCGCGTGCTTGAACCGAAATGTGACGAAGACGGCCGGTTCCTGTTGGAACCGGCCTTTTTGTTGCGCCGCTGGCAGTCAGTCCGAATGGTTTTCCGGAGTTGCCAGGTCACCGGTTCGGTATTGTCCAGCAGTACTTTGACGGCGACTTTGTGGTGAGGCGTTGTAGGGGTCCGAGCAGGGATTCAGCCATTTTCCAGGGCCTGCACAGGGAAACACCTGAGTGTGTGTGGCCAAATGCCGCCCCCAGTTGGACAGACTGGATAGTATTGCGATAATACGAGCATGAATCCGTGGTGAACGGTGGTGGGCTCAGCAGCTTTTGGTTTCGCATCTTTTTCACCTGCCGGATTCAGACCAGGGGTGTCGGTTTCAACTGGGGAGACGAGAGATGAAAATTCGAAGTAGGCAGCGTGCTTTCACGCTGGTCGAACTGCTGGTGGTGATCTCGATCATCGGCATGCTGATGGCACTTCTATTGCCCGCGGTGCAGCAGGCGCGGGAGGCTGCACGGCGTTTGCAGTGCATGAACAACATGGATAACATCGCCACAGGGGTATCGATTTTTGTTGAGTCGAAACGCTATTTTCCCGGCTTGCTGGACAAGGTGGCAATCAATGGTGCTGCCTGGAATCGAGCTACCTGGCTGATGATGATATTTCCTTCTCTGGAGCAGGGAGACGTTTACGATCGCTGGAATGATTCTGCGAACTACAACAATCCAAACCAGATCGATTCAGGTATTCAGGCTCAGTATTTGGATGCAATCAGCCCCTACATTCCGATTGTGAATTGTCCCAGTGCGCTGAATACTGACCACAGTGTTCCCTCGACCAACTATGTTGCCAATGCAGGCATTGGTCCCCGGCGGTCGGATCCGTCCCCGCTTAATCGGGCTGATTTTAATATGGGATTTTTCCAGCCCTATTACGATAAGGCCCAGCGTGCGGCCAACGGAGTGTTTGCGGATCGCATCAACACAGGCAGACGGGTCACTCCGAAAGACTTCCGCAACGGCTCGTCGAATACAATGATGACCAGTGAAAGTTTGCTGGCAGGCGAGTGGCGGCCCGGCGGGCTGTTCGATACCACTCTTCCCGGAGTCGATGTTGGTTTCTGTTGGTTGTACGCTTCGGAAAGCGGTGTCAGCCCTGGAGATATTTCTCCATTAGCAGACGGTGCAGCGGGTTCGGCAGTCACGGCCGAGATGCGAATCAACTACCAGAAGAACACGCTCACCAGTACAGACGGGGACGTGCAATATGCCCGGCCATCGAGCCTGCATCCGGGGGGCGTGAATGTTATGTTTGCTGATGGTCACGGCCAATTCCTAGGCGATGGCATTGAGTACCACATCTACCAGCAACTCATGACTCCTAATGATCATAAGTCGGATATGCCCATTTATGGTTTTATCCTCGAAGCCGAAGACTATGACTTGTAAGGGGTGACTTACCGGGAGTCTCGCTCGCAGGGCGTGATGGAACCGAAGCGTAACGAAGACGGCCGGTTCCCGTTGGAACTGGCCTTCTTGTTGCGCCGGTGGCAGTCAGTCCTGACGCTTTTTCTTGAACCGCTCGGTCACTCGTTGACCATCGTCCAGCAGAACCTTGACGGGAACCTTGTAGGCGGGGAGTTTGGAGAAGCAGTGTTTCCTGATTCGCGAGGCGACATTTTTCATGTCCTCCTCGTGCTGCAGTCGCACCAGCGCCACGACAATGTTGCCCAGGATGGGGTGGGGCTCTTTCATGACGGTCGCATCGGCGATGTTTTCCACTTCGAACAACACCGATTCGACTTCCGCCGGATAGACTTTTTCGCCACCCACGTTGATGATGTCGGATTGGCGTCCCCGGAAGCGGAACCACTGACCGTCCACCTCGACCTCGTCCTGGGTATTGAGCCAGCCGTCCTGGTCGAATGGTGACGGAGCGTTCAGGTAACCGACCATGGACGAGCGGGCCTTGATATGCAACAGTCCAGCGACGACGCGCGTTTGATAGTCTTCGCCCCCCACCCGAATCCAGACCGAGTCGTTGGCCCGGGACTGGGACCGCAGGATACCCACCTCGGACAGACCGTAGGACTGTCGGAAGGTGACGCCCGGGAACCGCGCGTTCAGCTGGGACAGCGTCGATTCGGGCATGACCTCCGTCGAGTAGTTGATCACTTTCAGGGACGACAGGTCGTACTGGTCCAGGCGGCCGCTCATCAGCAGCAGCGTCAGGAAAGTGGGTGAGGTGGGAAGCACTTCGGCCCGGTGCTGCTCAATTGCCCGGCAAACGGTGTCGGGGTCGCGGGCTTCGAGTGTAATCAGGCACCCCTGGTTGGCCAGTCCGTACATCATCGTGTTGAAGCCACCGATGTGGTCGAACAGCAAAAAAGTAACCAGTCGCTGCTTGTGGCGCGGCGTCTTGAATTTTGCGACCAGGCAATCGAAATCGTGGACGGCCGCCTTGGGGCGACCCGTGGACCCGGAACTGAACAGGATAAGTCCCGGGGAAGCCGCATCACGCAGTTTCCTCAGAAACTGGTGCCCGAGCCGATGCGGGTAGTGTTCGGCTTCGTAGCTGCCGCTGTCGCTGACGTGGAAGCGGCGGCTGCACTCGGCAATGCGGGCCAGGTCCTGGCGGTCTGCCACGACATGCGAGGCGACCGGTACGACAAGCAGCCGTTGCTGCAGGGACGCAATCAACAGCGCGACAGCCGTGGGGCTGAAGTCAGCATCCAGCATGACGGATTCACCCGCTGCAACCTGTTGGGCAGAGAGGAACTCATGGGCCGCGTCGATCTGGCGCAGCAATTCCCCGTACGTGGTGACCGCATCACGCCAAATTACGGCGTCGTCCCGGGGACACGCTTGGAATCGGTCCAGCAACCACTGCAAGGGCATCTGGTCGCTCCTCAGTCGTTCAGATGGAGGTGGTAACGGTCAGGCATCCGCTGAGATTCACGACGATTCGGCAGGGAGCAGTTGATCAGCATACTCGCTGAGGGCCTCGACCGAACGAAACGGGCTGCGCTTCAAGCTCATGGCCTGCTCACTGGCCAGGATCACCTGAGCACCAAATGTTTCATTGATTTGCGATTCAAAATTTGTGACAACGATCACCAGGCCGATAGAATTCAGCGGCGAGCCCGATCCCATCAGAGGTGTTTCATCCTCAACATGAATTTCCGTATTCGTTTCCAGGCCGTGTTCGGAAATACAATCATAAAGCAGGGTTTTCAGATCGTCTCGGCGGCTCATGAGTTGTACTCCTCGTCGCGGCTTCCACCTGCTGCCTGGTGTGGAACTGGCGTTGACCGATGCAGCCGATCCATGTTCCTGGCACTGATATTATCCGATAGTTTCAAGGGATCGCAAGTTTGCCCGGCTTCTCACAACCAGGCACCTCCAGATTATTGATCGGAGTTGTAACGCTGAGAAGTGTGTATTTGCCGGAGAGGACCCCTTGTTTTGCATTGAACCGGGGCGGAAAGAGACACGTAATAGCTACGCAGGTCACCCAATGCGCATCTGCATGACCCCGATAACCGGTGTCATGAGGACAACCGGTACCGTTGCTCGCCTGTGTCACCGAGGGGGTTGCTGTTTGGCAGTCAAAGCGCGCTGCAGGAAACTCCAGGCATCTGGCTTCGCATGGTATCGCTTGTAGCGATTCTTTCCGGCCGGAACCAACGAGGTGGGGGCATAAATTGCGCTGAAGCGTTTTGCCGTGGAAGCCTTTTTTACAGCGACCCGGTATACTGAGCTGTGCCCCGCAACCTGAAACGACGCCCGATCTGCAGGCCCTCTCGTCTGCCAGCGAGGTGGGGAAGGAGGTAGATGAAATTGTGGGATAAATACCGAGCGGCAAATGGGTTATCGCAAATTTTTTTGAGATGAGTTAGTTTTCAAATAGTACCCTATCAATGCCTGCTTGCTGGATCGCGGCTGGACGAACGGGACTTCGTTCGTAGGGAAGATGTTGATGAAACGAGAACTGGCGCCAGCAGGCCTACCGGCGCGTGCGCCCGAGTGAAGGCGACATGAACTGCCAGCATGGGTATTCGTTGAGCGGCATTGCGGACCTGTTTTGTGAAGGAGTAACTTTCAGACGTGTGTGGAATTTGTGGACTAGCTTACCGTGATCCGCGGCGGCAACCGGTGGTCGGGACCCTGCGGCGCATGGCGGACACGATCCGTCACCGGGGCCCCGATGACGAAGGCATCGAGGTGCTGGGGCAGGTCGGATTGGCTCACCGGCGGCTGTCGATTATCGATTTGTCGGACGCCGGCCACCAGCCGATGTGCAACGAAGACGGTACGATTTGGATTGCCTACAACGGCGAAGTTTACAATTTCGAGGATTTGCGGAAGCAACTGGTCGGCAAACACGACTTTCGCTCGCACACCGACACCGAAGTCCTGCTGCATCTTTACGAAGAACGCGGCCCCGAGATGGTGGATCTGTTGGACGGTATGTTTGCCTTGGCGATCTACGATTCGCGTCAACGGAAACTGTTCCTGGCCCGTGACCCGTTTGGCATCAAACCGTTGTTTTACAGTTTCGACGAAACTCGTTTCGTCTTCGGTTCCGAGATAAAACCCTTGCTGGCCTCAGGCGAAGTGTCGAGAGAGATCGACCGGGGAGCGTTGAACGATTTTTTCAATTTCATCTGGATTCCGGGGCCACGCTCTATTTTTAAGCAGGTCCGTAAACTTCCTCCTGCCCATTTCATGCTGCTGGATCTGGAGCGTTGGGACCTGCAGATTCAGCGTTACTGGCAACCCCAGTACCGTCCCGAGGAGGGGAAGACCGCCCAGGCGTGGTCGGAAGAGATTGAACAGCAGTTGTCCGCGTCGGTGGAGTCACAGCTTGTGTCAGACGTTCCTTTAGGAACATTTCTCAGCGGTGGTATCGACTCGACGTTGGTCACGCATTACGCATCCCAGGCATTGTCATCCCGGTTGAAAACGTTCACCATTGATTTTCAGGAGCAGGAGCAGTCGGAAGGGGAAAGTGCCCGCCAGGTAACGGAAAAGTTGGGAACCGATGCCGTCTTCCGCACACTGGAACAGGACTCGCTTGCCTCCCTGGCCCCGATGGCCGAATTCTTCGACGAACCGTTCGCGGATGCTTCTTTGTTGCCCACCAGTCGAGTCAGTCGCGAAGCGCGGCGGGAAGTCACGGTGATTCTGTCAGGCGACGGCGGAGACGAACTGTTTACGGGTTACCCGCATCATGCCAAGGCGGCCTGGATGCAAAAAATGGATCGCCTGCCGTCTTCTTTTTCCCAGCTGGCTTTTGGTTTGCTGGCCCGGATTACTCCAGCCAACCTGCGAGTGCATCCTTGGGCCCATCGGTTTTCCATGCTGCCGACTCAGCGGCGAATGAGCCTGTTACGGCTTCCCGGGCAATCGTTGCGGCGCAGCGTTCTATCGACAGAGTGGCAGGAACCGCTGGAGGCACAGTTCCGGGTGATCGAAGACTATCTGGGTGAACTACAGGGCCTGCCGCCGATCACCCAGGTCCAGTTCTACGACCTGCTGATGTATCTTCCCAATGACATGCTGGTGAAAGTGGACCGGGCCAGTATGGCTTCTAGCCTGGAGACGCGAGTTCCCTTTCTCAGTCGATCGTTGGCTGATCTGGCGTTTCGTATTCCGGAAGAGATACGCTTTCATCCCGAGGTGCAAAAACCGCTGCTGCGGCGTTTAGTGGCCCGCCACTTTGACCGGCAACTGGCGTATCGAAAGAAGCAGGGATTCGCGATTCCGATGAAACAGTGGATGACAGAAGCGGCAAGCGATGATACAGAACACCGGATTCTTGAGGGACCATCGGTACGTGATGGGTGTTTGGATGCGACGGGTGTGAAACGTCTTTTTGCAGCCGTGCGAAGTGGAGGTGGAAAAATCTACGTCGACCGCACTGATGAACTGTTTGCTCTGCTTTGTTTTGACAGTTGGTGGAAGCGCTACATGCTCTGAAGGCGGGCAAAAACATTTGGCAAGGTGAAGTATGAACCGTAGCGCGCGAACTCATTAGTGAGGGGCCGCATTCGGAGTCGAGCGAGTCAATATCTGTTTGTAGTGGTGCACGGACCCCGGTAGGCCATCTTCTATCATGTCGATTCTGATGTCACTTGCGATTTCGACCGGTCATTTGTTCCTCGTCGCTGGCGTGGGAACGCTGCTGGTTCGCCGTTGTCCGCTGGCCGATTGGATGCGCCTACCCGCCGCCTTCATTGCAGGGACGGTCGTTTTCGGATTCACGGGGTTCGGCCTGGCGCATTTGGGATGGGTACGGTCCACCCCCTTGCTCGCGGTCTGTGGCGTGGCACTGCTGGGCACGCTCCTTTCCGTGCGAGAGTTGGCCCAGTCCATCAGGTGTTGGACGACGTTCTTGGCCGGGCAGGTCCTGCAAAGAGACCGCTGGTCGCTGGCCTTTCTTTTAGCGATGGGGCTCATCCTGACCTGGCTTTACCTGCTTGCTGGCACGCCGCCTCGGCATGCGGATTCGATGCGTTACCATCTGGCCCAACTGGCCGAGATCGTTCGCTGTGAGCGTTTCAATTACCATCCCTACTACTGCTACAACTTTCCGTTGCATTTCAGCATGACCTACCTGTCAGCGTATGTGTTTGGGGCAGGAACGGCAATCAAATTTATCGTGCTGGCGCACTTCCTCGCTGCTACTGCCATGACCCTGCGGTTGGCTCATCTGCTCGGAGTCCGCTTGCTCCGGTTACTCTCCTTTTTGATGTTGCTGACTCCCATTTGCTATCACGAGGCTACCATCGTTAAGGATGATTGGCCGTTGATCTGTTTTGTGGTGACGGGACTTGCGTTTCTCTGTGCGCGCCCCGGAAAACTGAATGTCTGCCAGGTGTGTTTCTCCTTTGTGGCACTCGGTATTGCTATGGGAACCAAATACCATGCTGTTCTTTTCCTGCCTTGGTTCTGCTGGTTGGGATGGGATTATCTGGCGGAAATGCTTCCTCGCAAGCGAGCCATCCTGTGCTTGTTGTTTTCCGTCGGCCTGATGGCAGTGATCGCCGGTCCGTCGTACCTGCGCAACGCGATCTTCACGGGAACGCCAACGTGGCCGCTGATGCAGGGACTGTTCTCACCAGAAGAGGATTACACTTTTCGTGTCATGGAGCGTTACTCCACCACTTTTTCCGGGACGCGCTCAGTAGAAACAACCGTGAAGGCAATTCGAGGTGCCGTCCGCGATGCAACCATGCCTGTTTCGCTTTGGGTCCTGGCTTTTGCCGGTGCGGTGGTTCTGAAAACAAAACTTCGCCTCGGTTTCGGGTTTTTATCGTACTTCACGCTGTGGTGGATTCTGCAGCCTTCATTGTTCTGGCGATTTTCTATCTTTCTTCTGCCGGTCGGGCTGGTGGCAGCGGTCCTGGTGTATCAAGCGGTTCCTGTGAGCCGACTCGGCCTGCGGCGTCGGATTTGTGAGGGGCTGTTTGCAGTTTCGTTAATCTTTGGCAGTGTGATGGCGGTGTGGTACTCGAGCGGTCTGCTGACGTACTACGTCCATCAGGATCAGGACAAGTACCATTGGGCAACCTGGTACTATCCGGAATACGATTGGATCAATGAAAACCTGCCTCGTGATGCCAAGTTGTTAGTGATCGCCCAAACTGGTCAAACACACTACCTGGACCGAAGTTATGTCAGGGCGGATCCTCTGCTATCGGGATTGATTGACTGGGAATCGATCCGGGACCCGGCACAATTCGCCCGGCGACTGAGAAAGCTGAACGTGGATTATGTTTTCTATGATGAGTACGACTGGTCCGAGGCAGTGGGTGGTCGAGCCATGATGTGCCTGATGAATGAGTTCATCAGTTCCGGAAATGTCGAGACCGTCTGGCGTCGGCCCACACAGATCGTCCATTCCCGCATCCGCGGAAATGTAGTGAATACATCGGTGGTCTTGTTACGTTTAGTCGACAACTCCCAGATAGCGCCGGAATCAGAATCACGAAACGGCAAGAAGCAGGACGAAGAGTCGCTGATTCCATGATTGGTTTTGATTGTGGTCTTGGCCGCCCCGGTGTTACTTTAGTGCGGGAGGGGTGGTTCTGGCTTAAAATAAAACGCAGAGTGTTTGGTGAACTGGTTGCCAAGGGCGAAAAAGCAGAAGAAAGTCTTGCGGATGTTACTCCGATTGTGCCCCATTCTCATTCTCTTGTTTACCGTGACCCATGTTGCCGATGCGGCCGAACGGGTCCTGTCGCCATGGTCCCCGCTGCAACACGTGGCACCCGGGAAAATTTCCTGTTGGAACCGTGTTTACGACGTCAGTCGAGGGCCGCTTCCCGGCATTAAGAGTGGCGGTAAGCAGTTGTTTTCCACGCGACCGACTGTGCTTGTCAAAGTAGATGGCCGGGAAACGGCTTTATTTGCAGCAAATGAATTGGTGACTTTGGGGCTCACGAGTTCAAAGCAGCGAGGCACTGCTGAATTGCCCGGCGGGGGTTTCGCCGCCTGGGACACTGAACTTCACTATGACGGATGGTTTCAGGTTGACTTCAGTCTGAATCCACAACAGCGGCCCATGCAAATTGAAGGTTTGCGCATCGTTTTGCCTGTGAAGTCAGAGCATGCGAGTCAGCTTTGTGCTCCGGAATGGAAGGGTTGGAACGGGAAAAACTGGTCCACCTCCATTGGTTCCGAGTCGTACCTTGCTCGAAGACAACAACCGTGTATCTGGTTGGGCGACACAGATCGTGGTGTTGCTTGGATGGGCGGTAGTGACGCGAACTGGGTGCTGACGAAGCGGCCTAATGCTCGGGTTAAACGGTTGGGGGAGACCGTGTTTCTGGAAGTGAAACTGATCCAGCGACCGGTGGAGGTCACTCGAAGGCTCACTTACACGTTTTCCGTTCAGGCGACGCCTGTTCGACCTCCAACACCCCATGCGCGTGAGTTTTGTTTTTCGGTGGAGGGAGAACGAAATACTGTCGGCTGGGAAGGCAGTTGGTTTAAAACCGGTACACCACTGCGGGTTTACCCGCAGGAGCGCCGGAGTCGCGATTGGACCCTGTGGCGGAAATGGTATCCCCGGGGATTGTTTCCTTACTTTGCCTTGTATCGGGTTGGGTCGGAGTCGGAAATTGTCCAGACAAGAACGCAACGGTGGGAGGACGGAAAGCCTATCGAGGAACCACCGTATGACGAGTCGCGTGTTTGCATCGGGTCGAAACTATGGCGCGACTGGCTCTTAAAATGGGCTGCAGAAAGTCTGAAATACGAAGAAGTAGGAGGCATTTATCTGGATGTATGCCATCTTGCAAGATGTAACAGTCCCCTGCATGGCCATCAACACCAAGACCAGTTCGGCCGTGATATCACGGCCCGCTGGAACGTGCAGGAGCAGCGAGAAATTCACAAACAGCTTTACGAGTTATGCGAATCCCACAAGAAGAAACTGGTGGTTCACGCTCTGACTGCCTGGTGGCCTTCCGTGCACGGCTGGGCACACCACCTGTTGGCGGGCGAAGATACCTATTTTAGAGTGAATCCCGACCGCAATACGAACACGAGTGATAACCCCTGGGCCTACACGAGCACGGTTCCGCTGGGTTATTGGAAAACGCTGCACCGGTTGGGTCCCGGCACCTTGTTCCTTCCGCAATTTGGACGTGCAAGTCCCAAATCTGACCTCAAGAACCTCCAGCCTTCACGTTCGGTGCTTGGCATGATTGGGGTTCACGGGTGTGGCCTCTACAACATGTATGTCAATCGAAATCAAGGTACGAAGCTTTATCGTGAATTGCTGGAGCTTTATGCTGATGCGGACTTTCATCCTTACTGGGAGTCAAACGAGTACGCGCAACGTCCGTTGTTAGTCAGTTTCTACGAACGACCGTCTGGGCAGCGAATGGTCATTTATGTCAATCCCACCGATCAGCCGGTAGGCGTTGGTGGTCGAACGGTTGCACCTCGTGACTTCCTGTTGGTCAACAAACGAGGACGTTAGAATTTGACAACGGCAGAGTCCGGAGCATCAGTTCACGATCTGGCTGCTGGACACAACTTTTAAAAATCGTAACCGAAACTCTCGATGTCTTTTCGATAGGTTCGGGCGACCAGGTCCTTGGATCTCGCGTCGTAAAAATCCGGGTAAGATATTTTGTCAACGTTTGCCACGTTGACTTTCTTCTGTTCGTAGTTGGTGATACGCAGTTTTTTCAGAAGATATTCAAATTCCTGGTCGTAGTTTTCGTACCGTGCCAGGTAGTCGACCGCCACATTTCCCTGAAAGTCTGTGATATAGAAAGTCTGGTTTTTTCTGATCAGTCGATTCATTCCGGAAGGACGGTATTTGAGAAAACTGATCGGGTTTTTTGCGAAGGTCAGGGCAAAAGGTTGCAGGTGATTGACCACGAACTTCCGGAAACTTTCCGGACTCACCGGCTCCGGTTGCTTTCTCGACAAGGCCAGGTACCAGGACAAAACGACGTCCCACGGATTTCTCACAAAAGTGAATTTGAAATAGTCGGAGTGCCTTTCACAAAGTGCAGCATTGTCTCGAAAGCTGCTGTGTTGTTTTCCGTCAAAATGAACCGCATCCTGCCATCCATCTTTCAGGTCAGCGGGTGGCACCTGGTGCTGGGTGTCGACGACATGTCGCAGATTCCAGGCCAGGGAGGACCCGCCCGTCTTGGGGACATGAAAGAAAATAAATTTTTTCTCGTGGGATAAGATCATCAGACGTTGCTTTTTGTCAACAAGTTTCCATCGCAGGGTCAAAAAACCGTCATAAGGTTTCCGGGTAGGCTGCCAGTCTAGCCGATGGTCAAACGATTATCGGGAAAAGGGGGGATCTGATGTTTCATTTCGTTTTCGTGTGTAGTAACCCGATAAGCCGTGTATGGTTGCGTCGATTTTCGATAATTCTAGCCTATAATTGAAAGATTACGCGGTTGATTACTGCCTAGCGATACCAATGTCATGCAACTCCCGATTCCAGTCCCAAGAAATCAAGTTCGTCCGATGGAGCTTTTCCGCCGTCACCTGGACCGGCCGGTGTCTAGAAATGTGACGCTTGGACTTCAGGTTCTAATTCTTCTCGCTTCGGTTGTCTTAAGCGTCAACGCACCCACCAATATCGATCCGACCTATCTGGCATTGTGCCTGTGGATGGCGCTCAGCGTCATCGCACTGCAATTTGTCTATCGAGCGACAGGACCCAAGCCCGTCAATTGGTTGAGCATCGACATCGTTGCCCTGTTACCGATGCTCATCATTCATTTTACCATTCCCTATTATTTGATTTTCGACATGCTTCCGTATGAGGAACGGTTGATCTTTGCATCCGCTCGAGGTGGTGATACCAAAGGGGTCGTCTGTTTCGCCACGATGATGTCCGTGTCAGCAATTGCGGCTTTTGCCATAGGATTCAACCTCCTTCCAGACCGGTTTGCGCTGATGAAGCCGTCTGCGAGAACGGACACGAATTACTGGAAGCGTTGGCGGGTGATGGGTATCCGTACCATCATTGTCGCAGCGATCAGTGGAGTGATTCTTCTTGCCATTCTGGGACCGGAGTCGCTGGAAGGACGTTATTCTGGCTCAGACACCGGGCACCAGGGCCTCAACTACCTGCTAATGGGTTCTAACATGGTGTTCCTTGCGGGACTGGCACTTGTTAGCACTTCCACGTTCGTTCTTTATCGCAGTATTTTCCGTTTAGGCCCAATTTTTATTGTGGTGGCGATTTACATTGCCGCGTTTCTCATTCACGGTGACCGCGATATGCCTTTTACGAGTGCTGCCGTCGTGGGGCTGGCTTATGCGGAACACAAGAAACGGCTTTCGTTCCGGTTCTTTGTATTGGCGATCATTATGGGTAGCCTTACCTACAGTATCTTCGGCATTGCCCGGAATTCACCGGAGCGGACGGCTAAATCGATGGTTCGCGAAATCGTGAATTCAAAGGACCAACTTACCTGGGACCGAACATTGAATATGCTGGGAACCCAGGTGCGAATTTTGTACGCGGCCGTGAACTACGTTCCAAAAGAGCATGATTTTTTCTACGGCAAGATGAAGGCGCCCGCCGTGATTGGTGCGATTCCCTGGGGAAATCGCATACTATTTACGCACCTTTGGCTGCGCTATGAAGGTGTTCATGAAAAGGATAGTGCGACCTTTCTCACCTGGGTGTTTATTGAATATGCCGGAGACTTCGGGGCAGGCACCACCAATGTGGCCGACATTTACATCGACTTTGGGTATACCGGTGTCATTTTCTGTTTGTTCTGTTTTGGGGCATTGACGAAGTTTGTACAGCAAAAAGCACGCAGTTCGGGGGCAATGGTCTGGAACTCAGCTTATTGTTTCATGCTGCCGATGGCAGCGACTTCAGCACGCGCCACGATTATCAGTGGTACATTGCGCTCCGTGGGCTGGCCGACGTTCGTCGTTTTATTCCTGGGGGTCATGTTTTCTATCAACCGCCGCAGTGCTTCAAGCCGGCCGGTTGTGAACGCGTACCCGCCTAAGGCATTGCCCCCTTCCGGTTCTGCAGCGGCGGCTCGCTGAATCCTCCGAGCGTTCTCAGTCGATTGAAACGGGTTCACGCGCTCTGCAAACCGTTTCGGCACTGGTCGCTCATGTGCTTGTGTTCTCTGCCGACGTTTTGAGCTTCAGCCGGGAAAAAATAAAATCTGCTGACGCGCGGGGTGTTGGGTCCTTGGTGCCCTTGCGGGGATCGAAGTAAGACCAGAAGTCGATATGAAATCCTGCGGAATTTGCCAACGACTCGAGTTCCTCCGGCGTGTAATGGTTTTTGGAGGTCTCTGTGTAATGCAGATAACGTCTGATCCTGTCGGGCAGAGGCAGTTTTTGCAGGAACAGTCCGATGGTTGCGAGCCAGCGTTCTCGTTGTCGGACACGTGACTGTCGATTTGGGACGGTCAGTAGCAGGAACCCCGCAGGGCCCAGTCGCAGCGACAAGGTCTCCAGTACCTGCCCTGGATTCCACAGGTATTCGATCACACTGGAGCAAACGATTGCGTCAAAGTCGACGAGAGTTTTATCGAGTTCCTCCAGCGTTCCGCAGACAAGTTGTCCACTCAGGCCGGACTCTTTCAGCCGCTTTTCTGCCTGGTGGATCATTTGGGGCGAAGTGTCCAGACCGACGACCTGGTGTCCCTGATGAACAAGTGCCAGGAAAAGATCACCACTGCCACAACCGAAGTCCAGGACGCGGCTACCAGCAGGGACGGTGGCTTCCAAATCGGACAAAAAAAGTTGGAGACGGTGCTGAAAGACTTCCGAATATTTCGCGCTCCAGGAAGCCGCCTTGGCGTCAAATAGCTCCCGTACGAGCAATTCATGTTGTTTTTCTGCAGGCCGGTCCATGCTGATCGCTTCGACTTGGTTTTAAGAACCGAATGGTCTTCTAACTTATTCGTTTCCGCTCAACGGGGGGCAGACCTGACGGTCCATGGCGGCTGTGTCGCTGATTCCGAATTCGACAAGGGGGCTGCTACGGGGTCGAAGCAAGTTTGTCGGCGTAACCTCGAGGGTAGTTTTGGTGCCATTTCCATGCCGTTTCCACAATCTGACGAATATCCGCAAATTGCGGTTTCCATGCCAGCTCCTTTTGTATTTTTTCGGACGATGCTACAAGCACAGCCGGATCTCCCGGTCGGGAGTCGACGATCTCGTAAGGTAACTTTCGGCCCACGACCTCTTCGCAAGCTTGAATGACCTCGAACACGGTTGTTCCGTTGCCGGTTCCAAGGTTGTAGGCGCGTGCGAATCCGGGCTCGGCTGCCTCGATGGCAAGCTGATGTGCCTGAGCGAGATCCTCTGTATGCACGTAATCACGTACACAAGTACCGTCCCGAGTGTCCCAGTCTCCGCCGAAAACGAGCAGCTTTTCACGATGTCCGATGGCAGTTTGTAAAACGAGGGGGATCAAGTGCGTTTCGTGCTGCCGATTCTCGCCGAATTCACCATCCGGGTCCGCCCCGGACGCGTTGAAATATCGCAATAGTCCACAACCCAGACCATGAGCACGGGCGTAGTCGAGAATCATGTATTCGGCGGCCAGTTTAGTACGTCCGTAGGGAACTTGCGGGTCCTGAAGAGACTCTTCTGTGAGTGGCATTTCATTTTCGAAGCCATAAGTGGCAGCCGTTGAGGAGAAGACGATGCGTTCCACCCGGTTGTGTAGCATCGCATCAAGAACATTCTTGGTGCCGAGAACATTCGTTCGGTAGTAGGTCTCAGGTTGTTGAATCGATTCGGGTACTGAGGCCAATGCGGCGAAGTGCATCACGGCTTCGATGTGATGTTCCGCCATGGTCTGATTGAGAAGATCACGATCGGCGAGATCGCCAAGGATCAGTCGGTCGGCGGGCACTGCCGCAGCGTTTCCTGCCAGGAGGCTGTCGTAAGCGATGGCATCATGGCCATGTTTTAGAAGCCAACGCAGGCAGGCACTGCCGACGTAACCCGCTCCACCAACCAGTAGAGTTTTCATGACGTGATCCGGAGTTTCCGTTCCATAAGGCTCGAACATCCTGGTTCGCTGGACGTTCGCCGACTTCCATTCGACCGGAGTCTGGCTTTTTGCTGGACCCGGGTTTGATCGTTTAAAACAGGGTGTAAATGAACGGTGCCGCACCGCTGCCGGTGAACAGGACCAAAACGGCCAGGAGTCCCAGCACGACGACAATGGGTATCATCCACCACGCTTTGTTTTCCATGATGAAATAGAAGAACTCTTGAATCAAAGACGCTTGTTTTTCTTGGTTGAGTTCTTCGAAATCGGACGAAGGTTTGGGTTCAGGGTCTGACGAGTTCATGAGAAGTCACCTTGACGAAAAGTACGTTGGATACAAACGCCATCACGACTGGCGAAAATAACTAGCGGGACCCGCTGGCTGCTTTTTAAGCTGCCAGTAGGTGGAATCCGATCGACTAACACGAATTCTTAAACGGTCACGTCTGCGGATTCGGAAAATGATTCCGATAGGAAAAAACACGGTGATATAGATAGTGAACATGGCTAATTCACCCATCACCAGGCCGATGGGAAGAGCAAGCAGGGTTAAACCGAGGAAGACGGGTTTGAGTGCACGTGGATAGAGGCCACCGACCAAAGCCAGGACGGCACCGGCCACCGCACACCATCCCATGACTTCTACCGTGGCACCCCAAATCCAACCAATCAGGGGAATCGCGGCCAGACTGATCAGCCCAAACTGTCGCAATTGGCGATTTGTCGGATTCCAGTTGATTTCAATGAGTTTCACGGCGATTGCACCTTCGGTTGAGGCGTCCTCCGCGGACGCCAGTCAAGGATTAATCAAGTTGGAATTGTGCCAAGTGCTCTTGGCGTTCTTTTTCACTCAGTTGGTTGACTTGTTGTTCTTTTTCGAGAACGTGATGTCCCACAACCAGCACGTCCATGTCGGTCATCTGGAAACAGCGGTAGGCGTCTTCGGGGGTGCACACAATGGGTTCACTACGGATGTTAAAGCTGGTGTTGATCATGACTGGACAACCCGTTTTATCATAGAAGGATTTCATCAGTTGATAAAGCAGAGGGTGTCTTTGTTGATCGACGGTTTGCACACGCGCAGAGTAGTCTACGTGGGTCACTGCCGGGATCGAGGAGCGGCGGTAATTCAATTTATCGATCCCGAAGGCATTTTCATAGTCTTGGTTCAAATCTGTTCGAATCTGCTCCTGCACGGGTGCCACCAGCAACATGTAGGGACTCTCTGTGTCTGGCGACATTTGAAAGTATTCGTGAACGTGTTCGCGCAAGACAATCGGGGCGAAGGGACGAAATGATTCGCGAAACTTGATTTTCAAGTTCATCACCGATTGCATTTTTTCGCTACGCGCGTCACCGAGGATACTACGTCCACCAAGTGCCCTCGGGCCAAACTCCATTGCCCCTTGGAACCAGCCCACGACTTTGTCTTGGGCGATCAAGTCGGCTATCTTGTGGGCCAACTCGTCATCCGACTTACAGGTTTCATAGGAGGCAGCTTGTTGGTCGAACCGTTTGGCAATCTCCGCGTCTGAAAAACTTGGACCTAGAAACGAGCCTCGCTGCATGTCTTTTCCTTGAGGATTGCGTTTGTTTTCCAGCAACTGATACCAGATGAACAAAGCCACGCCCAAAGCGCCTCCCGCGTCTCCTGCCGCGGGCTGGATCCAAATTTCATCAAATCCGGCTTCTCGCAGAATTCGTCCGTTTCCCACGCAATTGAGAGCCACACCACCAGCAAGCACGAGATTAGAAAGACCCGTTGTTGTACGTACATGTCGGGCGGTGCGTAGCATGATTTCTTCGGTCACCGCCTGGACGGACGCTGCCAGATCCATCTCGCGCTGCGTTACCTGAGACTCCGGCTTGCGGGGAGCTCCACCGAAAAGACGATGAAACTTTTGTGAAGTCATCGTCAGACCTTGACAGTAGTTGAAGTAACTCATGTCCATGTGAAATGAGCCATCTTCTTTCAGATCAAGCACTTTTTCCTGAATCAAGTCCTGGTAGACCGGCTCGCCGTAAGGAGCCAGACCCATGACTTTATACTCACCACTGTTGACGCGAAATCCCGTGTAGTAGGTGAAGGCCGAATACAACAGGCCCAAGGAGTGAGGAAACTGAAGTTCGTGGGTCAACTGGATGGTATTGCCCCTGCCAGTTCCACAACACGTCGTCGACCATTCTCCCACACCGTCAAGTGTCAGGATGGCAGCTTCGTCAAATGGTGATGGAAAGAAAGCACTAGCTGCATGTGATTCATGATGATCGGTGAAAATAAATCGACCCCCGTACTTGCCTTGCAGGCCATTTTTCATTTCCCGCGGGAGAAACAATTTTTGTTTCAACCACAGGGGCATGCCCTGTCGGAATGATCGATATCCCCGGGGTACGTAAGCGAGATAGGTTTCCAGCAGGCGTTCAAATTTTGTCAAGGGCTTGTCGTAAAAACCCACAAAATCCAAATCTTCCACCTCGATTCCACTGGACTCCAAACAGTATTCGATAGCACTGATGGGCATCCGTGAATCATGTTTTTTCCGTGTAAACCGTTCTTCCTGCGCTGCAGCTACGGTTTCCCCGTCGACGACCAGTGCTGCGGCCGAGTCGTGGTAAAACGCCGAAATGCCCAAGATGGCTGTCATCTAGGTCAGACTCAGTAGGAAGTGATGGGATTCGTGCACCCGTTTCTGTGAAAAGAAACAGTCTTTTGCGTACGAGAGATGACGTGAGAAAAAAGGATGCCCGTCGTACACTCGAAGGATGGAAAAAATGCGAAACGAACACCGAAAACGAGGGAACAGGCCGCCCGCCACTACGCTCCCATTGCTGCGGTCCGAACCCAGAACATTTATAATCCTTCTTCTTAATGTACTTCTATTCGTCGTAAAGTCAATAAAATATACCCTTTGGGGGTCTAAGGATTTGCCAGGAAACTGGCGCCTTGTGTGTCTAAGCCCTACGGCTGGAAGAATTGGGCGCCGGGCTGAAAGGACCGGGTGGAGTCCGTGAGAAGTCCGCTGGCGAGCAAGAACTTCCGCCGATGATACGCAGGGTCGAACACCATATGGGTGAACCAGCCTGTTCGATTCTGTCTCAATTTCCAAGCACCAACTGAGCCGCTGTCAGGACGTCCGGGACCTGATGAAATCGGGCCGCTAAGGGCTCTTCTTCACTTGCCCGGTCTTTTCCCGTACTGACGAGAATCGATCCCTGACAATGCGCATTCTCGCCGGCCAACGTATCACTGATCATGTCACCCACCATCCAGGAACGGGAGAGGTCGAGTCGAAGTTCTTTTGCTGCTTGTTGAAGCATTCCCGGTCCTGGTTTGCGGTGAATGTTTTCGATGATCGTCCTGTCCGACCCCGAGGGCACGACCGGACAGTGGTAGATTCCGTCGAATACAGCTTCCTCCTGCGCAAACTGGTCGCACATCACTTGATGAATCTTGGATAACTCCTTTTCGCTGATCATCCCCCGTCCGACAGCAGATTGATTCGTGACTACCACGCATACATAACCGGCTTGCCTTAGGCGGGACACAGCAGTCGCCGCTCCCGGCAGGATCCGGACTTGGTCAGGGCGCGATAGGTAGTGAACGGATTTGATCAGGGTACCATCACGATCAAAAAAGACGGCCGGCCTTCGTCCCTGATCATCATAGCCACGTTCTAACAGCAGGTCGTGACCGAGAACTTGAGCAGTTTCATAGGCTGCATGGGTTCCAATATCCAGATGAATCCCTTCCATTTCCCAACCGCGCATCTTGCCTACCCATTGAGGTAAAATGTCTGATCCGATGTCATGGGCATTCATCTGGGCTATTTGCCGGTAAGCCGGACTGTCAATGATGTAGACTCCGGCGTTGGCCAGATCGCTGCGAGGTGTGACAGGCTTTTCAACGAAAGAAACAATTCGGTCGTCTTTGTCCATTTCGACAATTCCGCAGCCAGACGGGTCATCTGCATGGAACAACAGTATGGTGACGGAATCAGTGTGGGATCGATGAAACGCGAGCATGTCGGTGAGAGATACGCTGGACAGGTTGTCGGCGTAGATGATGACCACTTCTTTTGCATGATCGGCGAAGCTGTCGTTGGCGCGCAGGGTTCCGGCGGACCCCAACAGGTGTGGTTCATGAGCTTCAGTCAGACAGATGCCGCCTCGTTGGTTCACGGCCTGGATGTACGAGCGAACTTGTTGGGCGTGAGCGTGCGTGTTGATCAGCAGGTTGCGGATGCCTGCCCTGGCCACTGTATCGATCCACAAGTCCAGAAGCGGTTGGCCGGCAATCGGCAACAGGCACTTCGGTATCGTATCTGTGAGTGGTCTTAAGCGCGTTCCGAGTCCAGCTGCCAGGATCAGGCCTCGAGGAGTGGGAGATTCAATGCTCATAGGCCCGCCAATCGGATCAGAGGGGAAAGCCAAAGAAAAATATTTATCAGCTACCGACTAATGAAAACAATCCGGCTGCCGAACGGATCGATTTGAAAGGGAATCTCTCGTGGGCTACCCAGCGACGATCTGATTTTGTCATGACACCCGGGAGCAGCCATGATCAAGAGGAAGCCGCCTCCGCCTGCTCCCAATAGTTTCCCACCCTGGGCTCCAGCTTGTTTGGCTACAGCGTACCAGGAATCGATCTTTTCATTGGTAATTTCCCCACCCAGGGATCGTTTGAGTTCCCATCCGTGATCCAGGCAACGTGCGAATTCGTCGAGATCCGGTGAACCAGTAAGAGCGTGACGCATGGTTTCGGCAAGATCTCTCATTTCCGTCAGGATGTCAAACCTTGACGAGACATTGGTGGCCTGCTGCCGGAGGATTTGATTGGCGTCTCTTTTTTGTTCCGTAAAAAACAAGAGTAACCGGCTTTGTAACTCTTCTTGAGTTTCGCTGGTGATGGGCACGGGACAGACATCGACGGATTCGTCAGAATTAAAACGAATGTAGTTCAATCCACCATAGGCTGCGGCGTACTGATCTTGTTTTCCAATCGGATGTCCCAGAAGGTCGATTTCAATTTCGCATGCCTCCTTGGCCAATTGTTCTCGATCAGGGATTCTACCCTGCTGGGCATGAAGAGCGTTTAGTAGTCCGACTGTCAGTGCACTCGATGAACTCATGCCGGTGCCTGCAGGTACGTCAGCAATGGTCGTTACCTCCAGCGGGTCTTGAACAGAGGTTTTCCGCAAAGCTTCTCGGACCAGGCTGTGTTCTAACTCCTCAAGGTTTTCGGCCAATTCGATTTTCGAGTAGGCGATCCGAAACGTCGGCTCAAATCGCTGGTGCACGGTCACATACATGTGACTCTTGATCGTCACACTCAGGACAGCACCATGCCCTTGACGATAGTAGGCGGGGAGATCGGTGCCTCCACCGGAAAAACTGACTCGAAAAGGAGTTTGGGAGATGATCATGAACGGCCTCCAACCGGCTGCGACTGCAGTAAGTTGTCCATCAGGCTGATGTATTGTTTGTACTTTTCCTGTGGAGTCGGGAAATCTTGGAGTCGTCGATGACCATTTTCAATCAAATCATTCCAAAGCGTTTCATCCCTGAGGAGGCGGTTGATCTCTCCTGCCGCTGCCACCGCATGGTCGGCCTGGAAATACACCGCTGCGTCTCGACAGACATCACGTGTAAAATCAAGGTCGGACGTGACAATCGGCAACCCCATCGCCATGGACTCCGGATAGGTGGCACTAAAAGTTTCCAGAAGGGTCGGTAAGAACGTCACGTGGCACTGTTCGTAGAGTCCGGGTCCTTCCGCAAATGGGACGGGACCCTGGTTACGGATGAACTGCGAGACTTCCAGGTTTTTGGCTATGGTAAAGACGCGTCGGCAGGTCATGTGTTTTTCTGGAAGGGTGATGACAAACTCAAATTTTAGATGAGGATTGAGACGACGCAGTTCGTCAGCGACGTACGGGATCATTTCCAGGCGTTTCTGGGGGTAAGCCGCCGCAAATGTGAGTAAGCGAACGGTTTGGTCTGGCCGGGGAAACGGTCGCTTACCAATTCTTTCAAGATAGCCTTGATTGCAGCTATTGGAAACTACACCCACCTTGTTGGCGTCGATCTTTAAACGTTTTGCCAATCCGGCCTTGGAGACATTCGTTTCCGTCACCCAGGCATTGGCGAACCGAAACCAATATGCCTGATAAGATGTCATAGCGATCATCTTGATCCGTTCCAGGCTGGAAGACAACGCACGGTAAGCCAATGGGCTGGCATGAGTGACCCATGGTGTAGCAAAACCCAGTAAATGGGGTACTTGGAACCGCACGTAGGCCGGGCCATTGAATGTGAAAACACAGTCGGGAGACAACTGTTTTTCCAATTCCTTCAGACGCCGTCGGCTCGGTCGATGCTGGGCCGGCGAACATTCAAACACGTTGGCCCGTTGAGTGATTCCTGGAAAACGAGTTTCGAGTTGGTCGGCAACTGCTTGCGAGACCACAATTTCCCAACAGTGGTCTGAATCATCGAGGAGCGCCTCGGTCAGAAAAGAGGTCGCGTTTTGAATGCCTCCTCCTTTGACCTGCGTGGTGGCGTTGACGAGTATCTTCATGATGACCACACGTTTTGCGCTGTTCGAATAAAACAAGTCATGGAACTACTGAATCTTCTCACCCGAGGCGACTTCAGAAAGTATAGACCAAAGACGTTCGCTTCCTCTTTCCGGGCTGAATTGGTCTTGAATGATCTGCTTTCCTTTTTGGCTGCGGCGCTTTCGAAGCTCGTCATCTTCGAGAAGTTTTGTGACTTGAACATGGAATGATTCAAGATCACCGGCAGGAAAGAATCCGATAAAGTCCTCCCCGGGGTCAATGATGCGGATTCCAGGTAAATCGGAGGCGACGATGGGGCACCCGTAGAGGGCCGCCTCATAAATGACTCTCGGTGAACCCTCGTAGAAGGTCGGCAGAATGACCATCTTTGCTTGTCGATAGTGGTGCTGCATCTCCTGGAAAGGAACACGCCCCACAAATTCGATATTCGATTGTCCGGCATATTTTTCCAGCAGTTGCTGAAACCAGGATTTGTCTCGAGGGAGGGCCGTTCCAAGCAGAAGTAAACGGCATTGATGTTGTTGGTCCGATAGGCGCTGAAAAAGCTCCAATGCCAATGCGACGCCTTTTGCCGGTTGCATATTGCAGGGCAGGATGACTTCGGGGACGGGTGTGGTTGTGGCGGGTGCGGTTCTAGGTGGGTTGCATGTCAACTCTTGTGATGGTGAATGTACCGCGTTGGGCCAGAGATAGACTTTTCGAATTTGTGTGAACCGGCGCACCTCTTCCAGGGTAAAAGGTGAGTTAGCAATCACACCGTTTGAAAAATAGAGTCCCAAGCGTAACACGAGGCAGTTCATCCCGAAGAACCGGTAGTACATCAACTTTTGCTTGAGGTGCAAAGGTCGCGCATACTGGTCACGGTCCCAGCCCCTTTCCCAGAGGTAGGTGAAAATACAGGACGCCAAGAACGTGAGGTGGGTACAACGGCTGCGGTAAAGCAGTCGCAAGAAGACTACAGAGACTGCCATGAGGTGTTCGATGACGATCCAATCCCCTTCCGGACCGTCTTGCGACATTTCCCTCTTAGCGGTGCGAGCTGCCCACAACCAAAACCAGAGGCCATGTTTGGGGCGATCCGGAGTGATGAACCGAGTGTTTTGCAGAGGAAGGTCCCAGTCTGGGATTTCCTTGGTGAGGATCAGACTGGTTGTCACGTTTTGATCGAGTCCGCAAATGGAACGTACTCGGTCTTCGTAGAGGCGGGCGGAGCTAATGATCGTGATGATTTTCATTCAGAAAACTGCCTGAGGGCATCTGAAATGCGCTGCCACAACCTGCCGGTTCAAATCCATGTTGCGGTGGTGAAGATAAAAATGGCAGCTCGCGTATGGTGATTCGTTGAATCCTCGTACCACGCCTTGGCTTGAACCACGACCGCTGCGCCGTTGAGAGGGGCTTGCGGGAACCTGGCTGTAGTTCACTTGTGAGACGTGTCCACAGGTACTACATCGGTCGGACTTTTAAGATCGTCCAGAGAATGCTGCAGATCAGAGTCGCAAACTTCCACAGGCTTTGACTCATGACTGTCCTTTAAGAGCATTCGCAAATGCTGTTCAAGTGGATCGAGAAATTCAAGGTAATGGCTAATGATGTCTGCCGCCGATTCCTCGGCTTCGTGGGCGCCACTGACCTCGAGTCGGCCAACGGTTTCTCCATCAATCACTAACGGCAATGACGTGTGCCATTGTCGATCGCTGGCAGCTCGCGATTTTCGTGTCCAAGCGGCGTAGAAATCTTCATGAAGACGAGGTAGGAAGAGATTCAGCCGAATACGAGTCAACTGAAAACGGTCTGTGGAATCGACAATTGCCTCCCAGAGTTGCTCCCATTCTTTGGAACCCTGTAGCTGAACACTTCCATGGACTGCGTCCAGTTCACGGTTGGTGGCGTAGGTCCAAACCGACCGGCCGAAGCCCATAAGTTGGTTGTTAAGCAACAGGAGTTCGACATGCCCGAACATCCGTGCCGATACCATCAACACCAGGACTGCCACGACGATCAAAATACCCATCATTTCATTCTGGAAGTAAATGCTCGCCAAGGAACCGCAGGCTGTAAGGCTGCACAACGCACCGATCAAGACGACCGCCTTCGCATGGGTCAGGCCGCGAGTGAGAAGTCGGTGATGGATGTGTCCGCGATCAGTAGTATAAAGGCTGCGTCCAGTGAGCTTTCGTCGCAGAATGGCTGCCACTGAATCAAACATGGGAATCGCCATGATAGCCAGTGGGCCCGCCAGCGCAATCGTGGCGGCTTCCTTAATGCTGCACCGCAGGGCGATCGTTCCCAGAACGAGACCGATCAGCATACTTCCGGCATCGCCAAGATAAATGGAGGCTGGCGAAAAATTGAAACGCAGAAAGCCGAGCAGGGCACCGGCCAGGGAAAACGCAATGACCGCATCAACGAGGTGATTTGTCATGATCGCCATTACGCCCAACGTCATGCTACAGATCAAACCAATCGTGCTGGCCAGTCCATCAATTCCGTCGATCAGATTGACGGAGTTCACGGCGCCCAGTAGCCACAGGAACGTGAAAAGAACGCCCACCAGGCCAAATTCGATAGTGAAACCGAAGATATCCATGCGTCCAATGGACAGCCCATCACCAACAAAGATCACCAGCGAAGCTGCGGCGATTTGCCAGAGCAATTTCACACCGCCCCGCATGCCAGATCGGTCGTCCACCAGTCCAGCCAAGCAGAGAACAATCGCTGCCAGTGCAAGCCCGGCGAGCGATCCTGCGTTGGGAATGGCGGACACAGTTTGCCCGGGAAAGAAATACCAAGCTGAGCAGGAGGTGCTGGCGACACCTACGAGCGTGGACACCAGAATGACGTAGCCACCCCCCAAGGCGACTGAGTTGGTGTGGATTTTGCGACGGCCATCCGGCTGATCAACAAATCCTCTCTTGATTGCGTAGCGACGTACGAGGGGCGTGTAGATCAACGAGACAATGAGCGCTGACCACGCCGCTGCGAAAATCGTTATCGTCGCCTTAACCGATAGCATGAGTTCAGGTCAATTATTTGTTGCAAGCGACCCGTTTAATCCTTTGAGTTGAAGAGAACGGTGGGTTAGAGAATTAAACGATTTGGCGCAGAACGTTCGTCAATTTAAACCCGTGTTCGTCTTCTGTCGTTGGAGATATAAGAAAATCTTCTCCGGGGACGAAGCAGGTTTGACTTTATGTCGACTAGTACCAAATCATAGCACCCTCATGGGTGTCGTGTTTTCTTTACGACCGGCGCCCGCGGTTTATTTAAACAAGAGGAACTGAAATGGTCAAGGAGATGGGGTAAGGTGATCCAATTGTCACGGTCGTATTGGAGGTCAACTATTATTGGTAGCGACCTTTGGAAAGTGAAGTTTTGGCTGGATTGCACTAAAGGCCAACTCCTGCAACCCGCTGAGCAATTGAAATAGGTGTCAATAGAGTCTCAAAAAGTCGACAACACCATACATTGGGTTACTACGTTCATTTAGGCCTGCGGGTTCATCCGGAAATGTGGATAACGAGTTTTTCTGCAACATCGCTGCGAGCAAGAACGATGAAGCGTCCCTGTAATAGGCGAGGCAAGCTTCATTTACTCGTCAGAGGTGTACCATTCAGCCCAGCACAGAGGGTGACAGCGTCCTTTTCATTTACTTTGTCATGATTTGTCAGGCGTTCATCCGGTGCATGGATGATAACGGCCGTACAGCGAGGTTTTGACTCCGTCGTATCTTTCGACGAGCAATGGCCTCACCGGACTCGAGTGCTGTTTGTGCGCCGGAATTCAACGACAGATTGTGGAAACCGGAACGCAAGGAGCAATTCACCTGTCGCGAGGAAACGTCCGTGGTCGATTACCTAATGAGCGGGCTGCCGCTGTGCGCCCACGTGAGAATCACGGTTGCCACAGTAGAAAGTCGAAGACGATCCTGTTGCTGTTGATCCAGATTGAAAAATGAAAGCGATCAGCCGACGGAGTAGTGTCCTCGAGACGGCAGGTTTCGGTCCGGAATTTTGGTGTTTCTTATCTGTTAGCGACGGGTCCTGAATCCTTGGCTGACGACGATAGGTTTGTAACCGGAGTGACACGGGTTAGTAAATTCAACATTGGGCCGGATGATGTGGTATCGTAGCGAGCCCTCTAACTTGACGCAGGTTTTAAACATGTGTTAGGTTGCGCGACATGCACTTCCCTGTTGGTCACGTGCCAACCTAGTGGCGTTTGATCTGCACGATGAATAGACAACTTTTCCAATATCACCCTCAGATTGGCTACACGTTCATACCAGGCCTGAAAACCCGGGTTGCGCATGAGGGAGGAGGGTACTTGGTCCAGGCCAACCAAGCAGGCTTTCGTTCCAGCCGTGAATTTGAACGCCAGAAGCCAGCGGGAGTGTTTCGAATTCTCCTGTTTGGCGATTCATTCACCGCGGCTGATGGCGTGAGTAACAGTGCCCGTTACAGTGACTTGCTGGAGTCCCATTTTACGGGGATTGAAATTTTTAATTATGGCCTTTCGGGAACGGGTACTGATCAGCAATATGTGATCTACCGGGAGTTGGCAGCGGAAATTGAATGTGACCTCGTTCTGATCGCGGTGCTGGTCGAAAACATCCGTCGGGTTGCGGCGCGGTATCGGGTGTATCTTGATGCGACAGGAAAGCGGATCGTCTATGCAAAGCCCTACTTTTGCTTGGAATCTGACCGCAAATTGGTACGCTACCACGAGCCGGTGCCAAAAGAACCTGTTCCGGAGGATCATTTACCGCCCGAAGAGTTACAACACGTCGACCAGGGTGGGAATTTTGCCTGGTTTAGACAAACGGTTAACACCCTGGGTTCCAGGGCCCGAGACGTGGTGCAGCGTTGGTCCCGGTATCAACCCCTGCCGGCCTATGAATCTGCTGAGCATCCTGATTGGATACTCACCAAGGCAATTTTGAGCCAATGGATATCAGAATGTTCGTCTCCCGTGATCGTCTGCCCTCTTCCACTTTACCAGCATGTTGAAGAGACTTGTGATCCCACAGCCTACCAAGCTCGATTTCGAGAATTAGGAACCGAAACAGGTGCCGTGATTCACGATCCCCTCCCCGATTATTGTCAGGTGCCAGACAGTACACGGCGCAAATTCCGTTTTCCGAGTGACATCCACCCGACGCCGCTTAGTCATCAATTGCTGGCCGATTCCTTGAAGCCTTGTATCCAGTCTTTCTTGCATCAAGGGGGACGATGAATGACGGTCCACGTACTGGGTATTTCCGGTTTTTATCACGACTCGGCCGCTGCAATTGTCAGCAATGGTGAAATCGTGGCTGCTGCCCAAGAGGAGCGTTTTTCACGCCGGAAACATGACCCGCGTTTCCCACAACAAGCCATCAACTATTGTTTGGGAGAGGCTTTTATTGAGACAAGCGACTTGGATGCTGTGGTCTTTTATGATCATCCTCTGCTTACACTTGATCGTGTGATCAAGTCGTTATTGACGGTCGCACCGCGAGGGAAGCAACAATGGCTGAAGGCCGCCCCATCGGTGCTGGGAGTCAAGGTTCACGTGGAACGATTCATCAGGAAGGTGTTAGGTCCGAACGTTCCTGTCATGTTTACAAGGCACCACCTGGCCCACGCAGCATCGGCATTTTATCCGTCTCCTTTTGACGAGGCTGCAATTCTGACAATTGACGGAGTCGGCGAATGGGCAACGACCAGCATTGCACAAGGATCGGGAAGTGAGATTCAGATTTTGAAAGAGATCCGGTATCCACACTCCTTGGGCCTGCTCTACAGTGCGTTCACCTATTTTTGCGGTTTCAAAGTCAACTCGGGTGAATACAAGTTGATGGGCCTGGCCCCCTACGGGGAACCGCGATACGTCGACTTGATCGAGGAGCATCTTCTGCACAGAAAACCAGATGGTTCGTTCCGGTTGAATCTGGAATATTTCGGCTATCTCGATTCGAATCGTATGACGAATGAACGATTTAGCGAGTTGTTCGGTGGCCCGCCTCGCCCGGCAGAATCTCGAATCACTCGCCGTGAGATGGACCTGGCCTCATCGATTCAGAAAGTCACTGAAAAAGTGCTGTTGGGATTGGCCAGGCATGCGCGGGAGTTGACAGGGAAACGCAACCTTGTGATGGCCGGCGGCGTGGCTTTAAACTGCGTTGCGAATGGTGTTTTACGGCGGAAGAAACTGTTTGACGAATTGTGGATTCAGCCGGCTGCAGGGGACGCCGGTGGAGCGCTCGGTGCCGCCCTGGTGGCTTCCTATCGCCATTTCAACGTCCCCCGGAAGATGAATTCCCGGGGGCGTGATTCGCAACAGGGCAGTTACCTGGGACCTTCCTTTTCCAAATCCGAGGTGCGTGCTTTTTTAGAACGAGGAGGCTACCCTTATGAAGCCGTTGAAGACTCGCAGCAACGCGCTCAAAGGATCGCCCAGGCCTTGTCTGAAGGCAAAGTGGTGGGACATTTGGCAGGTCGCATGGAATTTGGACCCCGATCACTAGGGGCGCGCTCCATCCTGGGCGACCCGCGGCGGACAGATACACAGGTGCTCATGAATCTTAAGATCAAGTATCGAGAATCGTTCCGCCCTTTTGCACCAACCGTGTTGGCTGAAGACTGCTCGAAATACTTTGAAATGGAAGGAGAAAGTCCTTACATGTTGCTGGTTGCTCCAGTGAGGGAAGAGCGTCGACTGGAGATGGATCTTACCCACTTTAATCAGGGAAATGACGATTTGTTAGAGGTTGTTCAACAGCCTCGAAGCGATGTGCCAGCCATTACACATGTCGACTACAGTGCCCGAGTGCAAACCATTTTGCGAGACGATTGTCCTGCTTACTACGATGTGGTTGAAGCCTTCCGTGAACGCACAGGATGCAGTGCGATCGTCAACACATCCTTCAATGTCCGTGGTGAACCGATTGTTTGCAGTCCCCAGGACGCTTACCGTTGTTTTATGCGGACGGAAATGGATTTGTTAGTGCTTGAAGATTGCCTTCTTTTTAAGAAGGAACAACCGCATTGGGAAGAGGAGGAGAACTGGAGGAAACGATATGAGCTTGACTGATCCGACTCAAGATGATGCACGCCTGGAGGATTTTTTCAAACAACAACTCGTTCCGATCGCTGAGAAATTACGAGAAAACGATATTCAACTGCTGGCTTTGGAGTTCAGTGACAACGAGAGTTCCTGGTACGTACCCTATGTTGATGAAGGGCCGGAGGTCTTTTCTTTTGACGTGGATCAACTGGAGCAGGAGTTGCGGGACTTGTGGCGGGATCAGCAGGATGCTGTGTTGCTCGAGTTGAAAAAATCACTCGCGAATCTGGCCCGAGATCTTTATCGCGAGTCCGAGGACGATGATGATGTTTCTCCCTTCGTCTACGTGATGTTTTAAAGGTTCCGGTTCCTGCCTGTGGAAGTTTGTCGCACGTTTCAGAGGGTCTGTTGTGCAACACAACTTCTGGAGTCAAAGATGCCCCGGCACACGCCCGGGAGAAGTTGCTGTGTGAAGATGAAAACGGCAGTGCAAGAATGCTGCCGGACGTCTTCCAGTGGGTTTCCGTTAGCTGGTATGTTCGAATGTCGTGCGATGGCACGGTAAACAAGCGAATCTGCTCTCGGGGCCCTTTGCTCCTCACGACAGTTCGAATCTTCATCCGTCGTACGATCGTCAACTGCGGCACCACTCTCCCAAGCAATCCGAACACCGGGAACTTGGAATTTCCGTTCCTTTCTGACAAATTGGATTGTTCATCGAGGCCGGTTGATTCGAATAGTTTTCTACGGAAAGAATTTCAGTAACCTCGAAGATTTATCACCATGAGCGTAATTCTAGGCATTAATGCACTTCATGCTGGTTCTTCTGCCGCTTTGGTGATCGATGGCAAGCCCGTGGCGGCCATCGCAGAAGAACGTTTGAACCGAGTGAAGTATTACGCGGGCTTCCCGACCTTGGCGATTGGTAAGTGTTTAGAGATGGCAGGCCTGGAAATAGGCGATGTTGACAACGTTGCCGTCGGCCGTGACTCTTCAGCGAATCTGGGAAAGAAACTTCAGTACGCCCTGGCCAACCCCTCGAAACTCTTGAATTTGGCCCGCATTAAGTCCAGGCGAAGCGGGCTGGACGACCTCAAGTCACAGCTGGCTCGTGATTTCGACGTGGATCCTTCACAACTGAAGTTTGAACAGCACAACATTGAACACCATCTGGCCCATACAGCAAGCGCCTATTTTGTTTCAGATTGGGAGGAGGCGGCCGGGTTTACACTCGACGGATCGGGTGATTTTGTGACATGCATGTTGAGCCATTGTCAGGGAAACCAGATTTCAATCAAACACCGCGTCCATGTACCGCATTCCTTGGGTTCGCTGTACACGATGATCTGTGAGTTCATCGGATACGACAGATACGGCGATGAGGGAAAAGTCATGGGCCTGGCTCCGTTGGGACAGGACACCTATCACGACCATTTTGAGAAGATGGTAGTGCTGACTGAAAATGGAATGGAACTTAATCCGCGGTACTTCCAGCCATTCGGTGAGAATCAGGGAATGTCGATTAATGAAAAAGGACAGATTGATCTCCATCGGCATTATTCGGATTATGTGTGTGAACTGTTCGGGGACCCACGCGATCCCTATACGGAAATTTCTCAACGTGATCAGGACCTGGCCTTTGGTTTGCAACGGGTCTTTGAAAAAGGGTACATGCATCTCTTGAACATTTTGCACCGCAAAGTGCCCTGCGAAAGAATCGCAATGGCCGGAGGGTGCGTGCTCAACAGCGTGGCGAATGGAAAAATGTTTGACGAGACGCCCTTCCGGCAAACCTGTATTCAGCCCGCTGCCGGTGACGACGGACTTTCCTTGGGGGCGGCGCTTTATGTGAGCCATGCAATTCTCGGCGGTCAACAGCGTGTTGAAATGCGAGACGCCTACTTGGGGCCGGAATACAGCGAACAGGAAATACGGCACGAATTAGAGGCCAAAGGAGTATCCTATGTACGTTATGAACGCGAATCGTTACTGAACGAAACGGCCCAGCAGATTTCGCAGGGAAACGTGGTTGGATGGTTTCAAGGGCGTATGGAATGGGGTCCACGGGCGTTGGGAAATCGATCGATCCTGGCCCACCCCGGTCTGACGGACATGAAAGACGTGCTCAACGCACGTATTAAACACCGCGAGCCGTTTCGTCCATTTGCTCCAACCGTGATACAGGAACGGCAGGCAGAGATTTTTGAACACACGCATCCTTCACCCTTCATGTTGCATGTCTACAAAATCAGGCCAGAGTGGCGAGAGAAACTGGTGGCTGTCAACCACGTGGACAACACGGGCAGACTGCAGACCCTCACGCATGAGGAAAACCCGTTGTACTACGATTTGATTAAAAAGTTTGAGGGACTCACGGGCATTCCCATCATTCTCAATACAAGCTTCAATGAGAACGAGCCCATTGTCTGTCAGCCCTCCGAAGCGATCGACTGCTTTCAACGGACGAAAATGGACACACTCGTAGTGGGGCCGTTTGTCTGTAAGAAGTCGGCGGCGGAAGGTTGAACGGATCACACGCGAGGTGGTCTGCATGCCGAAAGTTAGGTGCTTTCCCTGACCTATCTGGGGGAACACTGTGTTCCAGGAAAAATGTCGTTGCAGAAAGTGCAGTTTACGTTTCAAGGGACTCGTGCGGGGGACGTGGCACGTGGTCTGAAAAACACTGTCCTTGCAGCGTGGATTGTCCGACTCGCACCAGTCGGGAAGTTTAATCAAGCACAAAGTGTCCTGACTGAAATTTTCGATCCGAGGAGCGGTCGGAGGTCTTTTCTCATGAGATTAACCAGCCTGGACTGCTAGCTGCGATTGTCCGCAGGTGACTTATTGCGAACAATCGGAATGATCAATATGAGTGTTCCTCATGATGTGCAAAATTCATTTTGAAATTGCAGAGGAAAGATCCCGGAACCTGGATCAATTTAAAATTGTAGTCATAATGAAATTATCGAAAAGGTTTAGCGGATTGAGCGCGGGGTGTCCCCCAGTTATTCGCCGTTTTTGTTTCGCATGAAAATTTTTTTATTTCACACAAGTCTGTTTCGTATTACTCCGGCGACCCTGATCCGGATGGCTGCTGATGCTGCCATTCTGCAGGTGGCGTTGATTGCCGCCCTGGGCGTACGGTTGTTCGTTTTGGTGGCCTTTCAAGACATCAGCGACAATACGATCGGCGAATATTCTCGCGACTACTTCTATCGCTATTGTAGTGTCGGCACTCTGCTGTTGAGTGCGATCTCACTCGTCATTTTTCACGGATTTGGTTTTTATACCTACGGTCGGTATTACCAGGGACGGTACAAAGCACTCGTTGTCTTTCAAGCGGTTTCCCTGGCTTATATTGTTTACGGGTTCCTGTCCTCGTTCCTGCATAGCTCGATCTTCTATCCTCGCACGGCATTGGTGATTGCCTGGGCCTTCAGCGCCAGCCTGCTCATCGGTGCCCGGGTGTGGACCCAACTCTGGGAACGATTTGTAAGACCTGAGCGAGAGGCCCGTGGAAGGATTGCAGTTTCAGGTGAACGCCATGTCTTGGTGATTGGTGGTGCCGGCTATATTGGGTCGGCACTCTTGCCAAAGTTGCTGGAACGTGGATATCAAGTGCGTTTGCTAGACGCCTTGATCTATGGTGACGGACCGATTCAACCTTTCGTCGATCATCCCGGCTTGGAAGTGCTGGAGGGCGATTTTCGTCACGTGGAAAACGTAGTGGCAGCGATGCGCGGTGTCGATTCGGTAGTGCATCTGGGAGCTATCGTCGGAGACCCAGCTTGTAATTTAGACGAAAATTTGACCATTGATGTCAATCTTTCGGCAACGCGAATGATCGCTGAACTCGCTAGAGCAGCCGGAGTCGAACGTTTGATGTTTGCCAGTACATGTTCCGTTTACGGGGCGTGTGAAGAAATACTGGATGAGCACTCCCTGGTCAAGCCAGTTTCTTTGTATGGCGTAACCAAGGCAGCTTCAGAGAAACTGTTGTTAGACATGTCTGATACACAGTTTTTGACGACGATTTTGCGGTTCGCCACGATTTACGGCCTGTCCGGGCGAACGCGTTTTGACCTCGTAGTGAATTTGCTGACGGCCAAAGCTAAGATAGATGGTGAGATAACGATTCATGGCGGTGATCAATGGCGTCCATTTGTCCATGTTGATGATGCGGCTGAATCTATCGTCATTACCCTGGAGGCGCCCACCGATTTGGTTGCCCGTCAGATTTTCAATGTGGGGTCCAACGAGCAGAATTACACTATTTCTGAAATTGGTGAACGCGTGCAGCAGCAGGTGATTGGAGCGACCGTCGATGTGTCGAATACTAACCTGGATCACCGTAACTATCGCGTCGACTTTCGAAAAATCAGGGATCGATTGGGATTCCGGCCTGCCTGGACGGTTGAACAGGGGATCGAACAGGTTCTGGAAGCGATTATCAACGGCGAGATTACTGATTACCGCGATGTGCGATATAGCAATGTTGAATTTTTGCTCCGCGAAGGAACTTCGAACCTGGACCGACACCATTGGGCGCGAGAACTGATACGAGATTTCTCTGAGAATGAAGCCGACGAAATCAGATGAAGGATCTTGTGATCATTGGAGCCGGTGGTTTTGGACGTGAAGCGGTGGGGCTTCTCTGGGACTGTTTGGATCGCAAGGAATATCGGCTGAAGGGCTTTCTGGCACACGAGTCGGTTGATCTATCTTCTTACGGCCTGGATGTTCCCATTCTGGGTGACCCGGAATCCCATCAGCCTGATAGCGAAGAACGTTTCATTCTGGCCATTGGGAATGTGCAGGTTCGCCGTCGTGTCGTTGAAGCATTGAAATCAAGGCAGGCTCAATTCGTTTCGTTAATTCATCCAACGGCGACGATTTTTGAGTCGGCAGAACTGGGAGAAGGAGCCGTCGTCTACCCGTATGCCACAATTTCAAATGGCGCCTCGATCAAAGATTTTGTGCATTTGAGTTTATATGCATCGGTCGGCCATGACGGGCAAGTTGGCGCTTACAGCCTGCTCTCACCTTATGCAACGGTCAATGGATTTGGTGTGCTCGAAAGCGATGTTTTTGTAGGGACGCATGCGACGATTGGACCTGGGACGAGAATTGGAAAACAGAGTGTGATCAGTGCCAATACTGCCGTGTTGCGAAATGTTTCAAGTTGTAGGATGGTGTTTGGTTCTCCTGAGCGTCACCTACCTCGGTTAGACTTGTTCTAGCAGTGGTGGAAACCTCCTGTTCGTTTTTCCAAATTCCACCCTCAGTAGAACCACCTGAAACTTGGTTCCCGCAGTGTGAACAGGATAGCCGGCTGGCAATAGGCTGATCAACCACGAGGTGTGACGAGCCGGTTTGGACAGGTGCCGAGTGTGAGTCCATCGGGTGAGAACGGGGTGTTGTTGGACCGTCTGGTATCAGTCTTTTAAGTTTCGTTTTTCCCGAAAGAAGCGGCTGAGGATTTCACCACAGGGCTGGTCCAAAACACCGCTTACAACCTGGCAAGTGTGGTTCAGCCGAGGATCGTCGAGTAACTGGAACAACGTACGCACGGCACCCGCTTTGGGATCGGCTGTTCCATAGATCACCAGCGGTATCCTGGCCTGGATGATGGCTCCGGCACACATAGGACACGGTTCCAGTGTCACGTACAACACACAATCCGTCAGGCGCCAGCTGCGACACGCTTCCGCAGCCTGAGTAATTGCGAGCATTTCCGCGTGGGCTGTGGGATCACGCAATATTTCACGTTGATTATGCGCGGCGGCGATGACCTTGTCATCACGAACAATCACCGCCCCGACGGGTACTTCGTCGGCTGAATATGCCTGCTCAGCTTGTGATAGGGCAATTCGCATAAACGCTTCGTGCATAAACAAATCTCCACTGCGTTTGTTTAAAACCATTCACAAAAATCGGCCACTCCGTCACGAAACAGATTGAAACTGCGCCTCAAAACCGCCGTTGTTCATTCATGGTTGAATCCTTGAGTCAATTCGAAGCGATTCTGTCGTTAAGAGATGAATCACGGTAGGATCGAAGATGGGGTGTTTTCGTAGCCACGACCAGAGGTTCTTGCTGCCCAGATCAATCACTTCGAAGGTGCCATCTTTAACGGGTTGTGACGTGGGTTGCCAGGTTGATTTTCACGGTCGACATCTAAAACGATCAGCCCCGACGGTGCGAGTTCCGGGACCACCGAAGGCGAAATGAACACGGGGTGAGTATTGACTGGTCCCGCGCAGTTCGACTTGGTGCCACCCGCGACGAAAGGCAACGGGTATATAGTCGAACCGATAGTTAGCATCCTCCTTTTTGAACAGTAGCTTCCCGTCCACCCATATTTGCGCTGGGCCATTCACGGCCAACTGGAACTGATAGACGTCTTCCGTAGGGACTTGAAAATGGCCTTGAAGGATGTAGGGCTCCCGGGGGCCGATTCCTTGCTCGGAGAGCCAATTGGCCCGATTCGTCTTTTTGATAATCTGCTTCGTACCGTTGCTCTGTCGCAGAAGTAGTCCGGGAACCGTCTTTTGCACCGACACCGGTTTGGAAGCGAGCGGGCGAGGAGGAGTAACGTGTACTCGCACCGGGTTTGCAGTGACATATCCCGGAGTGTCCGTGGGCCCGGTGGCAATGCAGGATAAAGTGATTCGTCCCATGCCAAGTAGGCGAGGATCAATTTCGGCCTGCCCTCGGTCCCCCTCAATTTTGGCCAGTACGCGGCGGTGCTGGAAAATGACAATTTCGCGACTGCCTGGACAAGCGGCCGTGACGATCAGTTTTTCATTCCAATTCACGGAGTCGCTCGGCTGGATGCTGAATTCGATCTGTTTGTCATTATTGTTGATAGTAAAAGGCAGTGTGAGATGTCCCTGAGTCTGTATTGCCGCCGAATCCACAGCCACCACACGTAATTCGAGATAACCATCACCAAGTTTCGTGGTATCCAGATCCCACGATTGATCTGCCTGGACAATAGCTAATTTTTGTCCTTGTAAGTAGATTTCGAAGTAGCCGGGCCGAAAATCTTTGGGCGAAAGGATGATTGGTGTGATCTGCACAGTTCCGTTGACGACTTGCCCAGCCTGAATCCCCTTGACGCCAACCTTTGGAATTTTGGCCCAGGGACGGCAGAGTGGGTCACCGACAATCAGTAGTTGATAGGGACCATGCACAGATTGGTAGAAGGCTTCGGCCAGGGAACAGCCCCGCGCGTAGTGAACATGCAGCATAGGATGGGGGAACTTGTTGATGAGTGACATGGGTTCTGCTACCGTGCCGCTCGAGCCAGCGGCCCCGGCACGGACAAAATCGGATAGCGGGGTTTGTGTACCGTGCTCCGCCAGGACTGCGCCGAAGCTTGTGAAATTCTCGCAGATGGCGCCCGCCAGGACCTTGTTGTTGGCTTGCGTCCAGTTCAGTTCTGCTTGCCCGGTTGTCAATCCTTGTACATCCGGCTTGCCTTGTGGAACGATTCCCTGGACGATCTGGGACTTGATGCCCAGGGATCTTAGTTCACGCGCCACTGGTTCAAAGGCATGTTGTCGTACACGGGACCGCACGTCAGTGTTCTGTGCAAAATAGATTGTTCCAGAGGGAAATGTTCCATCTGCTCCGGCGCTTTTGCGCAGAGAGCGGATGACCTCGGAAACTGAGTTTCCCCGACCGCTGGTAAATCCAAGCATGGTGGAAAGAATATAATGTTGGCCAGCTTCACTAACTTGCTCGCGCGCGACTGTCCAACCGTAGGCGCTGCAGAACCCCCGGCTATCGGGAACAGGTCGCCCGCTTTCCGTGGGTTGAACAAGCCAGGGACGCATGTACCAGTTCACATTGTGAGCAGAAAATTCCTCGCGTTTCGCCATGACCAGTGGGGCCAGGTAGGTGAGTCCAGTGAGTGAGGCGGTTGGCCAGCGAACTTGTGTATTCTTCAGTTCTTTTTTGTAAGAAATTGCATAAGGAAGGTCACTCGAGTAAACGATGTAATCAATCTGTCCTGCCAGGTGGCGTTGTTCGATTGCCTGGAGGATGGGACCGAGAATCTTATCCCGGAATTTCTGGATGTCTGTTTGATCAACATGGTCTTGCCAGTCGAGATAGACCACATTGCCCGCGGGCACGTCTCTCAAGGCACAAAAGTAATTGGCAATCGTACAAGAGGACCAGCTACGTGAGTTGACAACGACAAGTACGTTCTGAGGGCCACCACCAGCATATGCACGAGATTCGAATGCACAAAATGCCAACACCCAAACTACCAGTAACGTTCGTATGGTTAAGTAACGTGCTGGAGTGGTGTTGCCAGCATAGCAGACCCCTGATTGGCAACGGATGGGGCTGCTTGAAGCAGTTGGCATCTTCTTCTTCCTGGTGAGGTCGCGAAAAACAGTTCCCTTGTTTTTCTCCATAACTGAAACGACTGCCAATTTGTGCAGGAAAACCGGGAGGGGGGAACGGGTGAACGTCACTTCTGTTTCAGGAGTTGATTTGTGGAAAGCCTCGCATTTCACGACGACATATATTTTGGTAACACTCGAGCGGACGGAGATATTGTTCCCATAGTTGTCGATTTTTCAATTGCATATTCTTGAAGTCTTCTTCAGAAATATTCCGATGGAATTCGTGGAGTTTTTTCCCAATCTGGTCCAACTCGTCTTCTTCTATCCAGACACAGTGTTTACGCCAGTCGATTTCATCGGCAAAGGGTAAAAGGCAATCAGTATTGATGAAAAGTGGAATCCTGCCAACTGCCAGCGTCTCGTAAAATCGAAAAGAAAAATTTCCCGCACCTCGAACACATACAATATAGTCGTTTTCAAAAAGGCTATCGAGGTACTCTTGTCGGACGGTCGCTGCGGCCTGAGAAGCAGTCTTGAAGCGGGATAACGCGCCACCCCAGAATTGAGAACGACGAATGAAGCGGGTTTTTCCAACAGATGCCCGTTCCAGCAGTCGCAGAACAGCGTTGCGAATTTTTAGACCACGTGCTTTTTGATGACGGCCCTGTAAACGATACAGGATTCGGTACGCTGGCGTTCCCACAAACCCACAAAATCCAATCGAGGGAACGTCTCCCTTTTTCCGGAGAAGGACATTGCCCTTCCTTTCTCGCAAAAAATCGTCGCTAAACGCCGGCATCGCGCGTTCTTTTGGAGTCACCCGAGACTCTGAAATCGAAGTGCGATAGACAACGCCCCAATCAGGAAATTCGGGAGTGACACTATCGGAACCACGAAAAAATAAGCAAGGAAGCCCACGGCGTTTTGCCAGTTTTCCAGCGTTGCGAGTTTGGGGTCCGTCACTGTAGGGATGTGGATAGACAAACAAGTCAGCTTCCTCAGAACTTACGGAAATAAAATAGTCCGCCAAGTTTTTCCGAAGCCGTTCAAAGCGACCGAGATCCGTGCCGGTCTGGTCGATTGCCGCCAGTTGCTCTTGGTTGCCCTGAACAGCCAGATACAAGGGAATAGAAGGCTGATCACGCTGGACCCCCACAAAGTGAATTTTCACAGGAAAGAAACTGTGATCCGATGTCATAATAATATCAATTGTCAGATGTTTGTGGGGAACGGACAAGCCATTCCGCAGGACTGGGTGCGCCAGATTAACCAAAGGTGAATATTATATTTTGGAGCGCGAACTCAGAGAATGCGTGATTTGGCCTTTCGGTCCCGGGTGGCGTGTCTGGGGGTTGCTGGAAGGGCATCTGGCCGATTTGTACACCTGATCAGTGACAGTTTCTCTTACCTTGCCCGTGTGCGACATCGACGTCGAATTCCCCATGGCTGGTGCTTGCAGCAGGCGATCCACGAACAAGATTTCCAAGCGATTTCACAGCCATTGGTTTGCAGTGAAGAAGGAGTCCTGACTGCAGCCTTGCCTTTTGACTCAAAAAAGGGTTTGTTTCAGCCTCTTTTTTGGTTTGGGGATGTTGGAAACACCGTGCTGAAGAAGCCTGGGAGTCTTTCTCCTGACAGCAACCGCCAGAATCGCGTGGTGAGACCTACCGCCCTGTTTTGGTGAGTCGCTCTAGCCGGGTGAACTGCAAATTTTGTGAGCGCGCCTAGGAAGGCGTTGAGGTTTCTGCTTCATTTTCGGCCGGAGGGAACAGGACTCTGGTGAGTATGGGCATGAAATCTTCCGCGAATTTCTTCGCGGGAGATGCTTCGACACTATCGTCGCGCTTTAGGATGGGGCTGATTAAGTACATTTTGAACAGGGCCGACTTGCCCGCAAAATGAATTTTCGCCCGTACTGGTCCTTCCCACGTGCCGTTTTCAGTAAAAGTCCAGAATATGCGCAGATGTTGTTGTTCGAATGCAGTTTCGCGGCTAAAGGTGGTGGTTGCAAACTCGGATGACATGTCTTCACTGGCGATCTTATAGGAATTCGGTTTCGCCTGCATGTCATAACCGGCTCCGCGATAGCACCAGTCCGGAGTGTGAATTGTCGTGTTACGTGCAGTGCCTGAAACCAGGTACACCGTCACGGCATCCCCGGTACGTTTGTTCTCGTACATACTGGAAAAACAGCCGTTACATTTAGAGCGTATGAACTGATCCTCGTTATAAGCTTTGATTTCACCTACCCAGTCACCGAATTCCAGGGGTACATGTTCCAGTCGCTTCGTAAAGTTATCCAGTTGTTCCGTGTCCTGCTCGATCCAAGTGAATCGGTCCGTATAGACACCCTGTTTCCAGGTACCTATCGCGACGATGACCAAAACCACGGTGAGAGGAATTGCATACTGTTTCACCATAGTAATTCTTCTTTATATGTAGAGGTTATGTATCGGACAGGAAAGTCATTGAACGTAGTTTCTTTACACAGCCCTGTTTTCTGAATCCGCGTCCTCATCGTAGACGAGTTCAACTTTACTGCGTCGCACTTCGACTGCGACACCGTTGAGAACGGCACCCATGATGTTGACGCCGACTGCTTGCAACCGGTCATAGGCCTCGTTGATTTTTGGAATTCGGCTGATATCCCGGCACAGTGAAAGCAAAGTGGTATCGGCGTGTTGACCGAGCAGTAAGGGATCAGCACCTACCAGTACCGGTCCGGAGTCGACAACGATGAAGTCAAATTCAGACCGTAACTGCGAGAAAACGTTTTGTACCGACTCGGTGGTCAAGGCTCGCAGACTGGCCTGGTTGCAGTATCCGGCCGTGATCATGGAAAGGCCTTCGACCGAAACGTGTTGAACGACTTGGTCCAACGTTGATTCACCTCGCAATAGTTCGCAGAAACCACGTCCAAAAGGAAGGCTGAACACATGGTGCTGTTGAGGATTATGGACGTCGGCATCGATCAGCAAGGTGCGACGTCCTGACCGTGCCAGACTGATTGCCAGTTGTCCTGCCAGAGTGGTTTTACCTTCTTGGGCAATCGCACTGGTCACCATCACGACGTGCAATGGGTGATCGCCATTGCCGCAAAGAATTGCTGTGCGGATACTGTCGATAGATTCGGTCAGGACAGCTTCCAGTGAACTACCGCTAAGACCACCCCAGGAAAACATCGAACGGCCACGTCGGTCTAGAGCGGGCAAAGAACCCACGACACGGACATTCGTGCGGCCCGGCACGTCACTGGAATTATTGACCTTCATTGTCTGGTAATCCCAATAGGCGATACCAAACACCGTGCTTCCCAGCGCGGTTGTAAACAAGACGAAGATGATACCGTATTTGAAAACCCAGTCACTTACCTCTGGCACGATTGCTTCTTGGATCACACTAATCCGGGCCCGTTTTTTTAGTTCCAGGTCCAATGAATCCATTTCTGTTCTTGTTATTTCCATCATGTGCGTTACGTTTTGCAGTTCGGCTTTGCGCATTTCCAGGTCGGCACTGAATCCGATCGAATCTCCGATGTCTTGTTCTTGTTTTACATGCTGTTCGTGGATTGCCTGAAATTGTTGGGTCAGCAGGATTCGCTCCGTTTCCAGCATGCTAATCAGGTCCTTCTCCGTGCCTGGATCGCGATTGGACATTCGTCGAATCCTGTCAACGACTCGCTCATACAGTTCAGACTTCAACTGTTCTACTTCTGAATAGGCCTGTTGCATTGCCGGCTGAAGCTGACGCAAGGCAGCGACGTTGCCTCTAGCGTTTTGAGAACGGTGCTCGTTCTTTAGCGACAACAGACGGCTTTTCGCCTCCGCGTAAAAGGGATCCATTTCCATAGCGTCTTCGATTTCGTGTTCGCTGGGCGTGTAGCTACCTTGGTCACGGCGTTGTTGTAAAACCACCAGGTTGGTTTTAACGTCTTGTAATTCGAATAGCACCTTGTCCCGCCGGCTCTTTGTACGCATCAGCTGGTCCATCTGAATCTGGTGGACTACTTCCACACTTTCGGATGACAGAGAACCGACCTCCTTCGACAGTGTGGAAATAGTTTCCTGAAGTTCCTTGACGTCAGTTACATTTGAACGGTAGCTGTTCTTCAGGATTCGGAGTCGTTCCAAATCATTGTCCCGTTCAGCCTGCACGATCTCTTCCACGTACGATTCGACGACTGCGTTCACAAGTTTTCTAATTTCCTCCCGGTTTTCACCCCTCAAGCTGACACTCAAAATTTCGGAATCTTCCGGGTTGGAAACTCTCAACTCATCGGCAAGCCATGATGCCGGATCTTCTTCTGCTTTCACCATGGGAAGCTGCCCGATTTCTTCCTTCCGTAAAGCAGATTGGACCACAAAAGTACTCTTAATTAATGCCGCTTGTGTTTTCTTGAACGTTTCGTAGTCGCGGAGGTCGTCGTAACGCGTTTGTGAACGCGAGAAGATTTCCTTGTTTTCACGCCGAACACGAATGAGTGCCTGGGCGTCATAGTTCAAGGGAATCACCAGGTGCAAGACAACGCTCAGGCAGGCAGCAACGAAGAAACCCGTAATCAACGACAACAGCCAATGCCGCCTCAGAGAATGCAAGAAACGTCCCAGATTGAGACCTTCTTCAGGCGCAGGTGCTTCAGACCAGGGCATACCGACTGCGGGAAGTGCCGCCAAGGAGCCTCTGGAAGTTTCTGTCACCATCGGCAAGTTCGCGTGCGAACCGGAATTGGGGTCGTTAATTGACATTGGCGTTAGATCTCCTAAGGGATGTCAAATCGAGGGTGGTGTGAAATGCACACCACTGCTTATTGATTGAAATGCACTATGAAGCGGCTGTTTTTTCTATGATCTGGCTCGAGCAGCCGTTATACGAGTCAGTGTGGTCTTTGGTTCGTGTCCAGCCGGTAAAGTAGCCGTTTTTTGATGATTGTTGGTCACCGTGGTAAATCAGGGTGCGATTCCGTCCGACGCCGAAAAGCTATTCCCCGCGGCACTAACGTCGTTTGGACGAGCCAGTAGTTTGCTGAGACGAGGGGATTCGTACGGGAGCAGGGGTTGACGATGTTTCAATGACAAGCTTGGCGAGGATTTGCATTTCCAGAAATAATAATCCCAGTGCGATGGGCATCATGAACAACCCTGCCCACTCGTGCAAAAAGGTGTCTACAAATTCCTGTTCAAAATTCAGGTGGTAACCCAAGCCCATGGCGGTGATGCGAAGTACGTTGGCGATAAGGGCAATCGGGATGGCGCTGACGAGCAACATCAGTCGTTCCCAGTTCGGTCGATGAGTCATAATCATTGCGATGGCTGCAGACATGGCGATGAAAATCGTGAGCATCCGAAGTCCGCTACATTGATCGATGATTCCCATATCCGTCTGGTCCAATTTGATCACGTTACCGACGCGATACGCTTCAACACCCATTGTCTGTAGCAGAAAGGTACTGGCTCTCGTGGCCAGAGTCTGAAGCGGACGCAATATCGAATCGACGATGAGATCCGGCAGGGGAAACATGAAGATCAGAAAACCAATGGGAGGACTCGCCCATTTCAAGCAACGTAGACCACCCACCATGGTGAAGATGCCCAGCAGGCACGGTATGAGGCTCACATTGTCAACCGTCATGATGACGTAGTGAGAACAGATGGCACGTGTCACAATTCCAAAAGTGATCAGGCCAACACCTACCCATCGCTCCCAGTTCGCAGGGGATTCAAATGGCTTGCGCCTCATCCACAGTAGGACCAGGGCAAAAACGGGTACCAAGTATCCATGCGAATATTGGGGATCCGACCATGTAAGGGCGCTGTTATAGAGTGAGTTCGCGTAGACCAAACAAAAGACCAGCGTCATTACGGAAATAAGGATGATGGGGGAACGCTGGTCAGCGGGAATGGTTACGGAAGACTCAGATCTTGCGGCTGTCTTGATTCGTGGCGGTTTCGGATCTTGGTGCATCATGAGAAGTCGCTTTGTGGAATGATTCGAAAAGTGTTTAACCCAGATATCATGGAGCGTTGGAGTTCTGGATTGCGGGTTTACGATCGCAAAAGACGTGCCTGAAAGGATCTTTTTCCTAATGAAATCCGAAAGTGTCCGATCCTTCGGCAGCAGGCCACCATTTGTTCCCCATGCCCGTCTCTGACCAACCGACTCCGATCGTCATTCTGGGGAGAAAAGACCGTAAAAGAGGACAAACTGACACGCATGAGGCCGATTTGCCACACTGGAGAATGGGATTTTATTGATCCGGTTTGGCAGTTGACCAGATCCACTCACTCTAAGTAGTTGCAAGAAAATTGTCAAACAAAAGGGTTTTTCCGGGAAGAACACATTTCGGTTCTGACTGGATTGAAAGGCATGTGACTGCTCGGCTAGCAGGTTAGCCATCCAGTCCGTGGAATTCCGCCTGATTGGGGCTTCCGGTCTGCTAGTTCAGTCTTTTTCGCGTGGTCTTTGAATTCCTAGCAAAGAACCTGAGAAACTTTGCCGATTATTGCGACTATGCCGGTTACACACACCGGCTTGAACTAACGGCAAAAAGGTTTTTCCATGTTCCATCGATCTTGTTTGCTTCGGTACCACCGGATGGTCGTCGTTGCTCTGTTCACTGCTTGCGTCGCTGGCTGCCAGCTCGTACCACCATCAACGATTAATGACTCTCCGTTTGATTTTGCTGAGGGGATTTCGGACAGTGAACAAAGGGATAGCCAGGTTCAGCAAGCATCGCACCAACAAATAGATGTCGATATTACGGGCGTTCCACCCGCATCGGAAATTCCAGTGGATGTTCCGAGTTTGCGCCTGGCATCGTCCCGCAAGGAGCCACCCAAAGAACTGGCAAAGATGGCGTTGCCCAAGTACCGGCTTGAGCCACCTGACGTGCTGTTAATTGACGTATTACGTCTGGTTCCCAAGGCGCCCTACGTTATTCAGCCGTTCGACATCTTGGAAGTTGTCGCTCCTGGGTCTGATAGCGAGTTTCCACTGGCGGACTTTTTCCAAGTCGAGCCAGGTGGTCGTATCAATTTAGGCGCCACTTATGGCATTGTCGATGTTGCCGGTAAAACGATTGAAGAGGCGACGACCGACATCCGTCGAAGTTTGGCGTCCAAGCTTTCTCGCCCGGGTGTCTCCGTGTCACTGGCCCAAGTCGCGGGACAACAGCAGATTGCCGGTGAGCACTTGGTGGGTCCCGATGGGTACGTCAACTTGGGTACCTACGGAAGTATTTATATCAATGCGATGACTTTAGAAGAGGCGCGGGCGGCGATTGAAAGCCATCTTTCACAACATCTGGAGGATCCAAAAATTTCTTTGGACGTTTTTGCCTACAACAGCAAAGTCTTCTATGTAATCGCGGAGGGAGCGGGCTACGGGGATGGCGTGGTGCGCCTTCCGATCACGGGCAACGAAACCGTATTGGACGCGCTCTCACACATTGGTGGACTGCAACAAAATTCAAACAAAAAGAGAATTTGGATCGCGCGCCCTGCACCGAGCGGTGTGGCCTGTGAACAGATACTTCCTGTGGACTGGGTTGCCATTACCAAGGGGGGGTCGACAGCCACGAACTACCAAATTCTCCCCGGGGACCGAGTTTACATTGCCGAGGATAGGTTCATCAAATTAAATAGCACCATCAACAAACTAATTGCTCCCTTCGAGCGAATGTTAGGATTCACTCTGTTGACTGGACAGACGATCCAGATCTTACAACGATTCCCGGAGGGTGTTTTCAGCCGGTTCTAGTCGCACAAGCGACCCTGATTTAGTGGCGAACCGGGCTGGCGAAGTTACCTTTGATCTCCAGCAGCCACAGGATAAAAAGAAGAATCGGGTGATATTCAAAGTGAACACTTGCCCCGGCCAATACGAGTTTCTACAATTTGAGTAGCTGTACTTCGAAACATCACGTTAATCTCAAAGGTGATATTATGAGTCGGCCCACCATGGCAGCAGTTCCCTTAGCGTTGGGAATCATATTGGTTTCCGCGCAATTTGCACCCGCTCAGATTTCGATGGGCAATTTCATGACGGCCAGAGACCGGGTATTCAATAACCCGTCGGTGAGTCCTTACCTGCAGTTGCTCAGCCAGGATGACTCTTACGGTGTGCCGAATTATTTCACACGAGTGAAGCCTCGATTGGAGGCAGACCAAAGATCCCAACGCCAACAGATGCAACTGAATCGAGTTCAGGCGCAAGCCAGTCGAACCCGTCGGGAACTTAATCGAAGCCAGGGTTCGGATGGCATGTTTCCCACGGGTCATCCGACGCGATTTGGGAATTATTCACACTACTACTTGTTCCAGCCACGATAATTTCGTACCCGATGTAAAGTTTGAGGGGAATGTCTCACTCAATTTCTTTTGCGGTACAAAGTGTTTTCCCTGGCTAATTCGCGGGGTGGCTCCGAGACGCGCGTCCGGGTTTGTCAATGACGCTGTTTTGACTTCTGGACCGGTACATGTAACGCCGCTGGGGTTTAGCACCACACAGTCGAAATAGGTAGTTTCCGTTGGCTATCCAGTTGACTCCGCCACGCGTGGCGTTCGTTGGCGCCCTTGAGATTGGACAACATTGGCGGGTGCTCGTCTGCTAACTCGCTTTGCGATGATTTGGCGATGCGGTTAGATTCCACCCAGGAACATGACCTGGCCGGTGATGAAATCGCTTTCAGGCAGGATAAAGAAATCGATGACGTTCTGAATGTCTTTGAATTCTCCATACCGACGAATCGCCTGTCGATCGATCAGTTGTTGCATTTTCTCCTGCGGTACCGAGCGGATGAGATCTGTTTTGACCGGTGTGGGACCAACTGCGTTGACCGTAATGTCGAATTCCGCCAGTTCGCGAGCCAGGATTTGCGTGAGACTTTCGACTGCTGCCTTCGAAGATGCGTAGATGGCTTCACCCTCCAGTCGTAGTGGAGTGGCAACGGTTGCGAAATTGACAATTCGACCTCTTGAGCCCGTTTGCATCAGTTTGGCCGCTTCCCGACAGAACAGGAATGTTCCGATAACGTTTGTGTCGTAGATTTGGCGGACAGTGCTCAACGGCGTCAGTAAACAATGATTCATCGAAGCAATGCCTGCATTGTTGATTAGAATGTCGAGTCGGCCGTGGTGCTGTTGAATCTCGGAAAACATCTTTTTTACAGCCACTTCGTCCACAACATCCAGACAATAATGTTCATAAGTTTCAAATTGGTAATCGACCTCGCGACGACTACATCCCACCACCTGAAACGACTCGCCTTCATGAGTTGCGAAGTGTTTTACGAGATCCGCGCCTATGCCTTTACTCGTCCCGGTAATGAGTACGACTCGGCTGTCTGTCATCCGGACACTCCTCGAAGAATTGCTGGGTCTCATCGACCAATAGTAATCATGATGCGGAGAGGACAAGTCCTCACGGGAAGTAGATCGGTCACGATTCGGTGTGTCTGATCAGTTCGGTCATCTAAGAATAAACTAATGATGTTACGACGTAGTTTCCCAATGGTTCTTTTCTCTTCCGGGGGGGGCCTGTGGACCTGAATCCATATTGTTCCTGACAAATAGGATCATTATGAAATCCAGGCGGAGGGGTAAAGGTGTCAATCATGGTGTGCTTCATGTGATCCCTGTTCCATGAGGAAGGTTATCACCGACTGGAGAATTCAGTTCTTCGAACACAGACTGCAGTTTTTGTGCATTGCTCCCGACACTGAACAATTCATCGGCTCGGTTACGTCCGTTCCGGCCGAATTGAGTACGCAATGGCTCGTTGTGCAGGACGGTTAATAGCTTGTCTGCCAAATCTTTCGGGTCTGCCGCTGCGCAAATCAATCCATTTTGACCGTCGATGACAGCTTCAGGATTTCCTCCGACGCGGGTTACTACAAGAGGCCGTTCCAATGCCATTGCTTCCAGTCCGGCAACAGACAAAGCCTCGCTCAGAGAGGGAATGCAGTAGACGTCCATGGCTTGAATCCATGCTCCCATGTTATCCACGCGTCCGACAAGGTGAACACGATCTGACAGGTCGTGTTCGGCAATCTTCGCCTTGATTTCGGACAAATACAAGTCATTGCCAGAGGTGTTTCCCATGCAATAAAAGGTAACACCCGGCAGCTGCTGGGTGACATGGGCTGCAGCTGTCACGAAATTCAGATGGCCCTTGCGCCGGTCCATCTCGGCAACCATGCCCACTTTCAGACCATCACCGGAAAGTTCGTGTGGTCTGTCAGTCTGCGCCTGCTCACGAACGGTACTCGGATCGATGCAGTTGTAGATCACCAGAATTTTCTCCGGGGCGACACCTGTCCGTCGCACCTCATCGGCGATCAGTTGCTGACAGCCGACAATCCGTGTCGCCCGATTCAAGAAATAACGCGTCCATATTTTCCCAACCCACCGCGGTTGAAAGATGCTCATCCCCAGAATGTGAACCATCGAGGGTAGATGTAGTTGCTGTGCAGCCAGAAGCGGTGCCGGAAATGCTTCAGAGAACGAGTGAATAATTCGAGCGTCAACGTCTTTTGCCACTTGGGAAATTTGTCGCGCCATGGTTCTTGTCTGAGCAAAGTAGCGAGCAATCGAAAGGGGAGATTTGGAACGGGGAATTGTGGGCATATGAGGCATCGTGATGACCGACGCTGCGACCTGGTCATACTGTTCCCGCATTTCATGCGATTGAACTACCAGCACATGCATCGCGAAACGACTCGGATCAATCGCTTTAAGGAAATTGATGTGCTGGATTGATGGCCCACCTCGCTTGTGGTGAACCTGGACAGATAGAATCGGAACCGGCGCCATCAGAGAGCACCTTTGTCGAATTCTTCCAAAGCAATCTCGTAATCCTCGGGACGGCCTATGTCCAGCCAGAGGCCGTCAAAGCGATAAGCCCGAACGGTTTCACCGGCCGCTACTAAACGGGTAACCAAGGTCGGAAGATCGCAATGAACACCTTTCTCCAAGTGATCAAGAACTTCCGCTCGAAAGCAATAGATGCCTGTCGAGACCGGATAGTACAAGGTTGGTTTCTCCGTGTAGTTGACGATGTTGGAATCGTCATCGATGTCCAAAACCCCGAGTGAGATAGGTACTTCTTTTTCAAAGACGGCGAGTGTGGCGAGGGCACCTGAGGCTTGGTGCGTCTCCATGAACTTGGTGTAGTCCAGGTTCGTGAGAATGTCACCGTTCATGACAAGGAAATGGTCGTCCAGGTTTTCCAGCAGGCTCAAAGGGCCTGCGGTGCCCAGAGATTGTTCTTCGAGAGAATAGTCGATGGAGACGCCAAATCGATTGCCATCGGCGAAGTACGCCTGAATCAGGCCAGCCAAATAACCAACTGCAAAGGTGAACCGATCGAATCCGGCGTCTCTGAGCTGACCGACGATAATCTCTAAAATCGGCTGATTGTGTAAAGGCATGAGCGGCTTGGGAAGAATAGCTGTGTAAGGACGCAGCCGTTGTCCCTCACCCCCGGCCAAAATCACGGCATGCATGATTAAACCTCGTACTGGCGGATTTTGGTCCAGTGCGGATGAGATCTCATGAAATCAATCACTTCGTCCAGCCCCGCATCCAGGCTGTACGTGGGTTCCCAGCCCGTCCAGTTTTTTGCCCGTTCGGCATCACACACGAGCCGAAACACCTCACTGTTGTCTGGTCGTATGCGTTCCTCTTCGCTTTCGATGGGAACGTCACAGCCTGTTCGTTCAACAATTTTCGCGGCTAAATCCCCAATGCTGATCTCATTGCCAGTCCCCAGGTTGACCGTTTTTCCGATGGCTAAATCACAGTGTGCCACGGCCAGAAAACCAGCCACGGTGTCCTTGACAAATAGGAAGTCGCGGGTGGGAGTCAGTGCTCCCAGTTTGATCCGGCTTGCGTTCAGGGCCTGTCCGATGATCGTGGGAATCACGGCGCGACCAGACTGCCGTGGCCCGTAAGTATTGAACGGACGAACCGTGGCCAGGGGTAAGCCGAACGAGCAATGGTACGACATGGCCAGCGCGTCCGCACCGATCTTACTGGCGCTGTAGGGAGATTGTGCGGAAAGCGGATGGCTCTCGCTAATTGGGACGGTTTGGGCGGTACCGTAGACTTCGCTGGTTGAGGTGTGCACCATGCGGGAAATGTCAAATTCCCGGGCGGCGTTGAGTACGTTGAGCGTACCCACAACGTTGACCTGGGCGACTTCGGTTGGATGCTGGTAAGAATAAGGTATCGCAATCAGTGCACCCAGGTGAAAGATGGTTTCCTGACCTCTGACAGCATTGCGCACCGCCTCCGGGTCGCGCAAATCACCCGTTACTACTTGAATGTTCTGGGAGATTTCAGGTTCCACCAGGTCCAACAACCCCCAGCCTCCGCGTGAGGTGTATCTGACGAATGCCGTCAACTCTGCTCCCTCACGGACCAGCAATTCGCACAAGTGACTACCGATGAAGCCACCGGCACCCGTCACCATGACCTTAGCTCCCGACCACTTCATGGGTTGTTCCTTGCCCAGTTCACGGTTTCTACGATTCCCTGTTCAATGGGCTGCATGAGGTGAAAGCCTAAGCTCTTCAGCTTTTCAATGGAAGGGTAAAACTCACGGACCTTTCCGGTTTCTGGCTGGTTGGAAATCTGAACGGATTCCTGGGGTAAACCTGCGGCCACGGCGATTAACTTGGCGACGTCGAACACGGAGGTCGGCTGGCCAGCACTCACGTTATACGTTTCGCCCGGTTCACCGTGCAGACCAACGGCAATCAGTCCTCGGGCCACGTCCATGGCATGAACAAAATCGCGCACTTCCGTGCCGTCACCTCGCAGCTGTAAAGGTGCTCCTTGCCGGAGTGCCTGTCTTGCCAGGTCGTAGATCACCAGTCGCCGTTGACCTGGTCCATACGGATTGCCAATTCTGGCGATACGGCCATCGATTCCATGTAGGTGGTGGTAGACACGTACGTAATGTTCGGCGGCAAGTTTACTGACACCATAGGGCGAAATGGGTCGTGGCTCTTGATTCTCACGAACCGGGCTGTCGGCGGCTCCGTAGACTGAACAGGAGGATGCTAGAACCACTCTGGAGCCTATTCCAGCACGTAACGACTCCAGGACTTGTAGGGTTAATCGGGCATTGATTTCCAAATCAGTTTGCGGATCCTCCACGGACGAGGCAATGTCTCCCTTTCCCGCCAAGTGAAATATCAACTCTGTTGGTACAAGTTCAGACGAATATTTGACCCCCGGGATTGGTGACTGGGGAGGGCGTAAATCGACACCTGTTATCTGTGCGTGAGGGACTTCTTGTGTCAGTGCTCGTAGTAAGTAACTACCTAGAAATCCCGCTGCACCTGTTACGGTAATATGCATTTGGTCAATTCATCGCGATAGGACACGTTAACCTCTTTTTATACTTCATCCCGGTGTAAGACACGACTTCTCGCCCGGCCAGCGAGTCTCTTAAGTCAAAATGAAACAGGGAAATGTTCCGCCAAGTGGAAGCTACAAAACCATGGTTTGAGATGTCACCAGGGCCATGTGCGCTGGTCAAGCGTCGACTGTTGACATCCCATGATGCCGCACGCATACTTTAACCTCTGGAACGTGGTTCGTGAACCTTGTATAGCAATTCGGGCGACCTGCGCACCTTCCGGAGAACTCTATGCCGTTACACGAACCGGGGTCGAACTGCGACGGCTGTTTCGTGGGCGTCCTTCATGGGCTGGCTGACTGGGGCTCGCATGGTGGGCTTTGCGATAGGCCGAGGCGTGAATTTCTAACGTGCGCCCAGCGAGGTGACCGAAGCAATAGCGAAGCCTCCAAATTTCGGATCGTCGTACGAAAGGAATTTAAACACTAGCATGGGACTGTCCATACGCAGGCACTTAAATATTATGGGTTTGCGGACCACCAAGTTGATTGGCATGTTCTGGGGAGAGTCGTTTCCGTTCTATTATATTTCGGAATATCCTCGTTCGGGTGGCAATTGGTTAGGTGGCATGATTGCAGACTATCTGCGTTTACCATTTCCTAGCCACAGCGTGTTTCCCTACGGCTGTGCTGCAGTTTTACACAATCACTGGGGCTACTCGCCAAGACTCCGACGAGTTTACTACATCTTTCGGGACGGCCGTGATGTGTGCCTGTCGATGTATTTTTTTTGCCTGCGAGGTCTTGTGTCGGAACAGCCAGGTGAACGCCGTTATTATGCAAAGCGACTCGGAAACTTGCAGATTGGCGACATCACTCCGGCAAACTGCGCCCTGAATCTTCCTGAGTTTATTCGATGTTGGGTTAAAACGCCGTTTGGATGTAAGATTTCCTGGGCTGACCATGTGAAACAATGGGCGTTTGATCGTCCGAACGTGGTTCCCATCAGCTACGAGCAACTCAGCGAAGACTGTGAAGGTGCGCTGGCCAGGATTCTTCCTGTCCACACAAACGAGCCGGTGGAGAGGGAACGCCTACGGGCGACCATCGAAAAATTTTCATTTCAGAAAATCAGCGGTCGCCAACAAGGCAAGTCTGACCCATTTTCGTTCTACCGCAAAGGAATTGTCGGTGATTGGAGAAATCACTTTACACGGAGTGCGGGTGAAGTCTTTCACCAGCTTTGTGGCCAGACACTCATTGACTTGGGCTATGAACAGGATGCCAGCTGGTTGGACGAGCTTTCGGATGTTCCCGCGTCCCGCTCCGATGAAGCGGAAACGACACTGAGCTGAAACCGGTTCGCATCTCCGGTTCGTTGTCTGTCGTGCTTCTCAGAATGAACTCGCGACGGTTCTGGCAGTGTTACTCGACATTTGAATCAGGATGGTCGGCTACAATCAATGTTGTGGTATGGTAAATACATGATCGGATCGCTCTGATGAATAGCGTTGGACGCAGATTGCTGTTTGGCGGCGTCTTTCGCGCGATTTCCCAAGTGCTAATCGTGGTCGTTGGCTTCGTGCTTGTTCCGGTCATGGTCCAGCATTTGGGTCCGGAGATGTTCGGGGCCTGGGCGGTCATTGGTGGCTTTCTGGGCTACTTCACCCTGTTGGATTTGGGCTTAAGTTCGGCCGTCATTCGCTTTGTTTCCCGCAGTCATGGAGCCAATGACCCTCAAGGAGCGGACCAGTACATCTGCAGTGCCTTCTGGTTGTTTGCGGTGTTAAGTTGCGTTGCCCTGATTGTCACGCTGGTGATTGTCGTCAGTTGTTCATGGATCTGGAATGATCCGGTTGAGATTCACAGGTATCGGGTGGCCTTTGGCCTGGCGGGAATCACCTTCTCGTTAACCATGGTTTCCAGATGCTTTGTGGGTACTTTAATGGCTTACGTGCGACATGACTTGTTGGCACTGGTAGAAAGTATCGTCCGGATCCTGGTGGCAGTCGGGATGTACATTGCCCTCATCTGCGGCGGTAAACTGATCAGCGTTGTTGCTGTACACGCCGTCGGGAACTTGTTGAAGTCAGTTGTTTTCTATGGCTTGGCCCAGCGTGTCCATGGGCGTCTTTTACTGCATTGGACCCACGTTTCTCGTGATAAGACCCGGGAGATGTTCAAATATTCAGTTTTTTCCTTTTCGGCCCAAGTGAGCAACCTGCTTCGTTTTCAGTCGGGTTCCCTCATGATTGCGTTCGTCCACACCATGAAGGCTGTCGAGCCTTTTGCGATCGCTGAGCGCATCTTTTACTTGCCGTCTCAATTTGTGATCGCCCTCTGCGGTGCGGCAACTCCGGTGCTCAGTAGTAAAGAAGGCAGCGGAGATTCCGAGGGTCTTCGACGTGCATTTTTCATCATTCATCGATATGCCTGCGGGTTGGCTGTCTTTTTTACAGTGATGGGAATGGTCTGTTGCGGACCATTTCTGAAGTGTTGGATCGGCAATCATTCCTCTCTGACACTGATCACATGGTTGGTCCAGGTCGGGTTCATCGGAACGTTTTTTGAATCTCTCCAGGTGGCCACCTTAACTTTGCTGTTTGGAGTGTCCAAGAATCGTCAGTATGCAATGATTAACATGATTCAAGGTGTTCTTTTGGTGGGAGTCGGGATTCCGGTGCTTTGTTGGTTCGACCTGAAGGGACTTCTTGTCCTGTACGTTGTGTTGAACTGTATTTTCAAAATGATTGCTGTGAGCTGGGTTGCCGCCCAGGCGCTGGAGGTGACGTTGCTGCATTACTATCGCAAGACCTGCGAATATTTGTTGCTACCAGGGATTTTTGTGCCGTTGCTTTACATCGGTGGTCGTATGATGCTCCAGCAGGCGACCTTCGGGTCTTTGGCGCTGTTTGGTATTTTGGGATCGACCGCGTTTGGTCTGTTCTTTCTGTTGGTTCTGCCGCGGGACCTGCGCAGTTCTTTGTTGAACGCTGTCGGGCGAATCGCTGTCAAGAACCGGGCCTGAGGTCTGCCGGGAGCGTTTCCGCCGACGCTCGTTTTCAGCGATTTTTCTTAAGATGCTTCGTAATTGGGTGTTGGTGGGCGAAACGCGACTAAGTCGATGGAACGAAACCACTCAATGGTTTTCTGCAGCCCTTCGTGTAATGGGATGCTGGGTTCCCAACCTAATTCTCTGTGGGCCATGGAAATGTCGGGCTTACGTCGCATCGGGTCGTCTTCCGGAAGCGGCTTGTGGACAATCTTTGAACGGCTATTTGACAGTTTAATCACCAAATTGGCCAAGTCGCGAATGGTGAATTCACCCGGGTTCCCCAAGTTTACCGGGCCGCAGAAATCCTCACTGGCGTTCATGGCACTGATCAGTCCCGTTACCAGATCATCCCGGTAACAGAAGGACCGTGTTTGGCTACCATCGCCAAATAGGGTGATGTCGTTGCCCGCGATGGCTTGACAAATGAAATTCGAGACCACCCGGCCATCGAACGGATGCATGCGGGGTCCGTAGGTGTTGAAGATCCTGACGATGCACGTGTTCAGACCGTTCATCCGACGATAATCCATGAACAACGTCTCGGCTGCCCGCTTTCCTTCGTCGTAACAGGCGCGTGGACCTATGGGGTTGACACTGCCTCGATAAGTTTCGGGCTGTGGGTGGACTTCCGGGTCACCGTAGACCTCGCTCGTGGATGCCTGCAACACTTTGGCCCCGCAACGCTTTGCCATTCCCAGGACGTTGATGGCTCCCATCACGGAGGTTTTCATTGTTTTGATCGGGTTGAATTGGTAATGGCCGGGTGCGGCAGGACAGGCGAGGTTGTAGATCTGGTCGACTTCCAACCAGATGGGCAGCGTGATGTCGTGCCGTATGAGCTCGAAATTAGTCTGATCGAGCAGGTGGGCGACGTTGCTTTTTTGACTGGTAAAAAAATTGTCCAGGCAAATGACATCCTGCCTGGCTGCTACCAGGCGTTCGCACAGATGGGAGCCCAGAAACCCTGCTCCTCCAGTCACTAAGATGCGTTGTACTGTCGCCATTTCAAACCGCTTGAAGTTATGCCTTGCGGATTCGCTCACGCCCGACGACTGCATTTTTTGTTGCGTTTCGTGTGTCAATTATCAGCGCAGCGTGTTGAGTAATGAAAGAAAAATCGTAACTGGAGTGATCAGTGACGATCAGTATGCAGTCTTGGGAAGCAATATATTCGGGAGTCAGATTTTGACTGGTCAACTCGGGGACTTGGTAGTGCCGCATGGACGGCAACTGAGGGATGTAGGGATCATTGTAAGAGAGAACAGCACCTTTTTGGGACAGGATCTCCATCAGTTTAAAGGCCGGACTTTCACGGGGGTCATCGACATCTCGCTTGTAGGCGACTCCAAGAATTCCGATACGACTCCGTCGCAGAGCTTTCCCTGAATCGTTCAATGCGTCCGCTACTCGGTCCACAACGTACTTTGGCATGCTCGTGTTGATTTCTCCCGCTAATTCAATGAAGCGTGTCGGCATGCCATGTTTTCGGGCCAACCAACTCAAGTAGAAGGGGTCGATCGGGATGCAGTGTCCACCAAGTCCGGGGCCCGGGTAAAAAGGTTGAAAACCGAATGGCTTTGTTTTAGCAGCATCAATGACCTCCCAGACGTCGATATCAAGTCGATCAAACAGCATCTTCAACTCGTTTACCATGGCAATGTTGACCGATCGATACGTGTTTTCCACAATTTTGCAAGCTTCGGCAACTTCACAACTTGAGACTTGAACGGTGCTGACAACTGCATGTGAATAGAGATCGGCAGCCAGTTTCAGGCTCTGTGGATCGATGCCCCCAATGACTTTTGGAATGCCGCTTGCCGAATAATCGGGATTACCGGGATCCTCTCGTTCAGGACTGTAAGCCAGGAAAAAATCTTGACCGACTTTTAATCCCGATTGGGCGAGGATAGGTAGAACGACTTCTCGCGTGGTGCCGGGATAGGTTGTGCTTTCCAGTACGATCAGTTGTCCGGCGCGCAATTCTGTTGCAATCTGTTGGGCTGTCGATTCGATGTACTGCAAATCTGGATCCCGACTGTCTGTCAGCGGGGTAGGCACGCATATCAGCAGGACATCGGACTGAGGCAATTCCGACATGTCGGACGTGGGTTGGAACCGTTCCTCTTCTACACAACTCGCAATCCAAGATGATTCAATGTGGCCTATGTAGCTTTCACCCGATCGCAATTTGTTGATTTTGGTTTGATCGACATCAAACCCCATCGTTCGAAAGCCGGCTTTCACGAAGGCCCGGATAAGAGGCAATCCGACGTAACCCAGACCGACAATCCCCACGACGGCCTGTTTTTGTGCAATCAGATTTGCAAGGTGCTTTGACATTTGAAATCACTTCGATAGGGCCAAACCGAAAGGATAGCTGTAATCGCGTTGGGTGCCTACCCCTAAAGTATTGTTGGATAGCGAGTTGCGCGATTGCTTTTGTGCCAAATCTTCTGGCCTGGACAGGACAAATTCCGCTAGACCCCCTCGTGCCGGTTGGGCTATTCTCCCGTACTCTATCATCTATCGTGCGATGCAGGCAGTCGCGGGGAGACCGTTTGAGACCCTATGCATTGTTAAGGTCGGGTGCTGTCTAGCCCGCTCTTTCCGACCATCTCACGGAGGAAAAGAATGCTTGTTCAAATGTGTCAGCGAGCGTTGACCATGGTTTTCGCGTTCGCCGGCTGTTTCACATGCTGTGGAGTTTTTGGGTCGGACGTTTTGGAGGATCTGAGAATCGAAACCACGGTTCAGGTTGGGAACGAGGGGGCCACTTCGAACAACCTGACTTTGTTCACCAGTGCTGGCGTGTATGACTATGTGTCGGACACGCCTGATTTGAAAACCACAGGAATCACTTTCTTCAATCCGAGTTTGGCTACCGTTACCGTCCTGGACCCAAGTCGAAAGCAACAACTTACACTGAAAATCCAGCGATTGGATGAGATGGTGCGAGAAAAACTACGAGTGCCCTCGTCTGGGCCACCTGCCTGGTGGACGGAAATGGCCCGTCCGGTGTTTCAAGTCAACTACGACGGGGCAAGTCAGCTACTGTTGCAAGGGGAGTTGTTGCACTACCGAGTGACGGTCCAGGACGCAAGGAGTTCAACGGTTTCCGACCGTTATCGGGAGTTCGCAGATGTCTTTGCTAAGCTCAATGGAGTGCTGCATTTACGACCACCTCAGGCACGGATCGAACTGAACGCGATCCTTACTCGTTACCGACTCATGCCCTTGCAGGTCGACCTTGAAATTCACCAGAAAAAGATCCTGCAAAGTGCGGTTTTGAAAGCCAGAACCACGCATGAGATGAAATTTGAACTGACTGCTCAAGATCGGAAAAGGATTCGTCAAGCGGACCAGTATCAATCAACCTTTCAGCAAAGTTCGGTCAACTCGTTCCGTTGACATCGCCAGGCTCAGGCCGCTCTCTCCCGTGTCGTCGTTGCCGTTTTTCCCTTCGTACTCGGTCCGATCGAAACGATCGTTTAAAATTCTTTCCGGGTGGACAGGTCACAAAATCTGCTTGGTCCGTCCGTCGATCGACTTGTGTCAGTGCCTCAGTTCACCTGTCTGTCGAGTCGACCCGATTTCCCTGAGTTTCTCAGCAAAGCCAGTCCTCCTAATTTGCCGATAGTAATTTGTATTGAAGTTTTTCTGCCACCCTGAGTCAAAATTACACCATCTGCTCAGGCAGATGATGAACCACAAGGAGAGACAGCACTTGATGTTACGAAACGATGCTCATCTGCAAACGTTGGATGACCTTCGCGATTTTGTACATGGAATGATTTGTGAACTGAATGAATTTGAACCTAATGTCTTTGAGATGACTGAAGTCATACTAAAACGAGGAAAACGTCCGTGTGGCAAACTTTTTTGTTTACACGGTCCGCGTCGAGTCCGGCTAACTGCAATCTGGGAAACGGATAGCAATACCGTTCTATTTTACGATGCAGTAGGTGGGCGGTCGCGGAAAGTTCGACTGACGAACGCACCTCACCTGGTGCCGAGCGCGGTACCGTACCGTGCCAACGTATTCTAAAGATCTACACCGCAGGGGACGGTGAAGACGGTTGGAAAATTAAAAGGTATCAGAAGACCTGCGCTCGCTCTGAAATGGAGACAGCTAATATGCTTGTTTTGTCAAGAAAACAAACGGAACGAATCAAACTGACGAAATTGGGTGAATCAATCGTGATCACGATCATTCATGTTGGAGGAGACAAGGTTCGTATCGGAATTGAGGCACCAACGGATGTGCTCGTCTTACGCGAAGAACTCGATATTCAAGGAGAATAAGGTAAGCCGGAAAAAGGCGCAGGGGACAAACCGACCCGAACGGAAGACGATTTCCTGCAGTTTTACGATGGATGAACGACCGGTTATTCATTGAGTTGTGGCGTGAGTCAGCGAACCAGAACTGGCCACGATTTAAAGACGGTGGGACGTAGTTTCCATTGGTAAATCACTAGACCTCTGCTGAAACCCGTGCTGGATATCGAAATCCGAAAAGCAGGGTTGTTCGCCGTTTGTATCAGCGGCGGAGTCGCTACAAAAAAAGGGTGCCTCAACAGGCACCCTTAGCATTGGACAGTTGCGTTTTTTAATAGAGAATAAAACGTAGCGACTACTGTTCCTGCTACAAAAAAGACTCGACCTAGTCTCGAGGACGAACCGCACCCGTCAAACCGCTGTAATCGGCTCGATCTTCTTCGTGCCAAAGAGGCAAACCCTGCTCAGCCCGCCGCCGGAATGCCTCGATCTTGTTTTCGGACCCGGCAGGAGCACTGGTGGCTTCAAACTCTTCGGACACAATGGGAGTGAAATCTTCATCGTGGCCATATTTTACAATCGCTTCAAACACATTGTTTACATCTTGCATTGACTAAGAATTCCTCCAAACAGTATTTCAAACATCTGTTCCGTCTGCCTGTTGAGTATGACGGACAACCCAACTACGATATCAAGTATCGTAAAAAAACAACTGCGATTTTCATTCGACAGTTTCGTCGATGAGGGGCTGTAGTTGTTTTCTTTCGACTCTTGAAGGTTTAAGGGCGCGCAGGCTGAGGTGAAATTTCATTCTGCCTGGTTAAATGCCTCTTTGGAAATTTGTTCGGTTTTAATCGTCACCAGTGCGGATATGGTAGGGGTGAAGCTCATCCGAGGTGGGTCACGTGGGACGCCTTCAGTGCAAGCACTCCATTGTCGTAAATGTCTTGCAATTGTCAAGTATCCAGACAGGATTTCTGAGAAAAAAATTCGATGGACGCCGTCGCCCCCGGCGTGTTAGGCATGTCTGAAATGTGGTTTCAGAATTCGATTCAGCTACCGCCCTTCCCACGGGGTTTTCATCTGGTCACTCGCCAGATCATTGCGGCAATCCCTCAATTAACAGAAGCTGAGCTCGGCTTGTTGCATGTTCACATACTACACACTTCGGCATCGTTAACCATCAACGAAAATGCCGATTCTGACGTGCAGGTCGACTTGGAAAACTTGCTGAATGAGATAGTTTCGGAGGACTTTGCTTATACGCACACTTGCGAAGGCCCGGACGACATGCCGGCCCATGTTAAATCCTCCTTGCTAGGAAATTCGGTGAGCGTTCCTGTCCGTAATGGTCAGTTGCTCCTGGGCACCTGGCAGGGAATCTACCTATGTGAACATCGTGACCATGCGCAGGGCCGGCGGTTGGTGATCACCTTGCAGGGTCAGTGCGGCTGAGCTGCGAAAGTTATGTAAGCTGCGCTCGGCGCGTTAGGTGGGCCAGGTCGTCGAGCCAACACTCCAGAATGGAGGCTTGGTTGGCATTGCTGTCAATATGGTCAAGAGTTTGCAGGGACCGCTCCAGACAGTCTGCCACCTTCTCGTCGTCGCTGCTCCAATCCGATTTGGCACGCTGAAGGCAATTTTTCAGGCACTGGTCGTGGACGTCGTGTTGACCCGCATAGCTGCGCATCAGAGCATGGTAGAACTTGATGCCTTGATGAACGACTTGCCTCATGCGTCTTCTGCGAGCTGGTGCATCCTTGCCCGCTTGATCGACAAACTCATTGAGAACCGGGGAGAAATTTACGTTATTCCCATCTGGTTCGGCGAGGTAGTGCAGAAATTGCTGACGAAAATCCGTGAATTCCTGATCGGCAAATTCGACAGCCCGTTGCACACTTCCACCGGCCAACTCTGCCAAACGACGGGCTTGATCCTGATCCGACACCAAGTCGTTTTGAATGAGCAACTTTTCGACAGTATTGGTTGGAAGTCCGCGAAACCGAATGATTTGACAGCGTGATCGAATCGTAGGAAGTTGCCGGTTCTCGGAGGTACCAATCAGGAAAATAATTGAGCGAGGCGGGGGTTCTTCGAGGGTTTTGAGCAGGCAGTTGGCGCTCTCGGGATTCAAGTAATCAGCATCATCGATGATGAAAATTTTTCGTCCCCCTCGAAAGGGTTTGAGAGAAATCTTGTAACAGAGTCCCTCCCGCATGCGGTGGTCTTTGTCGCCAATAAAGAATTCTAACGGGATAAAACTCTTGTCGGCGGGTTTGGTGATTAGTTCGAGATCTGGGTGCGAGCCCGCAGTCACTTGTTGGCACGACGGGCAACGACCACAAGGATCGAGTTGTTCTTCGGGGTTGGATTCGCAAAGGAATGCCCCGGCTAAAGTACGCGCGAATGTACACTTTCCTACTCCGGGCGGACCGACCAATAGAAAACTACTTCCCAGACGCCCACGAGCCGCGGCCTGCTTGAATTGAGCGACAATTCTTTCGTGACCAAGAATGTGATCCCAGCTCATTGTTTCTGATCCGCTGGATGACTATTTCAAGTCTTTTAACACAAGGACGAGATGCATTTGAACACAAGTAGTGACAGGTTATCCGTAGTAAGAGTGCTGCGTTGCGGATGTGTTCTCAACAGCATTGTAGAACATGAGCAACGGTTGGCGTAGGCCCGGGAAGACAAGAGGCCGGTCAGCTTGGGCAGGGAGAATGGACGCCCGGGCGCCATTTAGGGGGTATTTTAGGTTGAATGGTTCCCTGCGCTTGGGGGACTATTCATTTTCGGGTTCGATTTCGGCTGTCACTTCCTGTATGGGTGGTTCAGCACCAAGTCCGAGGCTGCCCCAATCGAAGGGGGCGTCCTGGGTCGTGACTTCCTGTTTTGGCTGTTCGCGATCGAGTCCGAGGCTGCCCCAATTGAAGGGGGCACTTCGGGTCGTGACTTCCTGTTTTGGCTGTTCGCGATCGAGTCCGAGGCTGCCCCAATTGAAGGGGGCACTTTGGGCCGCGACTTCCTGTTTTGGCTGTTTGCGATTTAGTCCGAGACTGCCCCAGTCAAAAAGGGTCGTCGTCTGGGGGTCCGCAGGTTTGCCACTGGTAGATTTCTCTTTTTGGGGGAACTTTCCACGACTGATGACTTTGGGTCTTGTGAAGCCATAATCTATATAAACACTGGCGTCACGGCGGCGGGCGTGGCCATGAGCGTCCCGGTATGCTTTGTCAGGCCAGGGTCCTTCTGAGAGGCGGATGTTGTTGTACTCCAGTAAGGAACCCTTGCTGAAGTGAACCTGTGCGATCGATTCGTTGTAGGAGGTGAGCGCCCGGAAATAGGATCGTTCTGCCTGGGACCTTCGTCTTTGGGCGTCGAGTAATAGATCCAAGGTAACTGTATTGGCTTTATAAGCTTCCTGGACGGCTTCAACTTCTTGATACGCTGCGACCAGCGTATTGAAGTTTGTCTGCGTCAGGACGTAATTTCCGCTAAGATTCTGAATTGAACTGGCCAGCCGATGACTCGCCTCCAATTCCATTTCTTCTAACACGGCTTTGCTACGGGCGACTTGAAGCTGGCTGTTTCTGACACCGGATAACTCCCGTCGGAAGCCCACGGGAAATCCCATTTCAACTCCAAAACGAAATTCCTGATAATCACCTTCGCTCAGTTCGCCGTAGGCGGTGGAACCACGGCTTGCGAAGTTAACACCCTGGCGGTTTCCTGTGGTCAGGTCATCACCCATTCCGATCCAGCGGTACAAGCCGACAACGTCCAGTTGAGGCAATAAGTTGTTTCGTGAGGCGATCAGTTCCATTTCGGCTTGTTTTAAACGCCACTTTTGACCTCGAAGTTCAACGTTGCGCGACAGCGATTCTCCCAGGATGTCGTACCAGTCGAAGGAGACTTGTGCCGTGGTAGGTTCATCGACCGGGCGAATCAGACGAGAATCGGCAACTGCCAGTCCCATCAAGAACCGCAAGCGATTTTCACCCTTGAACAGCTCGCCCTGGGAGGCCTGTACTCTGCTCTGAAATTCGAAATACTGCTGTTGGCCCTGGGCCAGTTTGTCGGCCTCACCTCCGGGCAGTGTGGGGTGTAGGGCATTGATTTTTTTCCAGGTGGCCAGTGCACTGTCTCGACCTTGTTTCTCAGCATCGAGGGCACGGTAGGAAAAGTACAATTCCCAGTACGCGGATTCAACATCGAATACCAGGTCACGTACATTGGCCTCAAAAGTGGTAAGCGCGATGTCGGTTCGAATCCGAGCCACGATAGTGGGTATGCGATTGACCTGCACACCACTGCCACGCATCAGAGGATGCCTCGCTTCCATTTCGTAGCCCACGGTCCAGAAACTCGATAAAGGTTGGTTCGGGGCAATGGCTTGAAGGTTGTCGTGTTGGTGAAGAGTTCGTACGGCGACACTGCTACCCGGAGCAGTTGTTTTGCTGAGTTCCAGTTGGGACGTCACACTTTTCTGGTAGTCGAGGTTTGTAAAAAATGAAGATGAGTTGAGGTTACGGGGGCGGTCACGCTGGTCCACGAACAGACTGGCGGCGACCTGGGCGTCGAAGGCCGACAGAGCCGCTTCGACACCCGTGTTTGGATCCGTTTCTTGTAAGGCCGGGTCATAAATGGTCGTTACGAAGTTCGGGTTTGTCAAAATACTGTCCGAGGACGACAGTGCGCCCCCAAACGACCCTACGGCCGAGGTAATCAAGCTGGTTCCCGGATTGATGACGGACCGGACTACCTTGCTGTTGTGCATGGCAAGAGAAACAGCTTCTTCCAGGCTCAGATCCCAATAGTTGTCGAAGTTGGGATGAAGCACCGTCAGGGGTGGCTTACTTTGGGAGGCCTCTAAGAGGGGCTCGGCGTGGACATCCGGGTGTTCGATGTCTGTGGCATGATCCAGGAAATGTGAAAGATCTCCATCCTCATACAGGTAGAAGGGATGGGTCGGATGACACCCTGTGAAAACGATGACAGTAATCAGCGTCAGCGACCAGATTGGAACGGCTTGCCGGCTCATGAACTCTCTTCCTGGTTGCTTTCCGGTTTGTGAATTTCTTAACCGGAGTCGGCACAGGGGTTTTCTCAATGAGGCCTGTTGGTTTGCGGCTAAGACCGCAAACCCGGCTCATTTTTAGTTCCCCCCCTATGCCAATCGCAACTCAAGGAAGATGCATGCGCACTTCCATGGCGGCATTTGGCAGGACTGGTATCGTCTAGACTAACGGTAAACTTTGAACAATTCCTAGAATCAGCAAGATTGACTTTGCCCATCTTCGCTGCCCAGTGTTTATGCCACTGGCACTTCGGACAGGACGGCATTCAGTTGGCACCCGCGCCGTTAACCCGGGAAGAAGGTTGCGGTGCTAGCAGCAAGTGGCCAGCCACTGGCAAGAAACGAAGGTCGGTGTCTACCAAGGAATTTTTTGTCGGCAGGCCTGTCGTGGTCAGCAGGATTTCCAGCGGAACGGGTTCAGATTGTTACCGGACCGCTCAACAGATTAATCCCGATTGGGACCAGAAGCTAACTGTTCAGCAGGTTCTGCGAAAGCGAAATTAAGTCATTTCGAACTTCAAGAGCGGTGTTCGGTGTCGGTATTTCCTGGAATTTTGTTGCAGGGTCCTGCATGGCGGTTGTTCGGAGCTCTGTTTTTGGGTTCCAAAAGTGATGCAGTTAAAGTCACTCCATTTGTTGAGAAAGGGTTTTGCGGTGGCGGACGTTCGGCCCGTTGAATTCTCGTCAGTTGGGAGACAAAGGTAAAAAAGTTTCTTTGAACGGATGTTTGCCGTCTACCGCTTGAGATTGTGCTGGTTTGCACAACAGCCAGTCGTTAAAATCCTTTAGAAAAATGACTCAGCCCGGACTTTTTATTTATCCTTGGAATTTTTCCGAAGAGGGTGTTCCACAACTGGTGGAGTATGTCCGGGGCCTGGGTATCGAACGACTTTATTTGACCAGCACCTATCATGCAGGTTTCTTTCTTCATCCTCACGGCTCTGGCCGAAGAGTTCGGATGTTGGAGGACGGTGTGGTCTATTTCCGGCCGCACCAGCCAAGCTGGGCTTCCAGTGTGATTCAGCCCGTGGTGTCGGAGCTCTGTGCAGCGGGCAATCTGTTTGGCGAAATTTGCCAAACGGCGCGGCAATATGATCTCGAAGTTTCAGCTTGGACTGTGTGTTTGCATAACACGCGACTCGGGCTGCTGCACCCAGAGTCTACGATTCATAACGTTTATGGAGACTCCTATCCGCACGCCCTGACGCCAGCAGATCCCGCTGCAAGAGACTACGTGATCCGGCTGGTAGCCGATCTGGCGAAGAACTATCCCTTGCATTCGATACTTCTCGAAGCTCCGAATTACCGGGGACGTGCACACGGTGGTACCTGGGTCACGGGGCATCATCATGAACGTACGGGACTCCATTTGCGGGAACTGGAAGAGTCCCTGCTTGACATCAGCTTCAATCCAGCCGATGTGAAAGCAGCGCAGCAAGCTGCTGTCGACGTGGAAGCTGTTCGTGTCGCGGTCCGCTCTCATTTGGACAAGTATTTTAAGGCGGCGCCTGCTGTGGACGAAGAACTGGCTGCCACCCTTGTCGAGTTTCGTGCACGGGTACCGGAACTGGTGGATTACGAGGCCCATTTCCGTCGCAGTGAGGCTTCACTGTTAGATGAACTTAAAGCTGTTGTGGAGCCAAGTGGTGTGAAATTGGTCACCAGCGCGAATCACACCTCTGCCGACATCGTCTTTGTAGCGGCATATGGTGAATCAATCGAACGTATCGCACGAATCACACGGAATGCCAAGCAGCAACTGGCCGCACATCAGCAACTGGTGGTCGGAATTCGGCTTGGTTTTTATAGCCCGGGGATGGGTACGCCGGTGCTTTCCGAGCAGGAATTGAGTCGAGCCGTTGACACGGCCATCTCCCATGGAGCGGACACGGTCGCCCTTTACAACTACGGCGAGGCTCCGCGTCGCTGTATCGAGTGGATTCGACAGATTTCGTCAGCTGAGTGATCCAAAAACTTGCTACCGTTCCCGTCGAATGCAGCATGGGGATTGAATGCCATTCAGCTGATCCACGCGGATGAACGTGTTGATCTGTCAGGATTGGCTTGTGCGCCGGCGGGGAACCGCTGCGGGAAAGGATTGCACGCGCGTTTTATGTCCTCCCATGCATGGGAGGGTTCACGGTGAGGGTTCTACCTTGATGCGCCGTAATAACAGATTTCGAAATTGGACTTTCATGGGCGGCCCGACATGGACTTGGAGGGCCAGAATGCCCGACTGGCGGAACTTTCCCTCTTCGCGATCGATCACTTCCGACATGACTTGGCCGTTGATGGTGTGGCGCAGGTGTGGACCGATAGCTTCAATTTTGTATGTATTCCAGCGATTTTTTTTAATGGTTTGTTGCAGATCAGCGGTTTCTGCTACGGTTGCCACCCTGCGTTTTCCTGCACCATCGATGTCCACCCATTGGCCACGAAGCGCCAGAATTCCACGCCCTCGTTCTTCATAGAGTATTCCGGAATATTTGTCTCCGGCTTCCAAGTCCGCCTGGTATCCCCCCACGATCCAGCGTTTCGGGTCATCAAGGTGGCTGCGATATTGTATTCCACTGTTCCCCGCATCAATGCGGTACTCCAATTCCAATACGAAATCTTTAACCATTCCTCCTTCCCATACGAGAAACGTGTTGTGCTTCAGCCGGGCCTTGGAATTTGTGGAGCCTGTGATAGAACCATCTTCGACTGACCAAATTTCTGGATCACCGCTCCAACCGGTGAGATCGGTTCCGTTGAAGAGAGAATGTCCATTGTTTTCAAGTAACAGAGACTCTCCATGAGCATTTCCGCCGGAAGCCCAAAGGAAGAGGAGTAAGATGGTGGTTCGATTCATGGTTGGAACGAGTTTAGATCGTCTCATTATTGGTGCTGTGGATTGAACGAGGATGTGGTTCTGGTGACGGGTCCCGGAAGGTGAAAGAATTTGACAAACGCGCTTTTCCAGCCGCCATGCCCCAACTTGGAAGCAATTCTCTACCTAGTTAAGATATTGAGTTCTTTGAACCTTGCAATAGTGAACAAGGCTTGACGACAAGCTTTTTTTAAAAGGGATGCCAACTTATGAAAGCGATTGTCACTGACCACGGTTGGGAAAACATCGACTTGGAGTGCGCGATACTCGAGCCAATTGGAGCAGAGGTTCTTGAAGCCCAATGTCAGGACGAGGACCAGCTGATTGAAGCTTGTCGCGACGTGGACTATATCATCACGACCTATGCTCCCTTGTCTGCCAGGGTGATTTCAACCCTGCAACGCTGCCGGGTCATTTCCCGTTACGGCATCGGGGTCGACAACATCGACTTGAAAGCAGCACGCGAAGCTGGCATTCCTGTGTGTAACGTGCCTGACTACTGTATTGATGAGGTAGCTGATCACGCCCTCGCGCTACTTCTAGCACTCACACGAAAAGTGGTCAGCGGGAATCAAGTTGTCCGTGACGGAAAGTGGGAACCTCCTGGTACAAAAGGGGATATCAAGGTGCTTCGAGAACACTCCGTAGGGTTGATTGGATTTGGTCGTATCGGAACCGCGGTTGCGGCGAGATTGCAAGCCTTTAAATGTCCTTTGCTCGTCCACGACCCGTTTGTCTCCGATGAGGTCATCGAAGCAGGAGGAGCTCAAAGTGTCAGCTTTGACGAATTGCTCGAGCAAAGCGACATTGTTTCTCTCCATTGTCCTAGTGATGACACGACCCGGGGGATGATGGACGCGGATAGTCTCGGGAAAATGCGACAGGGCGCATTGCTGGTAAACGTCTCTCGAGGCGACTTGATCGTTACCGAGGACCTGATTGGCAAACTTGAGCGGGGACATTTGAACGGGGCGGCCGTGGACGTTACAAGTCCCGAACCACTTCCTGCTGGGCATCCTCTCAGCCGTCTTGAGAACATGGTCATCACATCTCATTACGCTGCCTTCAGCGTGACCGCAATCGAGGAACTTCGCCGGCGTGCGGCTGGTGCGATTGCCGATGCGATTTGCGGCGAACCCTTGAAGAGTGTTGTCAATGGCGTTGACGGCCCGCGTGACATCACTTGATCCGAAGCTGGAATTGATCGTGGCGAAGTGTCGTTTGCCTCGGATGGCCTTTGGATTGTTTGAGTCAGCTGAACGTCGGAGTACCCGGCGCGATTGCAAGAATTCGAGAGATCACGCAGGCACGGGGATTTTCTACCCCGTGAAACCGGCATTCGAAGGACCTGACTCCAACAACTCCCTGTGATTCACCCCGATGACACATCGTGGCCTGCCTTAAGTTCATAGAAGCGGCCTGGATTTCAGTGGTGTGGGTGGCGTCAATACGCACAAATTCAGGAAAAAGTGGACGTGCAAAAGCAGATTGGCGTCACCTTGGATACGTAAATTCCAACAACTTTCCCGCAGGCCCTGGATTCCGGTTCGTGGTAAACAGGGCGGACGCAATACGGGTACACGCAACCACCGGTTGGCCGATGGTGTTGTCCGGTTCGTTGCCCAAAATTCGTCCCTTTCACTACAGGGAGTAACGTTTGTTGCGTCGGCGTTGCATACCGCGCTTCCAGGTTTCGCTTCGCTTATTGATAAGATTCTTTCTTGCAGGACTTTGTTGACGAGGGGACTCAGCAAGCGGAGTGTGAGCCTCATGACCATCAGGTGTGGCTTCAGCGTCTTCAGTTTCTCTTTTCTTTCTAGGCATTATCAAACCTCCGTAAAGAAAGGGTGTTAGTGAGGACTCTACTAAATTTGCGTCCCGTTGATGTTGGTTAACGGGTACAAACACGGTGCTTTTTCTAGCCGGGGTTTCACCGGCGAACAGCTTTGTCACGGGATGGGTGGTCCCGTTTGGCCGGGTGGGTTAAGCCCGGCGTACGGTTTGACACACGAATCTTGTGGAAAGGCATCCTCAAGTTCCGTGTCCCAAGGGCGTGTTGTTCGCCGTTGGGAGACGCCACTTGAAGTGGCGACCGGGGTTTCACCGGCGAACAGCTTTGTCACGGGATGGGTGGTCCCGTTTGGCCGGGGTGGTAAGACCCGGCCGGGCGTTTGACAAACGAATCTGTGAGAAGGTTTCTCAGGGGTCCGTTTCCTGGCAGGGGGCATGCACGTAGCACACGCACCCCGCCAGGAGGCGCACCCTTAGCGATCTGTTTGTTCCGTCACAGACAGGACAAACCTGTCAGTGTTAAATCAGTCTGTTTTTCGAAATTACTGACAGACACGAGCTAACTCCTCGTGGACTTGCCAACAATTTTTTGACACCCGTACAGACGAGCTGCAGGGGCTGTTCATCTGGTTGTTAATCCTTTCTCGCAACTGCCCGACATCCGAGCCATGGCAGCTTCTGGCTGTTGTCTCCCGCTTCGATAGATCAGCGGCCGGCTCCTGTTTTCTTCCAGGTCACCGAGTGATCTTCTTCAATTGCTTACACTTGCTATACATCGCGTTTTCTTCATGACACTGTTCAACTTGCCCGCACCAAGACTGTCAGTCGTGCTTGGTGAGAAGCAATGCAAACGATGGGAAGTGGTCGCGTTCAGTTTTCGTGGAAATTTACAGGACAGCGTGGACAGTCAACTGCCGCCGATAACGCATGCCTAGGAAGATCATCAGCCCCATGATGCCCATTCCAGCCAAAGCTACCGTGTTCGGTTCCGGAACTTGTATGTCCTGCCACTGGTTGTCGAACGTGTTGTCTACGTAGAGACCGACCGCACCAATTCCCAATCCGCTGCCATTGTCCGTTGCGGTTGCGAGGACCAATTGTCCTGCAGGTGCCCCTGGACCACTTACTTTGACGATCGAAACCGTCATGTCATCGGGATTGATGGCGTCCCGGTTGACTCCGAAGTTGTAGACGCTCAGTGAATCCAGGCCGATGGTGTTGTCTTGAAAGAGGATAGTTTCCGTTCCGCTCCCATCCCGCTTGGCAATGACGAATCCTTTGTCCTCAGGCGCCGAATTAGCGACTGTACCGAGTTGGAATCGGTAATGGGGGCTGTTGGCGTTGATCGAAGGATCGATGAAGTTCCAAACCAGGCCGATCACGCTTTTATTTAGCGTTATCCCCGTACCGGCCGTCACGCTAAACTTGAGGTCCTTGTCAAATATGGAACCACCCGGCTGAGTTGAAGCGATCAACCCTTCTCCACGCCCCGTGTCCATGGTGAGCGGATCTGGGGGAAGCACTAAGAATGCCGAAGGAAAAATTTGGAAGGCACGATCGGAGTTCAACATGAACTTGTCAGGACTGAGGTCATTCGTGATCGGATCGGGCAGAGAGTTGGTCCAATTGTCACGAATCGTCGTGTTACTGATCGAAATTGGTGCCGCTAGGACTTGCGAAGCAGACAACAGTACTAAAACGGCGATAAAAAGCAGACTGAGCGTCGACTTGACGCAGTTGGAAACGTTGTAGTTTCTCATAGGAATTGCCTTTCCAGATAATAGAAAACCCAAAACTTCAAACAATCAAAATCAAAGTAGTGTCAAACCAAAAATCATTGATCGTTTATCGTCACTAGCAATTCCTGTTTCTGTTAGGATTCTCCGAGTCCAAAAAAAAACGCTCATGATCCGCAACTGGCAACGTACGATCGATCTTCGAAGATGTGACGCGAGTTTCGACGCGCACACCCTGTACGAAAATAGATGCTGTACCTTGTTAGTTGCGGATCACGAGCGCTTGGTTATTAACCTTCGTCCGGCCCTTCACCGAGACAGTAACCCGTCTCGACTGTCAGCCAGTTCCTTTCGGTGTTAGTGGTTCAGATTCTGCATCAAGAAATAAAAAATGCTCGCTGTCCCTCGCCTGTTTACCTAGTTCTGTCGCAACTGCGTCACGTTTAGCTGCTAGGTTTTAAGCGAAAGTCACGAGCAAAAAATCGTTTCTGGTTCTGCAAGGAACCCTGACCACTCGTTTTCACACACCCAACAGCCGGTACGGATCACTTCGCACAGGACTGTAAAAAATGTCAGGCGGGGTTCACGAGCTATCAGTCTCCTGGCTAATTGTTTGTGAGGTTCGTTTGAATCTTATTTCGATAGGTTGGGAAGTCTCGTCGTTCGTGTAAGACGTTTCGGCTTTGTAGTGGAGTCAAGAAACAAAAAAAGCTCGTCCTCACACTGCAAAAACAAAACACGATTCTCCCATAGTTTTGGGAAAGTGTTCTGTTTTTGAGGGTGAGTCACGAGCACCTATAAGGGATTTATTTGCTGTTGGTGTCCTGATTCTAACTGTGCCAGCAGGCTTGTCAAGTCTCTAATTCAAAAAAACAGAGGATTCGACCTGACTGCTCCCTGCCACAAGTATTCCTCAGAGCACACCCCGATTGTAGTTGCCAGTTGTAGCATGTCAATACTCCGGTTTATGGAAAGGCGTTTTTTCGGTGGAGTTATTTAAAGCATTACTGTCAATTGACTTAGGTTGCTGGCGTTGTCGGAGAAGGCCCTGTCTATAACTCAATCTTCGCAATTCCTCCGCAGTAGAAGCTGGTTTCCCGAGCCAACTGGTCACCTCTCAACCTCTGGAGCGGAGCCAGGCAACCGCTGATGCGACCAGGTGGCGTCCGAGTCTGTCGAGTTCCCGACACCCACCCGCTGTCTGTCATTGATGAAAATTACATCCAATGGCTTATTCGCAGGTGCATCTGGTTGCGAATTTCAAGAAACACCACCATTGGTGATGTCTAGAATCACACGGTCTGCACCGACACCCCATGATCTCCTTTTGTCGGGAGTAGCCCCGGCAGGGAGCATCACATTGACACTGCTGTGGTCCATGGCACACTGCAATTGTTGGCGTGAAGAAGTGTGTTACTACCGAGGTTTCCCGACAGGGACCTGTACTTCTACCGTCCAGCCCGAAGATTCCCGTTCGTTCCGCTTGTGTGTGAGAACCAATGGCTGCGTTTCCGGAATTTCAACTCCATTTGCAGTTTCACGGACGTGATTGTAACCAGCCCGTTGAAGATCTGCAGTCACTGCCTGGAAATCAACGTCTAACCACTTGCTGACCGGCGCACTGCACCCCGACGTTTCTTATCATCACACGGGGGTGGTGGTTCTACCAGTTCCGTTGTCAAGCAGTCACGTTGAACACAGGGAACGCACTTTAACTCGATTCAACGGTGCATGGGGCCGTACTTTCCTTCTCCTTTTAGCTACACTACGACATTATTCCACGCACGTGTCAAAGCAGAGGACCGGACGCGACAGACTGCGCGAAGTGAAAAATGGGGGGATGAGGAGCGACTACCGAGGAGAGGGGCAAGGCGACAGCGACATCGCCTGCCAGGCTGGACAAATTTCACGGCCGGTAAGGGTTGCGACCCTAACGAGGACGGGCTCGAACGTCTTCTTCAGGTGTCAGGAGTTGTCCGGCTCGTTGCAGAACCGAAATTCCTGATTCTGTAGGGGGATAAGCCGCGCTGTCTGGATCACATGCCTCAAACTCACCGTGACAATGTTGGCACGCTACCTTACGTCCTAGGTAGGTGAGACGGATCTGCAAGAGTCGGCCGCAAATGGGACACTCCTGATCGAAGAACACTGTGTTTGACATATCGGCATCTCCATCCACCGAAAAGTTTCCATGCTCTTAATTCCTGAGCGGCTATCGTACGAAATGCAGAGCCAAGTTTCAAGAAAAGCCTGCCAAACCGAAAGAGTGTGCCAGGTTTCACCGTGGCATCAGTGATGCAAACAAATTTATCCCAAAAAAAGTCAGGTCAAGAGACGGAACTTGATTTGTTCTGTTTAACAGGGCTAAACCGTAAACTGCGTCAACGGCTCGAATCACCATGTTTATTGTGGGAGTTACCGCCGGCCGGTTTTCGGCAGCCGGATGCGCGGAAAAAAATAATTCAACAAAAGATAGTTTGACAGGCAATTTCACAGTGATCGGCCCCTGTTGCTGGAAAAAATGTCCTGCCCGGGTTGGCAACTGGATTGGTTCGTTGTTTCGACAGGGTGGTGATTGGTCGAAAAGCTTGCTGGGCGACACGCAGGCCCGTCCGCCGGAAGACGTTCCCGGGCGGGATGACCGCAACGAACCGGTTTCCAAGAATTTCCTGCCCGTTGATCGTGTTCCAATCATCCCGAGTTCGACAGTCATGTGGCCTTGAGCAGTTTCGATCACGAGGCGGTCGTTGGAATTTCCTCAAAACAGGCACCGTATGATTTGGACAAACAATTGCTGGGGACCAACGGGATTGCCGATGTTGGTGCGTTGGTCGCGGTTGGAAATTGCGCAATCACCGTTCCAATTCCCGGCCAGGTGCAGTCACGGTTCGAGAAAACTAAACAGTTTCAGGCGTTTTTTCCAGGTCGCTAACGCGATGGACAGGGGCTCGGTATGGGGTTAACCTGGAGTGTCGGGTAGGCGATTCTTAATGTTCAACTACATGAATGCCCCGACGGCAAGGCGCATGTGTCCTTACTGATATGCCAGTCGAAATAGGCCGAATAGTTCTGTTGTTCGCATGGTTCTTCGTGGGCCTTTTTCTGGCGCAAAAGTACGTACCTACCAAGCTTGTTCCCGGCCATCTCAAAGCGATTTCCACCGTTTTGCTACTGTTGATCGGCCCTCCCTATTTTCTAGCTTTGGTGGCGCTCTTTGTGCTGGAGGCAAGGCGGGGTGGCGGAATTTCGGTGTGGAATGCGATCAGGATGGCGACCGGTATGAAGGCCGGATTCTCAGATCCCTTTGGGGGCGAGGCGGATTCGAGATCTTCGGTGATGTTACTCGATACTTCGGGTCGAAGTCTGGCGGAGGTTTACAGTCGTTCGGCAGAGGATGCCGAAGTGTTGACGTTGACTTCTGAGATCGTCGGAGAAGCGGTGGCGGATCTGGCGAGTGACATCTTAATTCAGCCCACCAGCTCTGCCGAATGCAGCGTACGTTTTCGTGTGGATGGTCAGCTGCGGGTAGTGCACCAGTTGGACGTCCGGGAAAGTAACGCGGTGATCAACAGCATCAAAGCCATTTCCGGGATGGACATTGCGGAACGCCGCAGGCCACAGGATGGCAAGTTTGTGGCCAGGACGCCCGGCGGGCATATCTCGTTTCGCGTAGCAACGGCAGGTGTGATGCACGGCGAGAAGATCTCGATTCGTGTCCTGGACCAAAGTGCCACCAATTTTGGTTTGAAGGATGTGGGGCTCACGAAGGGAAACTATGACCATATCCGGAAACAGATGGCAGCCTCTTCGGGAATGATTCTTGTTTGTGGACCGACTGGCAGTGGTAAGAGTACCAGTCTGCATGCCATGTTACGGGAAATCGATTTCAGTCAGCGGAATGTCATCACCATCGAAGATCCGATTGAGTACATTTTACCGGAAGCGAGTCAGATTGAAATCAATGACAAGGCGGGGATCACGTTTTCCAAAACTCTTCGCAGCGTGTTGCGCCAGGATCCTGATGTAATCTCGATTGGCGAGATCCGTGATGCTGAAACTGCGGAAATAGCGCTCCAGGCTTCCCAGACGGGCCACCTCGTGTTGGCGACTCTTCATGCCAGCAGCAATCACACGGGGATCTTGCGGTTGATTGATCTTGGGATACGACCGTTTGTGATCGCTTCGGCACTTAATATCGTCATTTCTCAAAGACTTGTCAGAAAACTTTGCAGTCATTGTAAAGTGACGGCGAATTTGTCGGCGAAGCACCATCAGAAACTTGTTGATCGCAAGCTGGATCCGACTCGGGTCAAGCAGCCTCGCGGGTGTCCTCGTTGTAAAGGTACGGGTTATCGTGGCCGCACGGGGGTTTTCGACGTAATGGTAATAAGCGACGAGCTTAAATCACGCTTGGCCGCCAACGATTTTTCGTCCGTAGACGGAGGCCGTTCCAAGGACGCCAATACACAGCGGCTGCTTCACAAAAATGCCACACGCCTTGCGTTGGCGGGCATCACGTCCCTGGAAGAGGCCAACAAAATAGCAGCCACCAAGACTTAACACGTTTGGGCGCAGCGAGCATCGAACAGGCATCATCCAATACCGAATGAAAGGCGAGTTTAACGTGGGCGCATTGGTGCTTTTAATTGTCGGTGGAATTGTGGTCGGGGCTTGCGTACGTTTTCAAAGTACGTTGCTGATGTGGGCGGCCGGATTTCAACTGGTGTTTTCCGTTTACCTGAGCGTGATGTTATGCGAGACGGTTGTGCACGCAACCGTTGGCGAAGGCTCCGATCCGTATTATGATGCCACGGCGCTTTTGTTGCTGTGCCTGATCTTTTTCTTGCTCATGTTTGTCGTGACAAGACAACTGTTTCCCCAGTTGGACGAGTTGCGTCTTCTCGGATCGTTGGATCAGGCAGGGGCCGTAATTCTTGGCTTCGCTTCGGGAGTCCTGTTGACCAGTTTTCTGATGTTCTTGCTCTGTACAACTCCGTTGGCTGACAATTCTTTCGTCCGACTGATTTCGGGAAAATCTCTTTCGGCACCGCTCGTCGAGTTCCCGCTACGAATTGCCTGTAATGCGGTGAATGTCCTGTCTTTTCAGAGCCATCCCATCCCGTGCCAAGAAGTGATAATGCAACTCAAGGCGTTGCAAAGTCCAGGGCACGAGAGTCTTGACGGGACGGAATCGCTTGAAAAATCGTCTTCCCCCTGATTGCGGGTGCTTGGGGGTTGACAATTTACGAATTTAATCTTATCGATGCGACTTAGTCAGGCAAAGTTTCGGTTTTCAATGTACAAGGACCGACTCGATGAGAACACGACTGCGACTAACGATATTGATGTTCTTGATGCTCGTGGCGCCCGGCACGGTGCATGGCAGGCCTTGGATGCTCCAGGACGGGACACGGATCGATGGGAAGTTCATCCGTCTGGAAGGAAACAGTGTCCGCCTTGGAGTCCGCCGGGAATTCAAGCTATACCTCTTCTCACGATTCAGTGTGACGGACCAGGAATGGATTCGTTTCCGATATGTGTTGAGCAAATCTGAACGAGATCAACGACTCGAGGAAATCAACAAACGTCCTGAGCGAACGTGGACTCTGAAGAACGGTCAACGGGGGACGGGGCGCTTCCTTCGTTTCTTCAGAGCGGAGCTGGCTAACGGTGCGGTCGTTTCTCATGTGACTATCTTTCCGATCCAATCTTTTCCTTTCCGTGAGCTTGTTCAAAAGGACCAAACCTATGTAGAGCAGGTGTTGGTAGAATTTGGACTCGAGGAACTACTGGAGAGTCCTGATAAAGAGGGGAGAATTCCACCGAAGGCTCGTGATAAAGAGGAGGAAAATCCACGTGACAGAGGCAAACCACCTCCCAGAAAGTACCTGCCTGTACCCCGTGTTCCAGGCGACAGAGGCAAACAGCGTCCCAACAATGGGAAGGACCAGTTTCGAGGCAAAGGGTCGCCACGCTCTCCGAAATCAGAATCTGATCGAGATTTAACTCGGAGCGACCCTGAACACGATTACTCCCCCCGCCCGGGCACCACCCTTGAAAGGGTTCCCTTCGATTCTCCTCGTGTTCCTCGTGGTGATAAATCAGATGATGGCGAAAGAAACCAAGATTCTCTCGAACCGTCCCGCTCCGACTCTGACAGGTCCCGCTCCGACTCTGACAGGTCTGACAGGTCCCGCTCCGACTCTGACAGGTCCCGCTCCGACTCTGACAGGTCCCGCTACGACTCTGACAGGTCCCGCTCCGACTCTGACAGGTCCCGCTCCGACTCTGACAGGTCCCGCTACGGCTCTGACAGGCAATCTCAACAAAACTCGCCGTCGGAAGAGACACCCGAAAATGAAAATAGTCTCAAAGATGACATCATGGAAGGCAATTACAAAGACTTGCCTACAAGACATGGAGGACAATTGGCGTTAATTATTGTGATCGTGGTGGGAGCCTTGGTGCTGCTCAAGGTTCTGCGTGGTTGATTGAGGTCGGTTTGAAGAGAATTTCTACGGACGTCGGCGACTTGTTGACAGATCCCGAACAGACGGCACGAAATTCCGACTGCTTCGGGAGTGTGATGTGGACTTTTCACGCTGTCAGCGGCAGGAATTTCAGCATGTGTCGTGTTGGCTTGTGTTTAAGATTTGGAATCATATGGAGGATGGTGAAGTAATGTCTCAAGGCCCAAAAAGACAAGTTGTTGTGCTGCTGGGGTGGACACTCTCCGTGGTGGGAACGCTGTGGCCGATGACTGCGCGGGGAGCGGATTGGTACGAACCGGGAGTTCAGGAGAAAATCTTCTCGGAGATCACAGAACCGCTGGTGGCCGACGGGCCGGCAGATTCGCACGAACTTCTCATGGGCAAAGTCGGGGAACTGGCGAGCGAGTTGGAAAGAGAATTTGACCTGGCCTGGGCCAGCGAAAGGATATCCTTTCGCCCGGGAAGTTCCAAGCACCAGAAGCGTCGCCCAGCGGATCAGAACGGGTCCCGTCGACGCAGGACGCATCGGCGTGATGCACATGGTCACCGGAGACACGCAGGCAAACCTGCGCTGATGCATCGATTAGCTCGCTTAGAGCGTAAGCTCGACCGTATCCTTGACGAACTGGACGCAAGAGGTCCGGAGGACGACCGCGGACATCGTCCTGGCCGAACCGGTTTTCGTCATGGTCGCAGGAGTGATCGTCGACTGGACAATTGTCCCCGCTGCCGAGGCGGGTGGGCCATGCACAAATCATCACGGAGATTTCACCGGCGCCCTCATCGCGACCGGTTTGTCGACCAACGGGAGCGAAGTCCTCGGGAACCGTTGAAGCGACGACACCCTCGCCGGCATCGTGAACGACCGGCGGGTCCTGGCCGCCAGCATCGTGGTGCAGCAGAACGGGATGATTCCCCGGAGATTTTTCCGGCGGATGTCCAAATTGGGGAAGACGTCTATGACGACGAGGTGAAACAGGAAACCAGCGACCGGGACTTCGACGTTTGATGTCCTTCTCGACAGCACGATTGTTATCAGGTTCAGCGGGATGATCGCCGCTGGTGTAGATCCTGGTCGAAGATCTGCTGTAACGTGCAAAGCTCCCTACCGAGCGTGGAAACGATGGATTGGGCTGAAGGGGTTCAAGAGATTACGCCCGTAAGCCGGGTCCAGCTATTTCACCAGGTCAGCATAGCTGTCCGCCAGGCAATCCAGTAAGTCGGCAACGTTGTCAATGATATCATCCGGGACAGTTGCGCCATTTTCAGCGATGTTGCGCCAGATGCGGCGTGCTTTTTCGGTATTAAAGTCAGGGTCAACTGCCACGAATGCGCCTTCCACAAGTTCGTTGGCCGGCTTGCCTTCGTCCAGCCAGTGTTTCGCAATGGCGAGGGCCAGGTTGCCGGGCAGCTCCATCTTTTCATAGGTCTGGCTTTGTCCCTTTTGGTGAATTCTTATTTTTTCCGAAGTTGCTTCGACGACACTGACCAGCTCACCACTTGCCAGCATCAGCTGGCCGACGTCATCCAGGTTCTGCATCCCTTTCTCAACAGCCCACCAAAACTGCTGCACGTAGTGCTGGAGCGTGTGCAGTCGATCTGCCATCGGCTCAAATTCTGAAGACGCCGCCAGGTCCATCGCACGCTGCAGCTTCAAGTCGGCAACAGGCAACTGCCGGGCCGTCAACGCGGCACGTGCCGCGGTCAAGTATCCGGCGAGTTCAGAACGTTGTTGCGGGGTAAGTGATTTCCGGTCGGACGCGAGGTCCTGCGTCGATCGAATGGCCCTGGGTTTGAGTTTGACTTGACGGTGACTTTCCAGATGGGGGGTATTTCGGACTCCGTCTGTCGTCGGGTCGGCAGCACCGGTGATGATCGTCGGTTTTGTGAGATCTGGTTTGGTGGGCTTCACTTGAGGCGATGAGGGTGGTTTGGTCTTTGGATGTCCGACCTCACTGGATGACATCGCTGTCCGGTTTTGATTTGCTACACCTGACAGGTCAGCTCGCCAGTTGGAGCGGAAAATCAGCACGACGGCCAGGAGCAGCGTCAACGAAATTCCCAGGCTGAATCCAGTGAAAATAAAGCGGAAGCGATTTCGACGACCTGAAACCAACTGGAATTTGTACCGCCGAAAACGTGTCGTTCTCGTTGGTTCGATAAAGGTGGACTGGGCCCGGCTGGAGTTGTCAGTCAAAACCGGTTCGCTGAGCGTTGTTGGGTAAGGCTGCCTGCCTTCTTGAACCGGCGGCTCCGAAGGAGATGGCGGAGGCGTTTGAACCGGCGGCGACGGAACCGATCCCGGTGGAGCTAGGGGTGAGGTTTGAATCGGCGGCTGTGTTTCTGCTTGCTGTTGGCGGAGCCGCGCGTCGTAAGCCAACCTTTTATCGGGGTCGAGAAGGCACAACTTTGCCTGGGCCACCTGGTTCAAGAGATCCTGGGAAAACTGGACATGCTCCCCGGTTTGTAGCGACTTCAGGAAAGCCATCCGCTGATCGGCGGCATTTCTAATGGCAGAGATTGAAGTCTCAAACGGCTTGATACCGAGTAGCCGATAGTGGTTCGGCGGCTGTTCCTCCGGTGGTATCCCCAGCCAATGGTGATAAGGGTCAAAGGCGGCCATGAGACAATTCTAGCCTGTCAACTACCCGCTCAACAGTCCGGAAGTCGGTTCCCGTTCATGTGGCCAAATTGTGCAACATGGTGACACTGCCGCATCACCGAGGCGGCGGCCCGTGAAACGCAATGGTTAAGCGCCGGTGGTAGGAATCCAACCAGTGAGCGATGACTGCAGGAAGATGGCTGTGATCACGAGAAAAAGTCCGTTATGTTCAAGATGATTCGTGGTACTTTCTGGTCGAGTAACTAGACAAGCGGACACCCAACGTGACCGACCAACCAAATCCAAATGGAGTGCGGGAACAAGTTCGCACAAAGTCGCGCGCGTTCCTTGAGATCGGGTTGATCTTTTTAGTGTTTTTTCTCTACGGGGTTCAACCAACACCCGGAGTGAATGAAGCGCAGTACTTGGCCAAGGCAAAACACTTCTGGAACCCGGCATGGTGTCCGGGAGATCATTTTCTTGGATCGGCCGACGCTCACTGGGCGTTCTTCTGGTCGACGGGCTGGCTGACTCGTTGGATGAGTCTTTCAGCCTATGCCTGGTTGGGACGCCTGGTAACCTGGTGGGCGATGGCGACTGCCTGGCGGCGACTCAGTTTGGCCGTGGTGCCGTGCCGCTGGGCATCCCTGGTGTCCGCAACCCTGTTTCTGTTAACCCTGCATCATTGCCATATGATGGGAGAATGGGTTGTCGGTGGTATCGAAGGCAAAAGTGTGGCCTACGTCTTGGTTTTTTTCGGGTTGGGATCTCTGGTAAAAGGTCGCTGGAATGAAACATGGCTCCTCATGGGCCTGGCTGCTGTCTTTCACGTGCTGGTGGGAGGCTGGTCCTGTGTGGCGACAGCAGCGGCCTGGATCGCCTCTGGAAAAGAAAGGCCGGCGCTTGCCTCCATGTTGCCGGGAATCGGCTGTGGGTTCGGTTTGGCGTTGGCAGGTATTGTGCCCGCGTGGAGTATGACTCAAGGTGTCGATGCGGAAATCATTGAGCAAGCCAACCACATTTATGTTTTTGAGCGGCTGGCACACCATCTTGTCATTCACTTGCAGTCCCAATCAAGGATTGCCGCTCATTTCAGCCTGGTTGTGGTGTGGTTGCTGTTGTTGTGGCCGACTTTTCGTGAGACGAGTCTTCGTCGGATTCATGGATTTGTAGCTGGTGCGCTCGGTTTGACAATCGTGGGGATCGTTATTGATCAGGCCACTCTCACACAACCGGACGTCGCGGCAAGATTATTGCGTTACTATTGGTACCGGCTGGGTGATGTTGCCGTTCCACTGGGCGTCGGTTTGAGCGCGGTGTTCGTGTTGCATCGGTTTGCCGCTGCGCCCCTGAGTTCCAGCAGGAAATTGCGATCGGTGCTCGTGGTCGTCTG
>Ga0310121_10000114_pt1 | contig 80398 bp, 65 predicted proteins | sample CB27_Tmax_986_MG_FD_203504 | JGI IMG/M metagenome (GOLD analysis project Ga0310121, IMG submission 203504) | Marine microbial communities from Western Arctic Ocean, Canada - CB27_Tmax_986 | ecosystem: Environmental > Aquatic > Marine > Oceanic | place: Canada: Western Arctic Ocean | collected... | reverse complement strand
ATCAGGCGGTCTCCGAGTGGTTGGAGGGGGAACTGGACAACGCCTGGGCAGCCAACCCCCGTCCGAACCCAGGTAGGATGGCGCCCGTCCACCGACTCAACCGGACCGAGTACAACAACGCGATCCGCGACCTGCTCGCCCTCCCTATCGACGTGAGGTCGCAGTTGCCCGGGGATGAGACGTCGGACGGTGGTTTTGACAACGTTGCGGCTTCCCTCACGATCTCTCCGGTGCACGTGGATCGGTACCTGTCGGTAGCGCGTCAGGTTACCCGCCTGGCGACGGGCCTTCCGCTCCCCCCGAGCGCCGCACGGTACGTGGCCAGTGATGCCAAGCGGCAAAGCGACCGGATGAGCGAGGATCTCCCGCTCGGGTCCCGTGGTGGAATGGCGGTTCGCCATTACTTCCCGACGGATGGCGAATACGTCATTTCCCTCCGCCTTCAGGAGAACTATGCAAACTACGTGAAGGGCATGGGCTGGTCGCAGGAGATCGACGTTCGCCTCGATGGAGAATTGCTAGAGCGTTTCGCGGTAGGCGGCGGAGGGGAGCTATACCGGCCTGGGCCGCACAGCTACGAGGGCGCCGGCGACGGCCCGGGGTGGCCCGGCTCGCGGCCTTGGGAGGAGTATATGCAGGTGACGGCGGGGGAAGGCCTGAAGGTGCGCATACCCGTCGCTGCGGGGTCACACGTCGTAGGGGTCTCGTTTCCAAGGGATGTGTGGGAGGGCGAAAGCCTTCTCGTCCAACCGCCGCATCAGGCGAGGGGCCAGACCGATGCGTTCAACGCGGACCGCATGGGGTATGCGGGCGTGCGCGAGGTTTACATTGAGGGCCCGTACGAAAGCGCAGGTATCGCGAAGGACACGCCGAGCCGCCGTGAGATCTTCGTCTGTGAACCGGAGACCCTGGCGGAGGAAGAGGTGTGTGCCACCGAGATTCTTTCCAGCATGGCGCGGCGCGCTTACCGTCGGCCGGTGACGGATGAGGAGGTAGGGGGCCTGCTCGCTTTCTTCCGAATGGGTCGGGAAGACGGTGGGAGCTTCGACCACGGGATTCAATTCGGGCTCGAGCGAATCCTCGCCGACCCGAATTTCCTGCTACGCATCCACCAGGGTCCGCCCTCTCATGAAGCGCCGCAGGGGAACGACTCAGACGCCATGCCGGCAGTTCAGGAGCAACTCGCAGGCGAGCCCTATGCTCTGGGCGATCTCGAGGTTGCGTCCCGCCTGTCGTTCTTCCTGTGGAGCAGCATTCCGGATGACATCTTGCTCGACCTGGCGGAGGAGGGTCGGCTCACCGATCCCGTGGTCCTGCGGGAGCAGGCGGCGAGAATGTTGGCGGATCCCCGCGCGCCTGACGCATTCGTCCACAACTTTGCCAGTCAGTGGTTGACACTACCGCTCCTGAACGATCGCACCGTCCGTGATCGACTCTTCATCGATTACGACCACAATCTTCGAGATGCGATGGGGCGCGAAACGGAGCTCTTCATTGCCAGCACCCTCCGCGAGGACCGGAGTGTCTTGGATCTTCTCAGGGCGGACTACACCTACCTCAACGAGCGGTTGGCGCGTCACTACGACATCCCGAACGTCTACGGTGGTCATTTCCGCCGGGTCACACTTCCCGATCTGGAGCAACGGGGTGGGTTGCTCGGGCACGCCAGTCTGTTGTCGGTAACGTCCTATCCCGACCGGACGTCGCCGGTCCTGCGCGGCAAATGGCTCTTGGAAAATATCCTCGGCTTGGAGGTGCCGCCGCCACCGCCGGATGTCGACACGAACGTGGGAGGCGAGGACGGGGCCGGAGTCGGCTCGCTCCCGTTCCGGGAACTGCTCGAGCAGCATAGGGCGAACCCCGTGTGCGCCAGTTGTCATTTGGTCATCGATCCCATGGGTTTCGCCCTCGACGGCTACGACCCCGTGGGGAGAAGACGGACGATCGACGAAACGGGTAACCCCGTAGATGACGTTGGGACCTGGCCGAGCGGCGCGGAGATAGAAGGGCTTTCGGGGCTCAGGTCGATGTTGCTGGAGAACGAGGAGCAGTTCGCTCGCACCGTGACCGCAAAGCTCATGGCCTACGCCCTAGGGCGTGAGCTCGACTACTACGATAGGCCGGCGGTGCGGGCGATCGTTCGGGACGCGGAGGCGGGTGACTACCGTTGGTCGTCGATCATTCTCGGGATCGTCGAGAGCCCTCAGTTCTTGATGAGCGCGCGCGCGGCAGTGGAGGTCGCGCCGGCGCCGTAATCGGTTGCCTCGCATCTGGAGAGGAGAGCAATGAATTTCATCACGGGCAAACTCATTTCTCGGCGGAGGGTCTTGCGGGGTGCGGGTGCCGCGCTGGCGTTACCGTTCATGGATGCCATGTCTCCGGCCGGGCTCTGGTCGAAGTCGCCCGCACGGGAGGTTGCGAAGCCCGCCCACCGGTTCCTCGCCTACTACCTCCCGAACGGTCAAGCCATGCCGCACTGGACGCCGAAAGGGGTGGGGAGAGACTTCGAGCTGTCGGATATTCTCGAGCCGCTCGAGCCGTTCAAGGATCAATTGATCGCGCTGACGGGTCTTGAAGCGTCGTGGAACTACAACCACCCCGGCGCGTCCACTTGTTTCCTGACCGGCATGACTGGGAAGGGCAGAAGGGAACCCGGCCGACTGGACGAGACGGATCTCTTGGCGGAAACGTCGATGGACCAGATTCTCGCCCGGGAATTCGGAAAGGAGACGCAACGGGCATCCCTCGAGCTCTCGTTGGATGGGCCGCCCACCGCGGGAACCTGCGCAATTCTGAATTGTGCATATACGAACTCGATCTCTTGGCGGAGCCCAACACAGCCTCAGCCGATGGAGAGCCACCCGCGAACGGTGTTCGAGATGCTGTTCGGCGACACAGGAACCACGGACCGGACCGCTCGAGAAAAGCGACTTCGGCAGCAGAAGAGCATCCTGGACGCCGTGATGGAAGAGTTGAGCGACCTCAAGAGGGAGCTCGGCGCGGAGGACCAGAGGCAGGTCGACCAATATACGGAAGCGGTCCGGGACGTCGAACGGCGCATTGGGCTGGCCGAGTCGCAGCTCGATCTCGAGTTGCCGGTCATGGATCAGCCCGAGGGCATCCCGGAGGCGCTCGAGGACCATCTGGAACTCCTGCTCGACTTACAGCTCCTGGCCTTCCAAACAGACTTGACGCGGGTGTCCACGTTCATGGTCGGTAGGGAGTTGAACGGCCGTCCCTACCCCCAAATCGGCGTGCCTGAAGCCTGGCATCCGCTGTCGCACCACAGGAACATTCCGGAGTTGATCGCGCGACTGGCGATCATCAACCGCTACCACGTCGAGCTGTTTGCCAGGTACCTGACCAAGCTTCGGAATACGCCCGACGGGGACGGCTCGCTCCTCGACCACATGACTATCTTGTACGGGTCAGGTATGTCGAACAGCCAGCGCCACGCGGGGGACAACCTACCTCTACTGGTGGTCGGCGGTGGGAACGGACGGCTCAAGGGGGGGCAACATCTCAAATATGACGACCAACCCTCACATGCGAACCTCCTCCTTACGTTGCTGGACAAGTTCGACGTACCCGTGGACAAAGTGGGTGGTAGCACGGGCCCGTTAGAGCTCGATACGCTCTCGGGGATGTAGTGGAGATGAGTATCGGATCGGCGTGGCGAAGTCTGGCCGCCCTGGGATTTGTCGTCACTCTCTTCGGGGTCGGTGGCTTGGCTGCAGCGGAGGCCGGCCAGGATCTCTTCCGCCCCGTCGTCGGGACGGGGACCGGTGGGGTGGATCTCGACGGGGTGGATGTCAACGCCGCCGAGGCGGACGGCACGACGGCCCTTCACCGGGCGAGCCTCCGCGATGAACCCGAAAGCGTTGAGCGTCTGATTCGCGCAGGCGCCGATGTGAATGCGGCGAATGATCTCGGGGCCACTGCTCTCTGGGCCGCAAGCCTGAACGGCAGTGCGGAGGTGGTCGAGAGCCTGCTCGCGGCCGGGGCGGACCCGAACAAGGCGCTCCGGAACGGTGAGACGCCGCTGATGGCCGCTTCTCGCTCGGGCAACCCAGCGGTCGTCGCAGTGCTGCTCACGCACGGAGCGGATCCCGACGCGACCGGCCCGCGGGCCCAGACGGCACTCATGTGGGCCGTAGCGCAGCAGCACTCGGATGTCGTCGCTGTGCTGGTCGAGCACGGAGCCGATGTGCACGCCCGCTCGGCAGTTTGGCGGGTGTTCATGGCGCAGCCCCCGGCTCCCCATCCGCAGCACCGAGGATGGTTCGAGCACGGAGGTAATACAGCCTTGATGTTTGCGGCACGGGTGGGCGATGTCGTCTCGGCAGAGCATTTGGTGGCTGCTGGCGCCGACGTCAACGACAGGAGTGCCTGGGGCGTGAGTGTCTTGACGGTTGCGACCTACTCCGATTTCGGCACCCTCGTGGTCGGGCTGAGAGGCACACCGTTCCATATAGGCGGCAGCGACGTGTACCGCCCGGGCAGGTTTGCCGAGCTCGCGGAGCTTCTTCTGGAGCACGGTGCGGACCCCAACCTGGGAGCGGGGCGATTTACGGCGCTGCACGCGGCGGTCATGCGCAGGGACGAGGGGATGGTGGACCTCCTCCTCGAGCATGGCGCGAATCCGAACCTTTCGCTGGGGGCTTGGACCCCGCTCCAACGCGGATCGGGCACGGACTTCTATTTCCATCGCGCGTGGGTGGGGGCAACGCCCATCTGGCTCGCCGCTCGTTTTGCTACTCCGTACATACTTGGCCAATTGGTGGAGCACGGTGCTGATCCGGGCTACGTGCATCGGGGAGAGCACTACTCCGGTGGGCGGGGTGGAGAGCTTTCCACCGTTCAAATGGAGGTCGCATCGCCGCTGATGGCCGCGGTCGGTCTGAGTCGCACCGGGAGGTCGTGGGTATATCAACAGCCCGATTCCGACGAATACGAAGCCGAAGTTCTGGAGAAGGTGACGTTGCTGGTCGAGGCCGGTGTCGGTGTGAATGCCGTCAACAATATGGGCCTCACGGCTCTCGATGGCGCCATCGACATGGGGTACAACTCGGTCGTGGCGTTTCTCATCGAGGCCGGAGCGGAGGAGGGTGCTGGGCTGCGGCCGCCGGGATGAGCCGATCTACTCTAGGGAGGAAGAGATGAAGAGCCTGAGCATCGTGGCCGCGGCCCTGACCACTGCTCTCGTATGCTTTCAGGGCGCGAGCGCGCAGACGGCCGACGCGCTGGAGGCGCAGGCTACCGAGCTCCGGCGGATCATCCGAGAGGCTCCCCGCCTTTCCCGTGATGTCGCCCCGATCGAGATCGCCCCACCGCACCAAGGCTGGGAGATGGGCATGGTGTCCTGGATCGCCGCGGGCGACGAGGGCTTGATCTACCTCCTGCAACGGGGCGAGGGGGCCGATCCGGTGATCGCCCTGGACCGGACCGGTCGTGTGGTCCAGTCATGGGGACGCGGCTTGTACGCCACGCCCCACAGCGTTCGAGTGGACCCCGCCGGCAACGTTTGGACCGCCGACGCCAAGAGCTCCCGCGTGCTCAAGTTCGCACCCGACGGCACGCTTCTCATGGAGATCGCCGTGGGCGGACAGCCCGAGGGCTGCGACGGTAACTTCTGCGGCACGACCGACGTGGCGTTCGGCCCCGACGGCAATGTATTTATCGCGGACGGATACCGGAACGCCCGTATTCTCCGGTACACGCCAGACGGACGAAAAGTCGCGGAGTGGGGCAGCCCCGGCACCGGTCCTGGCGAGTTCCGCCTCCCCCATTCCATCGCCGTGGACGAAGACGGGATCATCTACGTGGCGGACCGCGAGAACGGACGGATCCAGCGCTTCGACCGCGACGGGACGTTCCTGGGTGAGTGGCCCGACTACGGCAAGACCTTCTCTCTCGACCTCACCCCCGGAGCCGTATGGCTCGGCACACAGCACCGGAACGAACCGAACGTTTCCCCGGGCTGGCTCATTAAGGTGGACCGGACGACGGGCGAAGTGCTGGGGTACGTCGACGCCACCGGCGTCCACGGCATCGACGCCACCGGAAGCGGCGAGCTGCTATTTGCGCCAGGACCCGGCGGCAACCCCCAGCTCGTTGGCATGCCGCGCTGAGGGGACAGCCCTCCGTCTACCAACGATCCGGATCTGCGGTCCGCCACGCGGGTGGCATCCGGCCGTCGTGCAGCAACTGGCCCTCGGCCAGGAAGTCGTAGATCTCCTCGAAGCTACGTACCTCGGTATCGTCGACTCGCCGGTAGACGTGGTGGGGGCCTAGCTGTCCCGGATGCTGTAGTCCCATCGCCGCGAGAAGCTCTAGGAATCCATCGACGGTTCCCTCGTGATAGCGCTCGACGCGTTCGGCCTTGTCCTCCACGTTCAGACCGTGCACCAACGCCGGGTTTTGTGTCGTGATCCCTGTTGGGCAGTGGTCCGAGTTACACCGCAGCGCCTGGATGCAGCCCATCGCGAGCATCATGCCTCGTGCCGAGGCGCACAGATCCGCGCCGAGCGCGAGGGCACGGGCCATGTGAAACCCGGTGAGAATTTTGCCGGCGGCGACGATCGAAATCCTGTCCCGCAGACCGACCCCGGTGAGAGCGTTGTGTACGAAGACCCAGGCATCGCGCGCCGGCATTCCCACCGAATTCGAGAACTCGAGCGGGGCCGCGCCCGTCCCGCCTTCCCCTCCGTCGACGGCAATGAAGTCGGGGGTAATGCCGGTCTCGAGCATCGCCTTGCATACTGCGAAAAAATCTGCGCGGCGACCGATGCAAAGCTTGAAGCCGACAGGCTTCCCACCAGCGAGTTGGCGCAGACGGGCTAAGAACTCGAGCAAGCCCCGAGGGGTCGAGAAGGCCCGGTGCGTAGGGGGTGAGATCACCGTCTCGGCGACGGGGACGCCCCGAATGTCCGCGATCTCTCGGGTGACTTTGACCCCCGGCAAGATCCCCCCGTGGCCGGGCTTGGCGCCCTGGGAGAGCTTGAGCTCGATCATTTTTACGGAGTCTTGTGCCGCCTGACGTTCGAACGCCTGCGGATCGAAGGCGCCGTCCTCGGCACGGCAGCCGAAGTATCCGGTGCCGATCTGCCATATGAGGTCTGCACCCGCCTCTAGATGGTAGGGCGAGATGCCTCCTTCGCCGGTGTTGTGCGCAAAGTGGCCACGCTCGGCACCGGCGTTCAGCGCCAGCACGGCATTCTTCGAGAGGGCGCCGTAGCTCATCGCGGAGATGTTGAGCAGCGACGCGGAATAGGGCGCCGCGCAGTCAGGGCCGCCGATTTCGACCCGAGGCTGCTCGTGGAGCGGCTCCACGGGCGCGATCGAGTGCGCACACCACTCGTAGCCGATTCGGTAGACATCTCGCTGCGTGCCGAACGGCCTGGTCTCGAGCTCGCCCTTGGCTCGCTGGTACACGATGCTGCGCAGCTCCCGTTCGATCGGGAACGCATCGATGTTGGACTCGATGAAGTACTGCTGGATCTCCGGTCGAAGTGCCTCCAACATGTACCGCCCGCGCCCGATCAGCGGAAAATTCTTGAGGATGGTGTGCTGGGTTTGCAGGGAGTCGTGTATACCGAGCGCGATCAACGGCACGATCGGCACGAGCGCCCATAGCACGTACGGCGAGACGAATGCGCCCGCGAGCACCAGTGAGACTAGCGCGACCGAGATCATGTAGAACCAGCGGCGAACCATTCGAAACTCCCTTTGTTCTAGGCCTTGGCGTCCACAAACCCACCACTTAACTCATTGCGACCACGTCCCGGTGCCCGACTGCGTGCTTTCAAGAGGGACCGATGCTCCGCCACTGCATGCCTTGGAAGAGTGCGGAATCTACGACGGTGTCAACGTCCTGTGCGGAACCGGCTGCCGGGTTTGTCAGTTGGACAGGTACGGATGCCAAGGCAGCCATCAATACCGAAGGACACGACACGGTCCGATCACGCATGAGGGTCTCCAAGAGAGTGAATAGGGCTGCAACCTAAATGGGGGACACCTGGGGCGGCCACCCGGACGGCAGTCGGGCCGGGCCGGCGGGTCACACCGTCGCCGGCTACTTGGCAATTCAAGCGTATCGATGCATCGTCATCGGGCGTGCGGCTTGGAAGGCATTGAAGTGAAAGGAATTGACAAAGGAATGGACAGGTGAACGCTGCAGAACTCTTCGTCCGCTGCCTCGAGAACGAAGAGGTGGACTATATCTTCGGCATCCCAGGCGAAGAGAACATCGACGTGATGGACGTGCTTCTTGGTAGCTCGATCCGCTTCATCACCACCCGCCATGAACAGGGCGCGGCCTTCATGGCCGACGTGTACGGACGGCTGACCGGCAGAGCGGGCGTGTGCCTGTCGACCCTCGGTCCTGGCGCGACCAACCTGGTGACCGGCGTGGCGGACGCGAATATGGACCGCTCGCCCGTCGTGGCCATCGCGGGCCAGGCGGCCACGACGCGCATGCACAAGGAGAGCCACCAGCACCTCGACCTGGTCGGCCTGTTCGATCCCATATCTAAGTACGGCACGCAGATCATGGAGCCGGAGACGATTCCGGAGGTGATTCGCAAGGCGTTCAAGCAAGCGATCCAGGAGAAGCCGGGCGTCAGCTTCATCGCCCTTCCCGAGAATATTGCCGGCTCCGAGGTCGAGGAGAAGGAGCCGCTCAAGGTGCAGGCGGCCGAGACCCCGGTAGCACCTGAGGCCAAGATCGAGCAGGCCGCTGACATCATCTCGAGCGCGAAGCACCCGATCATCATGGCGGGCAACGGGGTCATCCGCTCCGGAGGCTCGGCGCAGCTCCAGGCGTTTGCGGAGAGGCTCCAAATCCCCGTTGCCACCACCTTCATGGCCAAGGGCGTGATTCCGTTCTCTCACCCCCTCAGCCTCGGCACCGTGGGCTTGCAGGCCCACGACTACGTCAGCTGCGGGTTCGACCGCGCGGATGTGATCATCTGCGTGGGCTACGACATGATCGAGTACCATCCCTATCTGTGGCATCCCCAGAAACAGGCCCAGATCCTGCACATAGACGAGACGCCGGCCGAGGTGGACGAGCACTACATCCTGGCCGCCGGAGTCATCGGCGACATCGGTGAGTCGCTGGACCGGATCGGCGAGGTGGCGCGGCCCCAGGACGAACCGAAGCTCGGAGCGCTACGGGACCTCGTCGTCCGGGAACACACCGAGCACGCGGACAATCCGGCGTTTCCGATGGTGCCCCAGCGCATCCTCTCGGATCTCCGGCAGGTGCTCGAGCCCGAGGACATCGTCGTCAGCGACGTCGGCGCTCACAAGATGTGGACCGCCCGGCTCTACGAGGCCGAGCGCCCCAACACCTGCATCATCTCGAACGGTTTCGCCTCGATGGGGATCGGCGTGCCGGGGGCGATCGCCGCAAAGCTGGTCCACCCCGAGCGTACGGCGGTCACGATCACGGGCGACGCCGGATTCCTGATGAATTGCCAGGAGATCGAGACAGCGCTTCGTATCGGAACGCCCATCATCGTTCTCATCTGGAACGACGGCGAGTACGGCCTGATTCGTTGGCATCAACTGCGCCACTTCGGACGACCCAGCAACATCGACTTCAAGAATCCCGACTTCGTGATGTTCGCGGAGAGCTTCGGGGCCAAGGGCTACAAAGTGGAAAGCGCCGACGAGTTGGTGCCTGTTCTGAAGCAGGCCATCGCCGACGACACCGTCGTGATTATCGACTGCCCTGTGGATTACTCGGAGAACATGAAGCTGACGGAGAAGCTGGGGGAGCTTGTGTGTCCGATATGAGGGGGTGAGGATGGGGAATGTGGGTTACCCGTTCGGCCTCAGGGGCGGTTCCTTCGGGGCCCGCCCCTTGTCGTTTCTCGACTTCCGCTTCGCTTGTCCCGATCGACGGCTGCGAGGTCTCGACACAATGGGACACACGTTTCCGCGGAAACGTCTCGGAGGCCGTCGTGCACCGCGCAGGTGAGGCGTCCGTCCTTCAGTTGTAGCAGAAGAAACTCGTAGCCGGTAGCCACGCCGCCGCGCAGGGTGCGTGCCATGCCTACCATCAGCCCTCCCTCGGGCTCCATCCAGACCTCCTCCGAGCGTACGTCAGAGGCTGACGCGACCCAGCATCCGCTGAGCCACGCCGCGGAGCCCACGTCGTCCTGAGCGAGCGCCGCGATCGGGGAAGCGAGAAGCACGAAGGAGAGGGCGGGCCGGATCATCGGCACAACATACCGACGCAAACGAATGTTCCGAAAGCTCGCCCCTCGCGTCCTCCCGGTGGATCGGCTTAGACTGCACGATCAACGGACCCGGCCCTCCGACTCCTGACCCACTGCGTGCCGAACTTGAACAAGGGAGATCCGCCATGAAACGCTCCATCGTGTTGTCATTCCTGATCGCCTTAGGACAGGCCCTTCCACTTGCCGCCCAAGAGCGAATCGACCGAGACATGGTGTCCAAGATCAGGGCCGAGGGCCTCGACAATTCCCACGTCCTGGAGGTCTTCAACCGCCTCACTAATGTGATCGGACCGCGGCTGACCAACTCTCCCGGATACTACGAGGCGGTCGAGTGGACTCGGGACAAGATGGTCGAGTGGGGATTCGAGGACGTTCACCTCGAGCCGTGGAAGTTCGGGCGTGGATGGAGTCTCGAGAGCTTCTCAGTCGAGATGCTCGAGCCCCGCTATATGCCGATGATCGGGTTTCCCAAGGGGTGGTCGGCGTCGACCAGGGGGCGGCTGGTTTCCGAGCCCGTAATGGTGGGGGGGATGTCCCCGGCGGAGCTGCGATCCTCCGAGGGTGACCTCGCAGGTGCGATCGTCCTCACGCGGCCGATCGAGACCGACTTCATCCGTGAAGATCGTCCGCAGCCCCTGATGGAAGACCGCCTCACGCCGCCACCGCCCGTTCCGGCCAACCGACAGCCCACGGCTCAGCAGACGGCGCGGCAGCGACGGCAGGAGGCCGAGCGGGTCCTGACGGAGACGCTCGTGCGGGGTGGGGCAGGGGTGACGCTCGAACCGACTCGCGGGGAGCACGCGACGCTGTTCGTCACCGGTCGTGATCCAGGCGACGGTGCTGTCCCCTCGGTGGTCCTGGCGGCGGAGCACTACAACCTGGTCGCAAGGCTTCTGGAGCAGGAGATCCCTGTGACGTTGGCGGTGGAGGTGGCCGGGAGATACTACGAGGACAATACCAACGCCTACAACGTCATTGCCGAGATCAAGGGGACGGATCCCGACATCGGTGACGAGGTCGTCATGGTCGGGGCGCATCTCGACTCTTGGCATACGGGGACCGGTGCGACGGACAACGCGGATGGCTCTTCGATCGTCATGGAGGCGCTGCGGATCCTAAGGGCTCTGGACGTCCAGCCGCGGCGCACGATTCGGATCGCCCTGTGGGGGGGTGAGGAGCAGGGCTTGCTGGGGTCCAGGGAGTATGTGCAGCGCCACCTTCAGGGTCCCGGCAGTGAGGCGGCACGCGAGAATTTCTCCGTCTACTACAACCTCGACAACGGGTTCGCCCCGATCTACGGGTTTTATATGGAGGACAACGAGGCCGCGAGGGAGATCATGGAGGACTATCTCGAGCCCTTCAATGACCTGGGTGCCAACATTTCGACGATGGCTCGGGTCGGCAGCACCGATCATCTCTCGTTCATACGGGCCGGATTACCGGGCTTCCAGGCCATTCACGACTACAGCGAGTACGATGTTAGAACCCATCATACGAACGTAGACACGTTCGAGCGTGTCCAAGAAGAGGACCTCAAGCAGGCGGCGGTCGTCATGGCGTCCATTCTCTATCATTCGGCCATGCGCGATGGCAGAATGCCCAGGGCGCCGGTGGCGAGTCAACGATAGCGGCTGACGACGGGTCGTTGATCCGAGTGTGTTCAGGGGGGGATCGTGGGAATCGAGTTTAGGGAGTTTCTGCCGCATCTGGCGTTGATGATGGCCGGAGGTCTCGGAGGCTCTCTAGGCCTGGGTTGGTTGTGTCGAAGGCCGAAGGGTCGGGCGCTGCTGTCGCGCACCAAGGTATGGGCTCTGGCGGCGTTCGGGGCAGTCGCGGTAGCCGGCCTGGTCGGTGCGTTCTACTGGATGTTCAGCCGGATCACCGACGGCTCCGGCGGACAGGTGGCTCTCGGCTCGCCGCCGACCTTTCTGCTGCTGGGGCTGATCGTAGGTCTTCCGCTTTCGCTCCCCGGAATCATCGCCACCTGGAGTGATTCGCGTCCGGAGAATATCGCAGAAAGGGAGCGAAGGGCGAAGAATGCCACGCAGGAGGACAGGTTGAAATTCGCCAAGGACCTCGTGCGTCAGATTGAAGAGTTCGCCGACACGCCCCGCGGGGTGAAGGCCTCCCTGACCGGCGACAAGGGGAGGGTGCTCATGATCGCGGGCGACCTTCGGCGGGCCGAAGGGGAAGTGGTGGTCGCCCGTGTAAGGCGCGGTCCCGCGGAGACCGCTCCAACATTTCCCACCGCAGGACGGGCCTCCCGTCGGCTCGCCAATCAGGAGGTCGGCATGCAGCCGCACACTGGAAGGGGCTACCCCAGGGTCGTACTCGCATCCTTGCTCGTTGTTTTTGTGTCCTGCCAAGGGGCACCGGGCAGCGGGAGACAGGATCTAGTCGAGAGCACTCGGTACGAGGATCTACTCACGCTCCACGGTGACTGGCGCGAGTTCCAGCAGCCCGCCGTGACCGACGGAGTGCCCGACTACACCCCGGCGGCCATGGGCCGGCAGCGGCAGGAGCTGACCCGGTATCAGGCCCGCCTGGCCGGCATCGATCCGGAGGGATGGCCCATCTCCCAGCGGGTGGACTACCACGTCGTCCGGGCGGAGATGAACGGGCTCGAGTTCGACCATCGGGTCCTCCGACCCTGGGCTCGGAACCCCGCGTTCTACATGCTCGTCCACGGCTCGCAGAGCGACGTGCCTGCCCGTGAGGGCGAGGTCATGCGTGGCGTCATGGAGCTATGGACGTATCAGTTCCCGCTCTCCGAGCCCATCGCGGCCGAGATTCAGGAGCACATGCGCGCCATCCCGGCGATCCTCGAGCAGGCCAGGGGTAACCTCGTGGTGGACGCCGCCGACCTCTGGTTCCTCAGCCTGCGGGTGATGCGGGGCGTGAGCCAGACGCTTGGGAGCCTGGCCGAGCAGGTGGCCGAGGATTACCCGGAGCTCTCGGCCGACACGGAGCGAGCCCAGGCCGCCGTCGACGACTTCGCCGCCTGGATCGAGGGGCGGCACGGCTCCATGACGGCTCCCTCGGGGGTCGGCGTGGAGGAGTACGATTGGTACCTGAAGAACGTCCAGCTCCTCCCCTACACATGGGCCGATCAGCAAGCCATCATCGAGCGGGAGTTGGGGCGGTCGTGGGCCTACCTGAGACTCCTGGAGAACAAGAACCGCGACCTGGCCGAGCTCGAGATGGTGGACACGGAGGCCGAGTATCAGCGGCAATACCGAGCTGCGGTGCGAGCCTTCGTCGACTTCCTCGATCGGGAGGACTTCTTCACCGTCCCCAGCTATGCCGAGCCCGCGCTCATGGCCCGGGAAGGGCGCTTCTCTCCGCAGACGGGCGACGTGGGGTTTTTCAACCACGTGAGCTACCGGAACTTCCTGCCCATGCGGGCGCACGGCACGCACTGGTTCGACCTGGCCCGTATGGACGCCGAGCCGCATGCGAGCCCGGTCCGTAGGGTCCCGCTCCTCTACAACATCTGGTCCGCCCGGGCCGAGGGTTACGCTACCGGGATGGAGGAGCTGGTCATGGGGGCGGGATATCTGGACGACTTGCCGAGGGCGCAGGAACTCGTGTACGTCCTGCTGGCCCAGCGAGCCGCTCGCGCGCTGGCTGGCCTCAGGATGCACAGCAACGAGTACACCATCCAGGACGCGGTCGACTTCGCGGCCAAGTGGACGCCTCGTGGGTGGATGCCCCCGGAGAGCAACACGGTATGGGGTGAGCAGCAGCTCTACTTGGAGCAGCCCACGTACGGGACCAGCTACGTCATGGGCAAGGTGTCGATCGACAAGCTGCTGGCGGATCGGGCCCAGCAGCTCGGCGACGAGTTCACTCTGGGGCGTTTCATCGACGAGTTCCACGCCGCGGGCATGATCCCCGTGTCGCTCATTCGCTGGGAGATGACCGGATTGGAAGACGAGATGGAGAAGCTGTGGTAGCTTGCCACCCAACTGGTCCCCAAATAGCTTTTCGGATGGCTTCTAGGCTTCTCCTCGTTGTCGCACTGTCGCTCTTTGCGCCGCTTTGGCAAGCGGCTCCGGCGGTCGCGTCTCCGGCCGATCCGGAAGGCGATCCTGTCTTGGGCGTCTGCGTCGTGACTCCGCTTTACGCGACGGTTGCCGCCGAGTACTACGGCATTCGGATGGCGCCCACCGGGGACGCTCCGGGGGCCGCCGGGCGGGTGGCGACTTCGTTCGCGCAGTCCCCTTTCGGGGTCGCCGTGTCCGTGGACGGCCACTATGTCTACGACGTGCGCGTGAGAATCGACGGCCTGCGGGACCGCCCGAACGTCGAGTACACCGTTTGGGCGACTCCGCCCAACCTGGTTCCGATCCGCCGGCTCGGTGTGCTGGGTGCGAGCCGGGAGTTGTCCGCGCAGCTGGAGTTCAACAAGTTCATCATCTTCCTCACCGCGGAACGCTCGGGCACTTGGGACCCGCAACGCGCCGCCGCCGGCGGTAGCGCCTGGCAGGGCCCTATCCTGTTGCAGGGGATCTCCCGGAGTGGGCTCATGCACTCTTCGGCGGGACATGGACCCTTCGAGCGGGAAGTCTGCTGACCCGACGCCTGGACGGCCGTATCCCCATGACCCCGACGTCTCTCACGGTAACCCGACGCACGATTACCGGACTGGCTTCGGTCGCGGTCCTATCGGTGTCATGTACGACGGCATCCGTAGCCGTTCAGGACGCCGCTCCGGTGCCTGCTCGCCCGCCCGTCCAGGACACGACGGCCAACACCATCGACATGGGGCGTATGACGATGGACATGCCGGGAATGCCGGGTGACATGGCCCTAGCCGATCCGAGCGGCTGGCGAATGCCCCCCATGCAGGGCATGGACATGTCCATGATGGCGTTCCTGGGCGGCGAGACGCCTACGGTCGAGCCGTTCTTACCCGGGGCGGACCTGGACGACATGCAGAGGAGCATGCTCCCGGAGGCCACGCCCGGCGAAGTGATCGAGTTGGCCGACGGCGACGTGCTCGACCTCACGGCCGGGTTGGTGCGTAGGGATATCGGGGGCCAGAGCGTCATCATGTACGGCTTCAACAACCAGTATCCGGGCCCGCTCCTCAGAGTCCGGCAACACTCGAGCATTACCGTCAACTTCACCAACGAGATCGACTTTCCGACGACGCTTCGGTGGCACGGCGTTCGGCTCGAAAATCGCTTCGACGGGGTGCCTGGTCTGACGCAGCGCCCGGTGAGGGTTGGGGAGACCTTCCAATACGAGGTTCGCTTCCCGGATGCGGGCGTCTTCTGGTACCATCCCCATCAGCGAGGTGAAATCGCCCAGGACTTGGGCCTATACGGCAACATCGTGGTGGAGTCTTCGGAGCCGGACTACTACGACCCGGTCAATCATGAAGAAACGCTGATCCTCGACGACATCCTGATCGATGAGTCGGGGTTGGCGCCGTGGGGCTTCGAGGCTCCCACACACGCGCTCATGGGCCGATTCGGCAACGTCTTGCTCGTGAACGGAAAGACGAGCCGCGACCTCGATGTGAGGAGGGGCGACGTCGTACGCTACCAACTCACCAACGCCTCCAATACCCGGATCCTCAACCTCAGTTGGGGTGCGGCACCGATCAAGCTCATTGCCGGGGACTTGGGAAAGTTCGAGCGCGATATCCGGATCGAGAGCGTCCTCATCGCTCCGGGGCAGCGCTATGTGGTGGAGGTGAAATTCGATGAGGAGGGCAGCTTCCCGCTGACCAACCGCATCCAGGCGATCGATCACGCCCGGGGGGAGTTCTATCCTCACACCGATACGTTGGGGACCGTGTTCGTCTCCGACGAAGCGACGGCAGTGGATCACTCCGAGACATTCGACCGGCTCCGCGAACACGTGGACGCACAGGCGGACATCGATCGGGTCCGCCCCTACTTCGATCGGCCGCCCGACCGGGAACTGGTGCTCACGATGAGGGCTCGCGGGCTGCTCATCCCGATTCGTCAGATGATGGCGATCGACACGCTCTACGTTCCGCCTGTGGAGTGGAACGAAACCATGCCCATGATGAACTGGCTATCGACGGGCAGGGAGGTGACCTGGATCCTTCCCGATGCGGCGGTCATGGAAGACGGGCAGGAGCTCAGGCCGGCCATGGGTTGGCGATTCACAGAGGGTGACGTCGTCAAGATCAGACTCTTCAACGATCCCAAGTCGCTCCATCCCATGAATCACCCAATGCATCTCCACGGACAGCGCTTCTTGGTCCTGGAGCAGGACGGCGTGCGCTTGAATGACCTGGTGTGGAGGGATACGGTACTGGTGCCGGTCGGATCGACTGTCGACATACTGGTCGAGATGTCCAATCCCGGCATGTGGATGTTCAATTGCCAGATTCCCGAACACGTGGGCACGGGGATGTCGATTTCGTTCCGGGTGGATCCCGCGCCTTAGGATGCTCCAAACTTGGCTATGACCTCAGCTTCGACCGCGCTGCAGCAGACGGCGCTTGAAATCGCAGAACAACGGCTACCCACGTTCGCCAGGATTTACGTACGGATGGCGGTCGCGGGGAAGCAGTTTCATGAGGGGCTCGGAAGGACGTACGACGACCTTGGGAGGGAGCGGTTACGTGAGGCGTTGAACCAGCGAATCGCGCGGATCTTCCAGGATTATGACGTGACTCAGGAGGATTACGAGGGATTCATCCTCATGATCAGCGGCGACCCGACGCAAAGAGAGATTTTTGAGCGGATCCTCGAGGGGCTGTGAATGTTTTGGCGGATGCATCGGGGGTGGCCGGTGGTTTTGCGTGCACATAGGTTGTCTTGGTAACAGACCCCGAGTGCTTCCTGGGTTTCACGCACCGCCAGGAACGAAGGGAGACCCAGCATGAAGATAGTCGCCGTCGTCGTCCTCGGATCGGCACTCATGATCCTGAGCGAGACGGTGGGGTTCTACCCGGCGCCCGATGGCTTTGACGATGGGGGATATCGTCCGCCGTTGGCTAGCCTAGCGGTTGTTACTCACAGCCCCACCCCCGAAGTCGCGCCCGAGGACCTCACCTCCGTCGTCCGAACGTACTGTGTGGTGTGCCACAACGACGTGATGCAGACGGGGAATCTTTCTCTCCAGGCGTTCCAAGTGGAACATGCGCCTGAGCGGGCGGAGACGGCGGAAAAGATGATCGTTAAGCTGCGGGCGTCGATGATGCCGCCTCCGGGGATGCCGCGGCCCGCAGGTGACACGCTTCTGGCTCTCGTGGAAACGCTGGAGACGTTGATGGACGAGGCTGCGGAGGAAAACCCGAACCCGGGCAGCCGGAGCTTCCAACGTCTGAATCGTGCGGAATACGAGGCGTCGATCAGGGATCTTCTGGGCCTCGACATTGACGCGGGCAACTATCTCCCGCTGGACACGAAGAGCGCGAGCTTCGACAACATTGCGGATGTCCAGCTGCTGTCGCCGACGATGTTGGACGCGTATTTGCGCGCGGCGGACGACGTGAGTCGCCTGGCGGTGGGGGTCGGTGACGCTGCAGCCAATTCGGTCACCTATACGAATTCGGGTTATGCGTCGCAGTGGGACCGGATGCCCGGAGCCCCCCGCGGGACGCGGGGTGGGATCAGTGTCGTCCATAACTTTCCGGCGGACGGGGAGTACGCCTTTGATCTATGGTTTGAGCATACGACCACGGGTGAGATCACCGGGGGCGTCACGCCCGACGAACAGATAGAGATCTCCATCGACGGCGAGCGTGTTGCGCTGCTCGAGGTGGATCGATGGATGCATGTCGCCGACCCGAACGGGATGAAGATGAGCATCGACCCGGTCCAGGTGCGTGCGGGTCCGCACAGGGTCTCGGCTGCGTTCCTTCAAGTCTCTGAGGGTCCCGTCGAGGACATCCTCTCTCCTCACGATTGGTCGCTGACGGATCGCAAGATCGGTAGCGGGGGAGGGTACGGGATCACGGTCCTCGCTCACGTGAAGGACCTGGTCGTCCTTGGGCCCTACAACCCAACGGGCGTTTCGGAGACACCGAGTCGGCGGGAAATCTTCACCTGCCGCCCGAACTCCTCCGCTGATACCGAGGCGTGCGCAGAGGAGATTATTTCGCGGTTGAGTGCCAAGGCGTTCCGTCGGCTCCCGAGGGAGGGTGAGCTCGAGGCTCTGATGTCGTTCTATGACCAAGGGGCCTCGTCCGGAGGCTTCGAGGTCGGAGTTCGCACGGCGCTGCAGGCGATGTTGGCGAGCCCCGCTTTCGTGCTCCGTCTCGAGGAGGCGCCCGTCGACTTCGAGCCGGGAGAGGCCTATCGCATCGGCGATGCAAGCCTGGCATCACGGCTGTCTTTCTTCCTCTGGGGGGCGCCACCCGACGACCAGTTGAGGGAGTTCGCCAGGGAGGGGCGGCTTACGGATCCGGAGGTCCTCGAGGAGCAGGTGCTGCGCATGCTGGGCGATCCCCGTTCGGAGGCTCTGGGAGAGCGGTTCGCCGCTCAGTGGCTCCGCCTCGATGATCTGGAAAAGGTCAATCCGGACAGGCTGATGTTCCCGGACTTCCACGAGCAGCTCAGGGACGCGATGCGTCGTGAAACGGAGATCTTCTTCAACCATCTCGTAGCGGAGGATAGAAGCGTCTTCGAGCTGTTCGGCGCAGACTACACCTTCGTGAACGAACGCCTTGCGAGACACTACGGGATTCTGGGCGTGGCGGGCGAGGACTTCCGCCGCGTGTCGTACCCGGAGGGCTCGCGGCGGAGGGGCCTCTTCGGTCATGCCAGTATATTGGTGCTTACATCCCACGCGAACCGGACGTCGCCCGTGCTCAGGGGGAAGTGGGTGATGGAGGTGCTCATGGGCACGCCACCACCGCCTCCGCCGCCAGACGTGCCGTCCCTCGAGGAGACCGAGCAGGCCAAGGACGGCCGCGAGTTGACGACCCGTGAGCGCTTGGAGATCCATCGCGCCAATCCGACGTGCGCCGCGTGCCACCGGTTCATGGATCCCATCGGGTTGGCGATGGACAACTTCGACGTGACGGGTAAGTGGCGCATCCGTGAGAACGGAGTGCCACTGGACACGCGGGGTGTCTTCTACGATGGCACCCCCGTCTCGAGCCCGGCCGAGCTCCAGCAGGTCCTTCTGAAACGCCCGATCCCCTTGATACGGACCTTTACAAAGAACCTCATGGCCTACGCTCTCGGCCGTCGGGTCGAATACTACGACATGCCAGAAGTTCGACGCATCGCTGCGGAAGCCCAGGCCAATGACTACCGCATGTCCTCCCTCATCTTGGGTGTCATCCAGAGCGATGCCTTCCAGTTGAAGCGGCCGACGGCAGTGGCGCAGGATGAGGCGCCAGGGAATTGATAGATTACTTAGGAATCATGGGAACTCGAGGAGAGAACGATGGACTTCGTCACCGCTAAGCACCTTCCCCGGCGGACCTTCCTGCGCAGTGCAGGAGCCACGGTCGCTCTCCCGTTCTTGGATGCCATGTTGCCGGCTGGGCGTGGATGGGGCAGAGCCGCAGCGGTGATGGACAAGCCCCGCCTGATCGCGATAGAGCAGTCGCACGGGGCCGCCGGTTGCACGGACTGGGGATCGACACAGAACCTCTGGAATCCGGCGGAGATAGGCCGAGACTTCGATCTGAGCCCGACTTCTCTGACCCCGCTCGAACCGTTCCGGGATGACCTGACGATCATCAGCAACACGGACATCCGGATGGCACAGGCGTTCATTCCGAAGGAGATCGGGGGCGACCACTTCCGCTCGTCGGCGACCTTCCTGACCCAGGCGCACGTCAAGCAGACCGAGGGCTCGGACGTGTACGCGGGTGTCTCACTCGACCAGCTCTTCGCGCAGCGCTTCGGTCAAGAGACGCCGATTCCGTCGATGCAGCTCTGTATCGAGAACATCAACCAGGCCGGCGGGTGCGCCTACGGCTACACGTGCGTGTACACCGACTCCATCAGCTGGGCGTCGCCAACGGAACCGCTTCCGGTGATCCGTGACCCGAGGGTGGCGTTCGAGCAGCTCTTCGGGGCTGGCGCTACCCACGAGGAACGCACCAATCGGCGTCTAGCCAACCGAAGCATCCTCGACTGGGTCGTTGGTCAGATAGGGGAGCTCAAGCGGGGTCTGGACCCCGTGGACCGTCTTCGACTGGACCAGTACCTGGAGAACGTTCGAGAGATGGAGCGACGGGTCGAGGTCGTCGAGGCGCGGAACACGAGCGGCGAGGCGCGGGAACTTCCCGAGGCGCCTGCAGGCGTCCCGGACTCGTTCACGGAGCACATGCACCTGATGTTCGACCTACAGGTGCTGGCATTCCAGACGGATATGACCCGGGTCTTCTCGTTCAAACTCGGTCGCGATTCCTCAGCGAGGGTGTACCCTGAGAGCGGGTCGGAAACGCCGTTCCACCCGGCGTCGCACCACGGGAACGTCGAGGAGAACATCATCGACTTCGCGAAGATCAACACTTACCACGTGGGTATGCTTCCGTACTTACTCGGCAAGCTGCAGGCAGTGCAGGAGGGCGATAACAACCTCCTGGAGAAGACGATGGTGATATACGGATCGCCCATGGGTGATCCCAATGTGCACAACCACCTGCGGGTGCCCTTCCTCGTGATGGGCGGTGCCAACGGACAGATGACCGGTGGCCGGCACCTGAAGGCACCGGACGAGACGCCTCTGTCGAACGTGATGCTGACGTTGCTGCACAAGCTGGGGCACGATGATCTAGAAAGCTTCGGCGATAGTACGGGCGCGTTTTCGCTTGCCGATTACGCGACGCAGACCGCACAGATGTGACGCGGTTTCGCATGAGAGGCTCCCTACGTGTGCACGGCACGGGCCCCCTCCTACTGATGGTCCTGCTCTTCGCGGGTGGCCCGGCGGACTCACCCGTTGCAGATGCGGCCATGCGCGGAGATATCGAGGCCGTGCGCTCTCTGCTCGAGAACGGGGCTGAGGTTGATGCGGCTCAGGGCGATGGCATGACGGCCCTACACTGGGCCGGGGAACTGGGCGACGTCGGGTTGGCCCAGATGCTGGTCCACGCCGGGGCCGGCCTCGAGCCTTTGACCCGTAATGGTGCCCAAACTCCGCTGCACGTCGCTAGCGAGGCCGGGAACGGACAGGTGGTGGCCGTGCTGCTGCGGGCGGGTGCGAATGCCCAAGCGAAGAGCGAGGGTGGATCGACGCCGCTCCATTTGGCGGCCATGGCGGGGAGCCGCGAGACGATCGAGACACTCGTGGATCACGGTGCTGATGTGGACCCGCGAGAATTCGCGTGGGGCCAGACGCCGCTGATGTATGCGGCGGCGAGAAACCGTGTGGAGGCCACGAAGGCGTTGCTCGGGCGTGGCGCGGATCCAACGATCACCACCAAGGTGATGGAGTTCGCGCGACTGGCCGGTCAGGAACGTGCTGCTGGTTTGGTTCGCGACTCGGTTCTGGCCGGTTTTCGAGCCGAGTCGCCGGACCCGATTTTGTGGCTACCGAATCCGAGCCAGGTACAAGCGGCCTTGCGCGCCGCGCGCACCGACGAGGCGATCGAGCCGGTCGAGGCAAGCGAAATCATACGCATCGATTGGAATGAAGCCCAGATCGAGGGTCGCAGCCCCTCGCGGCCCGAGCAGGCCGGCTACCAAGGCGGGTTGACGGCCCTGCTGCACGCGGTGCGCGAGGGCCACGTGGAGGCGGCAAGGGCGCTCCTCGACGGCGGTGCCGCTATCGACCAGACCAGTGGGGGCGACCTGAGCACACCACTGCTCAGCGCCATGATGAACGGTCACTTCGACCTGGGGCTCGAGCTGTTGACGCGAGGCGCCGATCCCAATGCCGCCGGCTACCCTACCGGCATCACCCCGCTCTATGCGGTAATTAACACGCAGTGGGCTCCGAAGTCGCGTTACCCGCAACAGCAGGCGTACCAGCAGCAGCAGGCGACCCACCTGGACGCGATGGAGGCCCTCCTGGAGGCCGGAGCGGACCCCAACGTCCGGCTGACCATGCACTTCTGGTTCATGTCCTACAACTTCGGTGGTATCGGTATAGACACCTGGGGTGCCACACCATTCTGGCGTGCCGCCCATGGGCTGGACGTGCCGGCCATGAAACTCCTGATGACGCACGGGGCCGATCAGAATATCCCGACCAAGGCTCCAACTGGAGATAGGCGTCGCGCATTGGAAATCGACGTGCCCGAAGGGGATCAGTCCGGTTTGCCACCGGTGCCTCCGGGCGGACCCGGCGCGTACCCGATCCACGCCGTCGCGGGGAACTCGGGCCATGGAGCCGGTAGGGTGGGCAACTTTCACCAGCACGTGCGCGATGGCTGGATGCCCGCTTTGCGGTACCTCGTCGAGGAGCTCGGCGCCGATGTCACTCTCCGAGACCATCTCGGCTACGGTACCATCCACGGCGCCGCGGGCCGTGGGATGAACGACGTCATTCTCTACCTGGTGGAGAAGGGCGCCGATCCCCTGATCATAGGTCGCTCAGGGCTGACCACCGTCGACATGGCCAACGGGCCCGCAAACGGACTCACTCCGTTCAAGGAGACGATTGCCCTGCTCGAGGGCATGGGCGCGAAGAACAACCATCTCTGCATATTCTGCTGAGAATCGTAAGCCCTAGTTCCTTCCTCCGTCACTCGTGGTGCGTGGCTGGGGGCCCTGTGGGCCATTATCCCAGTCCTGGGCACTCGAAATATTGGGCATACTCCAGTTGCGCCCGTCCCACCCGGGGAATCCCTCCATCTTGAACGTCCATAGTCCGCTGACCATGTCGCTCACCACGATAAGCCCGTCCGCGTTGCGCACATCGACACCCCAGGCGCCCAGATTCACGTTGCCGTGGCCTCGAGCCATGTGCGGACCGGGATACGTGTCGTAGTAGGCCACAGTGCGTGGGTTGTAAGGGTCGAACATGCTGAACACCTGGAGTCCGTCCTCGTAGGCGGACACGAACACGAAGGGCCAACGCACTTCGTGGTTGTGCGACAGGTTCTCGTAGTCGGCGGTCCACGCGCTGATGGCCCGACTGACCACCGGGGTGCCGCCGGGCGACCAGGCGTCGCGTAGGTCGAACAGCCTCAGGGGCTGCCACTGACTCTCCACCTCCGCCACGGCGAAGAGGCCGTCAGGCGAGGGCGTGAACGTGTGGCCCTGCGTGATCCCGTTGACCCCCGTCACCGACACGAGCAGCTCGGGGTTCGAGGTGTCGGTCACGTCGAACACGAAATAGCCTCCGGTTCCGCCTGCCCAGAGACGATCCTGCTGGGTGGCCGGATCGTAAGCCACGTAGTAGTCGTGCCAGCTGGCCCTTCCCCCGCGCATCGCCCAATACGCGGTCTGGGGAACCGGAACCTGGCCCACCAATCCCTGATCGGGGTCACCCGCCAGGAACTTCCCCATGTCATAGATGTTCGCGTGGGGGCCATTGACGGTGGTGAACAGGAGCGCCCGGCCATCGGAATGCTTGTAGGTGAAGATGTTGTGGAATCCACCGGGCGTCTCCGGAGTCCTGATTCTCCCCACTTCGCGCACTGTGGAGACGTCGGGTAGCCCCGTGACGTCGAAGATGATCGCCCCCAGATCGTTATCTGGCCCACCGGCGCCGAACTGCGTCGACTGCACGATGTAGTAGCGGCCGTCGAGCTTGAAGTAGCGGCCGTCGAGTGCCCCAGAGCCTTGATGCAGAGCCGAGTTCTCGATCCTCCACGAGTAGATCAGTTTGGGGTTCTCGGGATCCTCCAGGCTGACGATGTCCATACCCGTAGGATCGAAACGCTTCGATACGTATGCATAGGGACGGTCGAGCTCCTGTTCGATCTCCACGTCGGCGACGTGAAGGTAGCCCCCGAGCGGAATGTTCCCGAGAACCTTGATGTTCGGCGTGCCCCTCTGTCCCGGAGGCAGGTCATCACCCGGATTGCCATAGTTGGGCGGATGCGGACCGTCCGGGCCCTGGCCCAACACGGATGCGGGGGCCAGAGAGGCGGCGGCCCACAGTACTCCGAGGGCCACGATTGCATGTGATAATCTCGACCGTGTCATGCGACTTCCTCCGTAGAGCGACTATCTGTCCGGGGGGATGAGTAACCGAGGGACCCAGAGGGGCGCAAGATAGGGCGGGCGCGAGCGGAAGCAGCTCTCCGGTTCTCGCTTTGACACGGTGCGGGCGGCGGCGTAAATCGTCACTCAGTGGGATTCCTGAAACGCCGTCCATGAGGCACTCGAGATGACTCCGCTTCGTCCTGCCGCCGCCGCCGCTTCTTCGACCGCCGGCCCCTCTTCGACACACCGCTCGTCGACATATGGCTCACTCCCGCTGGGACGGCGCTCCGTCAGGCCGTGGATCATGGTGCTGGCCTTCGTCGGGAGCCTACTCCCTCTGCAGATCGGAGTCGACGGGGCTCGTATGGTGGAGGTCCGGGCTCAGGCGGCAACGGCTGCTTCCCCGATCACGCGGTATCGGGCGATTCACCACCCTGTGGTCGCTCGTCATGGCATGGTGGCGAGCCAGAACGCTGTTGCGACCCAGGTGGGCGTGGACATCTTGAGTCGGGGAGGCAACGCGATCGACGCGGCTGTGGCCGTCGGACTGGCACTGGCCGTGACTCTGCCCCGGGCCGGGAATCTCGGGGGTGGTGGCTTCATGTTGGTTCACCTGGCCAGCGAGAACCGCACGGTGGCGATCGATTTTCGGGAAACTGCGCCGGCGGCGGCCTACTCGGACATGTTTTTCGGCTCGGATGGCGAAGTCGATAACGAGGAGTACCGGTTTTCGCACAAATCCTCGGCGACGCCGGCCTCTGTGGCCGGATTCGATCACATTCTCACCCGCTACGGGACCATGACCTGGGAGCAGGTCGCCGCTCCGGCCATCGCTCTGGCAAGGGACGGCATCGCCGTAACGGACGATCTGGCGAACAACCTCACCGGCTCCAAGGCACGCTTGTCCCAAACACCGGCGACTCGGGCAGCGTTCTACAAGTCCGATGGGAGTGACTATGCGGTGGGGGAGATCCTCCGCCAGCCCGACCTCGCCTGGACTCTGGAGCAGGTCGCGCAGGGGGGGGCCGATGCCTTCTATCGGGGGGCTGTGGCCCGGAGAATCGTGGCGGACATGGAGGCCCATAACGGCCTGATCACCATGGAGGATCTCGCCAACTACCGAGTGGTCGAACGCGAGCCCGTACGGGGCACCTACCGTGGATATGAGGTGGCGGCGATGTCGGCTCCGAGTTCCGGTGGGATGGCGATCGTCCAGATGCTCAACATTCTCGAGAACTTCGACCTGAAGGGACTGGGATATGGCAGCGCTGACGCCATGCATCTGCTGGCGGAATCCATGAAACTGGCCTATGCGGACCGGAGCAAGTATCTCGGTGACCCCGACTTCCTCACGCTCCCCGTGAAAGCGTTGACGAGCAAGGCGTACGCCAAGGATCTGGCAAACGGCATCGACATGGAGCATGCACGGGCCTCGACGGATATCGGTCCGGGCGTCCTGGCCGCTTACGAAAGCCCGGAAACGACCCACTATTCCATCCTCGACAGCGAGGGCAATGCGGTCGTCAACACCTACACCCTCATGTTCTCCTTCGGCTCTGGGGTGGTGATCGACGGTGCGGGATTCCTGATGAATAACAATCTGGGCAACTTCACCCTGCGCCCCGATATCCCCGACGCATTCGGACTGATGGGAAGCGCAGACAATCAGATCGCCGCAGGACGTAGGCCCGTGAGCTCGATGACGCCCATCATCGTGCTTTCCGAGGGACGCCCGATGCTCCTGACTGGGAGCCCCGGGGGATCTCGGATCATCACCACCAACCTGCAACTACTTCTCAACGTGATGGAGTACGGGATGAACATTGCGGACGCGACGTCCGCGCCCCGAATCCACCATCAGTGGCAGCCCGATCGCCTTCAGGTCGAGAGCGGATTCAGCCCTGATGCCATCCGTATACTGAGAGCGCGGGGTCACGATGTGCAGTACAGTGCCGCCATGGGCAGTCTGCAGACGGTCATGTTTTCAGACGGCTTGTTCTACGGATACTCCGACCCTCGTCGACCCGGCGCGCTGAGCGCAGGCAACTGAATCGAGACGTCGCAGGGGGTGGTAGGTAGTACCCGGCAGCGCACGTAGTCCGCCTCAGCCTGCCCCGTGCCGTTCGGACCGATCAGGCCAAAGATCTCACCCCTGTGGACCTCCAGGGATACATCGTCCACGGCGACCGTGGACCGGTAGCTCTTTCGCAGATGAGAGACGGAGATGACTGAGGTGGGCATACCTGAATGTACGGGATGAGGGCTGGGATTTCTTCAAAGGGCAGGGAGGTTGCCCTGGGCGGCGGGTAAGATCTGGGTGGCTTGTACGTACCTACTTACGGGCGATCAGATCAGCACGTAGGTTCTATTTACCAGCCGCTCACGCCCCCCGGCGGCCAGGAAGGGGGAACCCACAACATGCGCACACTCAAATATCCATCGCTGTTCCTGATCACGTTCGCCGTGGCCGCCTGCGCCCGCAGTGGCTCAGGCCAAGCGGGATGCGGAGGGATTTGCCCACGGTCATGATGGACGGCCAGTCCTACGATCTGGACTATCTGAGGAACATTCAATCTGAGAGCGTCCAGATGCTCAGGTTCGTCAATACTGCCGACGCGATTTTCCGATGGGGCTCCAATCATACGAGTGGTGTGATCGAGGTGCGCACGCGCTGATCCTACGGGGATATCTCCACGAGCCGGGTTCGCACGAGATCCTCGCGGCCAGGCGTGGAGACTTTCAGGCGAAGGGCGTAGAGACCCGCATCCAAGTCCGGCAAGGTGACTTCCACCGAGCGGAACCAGGGCCCGATTTCGGATGGGCCCGGCTCCTCCCAGCCGATCCGGAGGGGCTCCTCGCGCCCGCCCAGACCCAACCAACCGCCGATTCGCGCGAAGAACCCCTGGCCCTCGCCCTCTCGGTAAAAACTCAACTCGAAGTCGACCTCCTCCGGGCGGCTCCCTAGCCCGAACAACTCCCACCCTACCGCGATCCGTTCACGGGGTCGGAGTCGGGTGGACGGACGCATCATGGGCAGCGCCACGTCGATGTCCTGGGGTAAGTCGTCGCCCACGTCGAGCAAGATCAGATCGGAGACGGTAGCCACATCGTCGGGGATCGTGTCGAATGAGATGCCGTGCCGGATGCGCGCCGCCGTGCCTTCGCCGGGAGACCACGCCTCTACGCTTACGAGGTAGTCTCCAGCGGGAGCGGAAATCTCGAGCGTCCCTTCGCGTAGCTCTCGGCTCGCCTCATGGAACTCGCCGTTCCTGCCCACGAGAAAAAGGCCCACTCGGTCGGGTCCATCCAGCAGGCCCGGTTGGGGCCAAGGCATGGGGCCCTCGGTCACCGCCGCCGGGCGGGCCGTCTGGATTCCGGACAGGATCTCCGCAACATTGCTCAAAGTCTCCGGGATCCGCGTCGCAGCGGCCACGACGATCGAAGCTCCTCGATGGAGGACCGCAACCTGCGCTTCCCCGGTAACGAAATCCGGAGCATAGGCCGCGACATGCGCAGTACGGGGTTGCTCATCAGACGGGATCCACGATCCGGGCTCGATCTGCCACGAAGCCTCGAGTACCCGACCCGGCGGGACGAACTCCCTTCCTCCGGGGAGTTGGTGCCCGGTCACGCTGCTGGTGGTGCTTGCGGCCCCGAGTTGAGGTAGGTGCTTTTCCCAACCCCGCTCCCATCCGTAGCGGAGAGTGAGTTCCTCGAGGTCATCCCCCCAACGCATCCCCCATACACTCTCTGCGCCATCACTGATCTTCGAGTAGGTCCATCGTGCGTAGTGCTCCGACTCCCGATCGTTTCCCGGCATGAGGAATAAGGGGTCGGCGAGTATCCAAAGCTCGGACCGAATCCGTCCCCGGTCTTCCCCTTCGGCCTCGGCCAGGATGTCTGACCCCCTCCCATCCAGGAGTATCCTAGGGTCCCGCCACTTCGAGGCCTCTTCAGGGCTCATGGACAAGAGACCCTCAGCGAAGGCCTCCAGGGCGGTTTCGTACCGTCCCATTACATGCAGGGCAAATCCTTCGAGAACGGAGCACCACCATCGGTCGACGACTGCGCAGTCCTGAGCGAGGTCGACGGCTTCGGCCGACCGGCCCGCTTCGCTCAGATATCGAACGCGCTGGCCCAGGATCCATGCGTCGCCCCGGAGTACTCCTCCGATCTCGCTCAGCTCCCCCAAGAGTTCGTTCCTCGCCTGAACGAGCTCTGGTGGGTCGGGAGCCGGCGTCCACTCATGGTCTCCCTCGCGCCGGATACAGAGTCGTCCGAGTTGTTCTCTGCAGAGGCCGCCGCTCCCGCTCAACGAGTACGGCAGGAGTTGACGATGCCTCCGTTCGAGTCGAGCCTGGGCCTCCTCAGCCTGCTGTCGGAGATCAGTCGAGTCCGCGCGAAGCGAAGACGGTGATTGCTGAGCGCGAGTAGAGGGACCGCGCGGCACTGGGGCCGCTTCGAGGGTTCTCGCGGTGAGGCCGAACGCTCCCGCGACAGCCAGAACCGCGACAAGCCGGGCGGAGGTCATAATCACTTACGCTAGGGCTTCAGCGAAGTACTCGGAAGAGGCGGTCGGAGAACACCGTCACGAGTGGCGTCACCACGGTCATGAGCAGAGCTCCCACAACCCTACCGTCATCGGAACCACCGCTCCCCCCCTCGTCCACGAACATAAGGTATCCCGCGGCTCCCGTGATCGATCCGAGGATCGCGGCGGGGATCAACCGTCCCCGGGATCGATCGGTCGTGCCTGCCCAACGAGCGGCGAAGCTGCCGGCCACAATCGGTAGCATAACGCCGGCCACCCTGGTCCCGAGCGACGCCGGCGCGCCACATCGGTACGAATTGCCGTAGCCAGTATCATCGCCGAAGCACCGATCGGTGAGCAGTTGGCCGATACCGAAGCCCGCGGCATTGGCCAGGAAAGTGCTCCCCAGCACTTCGGCCCATGGATAGGGCTTCGTCTCGAGCGACCAATCCAAGCCGGAAACGTGTCGGTCATCCGCAGAGGGCAGCGCACTCGTTCGTGTTTCGATAAGGAGCGCACCGAATCTGGCCAAGGCTCCGTATCGAGTGGTGGCGTCTAACGCAGAGAGCACCTCGGCCCGCTCGATATCATCGACGGGTTGGAAGGCAAGGAAGTACCCCACGTCCGCAACTCGGATTCCGTCGACATATACGGCCAAAGCCCTGCAGCCCAGGCTGGCGGCCCTCACCTGGCGGTACTCCAAGCAGTAACCCGACAAGGATCCCCCCACAGCATTCAGCCCGAGGAATCTGTCCTCGAGGGCCGCCGCCAGGTTGATGCCCCTTCTGGACGCGTCCGCGAACTCTTCCCGGGTCATTATTGTTGTGGAGCCCTGGGCCGTGACTCCCTGTGCCGAGGCTCCGGCGGGGAGCAGGGCGAACGCGAGAACCAACAGCGGCGCTGGACGGAATAAACGCATCATGGCTTCCTTCTTGATCGGGGAGGCTCGGGGGCCCCCATATCTACTGCACGACCCCGCGGCACGCCTGAGTATATCCACCAATCAAAGTCTACGCAGGAGCCCGCTGGACCTGTTCGTCATGCCGCTCTTCCGAGAGCGTACGTACCCGGGGAGCGAGGGCCGGTTACGGGGACCCGCACCGGTGCTTGACGATGAAAGGAGGCCTCTGCGGAGGCGCTCGGAACTGCCGTCTAGACCATTCGGCCGCAGGATTTCTACCGTCGTGGCGTTGGCACCGCCGCTCGTCGGGCGGCGAGGAGTAGCTCCCAGTGCGATCTACTACCGCCGTCGTTTCCCATATCGCCTGCGGCGCGGCCGTGAGCTCTCTTCCGCCCGCGCTTCGCCGGCCTTCTTGGTCGCCTTTGCGGCGGCCCGGGCCCGATCTCCCGCCTTTTTCTCGCGCATGGCGGAGATGCGTTCGCCCATGGGCACCTCCAGCGGCGCATCATCGGTGGCGTCGTACTGGAAGTCCTCCAAGCGGACACGGGGGATATTCTTCCCCACCATCCGCTCAATGCGCTTGAAGTCGGCCTCGTCCCCTGGTGCCACCAGCGTGAAGGCCTCTCCGGTCAGTTCGGCGCGTGCCGTTCGTCCCACACGGTGGATATAATCCTCGGGGACGGCGGGTACGTCGAAGTTCACGACGTGTCCTAGGGCCTCCACGTCGATGCCCCGAGCGGCGATATCTGTGGCTACGAGGACCCGGAAGTCGCCGGCCTTGAAGCCCGCCAGGGCCCGGGTGCGCTGCGCCTGGGATCGGTTGCCATGGATCCGCTCGGCGGAGATGCCGTTACGGTTCAGGAGTTTGGTCAGGCGGTCTGCTCGGTGCTTGGTACGCGTAAAGACGAGCGCGTCGTCCATATCGCCCCTTCTCAGGAGCTCAACCAGCAGGGAGCTCTTCAGGCTCGTGGGTACGGGATATACGGTCTGGGCCACGCCCTCGGCCGGGGCGGCTTTGCGCTGGAGTGCGATCTTAGCTGGCTCCCGAAGCATCTCGCGGGTCAGCTTTTCGATAGGCGGCGGCATGGTGGCGCTGAAAAAGAACGTCTGCCGGGGGGCCGGTACATGCCTCAGGACCCGGCGAATGTCGGGAAGAAATCCCATGTCCAACATGCGATCGGCTTCGTCGAGAACCAGATACTCCAACCCCGACAGGGCGGCATAGCCGTACTGAAAATGGTCCAGCAACCTGCCCGGAGTGGCGATGATGACATCGGCACCCGTGCGAAACGCTTTCTCCTGACGGCCCATGCCGACGCCGCCGTGCACGGCGGCGGCCGCGAGTCCGGTGTGTCGGGCCAGTCCTTCGAAGTCGTCCCGGATCTGGAGAGCCAGCTCCCTGGTTGGGGCCAGAACCAATGCGCGGGTCGTGCCCCGGGGCTGATCCATGAGATGATGTAGGATAGGCAGGATGAAGGCGGCAGTCTTGCCACTTCCCGTGGCCGCGCAGGCCAAGAGGTCTCGACCTTCGAGAGCGGGGGGAATGGCATGAGACTGGATTGGGGTGGGGCGTGTAAAGCCCAAGTCCTCGACACCCCGAAGGAGGGTCGGGTGTAACGCTAGAGCAGAAAAAGCCAATTGATTGTCCGGTATTGGGAGTGCGCAACACGCCGGCCGGAACATCCGGCTCGATAGGCTGGCGAAGTATCTAAAGTGAGTGTCGCCCCCCGGCTTGAGGGGCTTGAGGTGGGGCCTCGCACTTAAAGTGGGGCCTCGCAGAAAGAAAGGTAAACGGAAAACGATTCCCCTACCAGGGTAGTGCCGAGGTCGGGCCTTGGTTGTAGGGGGTGACTCGGCTTTCCTTTTGCAGGACGGACGTCCGTTGTACCATCACCACTCCTTGGTCATGCACGCTTGTCGGCTACTCAGGAGATCTACCATGGTACTCGCCTCGACTGCCCGTGCCTTTGTCACCCACATCATGTCCACACCGGTACTCGGCTCTGCTCTGGTGTCGGGCTTCGTTGCGACCGCCGGTTATCTGCCGACCCCCCTGGCCGCGCAGGCGACGGTCCAGGCGGCCGCTATTTCCGAGAGTCCCAACTACCGCCTCGCGGGGCGTTTCGCACCCTACAAGATTGAAGAGCTTATCCACAGCACATCGGTGGAGCCGAACTGGATCGAGAACAGCGAACGCTTCTGGTACTTCTGGGAGACGGGCGACGGGAAGCGCTACTACCTGGTTGATCCGGAGGTCGGCACCAAGACTGAGATCTTCGACAACGACCGGATCGCCGCCGAGCTCACACGCATCACACGCGACCCCTGGGACGGAAGGCACCTCCCCATTCGGAACATCCGGTTCATGGACGAGACCACCCTGCAGTTCGACACCTCACAAGACGACGACGACGAGGAGGATCGTGATGAGCGGCGACAGGATGAAGAGGACGAGGAAGACGGGGAGGACGAGGCCAAGGTTTTCTACTTCGAGTACGATGTCACAACCCGTACCCTCCGCGAGCTGGAGAACTGGGAAGGCCCCGACAACCACCCGGACTGGGCCAGCGTATCGCCCGACGGCCAGTCGGTCGTTTTCGCACGCAACCATAACCTCCACATGATGAGCGGCACCGACTACGCTCAAATCCTGGACGCGCGCCGGGGAGAGTCCGGAGACGACGCCGACGAGGCTGAGGAGGACGTCGATGTCGAGGAGACGCAGCTCACGACCGACGGAGAGGAGTATTACTCGTACGCGACGTTCCGGCGTGGCCCCACCGATGTCGAGCGAGAGCAGGACAAGAACAAGCGGAAGGAGGCGGCGATCAGTTGGTCCAAGGACTCGCGTCGCTTCGCGATGATCCGGAACGACCGCCGCGCGTCACAGGACCTCTGGGTCATCCACTCCACCGGCAACGAGCGCCCGGAGTTGGAGACCTACAAGTACGACTTACCCGGCGACACCACGGTGTCCCAGCCCGAGATGCTGATCTACGACCTCCCGGCCCGCACCCTCGTGAAGGTGGGCACCGACGGATGGAAGGACCAAAGGCTCTTCATGGTCAACGACCGGCAGTTCGTCTACGCTGACAGCGAGGAGCCCCGTCGGTCCCTTTGGCTCTCGGAGACCTCGGACGAGCTTCACTTCCTACGCCGGAGCCGCGACCAGCACCGTATCGACGTCATGGTGGCCGACGCTTCCACTGGTGACGTCCGCGTTCTCATCGAAGAGCGTCTGAACACTTACGTGGAAAACCAGCCTATCGAGCTCCTGTCCTCTGGCGACATGATCTGGTGGTCCGAACAGGACGGCTGGGCGCACCTGTACCTGTTCGAGGCCGACGGCACGCCAAGGCATCGGCTCACCGAGGGGGCCTTCTCGGTACGGGGTGTGGTGGGAGTGGATGAGGAACGGGGCGTTGTCTACTTCATGGCCAACGGGCGGGAGGCCGGCGAGGACCCGTACTACCAGCACCTCTACCGCGTGAGCCTGGAGGGCACCGACCTCCAGCTCGTGGCTCCCGGGGACTTCGATCACCGCACCGTGATGGGTGCGTCGAACCGGTTCTTGGTCGACAACTATGCCCGAGTGAACTCCGTGCCGGCCTCGGCCCTGTACGACGTCGCCGGACGCAAGATTCTCGAACTGGAGGTCGCCGACTTCACTGCCCTCACGGAGGCCGGCTACCAGTTCCCTGAACCCTACAAGGTCAAAGCGGATGATGGGATCACCGACCTCTACGGCAACATCTACAGGCCCTTCGATTTCGACCCGGACAAGAGCTATCCCATCATCGCCTACGTATACCCGGGTCCCCAGACGGAGGCCGTGTCGAAGTTCTTCTCGACCAACGCGACCGAGACCGCCCTGGCGCAGTTCGGCTTCATCGTCGTCACGATCGGGAATCGTGGTGGTCATCCGGCTCGCTCGAAGTGGTACCACAACTACGGGTACGGGAACCTGCGCGACTACGGCTTGAGTGATAAGAAGGCGGCGATCGAGCAGCTCGCCGATCGCTATGATTACATCGACATCGATCGCGTGGGCATCTACGGTCACTCGGGCGGTGGCTTCATGTCGACGGCCGCCATGCTCGTCTACCCCGATTTTTTCAAGGTGGCCGTGTCCTCGTCAGGCAATCACGATAACGACGTCTACAACGCAAACTGGTCGGAAAAGCACGACGGTATCGAGGAGGTTGTGGACGACGACGGTGGAGTCACGTTCGAGTACGACATCGACAGGAACTCGGACCTGGCGGCCAACCTCAAGGGCCACCTACTCCTGACCACGTCCGACGAGGACAACAACGTCCACCCGGCTGGCACATTGCGCATGGCCGACGCGCTCATCAGGGCGAACAAGCGCTTCGATTTCTTCGTGTTTCCGGGCCAGCGACACGGCTACGGTAGCATGAGCAACTATTGGTTCTGGCTGCGGGCCGAGTATTTCGTGGACCACCTCCTGGGAAGTGGTCGGTGGAACGCGGACATTGCCGAGCTACAGGTGGAGAAACCCAAAACGCGTTAGGAGCCCGTCCTCCATCTCTGGTCCGCGGGCCTATTCGGATTGGATTTGAGGAACCGGATCACCTCGGCGTGAAACCGATCCGGGATCTCGAAAGCCGGGGCGTGTCCCACATTTTGGAAAATCACCAGCTCGGCGTTCTGGAGCTCCTCGGCCACATGACGGGCGGCCGCCGGGTAATCGGCGACGAGTCTGTCCTGAGCGCCTCCGATGACCAGCGCTTTGGTTGCGATGTTCTTCCACTCGTAGACTACGGGATCCTCGAACAGGATCTGCCTCTGTGCGGCTCGGACCCTGGCCATGCGGGGCCAGTCACCGCTCAGCGTGAGGCCGTACTGGTACTTCACCCACTCCAGATACTCGGGCCGCCAGCGTCCCGGATAGTACCGCACGTGACCGCGCAGGACCGACTGGTACGTCGTCCCCAGCACGCTCTGGTACGCGTCCTCCGGATCCGTCCACGCTCGGCCGGCACGCGTGTCGGTGAGCCCGATTTGGTTCACCATCACGACGTGGGTCGTGGTCTCCGGGTACGTGGAGGCGAAGCGGGTGGCCACCATTCCACCCATCGAGTGGCCGAGGATGGCGGCGCGCTCGATCCCCAATTCGTCGAGCAGCGCCTTGGTGTGCCGGGCGGGCATGTGAAGGTTGTAGTGGATGATCGGCTTCGAGGAGCGGCCGTAGCCCAGGCGGTCCACGGCGATGACTCGAAACCCTTCCTGTCGGAGCGCCTCGATCGTGGGACGGAAGGCGGCGGCGAAGAAGTTCATTCCGTGGAAGAGCACGACCGTCTGTCCGTTCGGCCGACCCACTGGCGCCACGTCCATGTACGCCATCCGGTAGTCTTCCCCCGCGAGTTCGACGTCGAGGAAGGACACCGGATGGGGGTACGGCACGTTCTCGTATGTGATGGCGATCGGGCCCCAGTCGGCGGGTGGCTCGGCGGGCGGCTGCGCCTGAGCTCCTAGACGGACCATCCCTATGAGTGACAGGACGGCGGTAATTGCGAGCCGGCGGGACCCACGGGCTACGGGGTGGCGGTGGGCGGGCATGCTATTCTCCTCCGGTGTAGGGTTGGCGGCAGCATCCTCAGCGGGGGGTCGACATCGGACGTAGGTAGGGCCTCTGAAACGGCGCCCCGGGGATGAACTTCCCGGATCCGGGTTGGGCGATGACTTCGCCGTTGTCAAAGACCACCTCACCACGACGAATTGTGGTCCTGGGAAAGCCGGTGACCTCCCAACCCGAGTACGTAAAATATCCCGCACGAGAGAGTTGGTCCTCATCTCGAAGCACCTTGGTCAACGTGGGATCCCAGATCACGATGTCCGCATCCGATCCGACCTGGATCGTCCCTTTGCGCGGATACATGCCAAACAGCCTGGCCGCGTTGGTCGACGTGACCGCCACGAACTGCTCGAGCGTGATGCGCTCCTTCAAGACACCCTCCGAGAACATCATCGGCAGGTATTCCTGGAGGTTGGCCAACCCCATCCGCTTGTTGGCGAGGGTCTGGGCCGGATCCAGCTTCACGTCCTTCGGATAACCGCTGTGATCGGTGCCGATGGTGTGGACTGTCCCCCGTGCGATGCCTTCCCACAGCATGTCCTGATCCCACTTGTCACGGAGGGGCGGGCCTCCCAGGTAGAGACCGACATCGGGCCGTTGGTAGACCTTCTGCGTGAGGTGCAGGTACATGGGACGCGTCTCGACATACACCGGCAGACCCCGAGCCATGGCCTCCTCCGCCACCTTTAGGGCACGTCCAGATGACGTGTGCAGAATGTACATGGGAGACCCCGTTGCCTCGGCTATCGCCACGGCCCGTTGCACCGCAACCACCTCGCCGATGACCGGCGCAACCTGGCTGAAGTTGTGGATCGTCCCACGGCCCTCGGCCATCAACCGCTCCTGTGCCTCGGCCAGGATCGCGTAGTCCTCCGCATGTATCATGCTCAGGACACCAGCCGGACCCGACGCCTTGAATGTCTTATACCATTCGAGCGAGAAGTCGTCGTAAGAACCCCTGTTGAGGAAGTCCTCGCCGGTGCTGACGAAGCCGCGACTGGCCAGTGCGCTCAACCGGTCTTGCGTAAACGGAGTCGGATCGCTGCCGATGTTGATGTGGATGAAGAAATCGGCCATCGCCGACTTCTCGATGCCTGCGATGACACGATCCGCGTAAGCGTCGACGCTTTCATTCGGCTGCAGGGGGATGAAGTTGGAGATCGTGGTCACACCTCCCGCGAACGCTGCCGCCGAGCCCGTGACGTAGTCGTCCTGGGGACGGTTGGGTCGCGGCGGATCAGGCATTTCGGCGTTGAGGTGCGTGTGCGTATCGACTGCGCCCGGCATCACGAGCATGCCGCGCGCGTCGATTACGCGGGCACCGGCAGCCGCCGCGAGGGTCGGGCCGATCTCGACGATCGTTTCGCCCCGAATCCTGATGTCCGCTTCCTGCCGGCCATCCTCCGTCACGATCAGCCCGTTGCGAACGATCACTTCGACCTGCTGTAATGCCTCCACGCGGCTCGCTGCGGACGAGGTGATTCCGACAATACAGAAGAGCCAGCCCCATGCCGGCCGGCCGCGAACGCTTTTCGACGAGACCATCCTCAGTGCTCCTTTCATGTCGCTCCGTGGCTTGCAACGTGCCGTTCGGTCTCGCATGATAACAGCGCGCGCGGACGCAGACAGGGGTGGCGTCCAATCACTGTCTGGCTCTGACGCGCTCCGATTCCTCGAGAGGAGAGGATTATGGACAACACGGGTACAGGTGCTCAGCCACAGCCTGAGTTCAGCCCTCCTAGTGGGCCGAAGGTTACCGGCACCGCCGCTGTCCGAACCTTCTAACAGCAGGGCTTGAAAAACACGGATGGCTTCGGAGAGGGGCCCACGTAGGATGACACCTCTGCGTTGTGTGCTTTTTTTCCCTGCAACCAGACCCGATCGTTACGAAAAGGCACTCGCGAGCGGGGTCGACGCTGTGTGCGTGGACCTGGAAGACGCTGTCGCCCTCGACGACAAGGACCGAGGGCGCGCGGAGGCGGTCGTGTTGCTCGAGGCACGGGAACCCTGCGACGCGGCCACGATCGTGCGGGTCAATGCATACGGGAGCCCGTTCGGCAGAGCGGACCTGGAGGCCCTCTGTGCCGCGAGCGCCGCTCCCGACGCGATCATGCTTCCGAAAGTGGATGGTCCGGAGGACGTGTTGGCGGTGGAGGGCGCATTGCAAGAAGGCGGCTTACGGGTTCCGCTGATCCCGATGATCGAGACGGCAAGGGGACTGGCTGCAGTCGAGGAGATCGCGACCTGCTCGTCGTCGAGTTCGGCGCTCTTGTTCGGTGGAGTAGATCTCAGTACGGAGCTCGGTGCGAGCATCGGATGGGACGAACTCCTGTACGCTCGCTCGCGGGTCGTGCACGCCGTTGCCCTAGGAGGGATCGACGCGATCGATATGCCTTTCCTCGACGTGTCGTCCGCCGAGGATCTGGAGGCCGAGGCGGTCGCGGTCAAGCGGCTCGGGTTCATTGGCAAGGCGGCGATTCATCCGAGTCAGGTGGGTATCATTCAAGAACGATTCGCGCCGAGCGAGGACGAGATTGCACGGGCCAGAATGCTGATCGACGCGTATCAGGCAGAGGGCGGAAACGCGTTCCTCTTGGACGGTGTCATGGTGGATCGTCCCGTGATCGAGGCCGCGCGCAAGATTCTGACGAGGATCCCCGGCTAACTCTCCACGGCGTCCAGGGGAGGGAGCGAAAACACCTGGGCGGCCTCCGCCAGCGCCTGGCACTCCTTCAGCAGATCACTCGCAGTAGGGCCTTCGACACCGCCGTAATCCAGAAGTCCGAGTACCTTTTGGTTCAGCGCGCTGTCGTCGAGCGGCCGTTCTGGGTCACCGACCGCATCCTTGCGAGAGGCCCGGTGCAGCGTGCCGTCGACGCCGGTCGTCACGACCTCCGCGCCCCAATGACTCGGGTACGCAGCCTCGTACCTCGGGTCGACTTCGACGGTGGTCTTCCTCATCCATTCACGGAGGACGTCGCTGGTTAGCTCGTTGGGCTCGAACGAGGTCAAGTCGGGGGGACCCGATGCGAGGCTCCTCGCCACGCAGTACTGCATGCTGAACTTGGCAGCGTAGGGTGTGGTTGGCCTAGGCCGGTTCGTGACGTCGAGTGCCGCCGGATAGGTGAGGATTCGGACGGACGCGATGTGATCGGCTGTGAGGTCCCCTCCGGGTCCACCCTTGAGTGAGTCTCGAATCTCCAAGGCTGCATCGATGGCCGGGTGGGTGTGACGACAACACGGATACGGCTTCATAGACGTCTCCGGCAGCTTCCAGCAGATCACCTCGCGAGTGATAGCGTCAGGAACGGGATCCGGGCAAAACGCCCGAAAGAAACCCTTCGCACCCTCCAGAATCTCGGAGGGACCGGTGAACCCGCGTGCCGCCAAGAGGGCCGCGCGGACGCCGGCCGCTGCTGCGTGGCCCGCATGAAGGTGCTTCGACATCGTGGCGTCCTCGTTGAACTGCCACAGGCCGGAGGCTTGGGTCCCCGCATTGCCCATCGCCCAGACCCACGCGTCTTCGTCGAGATCCAGCACTGAACACGCGGCGGCAGCCGAGCCGAACACGCCTGCGGTGGCGGTGTTGTGGAAGGTCTTGTAATGCTCCTCGCCTAGGGATTCCCCTACTCGGAGAATGGCTTCGTACCCTGCCAGCACCGCTCGAAGCGCTTGGGCTCCGGTGCCCTCTCGGTCGTGGGTGAGGAGTAGAGCGGTGGGGATCACGACGCAGCCTGGATGCGTGACCGAGCCTCGATGCAGATCGTCGGTCTCCGTGATGTGTGACAGCGCTGCGGCGAGGAATACCCGGCCCTCCAGGTCCACCGTGCCCTGCCCGTAGGACGTGAGTGCCGCACCGGCCGACGTTGCCCGCCCGGCCACATGGCAGCCGAGCCAATCCCTCACGTACCGCTCGGCGGCCTCGAGGTCGTGAGGTTGAGTGGGCTGCCCGCGGATCAGCCGTACCAGCGCACGCGAGAGGCTCATCGAGAGGCTCATGAAGGAGGCCCCAACGTGGCCCGCATGGCCAGGCCCCGCTCGGGGTGCGCGGCCCACACCTCCGTCTCGTCCTCTGCGGAGGCCCTCCCGGCGATCGTGAACTTCTCCCCGCTGAAGAGGGGGCTGACCGCTCGGTAGGAGAAAGTGTCTGGGGGCCCGTCTGCCCGCCTCGCCCCGGCGTCTAACAGTAGGAGCGCGATGAGCGGTCCGTGCACCACCAGATCCGGATATCCCTCGACCCCGGTCACATAAGGGTGGTCGTAGTGAATGCGATGACTGTTGAACGTGAGCGCGGAGAAACGAAAGAGGGTCACCGCGTCGGCCACGAAGGACTCGGACCACTCTGCGGGCTCGGGTGGCGGTTTGCTCGAGCCGCCCCCAGCTCCTGAGGCATCACGGTAGACGAGGTCTTGATCTTCTTCGATCGCGACGCCCTGTTCGTTCGTGATCTCGTGTCGAACCCTGACGAAAATGAGGGAGCCGGACCGGCCCTCCTTCCTCCGAATGGAGGCTATCGTGGACCTTCGCTGGACCCGCTCGCCTAGACGGAGCGTGCCTGGGAAGCGGAGCCGGCCTCCGGCCCACATCCGCCGGGGAAGGGGGATGGGGGGTAGAAAGTCGCCCCGCTTCTCGTGCCCGTCCGGGCCCAGCGTGGAGCGGCGTGCAGCGGGCTTGAAATAGAGCCAGTGCCACGCGAGCGGGAGAGGTGAGTCGGGGCCCAACGCCTCTGCGGGCCAGTCCAGCAGGGCGCACATCCCGCGGGCCGGAGCCATTGTGAGGACGTCTTCGTCCACGCGTTCGTTGCCGACCCACGACTCTAGCTCGGCTATGTCGATCTCGTCCACGGGCTACTCCGGCGAACGTCGTGATTGGTTAGAACGAGCGGGGCATGCCCAGCACGTGCTGTCCCACGTAGCTCAGAATCAGGTTGTTCGCGATGGGGGCGATCAGGTAGAGCCTGGCCTCTCGGAATTTGCGCTCGATGCCGTACTCTTCAGCCAGCCCATACCCGCCAAACGTATCCATGGCAGCGTTGGCGGCCTCCCATGCGGCCTCCGACGCCAACAGCTTGCACATGTTCGCTTCGGCGCCGCAGGGTTCCTCGGCTTCATAGAGCTCCACGGCACGGTCCCGAAGAGCCGCGGCCGCCTGGGCATGTATGTAAGCACGGGCGATGGGGAACTGGACGCCCTGGTTCTGGCCGATAGGACGTCCAAAAATGACACGTTCTCCAGCGTACTTTGTGGATCGGTCCACGAAGTAGAGGGCGTCACCCACCGACTCCGACGCGAGCAGGATGCGCTCGGCGTTCATGCCACTCAGGATGTGGTGGAACCCCTTGCCTTCTTCGCCGATCAGGTTGTCCTCGGGGATCTCGAGCTCGTCGAAGAACACCTCGTTCGTCTCGTGGTTGATCATGGTGTCGAGCGGGCTGACCCGGATCCGGTCTCCCGCCTCGCGCAGATCCACCAGGAAAACGCTGAGGCCGTGCGTCTTCCTCTCCACATCCTCGAGGCGCGTTGTTCGCGCGAGTAGAACCATCAACTCCGAGTGTTGAACCCGGGAGATGAAGGTCTTCTTCCCGCTCACGACGTAGCGATCACCTCTTTTCTCGGCAAAGGTGGAGATCTTGGTCGTGTCGGACCCCGCGTCCGGTTCGGTCACAGCGAAGGCCTGAAGGCGTGTTTCTCCTGACGCGATGTCGGGCAACCAGCGCCGTTTCTGTTCCTCTGAGCCGTGACGAAGGAGGGTGCCCATCGTGTACATCTGCGCGTGGCAGGCCGCCCCGTTGCCGCCCGAGCGGTTGATTTCCTCCAGGATCGTTGCGGCCTCGCGGATCCCAAGGCCCGGGCCTCCGAACTCCTCTGGGATCATACAAGCCAAGTAGCCAGCGTCGTTGAGTGCCCCGACGAACTCCACCGGGTATGCCCGCTCTCGGTCGAGACTCTGCCAGTACTCCTCAGGATAACGCTCGCAGAGCTTCCGGATCGCGTCCCTCAGCTCGTCTTCCATTCCGGCCCTCTCGAATAAGACATCCACGCTCGCGAAGCTGGTTGCCGCCCCAGGCTCGGGAGAGTCTAGAGACCGAATGCACCCCTTGTCGAGAGTGGCATCTAATTGACAGTCTTCTGGCCCGCGGCGACGTTGCCTCCCTGGCGTTGCCGCCCAGCGGCGCGACCAATCTCAAGGCGAGCGCGTCGATGACGGAGCAGGAACCACATCAGAGTGCAGTGGTGCTGGATCTCAACCGGGGTCAGCTCCACGAGATTTTCCGCGCACTGATTCTGGCACGAGCCACGGAGGAGCGGCTAGAGGTGCTCTTCAAGCAGGGTCACGTCACGGGTGGCATCTACCGCTCGCTCGGCCAGGAGGCCGGTGCTGTAGGAGCCGCCTACGCTCTGCGCCGCCGCGACGACGGGACTGGCGACATCATCGCGCCCACGGTGCGTGCCACGGGCGCCGTGTTTCTCATGGGGGGGACGCCACTACAGTTCTTTCGTCAGTACCTCGCACGGGCGACCAGCCCGACCGGCGGCAGGGAATCGAAGGTCTATTGGGTGGATTTCGAGAGCGGGCTCGTCGCGCCCACGTCGCCACTCGGTACGATGGTCGAGGTCATGGCGGGCGTCGGTCTGGCCTTCAAGCTGAGGGGAGAGGACCGAGTGGCGCTGGTATTCTACGGGGACGGGGCCTCGTCCACCGGTGCCTGGCATGAAGGCCTGTGTTTTGCGGCAGCGCAGGCGTGTCCAATGGTGCTCATCGTCGAGGCCAACCAGTGGGCGTTCTCCTCTCCCACCTCCACGAACACTCGGGTGCAGAGCTTTGTCGAGAAGGCCGACGGGTATGGGCTACATGCTGAATCCGTGGATGGGACGGATGTCCTGGCCGTGTACGCATGCGTGCAACGCGCCGTGGCCCGAGCGCGCGCCGGTGACGGCACCGGGATGGTGGAGCTCCAATACTACCGTATGGGGGGGCACGCGCAGCATGACGACCAGGAATATGCCGATCCGGAAGAGTTGAAGAAGTGGAAGGCCAAAGACCCCATCGCAGTCTTTCGCGATCGACTCCTGGCCGAGGGGTTCACCACGAGCGAAGAGCTCGTTTCTCTGGTGGACGGCGCTTTCGAAGAGGCACGCGTCGCCGCCGACCAGGCGCTCGCGGAGCCCGCTCCACTAGGGCCGGAGACGCTGGAGGACGTGTACACCGACGTGGTGGCTCGTCCACCGTGGACTCGCATGGCCGTTCCCGATCCGAGGAACTCGTGACCCTGATTGTGCCCGAGCCCCCGCCCGCTCCACCAACGCACGGGACGGCCCACTGTGACTGATACGACTCTGCGTGAAGCGATCATCGAGGTCATGACCCGGGAGGGAGCTGCCATGCACTACCGGGCCGTCGCGGAGGGCATCACGACCGAGGGGCTCGGTGATTCAGAAGAGGCCACGGCACCCGCCGACGTGAGCGAAGTGATCAAGGATTCCCTGAACACCGAAGGTGATGACTCGCCGTTCGAGCGGGTGGGTGGGGAATACTACGCCATCCGTGGACAGTCTGCGGAGGCGCTCGACGACGAGGACGATCTCCCGGATCTAAATCCGCCCTTCGTCTGTGAGCATTGCGGAATGAGCGTTGGCACGATGACGTGTGGGCGCTGCGGGAAGGAGCTCACTCAAGACACGGCGACCACCGAAGACTACCGCATCATCAACGTGTCGGTCTGCCCCGACGGGCACGGCATGGTCAAGTCACCGATGTGTTGTGGCGTGGACATGGTCTGCACCGTCGACTGATCCCAGCGCAGGCCCTCCCCGGGGACTCAGAATCCCAACGAAGCGGTCTCTCGTCGAACGTCCCCCGCAGCGATCATGACGCCCGTCTCCGGGTCCCGATACGCCAATGTCACGGCGCCCGTCCTCAGGTTCCACAGGCCCCACCACTGCGCGTCGTGGCCCAGGCCCCGCAGGGCAGCCACCGTTTCTTCCGGGATCCGGTCTTCCAGCAACAGCAGCGCGGGACCGTCGTTGACCGCGTTTCCGGTGGTGGGAAAGTTGTAGCTCCCGAAGCGGGGTTGATCGAGCGCCTGCTCGGGAGACATCCCCCAGACGACGACGTTCAAAAAGACCTGAAGGATCGCCTGTAGTTGCTGGTCGGCTCCTGGCGTCGAGAGCCCCATGAACGGCTCCCCGTCCTTCATCACGAGAACCGGGCTGTTCGTGTTGCGAGGTCGCTTGTTCGGGGCCATCACGTTGGCCAACGCCGGGTCGAGGTTGAACTGACCCATGCGCCCCCCAAGGCCAAAACCCCACCCCGGGATCAAGGGCGTGGTCATGTGGCCATCGCTCTCTGTCATCGAGAAAAGATTGCCTTCCCCATCCATGACGTTCAGTGACGACGTGTCGAAGATCGGGTTGTCCGCGGGGGCTTCCCGGTCACCCTCTGTCGTGCTCGCGCTTCGTCCGCCCGTGAACGAGGATGGAGAGTCTCGCGCCACTGCGGACATGTCCACGGGATCACCCCACGGCGGCATGTCCTGAAAGGCCCGTTCTGGGTCGATCAGGCCGACCCGGGTTCGGGCATACTCGCCCGAGTACAGCTCCACTGGAATATCGACGAAATCGGGATCGCCGATGTACCTATGGCTGTCCGACATCGCGAGGTCGATCACCTGAGAAATGAGGTGGATGTATTCGGGTGTGTTATATCCGAGCGATGTCAGGTCGAAGCTCGCCAGCATGTTGAGCATCAGGACCATGCGCGGCCCTTGGGACCATCCGTCACCGGCATAGACGTCATAACCCATGTACGTGGTCTGCACTGGATCCATCCATTCCGCCTCGTAGCTCGCCAGGTCGTCGTAGGTGACTAGCCCTCCGAGCTCCTGGAAAAAGGCGGCCACGTCTCTCGCCGGCTCACCCTTGTAGAACGCATCTCGCGCGGTGCGAATCCCCTCCGAGCGCGAGCCACCCGAGGCGAGGGCCTCCTCCTCAGCCGAGATCATGTAGCGGATGAGTCTGCCGAGGTCCCGATTTCGCATGAGATCCCCGACCCTCTGCTCTCCTAAGCCGTGTTGGAACCAGAATTCCGTATTGTACTCAAACCGGAGAATGGCCTCCGTCTGATCGTCCATCATCCATTTCTGCATCTTGTAGAGATGGTAGCCGTCCTCTGCGAGCTCGAGGGCGGGTGCCGCAGCTTCGGCGAAGCTGATCGTTCCGAACCGTTCCAGTGCAGCGAGCCACACGTCGACGTCGGCCGGTATCAGAGCCGTGTTCACGGGGTTCTTGCCGTGCTCTTGGAAGTACTCCAGCGTGGCGGCCGCAGGTGTCTTGCCGGCCCCGACCCTCGTGAGCACGCGCCGCTCGGCCGCACTATAAAGGATCAGGGGGGCGACGCCGGTCCACCCGGCATAGTCCATCTTGGTCACCTTGAGAGCCATGGCCGCGGTCACGCCGGCGTCGAAAGCGTTTCCGCCCTGCCTCAGGACGTTCATTCCGGCCATGGTAGCCCGGTAGTGACCCGTCGAAACCACACCGTGCGTGCCCATGACGCGCGGACGCATCGCCTCGATGTTGGCGGGGTCGTACACGTGTCCGTAGCTGTTGAACGGGGATAGGGTTCGCAGGAGGTTATCTGGCCCGGTCGGTGAGGTCCCCTCTAGAGGAAAAAATCCAACGGCGACGCCAACACCTACAAGGCCCAGAGCCAGGGCGACCACGGAACCCCAGACGATTCTACTCATCACGCTGACCTCCGATCCTGGTGATATCGCGTCGAACCGCACGTCCTACACAAAACTCCCTACCGGACCCGAGGGTCAGATAGGGAGCCCCATGTCTCCACCGTGGTACTTCTCCGGCGTATTAGCCGCGACCGGCTCCAGTTGCTGTGGTTGCCGGGAAGATCTGCTTGAAGGCCGTCATGAAGCGGCCCATCTCTTCCTCGGTGCCGATCGATACCCTCAGGTGCTCGAGCATCGGAGGGAACGGCCGTCCAACGAGCACTCCGTGCTCACGGAACGCGGGGCCGACCTCTTGCACCGGTCGGCCCGTGTGGACCATAAAGAAGTTGGTGTCCGAAGGAATGACGTCGTAGCCGTAGGCCTGAAGCTCGGCTGCCGTCTTCCTACGCAACGCGATCGTGGCGTCCCGCCGGCGTTTCTCTTCCTGTGTGTCATCGAGAGATGCGGCGCCGCCCCACATTACGAGCGCGTTGATACTGCTGACTTGGTACGGGTCCATCTCGCGGATCATCTCGGGGGACGCGATGGCGTAACCGAGTCTCAACCCAGCCATCCCATAGATCTTCGAGAAGGTGCGCGCGATGATCACTTTGCGGCCTTCCAGAACGTATGGGACAGAGGTCGCGTATTCGGGGTCATCGACAAAGTGATGGTACGCCTCGTCGATGAGAACCGGCATGTCCTCGGGGATACCGTCGAGAAGCTGGCGGATCTCCCTTGCCGACACCGTCCGACCGGTGGGGTTATTCGGGTTGCACATATAGACGAAGCCGACGTCCCGGTAGTTCTGATTCGTCGCTCGGATCATCGCTGGGATGTTCTGGCTATAGTCCTCGTTGAGCGGTAGCAGGATGGCGTCCGCCTTGATGCCACTAGCGTGCTGGTAAACCGCTGCGTAGGACGGCTCCACGCCGACGACTTTCTTCTGGTCGCCCAGATAAGTCAGCCCAATCGTCTCGAGGATCTCGCCCGAGCCCGCGCCCAACATAACGTTCTCGGGCGACACGCCGTGGTGCGCGGCGATCTTGCCCTGGATGTTGCCGTCGGGGTGGCCGTACCGCATTGAATATTTGAACGCCATGTTCATGGCATCCATCGCCCTATCGGACGGGCCGTCCGGGTTCTCGTTGAACGAGATCTTGGCGAAAGCATCGTATTCGGCCAATGCGTCCTGGACGACCGGATCCGTGGACTCCCTCAGGCTCTCGGCCCAGAGCTCGCCGCTTGGCTTGAGCCCGAAGTAGCCAAGTGCTGTAGCCGCTCCACCCATGAAGTGGCGGCGGGAAACAGATTGCCTAAGGTACATGACTACCCTCCCTAACTATGGTGAAGATCTCCTAAATTTCCCTTGTAGAGCTACCGAATCGACGTGGACACCACAAGCCTGCCGGCTCACAACCTCGCCAAGTAAGTCAACTTAACGACGGCCGCCCTCGTGTTTACGTCCCAAACCGATGTCGAGCTTCCGCGCTCTTCATTTATTACGATGAAGAGATCGCTGCCCGGCCGGTGAATGAAGTTGATGCGAACGCTGATGGACAGTTCATCATCGAGCTTGTTGTACTGCACCAGCGCATTGGCGAACAACTTGGTCGAGAACGCGTACCCGAGTCGGAGCCGAGCCAGATTCGCCGAGAACGCCCCCGCCGGGATGTCGACCTCGTTATGCGTAAATCCCACGGTAAGCGCGATGTTGGCAGTGGGATTCGCGGTCACGTCGCTCGTGATCGTCCTGACGTGGCCGTCGAAGTAGTTCTGCAAGAAGGCCATGGAGCTCAGCATGAGCGGCCGGTTTCTGCTGGTGTTGGCGAACCAGCCGATTTGGTTTGCGTCATAGTCCCCGGCCGGCACCGTGACGTCATCACCGATATCGAATTCCTCGTCGAGTCGGGTAAACCCGCGGAAGGCGAAGAACCCGAAGCCATCGCCCGTATTCCATTCCGGCGCTAAGGCTAGTCCGATTTCCCAATCCTGCAGCGCCCCGCCGAAGCTCGTAAACAGATTGTTGCTCCAGAATATGTCGATCTTCCGCAGCCCGAGGACCCTCGGCCGGGGAGTGAGGCGGATAAAGGCGTCAGACCGTTGGATATCGGTCCGGGTGACGAACCCCAAATCGGCGGTCGCTTCCGGGCCGACGCCCAGATGGCCCACCGCGATCCCGAACCTGTCCGTTTGGTGGTCCACGCCGAGTCGATAGGCCGCTCCGTCACCGCCCGCCCCACTCGTGGCGGTCCCGGCGGCGAAGCCCTGTACGTTCAGTACCGAGGTCGGCCAGAACGACCAATCCACCCCTGCCGTCGAGTTCCAATTGCCCGCGCTCCGGCGATCCGTAAACATTGCGCCCACGTAGCTACTGCTGCCGACATCACGCTTCACACGGGCCACGGCGTGATTCTCGCGGGGTTCTCCGAACGCGTCGTCCGTGACCACGTTGAGGAGGCCCACGGTCTGGCTCCCGGCTCGGCCGGTGAGCCTCAGTCCCCCCAGGACCGGGATCGGCCCGTCTTCCGATATGCCGATTCGCCGAGAGAAGAACAGCAGAAACGGAGGCGGCTCGAACGTGCCTCGCCAGCCCATCTCAAAAACTCCGCCGTTTTCCAGGAAGAAATCACGTTTCTCAGGAAAAAACAGACTGAAACGTGTGAGGTTCACCTGCTGATCGTCCACCTCGACCTGCGCGAAGTCGGTGTTGAGCGTCGCGTCCAATACCAGTCCCGGCCTGACCTCGTACTTCGCGTCGAGTCCCATGTCGACCTCTGCATCGGCGTCCAAGCGATCGAACGAATCCAGCTCCCCGGTGGCTCCTCCGATCAGGTATGGCTTCAGTTCCAGGTTCAGCCTGGTCCGTGGAAGATCCGTGAGGCCGTGAATGTGTCCGGCCCTGCTGACGCGCGTGAATCCCTCGTTCGAACGGGACCAGGAACTCCACAGAACCTGCTCGTTCTTTCTCCTGATGACGCGGTAGACGTTGAACCCCCAGGGCTCGTCCGACGTCTCCGGAAAGCGTAGGGAGCGGAACGGGATGGCGAACTCGGCGGACCAGCCCTCGGGCGTACGCCGGGCCGCGACCTCCCAGACTCCCCGCCAATCGATGTTGAACTCGCGACCCTCGTCCGTAATGAGGGCATCGAATTCGGCGCCGTTTGGGTTCGTGGCCAGAACGACCGCGTTGCGGTGATCGTGGAACGGATCGAGGACGATGGCGATGGCGTCGTCGCCGGTGAAGGCGGGGATGTTCTCGAAGTCCGTCTCCATGAGCTTGTCACGCTGGAGAATGCGCGCGATCACTTGGTCTGGGGAGCTGTCTCGGGCCAAGATCCCGATGTAGAGCGTGGCGTCGTCGTAGAGGACGCGCACCTCGGTGATCTCTGTCGCAGGCTCCCCCTCGAATGGTTCCTGCTGCCTGAATCCGGACGCGATAGGCGCATCTCGCCAGGCGGGCTCGTCCAGGAGACCGTCGACCCGAAGGCCGGAGGCCTCACCGGGGGGGAGTCGACGCGCATCGACGTCCGGTGTCGGAGCTATCTGTGCGGAGGACTGCATCACGGTTGATACAAACAAAAGGCTGGCCAGCACGATCCTGTGCGACCAGCCACTCCGGCGTGGGGGAGGGTAGTGAGCGTTAGTCGTTATGAGCCTGCTCGTACTTCCGTTGCTCGATTACGCGCTCCGTCGCCTGGGCCTTATCACGCTTCTTCGCGGCTCTCATGCTCATGGCCTTGGTAGACGATGAGTGGACCGTCGGTAGGGACAGCAACCGCTTGAGGTCCTGGCTTTCGCAGGACGGGCACTCGGGCTCTGTCTTTCCGAGAACCAACGTTTCGAACTCGTGCCCGCAGCCTTCGCAGGAGTACTCGTAGATCGGCATTTATTCCTCCATGTGGACTCCTTCAACTTCCACGAATTGCGGCGGCCGGGCAAGCTCGCCACGCGATGAGTAGTTGTGGGCGGCCGGCGTCGAGCCCGTGTCGACCTTGTCGTGGCCCGAGACAGCGTCGACATTGCCCAACTGCCTCGCCCCTCGGTAAGGAGCACACGCCATGAAGACGCGCCGGGAATTTCTCGCGGGAGCCTCCGGTTACTTGATGGGAGTGGGCGCCATTCCCGCGGTGGTGGGGTCCGTTCCGTTCGGGCAGGCGCGTGGCACGGGACTGGTCTATGACGACCGCTACTTGGATCATGTCCTTCCACCGCGTCGGGGCGAGCCACATCCCGAACGACCCTCACGCCTGAGGAGGATTCGGGAGGTCTTTGCGGCTCGAGGCCTGGACCAGGAGCTCACACCGATTCCGCTCCTCGCGGACCCCATACCCCACATTCGGCGTTATCACGTATCCGACCACGTGGAGTCGGTGCGCGCGATCGACGTCACGGGTCCGGTGGCCGAATTAGCCGTTGCCGGCGCCCTCGGAGCTGTCGATGCCGTGGCGAAAGGGGAGGTTGCCAACGCGTTCTGTGCGATTCGGCCCCCGGGGCATCACGCGAACAATACGGGCCGGGAAGAGGGGTTCTGTTTTTTCAGCAACGCGGCGATCACCGCGCGGTACGCTCAGAGCGTCCACGGATTCGAGAGAATTCTCATCATCGATTGGGATTACCACCACGGGAACGGGACGCAGAACGCCTTTTACGACGATCCCTCGGTGCTCTTCTTCTCGGCTCACGACTGGCAAGCCTATCCGGGCACCGGCGATCCATCACTTGCGGGAGAGGGAGATGGCCAGGGCTTCAACATCAACGTCCACCTCGACTGTGGGTCGAGGGACGTGGACATGTTGAGGCACTGGGACCGGGAACTCCTCCCAGCCGTGAGCCGTTTCAGGCCCGATTTCATCCTCTTGTCCGCAGGATTCGACAGCCGCAAGGATGATTTGTTGGGCTGCTTCGAGCTCACCGACGACGTGTTCCGTGAGATGACCCGGATCTCGTTGACATTGGCGAACGAGTACTGTGACGGACGTCTCGTCTCGCTACTCGAGGGTGGCTACAACGTGGAGGGCTCAGCTCTCGCCGCGGCAGCGCATGTGGAGACGCTGATCGAAGGTGCCTGAGTTCCCCGTGACCCGGACTAGCCTAGATCACCGCGCCCCGTCGCTCACGGGAGTCCCCGGCTTGTAGCCTCGTCCCAAGATCACGACTCCCGGGCGGGCACCCGTGTGCTCGCCCCTGTCGATCACGAGGGTCCCGTTCACGATGACGTAGGGAATCCCGATCGGGTAGGACTTAGGATTCTCGAACGAGTTCGTTTCGGCGACGCGCTCCGGATCGAAGAGTGCGATGTCGGCGATGAAGCCCTCCCGTATCTGCCCCCGGTCCTGCAAACCGAGAATCTGGGCTGGGAGCGAGGTCATTTTACGAACGGCGTCCTCGAGGGTGAGCACGCCCTCGTCTCGCACGTAATGTCCGAGCACGCGGGGAACCGTCCCGTAATTGCGAGGGTGTGGGACGCCCGGAGCATTCAGGTTGATCGCGGATCCATCGCTGGCGTGCGCCATCCAGGGCTGCTGCATCGCTAGCCGCACGTCCTCTTCCGACATCGTGTGGAAGATTCCGCTGATGCTGCCACCCTCCTGTGCCATGAGGTCGATGGCGACGTCGGCAGGATTGGGGACGCCCAGCGAGGACGCGATCTCCGCCAGACTCATGCCTTCATACTGCCTGACCTCCGGTGAGCTGGCTCGGGCGAGGACGATGCCCTCCCACCAACCGTGCTCGTCGGCCCACGCGATGAAGTCGGGATCGGTCTTGATACGCTCCCTGAGGGATTCGTCTCGAAGCCGCGCGGCGAACTGATCGGGGCCGCCCTCACGTACCCAGAGCGGAAAAAAGGAGCTCCAACCATGAAACATCGCGGTATAGGGGTACTGGTTCGCGGTGATGTCCAGTCCGCGGCTTCTCGCCTCTTCGACCTGGGCGACGAAGCGACCGATCGTTCCCCAATTGTCGCGGGCCCTCACCTTGAAGTGGAAAAGGTGAACGGGCATCTGGGCTTCCTCCGCGATCCGGATCGCGAAGTCGATCTCTTTTTCCTGTTCGTACCCCTCGCTCCCGTGGTGTGAGGTGTAGTTGCCGCTGTACGACGACACGACCTTGGCGAGCTCGACGACCTCTTCCGGATGCTGAGGCCCTCCGCTCCCGAAGCGGGTGACTAGTCCCCATGCGCCCTCTTCCATGGAGCGGGCCGTGAGTTGCTTCATCCGGTCCAACTCGGCCGGCGTCGCCGGGCTCTCGTCGAATCCCTTGACCACCCTCCGCACCTGATGATAGGAGACGTGCGTGATGAGGTTCATGGAAATGCCTTGGCTACGCACGCGCTCGAAATAGCCGGTGAAGGTGGTCCAGTCCTGTCGGACACCCCCGCGCCCGCTCGAAGCAGGCATTCCGTCCCTGGGCCCCGGACTACTCGACTCCCCGGCGATGTCGAGGGTGACACCCTGCCGGATCTTGCTCTGCGCCGTGCCGTCTGCCAGAAGCTGAGAGTCGGAGTGCGTATGCAGGTCGATGAAACCTGGAGCGACGACCAGGCCAGTCGCATCGACGACTCGGGTGGCGTCCGCGCCCGCGAGCTGTCCGACACTCACGATGCGGCCGTCGCGGATGCCCACGTCAGCGTAGACCCACGGGTTCCCCGTGCCGTCGACGACGCGGCCACCCCGGATCAGCAGATCGTAGCCCGACGGCTCCACCTGAGCTTGAAGACGGGCCGGAACGCCTCCTGTGAGGCAGGCCAGGGTGAGAACCAAACATAATTTCCGGACAGACATGGTCTCGGCTCCTTCGAAACGGTCGGGGATCAATCTGGCAACATCGCCGGCCTGGACTCTCCTCGCTACCTTGGTCGCCGATGGAACGGGTTCTGGGTAGTTCTGACACCAGGGAGGTTGATCATGTCGACACGACGCGATCCGGAAGCGTCGCTACATCGCGATCTCGAAGACCGCAGCCACGCGAGGACCGTCGAGTCCGACCCGATGGAGCGAAGGCGCTTCCTGAAGGTGGCTGCGGCCGTAGCCGCGGCGAGCGGAGTCCACCCCGGCGCGCTCACGGCGGCAGAGCGTCGCCAGCCGGTCGCGGTCCAGGAGGCACTGGTTCCCTTGGGGAACGGTGAGCCGCCCGCGCTTCAGTTTCAGGCGTATCCGGGTGGAACAGGTGCGCTTCTCGAGAGACTCTGGGGCGAGGCTGGGGGCATCCCGTCCGAGCGACAGAAGATCGACATAGGGCCTTGGCCGGGCCCTGCTCCCACCGATCCGGCCGACCTAGCGTTTCTGCCCGCCCACCGTTTGGGGGCGCTCATCCGTGATCGGAAAATCACCTCAGCCGAGTTGACCGACATCTATCTCGAGCGCATGAGGAAGTACGACCCGATCTTGCTTTGTGCCGTAACGATTCTCGAGGACCGGGCTCGGGCGGAGGCCAAGGAGGCCGATGCCGAGTTAAGGGCCGGGCGGTGGCGCGGCCCGCTGCACGGCGTGCCCTGGGGGGTTAAGGATCTGTTCTCGGTGACTGGTGCGCGTACCACGTGGGGGTCCGGAGACTTCGAGAACCGGATGATCGACGAGGACTCGGAGTTGGTGGTGCGGTTGAGGGCGGCGGGAGCCGTGTTGATCGCCAAGCTGGCGACGGGGGAGTTCGCCCGTGGCGCCAACTGGTACCGCGGACAGACACGCAACGCGTGGAACCCGGAACAGAGTTCCAGTGGATCGTCAGCCGGGCCGGGCTCCGCCACGGCTGCGGGATTGGTCGGCTTTTCCATCGGGACGGAAACTCGGGGCTCGATCGTGGGACCTTCACGTCGCGGTGGGCTGAGCGCGTTACGGCCGACATTCGGGCGGATAAGCCGGCACGGCGGAATGGTTCTCGCATGGAGTATGGATAAGCCGGGCCCCATGTGTCGCAGCAGCGAGGACTGTGCGATCGTCTTCAATGCGATCCACGGTTCTGACCCCAAGGACCCGGCCACACTGACCGCGCCGTTCCGCTTCGAACGTCAGCCGGATCTCTCTCGCATGCGCATCGGCTACACCGAGGATGCGCCAGAGGCTTTTGTCCAAACACTCCGCGAGCTCGGCGCAGATCCCAAACCGATGGCCGAGCTTCCCGCGAATACCTCCAGTGGCCTCGGAGTGGAATCTTCGGCCGCCTTCGACTTCCATGTCGCTCCCGGGGGGGTGCTGGAATCCGTGCCCGAGCCTGCCGACGGCGACGACGCGCGACCCCCGAGGTTCCATGGAGGCCGCTCCGCGTTGGCGCTTGACTTCATACAGGGGCAAAGGCGGAGGCACATCCTCATGCAGGAAATGGCGAAGGCCATGGAGGGTTTCGACATGTTCGTCACGGGCTCCGGCGAGACGGGTTTGACGAACGAGACGGGTCACCCAGCCGCGGTGCTGCCGTACGCTTTCGGGGACTCGAACACCGAAGACGAATATGACCACGAACAGCCGATCTGTACGACGATCATCGGCGACCTGTTCGCGGACGGCAAGATCTTGAGCGTGGCGCATGCGTATCAATCCGTCACCAACTGGCACCAGCGACACCCCGACCTGAGGTGAAATGAGGGAGGTGGTCTGAATGAGATCGAGTTTCTTGTGGCTTCTGATGGCACTGTCTGCGACATCTGTCCGGGGGCAAACCGGCACGATGCACGCGCTGCCCCTGGCTCCCGCTAATGTGCACTGGGGATACTACGACGCGAACATGACCCCGGCGCTCGCGATTCGCTCGGGGGACTGGGTGCGCTTGGAGTCCCTGGTCGCTCGAGGGCTCGGGCGAATGCGGGATGCGGGCGCCCCTGAGAGCGACTTCAGTGCAGCGATGATCGAGGTGGAAAACTCGGTGACGGAGCGGGGGCCGGGCGCCCATCCGATGACGGGGCCCATCTATGTCGAGGGTGCAGAGTCGGGTGATGTGCTCGAGGTTCGTATTCTCGCCACGGAGCTTCTCATGCCGTCCGGTGTCGGAGCCTTCCGGCCCGGTGGTGGAGCGCTCCCGGACGGTTTCGCGTTTAGCGGGCTTCGCCTTTTCCAGCTTGACGCTGCTGCCGGTGTAGCCCGCATGGGGAGCATAGCGACCATACCGCTGCGCCCCTTCTTCGGTTCGATCGGCGTCGCCCCTCCGCCAGAGCGGGGGCGTATTTCCAGCACGGCCCCGGGCGAGCACACTGGCAACCTGGACAACAAGGAGCTCATCGCCGGCACCACGCTCTTCCTCCCGGTCTACACGGAAGGGGCGCTGCTCTCCATCGGGGACGGACACGCCGCACAGGGCGACGGTGAGGTGAGCGGTACCGCCATCGAAACTTCGTTGGGTGGCACGTTTCAGGTGATCCTCCATAAGGACCGCACGCTTTCGTGGCCGCGGGCGGAGACCCCGACGCACTTCATCTCGATGGGGCTGGATGCCGACCTAGATGAAGCGGCGCGGCTTGCGACTCAGGAGATGATCGATTTTCTGGTTCGTGATTTTGGCATGGATCGAGACGACGCCTACGTGCTTTGCTCCGTGGCCCTCGATTTGCGCGTCACCCAGGTGGTCGACGGCACGAAAGGTGTCCACGGAATGTTGGCCAAGTCCGTGTTCCGGTAGGGGCGTCGAACACCGACGACTCTCCTGCGCACGTGACCCCCGTCCGGTCCTCGGATTGTTTTGCTCCACCGTGGTGCGCGATCTAGGTTGTGCCAGACGGTCGACGGGAGTGGAAGTCCCGACGACACGAGTGATTCTCGAAAAAGGGGTGCCCGCCATGAAGCTGTCCCGTCGTGATGCGATCCGAGTCTCCGGCACCACCATGGCAGGCTTGTCTATCGGGGTGATGAATCCGAGCAAAGTGCTGGGCCAACCCGAAGCCCAGGAGTGGCCGGACCGGCTCGTGGAGGTGGACCCTCGCCAACGTTCAGAGCTTCCACTGAACGCGGATGGCTCTGCACCTGAGCATGCGGAATCGATGGCGGATAATGGCATCACAGGTGTGATCTGGCGCTATACCGGGGGTGAGGCGCCGGATATCGAGCACGACTACCAGCGAATGACCGTCAAACTGAATTCCGTCGGATTGGCGAGGCTCGGTGGCACGTTTCGATTCAGCGATCTCGAGGGCTTACCCCGTCACTCCTATACGACCCTCCTCCAGTGCGGTGCTCCCGTGCCCCGGGGCATCGTGAAGTGGACGGGAGTGCGGTTCAGCGACTTCGCCGATATGATCGGAGTGAGGGCGCCCGCCCACTACTGCCGTATCATCTCACACGATGGCTATTGGATCGACGAAGAGATGCCGACGATGAGGCATCCCCAGGTGATGCTCGCCTGGCTACTCAACGACGAGCCCATTCCCCCGATCAATGGTGCCCCGCTCCGCCTCGTGATTCCGTTCCGCTACGGCGCCCGGAGTATCAAGTCGATCTCGGAGATCACTTTCGGGTCGCCGGGCCTTCCGAATCGGGAGTCTCCGAGCAGAGGCTGAGGGCCCTCGGGCAGGACTTCGACGCTAGCTAGGTGGGTCGGATTCCCAGAACTTGAATCCCGACACCTTCCAGACAGGCGGGGTCTTCCACGTGGATCCCCGTCACCTGCACGCTCGTGCCGGGCGCGTACTCCTGCGTCAACGCGGTGAGGGCGTAGAGGCGGTCTTCCGCACTGCGCATGACCGTGCAAGCAGTCCCCTCATTTGTGATGCGCCCCTCTACGGTGAAGACACCGTCTTCGTCGGTGACATGGAACTCATCGGAATATGCGAAGGGCTGTTGTCGCTCGTCGTCGTGCGCGAGAAAAAAAAAGTTCCTGAGATCCTGGGTGGCCCACGACGGAATCTGAACGGTGGTGATCAGGTACCCATTCGCGTCGGTGTCGGCCAAACCGAGCAGCTCCTGGTTTCCGCCCAACGCTCCGAAGCCGATATGGACCGAGCTCGAGGGAGAGAGCCGACTCATCTCAACGGTCACGAGCCGTCCAGGCGGGCCCGCCGGAGGAGAAATGGAAGGCCCCATCTCCTGCAACTGGGGTCGGTCTCGTCTCGAACTATTCATGCGAGTTCCATCGCGTCGGCGCTCGGAGGATAGGCGAGCCGGGTGCTAAGCGGCGGGGCCAGCGGTGTGAACATGACATCACGAGACAGACATTTCAAGCGAAATGGGAGACCACGACAAGCTTGCCTCGATCGACATAGAGCGTCCATCTTGGACTCGAGTCGGTCAACTCAGACCTCTTGGACCAGGAACATTGTGCTCTTGATGCCCTGCCTCCGGCCCCTTCTCGCCGTCACTGTGTTGGTCTGCGCGTTGGGAGTCCCTCGCGTGTCGTCGGCCCAGGGTGACGCCCTCTCGCCGTCGCTGCTCCGGCAGGTCATGCCGAGAGCCGATCGGTTCACGGACAGGATGGGTGAGCCCACGGTGATCCAGGCGTATCGGAACGGTGGTGCCGGCGGCAGTGAAACGCTGATCGGGTACATCTTTCTGACGTCCGACCTTCCGCCCGAGCCGTTCGGGTACAGCGGTCCGGTCGAGGCGCTCGTGGGGATGGACCTGGAGGGCAACGTGACCGGTGTGCGTGTCATGGACTATTGGGAGTCCATCCAGGAGAGCATGGGCGACTTCCTGAGGAGGCGAGGATTTCAGGAGCACTTCACCGGAAAGCACATCGGTGACGCGTTCAGTGTCTATGGGGACGTCCAGGGCATCTCACGTGCTACGATCAGCGTGCGAGCTCTCGCCCGAGGGGTGCGCGATTCCTCTCGAAGGGTTGCGATGGCGTACTTCGAGGGAGCGAATTTTTCCTCGACCGCTCCGGTTGAGGACGTCGAGAGTCTCCCGTGGATGGAGATGCGGCAGCGAGGGGTCATAGAGTGGTTTCTGGTCGCCGATAGGTCTGGGTCGGCAGAGATCAACCTCGCTCACATCGACACCGACCAGTTCGGCGAGTTTCTAGTGGGGGAGGAGAGGTTCGAGCGAGCACGCCTAAGGATGGAGAGGAAGGGCGAGGGGCATCTCATGATCTACGGTGTGGACGGCCCTCGTCTGCGTCTGTTCGTGAGAGAGGGCTGGGCGATTGTCCAGGGGGCCGACACGTTCCCCGTCTTGCCGAACGATGTCCTTTCGCTCGGCCTCGATGGTGGCGGGATGATGGAAGATCGGGTCGTGCTGACGGGCAGCATGATCATCGACGAGGCGGTCGACATCACCGAGCCCTTCACGATCCTCTATGATCGGGCGCCCGACGTGGAGGTGGTGGCGATCGAATACCTGACCCAGGCCGCCCGCTTGGTCTTGATGGAGGAAGAAGAGGGTCCAATCCTTGCGGTGGTGGCTCCGGAGACAGAAGTGGGCGTTGATGACGACGAAGAAGACGAAGAAGAGGTGCCTGCTCCAGTCGGCGAAGCCAGCGATGGCGTTGCCGAGCCTGTTGAGGACAGTGGCATCCGTGAGGACAGTGCTGCTGACTCCGAGTCTTCCAACGCCGAGGCGGCGATCGCTGTGCCCGTGCCCGCTGAATCTGAATCGATCCCGGCCGCGAGTCCGTCTCTCGCACAGGAAGGGTTTGACTTCACGCTCGTAGAAGAAGAGTCCGTGTTTTCGAGGACGCTCGCCGAGACGTCCTGGACTCGGGTGGCAAGAATTTGTCTCCTCCTTTCTTTGGTGATGGCGGCGTTCCTTCTCAAGAGTGAGGCGCTCCGTTGGGTCACGCTGGCGGTCACTCTGATCTATCTGGGCTTCATGGACGGCGGATTTCTCTCCGTCTCACATATCACGAGCGGAATCTGGGTTGGCGCCAACGTATATCTGAGCGATCTGCCGCTGCTTATCATCGTCGGATTCACCCTAGTGACCACTCTCATATGGGGCAGGGTCTTCTGCGGTTATCTGTGTCCGTTCGGTGCCCTTCAAGACTTCCTGGAGTGGATCGTTCCGAAGCGTTTCCAACGGAAGGTGCCGGCTGGCGTGCACGAACGCGGCCTCAAGGTGAAGTACGTGGTGTTGGCCCTCATCCTGATACCCGCCATCGCGGGAAGCCATGTGAGCCTGTATCAGTACTTCGAGCCGTTCGGCACGGTGTTTTTTCGCAGTTCTTCCCTCGCTCTTTGGAGTATAGCCGGGACACTGCTCTTGGCGTCGGCAGTGGTGCCCCGCTTCTACTGCCGTTACGTGTGCCCTCTCGGGGCGGCCCTGGCGCTGACGTCGGTGATCTCACTCCGGCGTATCGGGCGAGTCGAGCAATGCGACCACTGCAAGGTCTGCGAGCAACACTGCCCGACGGGGGCCATTAACGGGCCCGACATAGACTTCAAAGAGTGCGTGCGTTGCAACGATTGCGAGATCAAGCTGATCGAACGCGCGGGCGTGTGTCGTCACGAGCTGGACGAATACGTGCCACGACTGATTCCGCTCGGTGTCGGCACGTCCGGCGGTGGGGTGTCGCCCACCGAGTGACGGCCTGACGCAGCCGGCGACGGGTTCTTCTACGGGGTCCGCCCCCCGATCTCCGGTGGCCGGAACGGCACGTACCGGACGAGCCGCATGCGGTTGATTTCTCCGGCGTAGATGTTGCCGTCGAAGTCCGCGCCTAAGAACTCGATTCCCGGCCCTATGTTTTCATCGTGCTGGGGAATGAAGTGTGTGACCCAAGCCTGCTCGGTTTTCAGGTCGCCGATGCGGATGCCCTTCTCCCACCCGAAGTTGCTCCGCCATGGGTCGGGGGGGCCCGTACGGAGATCACCGGACAGGCCGTCGCCGGCGTACAGGATGTCGTTGCGGTCGATGAACAGGCCGCTCGGCTTGCCGTATTGGGTCCAGATATAGAGGAGGTTGCCGTCGGGGTCGAAGACTTGAATCCGACTGTTGCCTCGGTCTGCGACGAAAACGCGCCCCCGGGAGTCGATCTTGATGTCGTGGGGATCACTGAATCCCGCGGGCTCCCTGCTCTCGGAGCCGACACCACCCCCTACGGCCAAGACGAAGGTGCCGTCGCTCGTGAGCTTGACGATGCGGTTGTTCCCGCCCCGGTGCCCATCCGCGACCCAGATATCTCCGTTGGGTGCGATCGCGACCCCCGACGGTCCGTTGAAGTGGCTCTCGTCGTTTCCCGGGACTGCCGCCTCCCCCAACCGCATCACCACCTCTCCCTGCCGGGTTAGCTTGAAGACTTGATGGCCCATGCCCATGCTCTCGCCCAGCGTCGCTCGGGCATCTCCGTGCGATCCCCCCTCCGTGACCCACAGGAACCCTTCGTGGTCCAGCGCAAAGCCGTGGGGGAAGGCGAACATGCCGGCGCCGAAGCTCTCGACCAGATTTCCCTCGAGGTCGAACTTCATGATCGGGTCGAGGTCGGTCCCGGCGCACTGGTTGGCACCGCACCGGTCCATGATCCACAGGTGCCGTCCGTCGGGGTCGGGGATGACGCCGCTCACGATTCCCAGGGTTCTGCCTTCGGGGAGCTGCTCCCAATCGAAGGTGGCGCGGTACGGATTGGCGGTAGACGTCTGGGCGTTCAACACGCTACCGAAGGCTGCGGTCAACAGGCCGAAGCCGATGGCGGCCTTCAAGCAACGAAGGTACGGGTGCCGCATGTAGATCCTCCTCCTCGAAGCGTCTCCTAGGCCTCGCCAGCGCGAACGGCCGCTACGGTTTTCTGTATGAGCGTGTTGCTGAATGGAAGATCCCCTTCGGGCTGCCTGTTCCGGTTGCCCTGGCGGACCACCACGAGATCCAGGCTCGGGATGATGAAGCTATGATTCTGGTTGTGGCCCCGTGACATGTACAGGTCATCGGGAACGTCGTCGATTTCGTCCATGACCCAGAACGTATAGCCGTAGTTGGACGGCGTCGTCCCATCCTCACGGACGTGCCGACGGGTGGCCAGCATCATCCAATCCTCTGGAACGAGCTGCCTCAAGCTCCACCGTCCCTTGTTCAACCAGAGGTAACCCAGCCTCGCAAAATCCCGAGCTGTACACCGGAACGTGCTGCCCACGATCGAGTTGTAGCCGTACGGGCTACTGTCTCGTGCGTCCGATCCGTAGGCGTCGCATCCGGTGCTGCCCCCGACGCCCCATCCGGGCTCTTCCGCAAAGTTGAGCTCTCGTACGTCGGCATAGGGCATGTCCCTGAACTCGTTGTCGCGTATACCGATCGGCATACCGATGGGGCCAAGCACACGATCGTAGACGTACGGACCGACCCGCTCGCCTGACATGTTGCGCATGGCCAGAGCCATCTGCTCCAAGCCGTAGTTGCTGTAATTGAAGTCGGAGCCCGGTGTGAACTTCAGTGTGTGATGATCGGGAATCCCGTCGAATCTCCACCAACCGAAACAGTACTCATACATCTGGTGTGGTCGCGAATAACCGGGGAAGTCATGACGGGTGCTGGGCGCCAGCCAAGGCTCCCGTGTCTCGTGCCCCGAGGTCATGGAGATCACGTGCTTGACCTTGATCCTCGTCTTGACTTCGTCCGTGATGGGTTGGTCCCAAAGCTGGGGTATCAGGGAGTCGTCAGCGGAAGATCCCACCAGATACGTTTCCAGGTCGACACGGTCTTTGTACTCGTCGAGAAACACGCCCACGGCCGTGCCGAACACGGATTTGGTCGACGACTTCATGTCGTTGCACGACTGTGCGGTCCAGGGTTGGGGCCCTCCCACCGATCCGGTGGTGTAGCTCTCGCCGATGACGTGCCCCTTATGCACGATGACGACCGCCCCGCCGTAGCTCGCCGTCATGATGTTGCGGTCGTGGTAGAGGATGGCGTCGCGTAGGAGGGCCGCATCTACTCCCACGTCGGAGGGATGAGCGACACGCCAGCCGCCGTCTCTTTCGGGGGGCGGGAAATAGACGCTCTGCGCTCCGGGCTCGGGTTTACGGGTTCGGACGTGTGCATCCCTGACGGCGCCAAGCAGTTCGGTCGAACCGGTGAATAGGCCCAGACCCGCCGCACCGGCCCCTGCCACCTTCAACAGTCCTCGCCTGGACAAGAAGCCTGGTCCTTGATTGTCCATGATGGGTATCCGCCGTCGTGTTTCCGAGATGACCGATGAGTCTCGGAGGAACGTAGGGTACGGCCTCTCTTTCAGCACGTGTCCCTTGTCGCTTGATGTGCGACGGCGGATCCGAAGGATGGGTGTTCGGGGTCAAGTGCGTTGTAGGAAAAGCTTTGCGATGGGGCTCGCGCTGCCAATACTCGAATAGGGCCCGGGCCTCGCACCGGAGCTCGCGTTTTGTCGTTGAGCTGGAGGATTGCTTGTTACCGTTGAGATACATCTCCGGGCGGAAGTCAGGCCGCTTCGGCGCGGCGTCAGTCCTGATTCTTTCCACCGGTCTACTGGTCAGCGCATGCGACTCCGGTGTCTCCGCACCGGTTGAGGTCGAGGAGATGGTGCAGGGGGGGGCCCGAGGAGCATGGGCGTGGGGATCAACATGGGATTCTACAATCCCGACGCGGGGCTGAAGGTCTTCAGCGACGGGTACAACACGGCCGCTTGGAGTACAGGCGACCAGCCGTTCGACGATGCCTTCCTCAGCGAAATGGCTCCCTTCGAGACCATCCGCTTCCACCAGTTTGACCGAGTGAGCTTCAGCGACGACGAGCAGTGGTCGGACAGGCCCCCACCCACAGCTCAGATTCACCTCCTTCTACGGCCAGATGCTCGATGCTCTCGAGGCTGAGGGGTTCGCGTCATTCCAGCACCACGTCGCGACCTCGGCGCATTTCGGGGACGCGGGGTTCGGATTCAACGAATACACCGGCCAGCCGGCGGCGGCGGCCCCGAAGTGGCGCGCGCTCCGTGATTGGATTGCTGGAGGCACTCCCTAGGGGACGAGCCACTCCTTCGCCGCCTAGCCTCCTCGAGGCCCGGCTCCTTGTGCCGGTGAGAGGCTGTCGGCGCCCCGTCGCAACTTCCGCGTTGCCGCAGCCGAGCGTAGCTTCTGCGTCGTGTCAGGGCCGATGATCGGTCGAACCTCGATTTAGGAGACTCCAATGCGCCCCTCACGCGCCAACCGTTGGGTACAGGTCGTGTCCGCTGCTTCGTTAGCCATCCTGTGGCTGTCTTCCCCTGCGAGCACACAGCAGGCATGGACCCCTGTGGCCGAGGGCTTCCCGAGGACGGCCGCCGAGATGGTGAATTTTGAGCGACACACACGCCATCTCGAGATGTGGGACTACCTGGAAGCGTTGCGGGGGGCCAGTACGGGAATGCGGCTCGGCACGTACGGCCAGACGGCCCTGGGTCGTGATCTTCCGTACGCCATTTTCAGTCGCCCTCTCGTGAGCGAGCCCTGGGAGGCTTGGGCGCTCGGGCGTCCCATTCTCGTGCTGGCGGCTAATGTGCACGGAGGGGAGCGCACGTTCCGTGAGGGACTCCTAATTCTGATGCGCGACTTCGCGAAGCCCGGGACCGCGGCCAACGACCTGCTCGATCGAGTCACGATCGTCGTGGCGCCACAGATAAATCCGGACGGCTTCGAGGCTACGGAGCGGGGTCAACGTGGTAATTCCTGGGGCATCGACCTCAACCGCGACTACATCAAGCTCGAGCAACCGTCCATCGTCAACTACGTCCAGAACATCATCAGCGCGTGGCGGCCTCACCTATTCGTCGATGGCCACAATGGTGGCTCACGGCCCTATAACCTGAACTATCAGTGTCCGAGCCACTTTGATCCGATGCGGGAGCTGACGCTCATTTGCGACAACGAGATTTTCCCGGGGATCGACGCCAAACTCGCGACCGAAGGATACAGGAGTTGGTACTACACGAACGGAGACGAGGAGGAGTGGCGCACCGGTGGGTTCCAGGCGCGCATCGGAAGGAACTACGGCGGGTTCGTAAATAGCGTGGGGATACTGTTCGAGGCGCCGCAGCAGGAGCTAGGGGACGGCGCCCGGGCCGGTTATCTCGGGTACCTGAGTGTCGTGGAATATGCGGCCGAGAACGCGGAACGGCTGATGGGGCTGGTCGAACGGGCTCGCCTGGAGACGATCGCCATGGGTGCGGAGCCACGGGGCGACATCGCCGTCGAAATGGAGTACCAGGCCGAGGAGTACCGGGTCGACTACACGATCGTCCGGGGCGGTGGCCGGAATGACCCGGACGGCCCGGTGGACACTATCGAGGTATCGGGTGCGCGATTGATGAAGCGCCCCGTAGCCACCAAGCTGCGACCTCGTCCGTGGGCCTACGTGCTGCCTCGCGACGCTGTCGATGCGGTGTCGATGCTCCTTCGGCACGGGATTACGGTAGAAAAGCTTTCGGCGCCCGTCACGCTACAGGTGGATGCGTACACGGTTGCCGACGTGACCTACGAGCGCGCCTACAACCACCAGGCGGCCACGAAAGTGGAAGTGGGCGAGGTCGTGACGCGGCGGATGGAGTTCCCGACCGGTACGTACGTGGTTCCTACGGCCCAGTTCTTGGGACGCCTTGTAACCCACATGCTCGAGCCGGAGACCGAGGACAACGTGATCTACTGGAACACCATGGACGCCTGGCTGCCGAGGCCCGGGAGTGGCGGGGGGGGAGGCTTTGGCGGAGGCCAGCAGCAGGAGGGCCCGCCGGTAGTGCCGATCTATAAGCTGATGACCCCGTCGACATTCTCCTCCCACGTGATCGATTCGGGTCGATGACGCGGGTATGGCGACGTTGGTTCGACAAGACGGCGCCCTCCGACTAATCTGGTGACGAAACTCTATTTGGAGGATACCGCCGTGAAGAAACGATCCATGGTCCTGCTGTTTGCTTGTGTCGCTTTGATGACTGCCGCTCTCGAAGCGCAACAGAGGGCGACTCTTGCAGAACGTGAGCGGGCGTTTCAGGAGGAATTCGCCATGGAGCGACCCATCGAAGCGCTCAACTCTGTGTGGATCGAAGAGCTCACATGGCTCGAGATCCGAGATGCCATGGCTGCTGGCAAGACGACCGTCATCATCCCGACCGGGGGCATAGAGCAGAACGGCCCCTACGTCGCGATGGGCAAGCACAACTACGTGCTCCAGGGTGCATGCGAGGGCATTGCCCGAAGGCTCGGAAACGCTTTGTGCGCACCGATCATCAAGTTGGTGCCCGAGGGTGGCATCGAAGAGCCGTCAGGGCATATGCGCTATTCGGGCACGATCAGCCTGAGGGAAGAGACCTTCCAGGCCGTACTCGACGACGTGGCGAGCAGCCTCAGGGTCCACGGCTTCGAGAACATCGTGTTCATTGGCGACAGCGGTGGGAATCAGTCCGGAATGGAGGTGGTCGCAAATCGGCTGAACGAGCGCTGGGGAACGACTGCGGCGCACTTCATCGGCGAGTTCTATGACAACGCCGGCGTAACTGCATATATGAATGAGGAGCTCGGAGTCACGGAGGGCCAGAGCGACGGATTCCATGATACGTATTGGCTCACGGCCATGCAGATGTCGGTCAATCCGGAGAGCGTTCGCTACGACCAGAGGGTGTGGGCCGGCAAAGCCAGCATCAACGGCGTCTCCATCGCGCCGAAGGAAAAGACGATGGAGATCGGCAGGAGGCTTCTGGAGTATCGCATCGAGACCATCTCCGAGGTGATCCACCGCAGGGTGTCGGGCCACCACTAGGCTCGATCGCCTCCGGCAGTCGAAGCGGGCAAAATCGTGCGGGCGCGTCGTTGGGACCTGCCCGCACGTTTTTCGTGAGGATGCCTTCAGATCTTGATGTATAACCTGCGGCTGTGAAGGAGCCACGCGACCACGAGCCAAATCGTGACGTGTGTTAGGGCGAACGCGAGTGACGCGTCCGTCGGTTCGGCGAGGGGACGGAAGAACGACGTGTAGATCCAGTCGTAGGCGGACGTCGTAGCGCCCCCTTCGGATGGGACGCTCCAGAGGATCAGGCTCTTGGACAGGAGACCCGACGCCACGAAGACAGCGATGGGGTTCATCCCGTACACCACTAACGGTCGAGCCCACGCCCGCCACCCCCGGACGTCGATGGCCCAGTAGAGGCCGGCCAGCAGAAGTCCCCCCATCCCCGCGGTGAACAACACGTATGAGCTCGTCCACAGAGACTTGTTGATCGGGAAGAACTGGCCCCAATAGAGACCCAGCGCGATCGCGCCCAGTGAAGTCCCCGCGAGGATCAGGAGCCGTCGCCAAGCCGGACCCTCGGACAGGAGCAGCTCGCCGGTAAAGATCCCGAGGAGGGTCGTCGCCACGGCAGGGAAGCTGCTGAGCAGTCCCTCTGGATCCCAAAGATTTCCCTGCCAAAGGTGCTCCTGGCCCAACACTGCGCGGTCGATGAAGGCCCCCAAGTTCGCCTCTGGCGAGAGGTCTCCCGGACCGAACCCTGGCACGGGCACGAGGGTCATCAGTGCCCAGTACCCGATGAGTAGAACGGCAGTCCCGACCCACCGGCCTCGAGGTCCGACAGTCAGGTAGATGGAGGAGGCCACCAGGTACACGAGGCCGATGCGTTGCAGCACGCCCATGATGCGGAGGGTGTCCCACGTGTTGAAGAACGGGAACAGCGCCATGAAGGTGCCTAGCCCGAAGATGATCAGACTCCTCCTCAGCGCGTGACCGCCGAGTTCGGCGCTCCAACTGCCTCCGGCCCGTCTGCTAGTGTAGGAAAGCGGCATCGCCACACCCACGATGAACAAGAAGAAGGGGAAGATCAGATCGGTCGGTGTCCATCCGTGCCACTCGGCGTGCAACAGGGGCGGGTAGACGGAGTTCCAGTTCCCCGGGTTGTTGACCAGGATCATTCCGGCGATGGTGGCGCCCCGAAACGCGTCCAAGGAGGCGAGTCGGGGCGCCACCATCGTCTGAGACGGCGGAGTGCCGCCTGCCTTCAAGGGATGATGCCGGCCAAGCCCGCCTCCGCGACCACGACCAACAGTGCGCGTTGAATGGCTAGGTGCCCGTCCTCATTGATCCACCACTCGCCGGGGGCGTGACTGCTCCCACCCACGCCGCCGCGACCCAGCGTCACGGCCGGAACCCGCAAGGAGATAGGGATGTTCGAGTTGGTGGAGGAGCGGGCCAGGCTGCTCGAGACACCGAACTCGGCCGTGGCGGCGAGAGCTCGTTGGATGACGGGAGTAGACGGGGGCAGCTCGCCGGAGGGCCGGTCTCCGATCCGGTCCAGGTCCACCTTAAGCGCCGGGCCCTCGCGGCGTAACGCGTTTTCGCCCTCCAAGCCGCGGTCCATGGCATCGATGAAGGCCTGTTCGATACGCATCAGGCTCGCGGGACTCTCCGACCGCATATCGACTTCCATCCACGACTCGAAGGGGATGGCGTTGACCGATGTTCCGCCTCCGATACGCCCCACGTTATAGCTCGTCGTAGGGCCCGAGCGAGTGAGCACGTCTGCCTCGTCCTGGAAGAAACGAACCGCCCGACTCATGGCGTGCGCCGGATTGACCAAGCCGAAGGCACCCCACGAATGTCCGCCGGGTCCGGTGAACGTGACTCGGTAGCGAACGGAGCCCAACCCTTGGGTCACTATGCGGCTCAGACCGCCACCATCGATCTCGATCCACGTGTCGATCGGGTCGGCTCCCTCCCGGAAGAGGTGCTTCATACCACGGAGATCGCCAAGCCCCTCTTCACCCACAGTGCCGATGAAGACAACGTCGTCGGAGGTTTCCACGTTGGCTTCCTCCAGCGCCCGCAGGACGGTGAGGACGACGACGAGGCCTCGGGTATCGTCTCCCACACCTGGGGCGTAGAGGGTATCACCCCGCATGCGCACCGTGACGTCGGTTCCCTCCGGGAAGACCGTGTCCAAGTGACCGCCGAACGCAACGGTGCGCCCGCCCCCGCGTCCCCGTCTCAACCCGAGGGCGTTCCCCTCGGCGTCGATCCACACACTGTCGGCTCCTGCCTCTCGGAGAAGCTCGGCGAACCGCGCTGCCCGCACCTCTTCCATGAAAGGTGGTGCCGGGATCTCGGTGAGTTCAACCAGGACGTCCATACCCCACGGGTCGAGCTCCTCGACGCGGCTTAGTGCGTTCCGCACCGCTTGCTGACCTGTCAGGACCTCCATTTCCTCCACGTATTCCGGGTCGATCGTCTGTGCCGTCACGGATAACGCGGGAAGAGCGACCAGCAGGGTCAGGCAGGCGAGGGTACCGGTGCGTGCTCTCAAGGGTCACTCTCCGATCGTCGGGGTCTCGGGGCCTCACTCGGCCCACCTAAACTATCGTCTCCCGGGCGATTCGACGACTCGATCCCGGGTGGACCAGAACCCGAATTGGCCTGAGCAGAAACTACTGAACCGGCGCCCACGTCGTGTCGGGACAGCTCCCCTCATTTAGTGAGGCAATGCTTCATTGATGGCCAGCTTGATTCCAGCCCGCCGCGCTGGGCGAGTGGATCCTTTGAGAGTGCTCCGAGCCGAGTAGGGCGGTGGTCAGGTGTGTGGTCGGGATCTACCTTCGGGCCTCCGATTGTCGGGATGACCACGTTCACCCGGAGTCACCATGAGCAGTAGCGAGCCTCCTGCAGCGGGTCTGCCGAGCATTCCGGGTATCCACCACGTGACGGCCATCTCCGGACCCGCTCAGGAAAACATCGACTTCTACGCGGGGGTCCTCGGGCTTCGGACGGTCAAACAGACGGTGAACTTCGACGATCCGGGCACGCACCATCTATACTTCGGTGACCGATCGGGCACCCCCGGGACGATCATGACTTTTTTCCCCTGGGCCCATGCCGGGCGGGGGACTCTTGGATCTGGGTACACGGGCTCCACGGGCTTCTCGGTTCCTCCGGGCTCGTTGGAGTTCTGGTCCGCCCGTCTCGAGGCGGCGGGGGCTTCGCCGGGTGAGGTCGAGACCCGGTTCGGGAGTGAACTGTTACGGGGTCAGGATCCGGACGGATTGGTCTTTGAACTCGTGGCCGGACCGGATACGAAGGAGACGGCGGCTGGCCCGCCCGTCCATCCGGAGGTCACTCCAGAGCACGCCGTCCGCTCCTTCCACGGTGTGTTGCTCGACGTCGCAGATTCCGACGCCACGGCACGGCTTCTCACGGACATCATGGGGTACGAACACCTGGGAGAGGAGGAGGGGCGTATCCGCTTTCGGGCTGGGGCCGAGCAGGTGGGTAGCGTGGTGGAGCTCCTGGCAGTGGGTTCACAAGACGTGGGACGGATGGGGCGGGGGAGTGTCCACCACGTCGCGTTCCGCGCAAGGGACGACGCCGAACAGCAGGCCTGGAGAGAAGCTTTGTTGCAGGCCGTGATCCCCGTGACGCCGGTCCAGGACCGCTGCTACTTCCGATCCATCTACTTCCACGAGCCCGGTGGCGTACTGTTCGAGATCGCCACCGACGCACCGGGCTTTGGGATCGATGAGGACGACGATGATCTGGGCCACAACTTGAAGCTGCCGTCCTGGCTGGAAGGGCGTCGGGTCGAACTGGAGGGGCGCCTGCCGGTGCTGCACCTTCCGGAGGAGAGGACATGATGGAGGGTGTGCCGGCCGGTTCGGGTGACCCTCACAGTGGCAGCGAGACCGTCTGGTTTGGACCTCCGCTCGATGAGGCCGAAAACGCTGTCATCCTGATTCATGGCCGTGGCGACAGTTCTCGCGGTATCTTGGCGCTTGCGCCCGAGCTCCGCTCTCCCCGCTCCGCATTCCTCGCGCCCCAGGCCACGGGACACGTGTGGTATCCCCAAGGTTTTATGGCCCCCATGGACCTGAACGAGCCCTGGCTCTCCTCGGCGCTGGGGCGAATCCGAGTCGCTTTCGACACGCTTGGTGAGGTGGTGCCAAGAGAGCGGACGGTGTTGATGGGATTCTCTCAGGGAGCGTGTCTGGCATTGGAGTTCGCTGCCCGAAACGCGGGTGTATATGGAGGGATCGTGGCTTTTTCGGGTGGGCTGATTGGTCCGGACGGAACCGCGCGTGACTACTCGGGCTCTCTAGAAGGTACTCCCGTCTTCCTGGGATGTAGCGACGTCGATCCACACATTCCGGTGGGTCGCGTCCGCGACTCCGCCGACGTCATGGAGGCCTTGGGTGGAGTGGTTGAAACGCGGATCTATCCTGGCATGGGGCACACGGTCAACGAAGACGAGATCACGTGGGCCCATCACCTCCTGAACGACGTGGGTGCCGGTTCAGGATAGCTGCCGAACCCAGTCCGGCGGGGGATGGTATCGATCCGCTGACGCGTATGGCAGAGGCCCCCCTGAAGCCCTTACGTTCTCTGCCGGAACAATTTTGCCGACACCGGCACCCGTCTCACTCGGGGGAACAACATGAGGATACCCAGCTGGATCCTGATCATCCTGACTGTCGTCGCCATGGCGGCACCCGGTACTGCAGCGCAGACTGCCGGCTCCGACTCGGACTTTACCTTCGCACTGACTGGGGATGCGATCATCACGAGGGCCTTGTCCGTCTATGACGAGCCCGAATATCTTGAGATGATCGACATGATCCGGGGAGCGGACGCCTCCTTCGTAAACCTCGAGATGCTCTTTCACGACTACGAGATGTATCCCATGCATCAGAGCGGCGGCACGTGGATGCGCGGGGATCCGGAGTTGGTCGATGAGCTGGTGTGGGCTGGCTTTGACATGGTGTCGAGGGCCAACAACCACACGGGCGATTACGGGGTCGAGGGGATGCGCCTGACCACCCGTTACGTGGATGAGGCCGGCCTGGTGCAGGCAGGCGTGGGTGAGAGTTTGGCCGAGGCCAGGGAGGCTCAGTTCCTAGAGACGGCCAAGGGGCGTGTGGCCCTGATATCCTTGGCTTCGACGTTTCCGGACCACTCGCGGGCCGGTCGCACGCGGGGAGACATGCCCCCTCGACCGGGACTCAGCCCGCTCCGGTACTCGACCACTCGGGTCGTCACGAGCGGGCAGTGGGAGAACCTGCGGCGGGCCTTCGAGGATGTGGAGATTCGGGCCACCATCACCGGCAACCGGATGCGTGCGTTGGGCAACACGTTCGAGGTTGGAAGTAGCCCCGGTATCAGGACCGAACCGGATCCGACGGACGTTGCGGAGATCGCGGCGGTCGTCACGAGCGCGCGCAGGCTCGCCGACCACGTCATCGTAACGATCCATGCCCACGAGAGTGATGGGGCCACGTCGGTGCCGGCCGAGTTCCTACCGACCTTCGCCCGCGCCATGATCGACGCCGGCGCAACGATTTTCGTGGGGCACGGTCCACACGTTCTCAGGGGGATCGAGATCTATGAGGGCAAGCCCATCTTTTACAGCTTGGGTGACTTCATCTTCCAGAATGAGACGCTCGATCGACTGCCCGCCGAAAACTATGCTTCGTATGATCTCGGACCCGACAGTCACGTTGCCGACTTCAACGACGCTCGCTATGACATGGGCCGAAGCGGCTTCCCCAGCAGACGCGAAATCTGGGAATCGGTCATCGCCATGCCACGCTTCCGGGGTGGGGAGCTCGTCGAGGTCGCCCTCCATCCGATCACCCTTGGATTCGGGGCACCGGCGTGGGTGCGTGGGCGCCCCCGGCCCGCCAGCGGTGAGCTCGGAGCGAAGATCCTCAAGGATTTGATCGATCGATCCGAGCCGTTCGGGACTCAGATCGAAGTGAAGGACGGCGTGGGCATCATCCGGGTTCCGTAGCGGGTACGTCCAGGGCCTCACGAAGATCGATCGCCGACTGGTCGAGCGATACTCGAAGGTACTGCACCTCCTGGTCGGCACCCCGGCTGATGGGGCCTTCGTCTCCGGGAAGGACACGCAGCCAAACAAGCGTGGGCCCACGCCCCTCCAGGATATCGGCGAGGGCAGCCTCATACGGGGCCGCATCGTCGAAGGTGAAGGTCCGGGGAAAGCCCGCAGCTCGGGCCATGCCGGCGTAGTCGACCACACCCTTTCCCGGTACCACCTGGCTGCCGGTGATCTCGTACGTGCCGTTGTCGATGACGAAGAGGACCAGATTGGTCGCCCCAGCACTTGCGGCGGTGACCAGCGTGCCGAGTGTCATGAGCATGCTACCGTCCCCGTTCAAACAAACGACGGTCCGTTCGGGTCGGGCCAGGGCGATGCCCAGCGCGAAGTCGGCTGCGTGGCCCATCGCGCTGTCCGCGGAAGCGAAGTCGAGCCGGCTGCTAGAGATTCGCCCCCACGGCCGCACGACGCTCATGGTCGTGATGACGATTTCGTCCGAACGGACCCGATGCAGGGGCTCCACCACCTGAGCGGTCGTCAGCACGGGAGAAGCCTCTGACGGAGGAGAACCACCACCGGCCGGGAGTCGAGACGGGCCCGCTCCCACATTTTGATCACCGTCGGGAGGTCCTCGCGGGAATCCACGAACGCCGTCGGGATTTCCCAGCTCCTGAGGGTGGGTTCGGTAAGGAGGGCCGTCGTGTCGACGTCGGGACGTACTAAGGCGCTTCGTTCCAACGCGTCGGATCTGGGCTCCAACCCGACGGCGGCCATCGTGCCATAGCCGCGATAGGTGATCAGGCAGAGGAGCGGAACGCCCATTCGCACGGCGGTCCCCCTCAGGCTGTCTCCGCTCTCCAGAAGCCCCGTGTTCTGTATGACTACGACAGGCTCGGCGCCTCCCACCCATAGACCCGCAGCCACAGCAAAGGCCTCTCCTTCCCGAGTCACGGGAACGTACCGGACGTCCTCATGGCACTCGACGGCGTCGACGAGAGCCGATGAGATCGTATCCGGCAGACCGATCAGGTGCGTCATTCCGCCCTCGATCAGGACGTCTAGCAGGTGGCCACCATCGATTTGCATTTAGCGTATCTATCACTCCCCTCAGACTCCTTCAAGCGAGAGGCCCATTTTACGGCGAAAAAACTTATGGCGCTTAAGGGTGAGGGTCGCATGTCTTTTAAAGTCCACTCGTTCTTGGAACGGGAGGGCTGCCGAAAATACCGGGGACTTGCCTCAGAGGAATCCGTACTCCTCTCCCGGAGTGACGACTCTGAGGAGGGACGATGGATCAGCCGACGATCTTGGTGGTCGAGGACAATCCCGATCACGTTGCCATGATCGAGGCGGTATTCCCGCGCGGCTTTGGAGGACGCCAGAATCCATGTGGCCTTCCGTGGCCAGGGCGCGAAGCGGTATCTGCGTGGGCAGTGGGTAGCGTACGAAGACGACATCGACTATTACCCGCTCCCGACCCTGGTCGTACTCGACCTCTGGCTGCCCGATACCACGGGGCTCGATATCCTCGAGTGGATGGCCGAAAGGGAATGGCTCTCGGAGATTCCGGTGATCGTCTTCACGGCATCGACCAATCCCGATCACTTCCAGAGAGCTTATGAGTTGGGTGCGCGTAGATGCCTGAGCAAGCCCACGGAGTTTGGTGAGCTCGTCGAAGTGGTCAGGGGCGAGATCGAGCGTCAGGCTGAGCCCATGATTAGGTCGGCAGCTAGGTAGGCGACCACCAGTAGTTCCCACCTCGGCGGCCACGGTCCCTCCAAGCGCCAGCGAACTCCTTCCAACCCTCTACTCGTCAGCGCCCTCCCTTCCTGGATGGGGTGTCGGTCCCCTGGATTCCGTACCGAATCATTGTACTAGGTTTACTAGGACAACTGGTACACTTGGTACACCGACACAGGGGTATACCCTGAGACAAGGGGTACATTCCGACACCAGGGGCACACTCCGACGCAGCGCTACACCCCGACGTTTGCATGAGGATCGGGTCGGTCATAGCCTCCCCCGGGGGCCCGGTTCTGCTGACCACTGACCTTCAACGACATCATCTGGGGGACCTTTGTGACACGGAGGGGAAGGGGACTGGGCTTGTGGATGTGCACGGCTCTGGTGATGGGCAACATGATCGGCTCGGGTGTGTTCCTCCTTCCGGCTGCTTTGGCCCCATACGGGACGATCAGTCTCATTGGCTGGCTGTTCACCGCGTTGGGCGCCGTGCTCTTGGCGTTGGTCTTTGCTCGGCTCGCCGGTATTCGACCCGCCGTGGGTGGGCCCTACGCCTATGCTCGAGCCGGATTCGGGGATTTCGTGGGCTTCATGGTCGCGTGGGGATACTGGATAGCCGTTTGGGCCGGAAACGCTGCGATCGCGGTAGGCTTCGCGGGCTACGTCGGGTTTCTCGCACCTGCCGTCGGTAACGATCCAGTCCTCGGAGCGATCACAGCTCTTCTCGCGATCTGGGTACTGACCGCTGTAAATGCGCGCGGGGTGCGTGCTGTCGGGTGGATGGCGCTCGTCACCACGGTGTTGAAGGTCATCCCCCTGGTGGCTATCGGGACGGTGGGCTTCCTCTATGTCGATGCAGCGAACTTCGTCCCGTTCAATGCCTCTGGGGGATCGTCGGTCTCGGCGGTGACGGCCTGTGCCGCTCTGACTCTGTGGGCCTTCCTGGGTCTCGAATCCGCCACCATTCCGGCGGACGACGTAGAGTCCCCTGAGACGACGATCCCTCGTGCGACAGTCCTGGGTGCGGTCGTGGCCGCGGCGATCTACATCCTGAGTACGGGTGCGGTCCTCGGTCTCGTACCGCGGGAGGTCCTCGGAGCGTCTACGGCCCCCTTCGCGGACGCCGCGGGCGCTGTTTGGGGAGGAACGGCGGCGACCGTGGTGGCTGTGGGAGCCGTGATCGCGGCCTTCGGAGCCCTCAACGGGTGGATTTTGCTGGCGAGTCAGATCCCGCTGGCGGCGTCCCGCGACGGCCTGTTCCCCCAGGCATTTTCTCGGGTGTCCGAGCGCGGTGTGCCGACCGTCGGTCTGGTCGTCTCGGGTGTCCTGGCCAGCCTCCTCTTGGTGCTCAATTACACGCGCGGGTTGGTGGAGATGTTCACGTTCATCATCCTCTTGGCCACGCTCAATACGCTCATCCCGTACGCGCTGTGTTCCTTGGCCTACTTCGTCATGCCGCGCCGCCCGGACGAGCCGGCGTCTCCGGAACGCACGGTCGGGCATGCTCTCATCGCTGTGGCCGCGTTCCTCTACTCGGCTTGGGCCATTCTCGGTGCCGGCAAGGACGCGGTCTACTGGGGAAGCCTATTGCTCCTTGCGGGAATTCCGGTTTTTGTTTGGTTGAAGCGACCCTCGGCGCAACGATCGTCCCCGTAAGAAGAGATACCGACCGTGGTCATGACCGTTTCCGACGAGTTGACGCCGGCCTCGGATTCCGACTCGGATTCCAATTCGGCCTCTGAAGAGGCGGCGGCCTTTGGCGTCTCCTCGGAGGTCGGCCAACTCCGTAAGGTATTGGTCCATCGACCCGATCTGAGTCTCCAACGCCTGACGCCCTCCAACGTTCGAGATCTCTTGTTCGACGACGTGCTGTGGGTGCGCAAGGCTCGGGAGCAGCACGATGTTTTTGTGGACAACCTTCGAGACCGGGGCGTCGAGGTCTATCTGCTCCGGGACCTGCTCTCCGAGACGCTGGTTCTGAACGAGGACGCTCGGCGGTCGGTGGTCGAGCGGGTCGTGACGGAGATGACGGTGGGTGCGTCGCTCGTGAATGAAATGCGGGCGTACCTGCTCGAGATGGACCCCGACGATCTCGCAACGCATCTGATCGGGGGGTTGGCGCTGAACGAAGTCGAGGGCCTGGACCTCGGGGGATCTCTAACGGCTCGGGCTGGGCACCATGGTGACTTTATCTTGCCCCCGCTTCCCAATTCCCTTTTCACACGGGATTCATCGTGCTGGATCTACAACGGCGTGACGCTGAACCCGATGTATTATGCGGCTCGCAGGATCGAGACTGTCAACGTCGGCTTGATCTACCGGGGTCATCCACTGTTCGAGAGCGCGGATTTCGAGTTCTGGTATCCCGCTGAGGGCGCACATGGCGGCGGCGGCTCGGAGGACTTCGGACGGGCTTCCATGGAGGGTGGCGACATCATGCCGATCGGAAGTAAGACGGTCCTCATGGGGGTGAGCGAACGTACGACCGCCCGAATGGTGGAGCTCTTGGCGAAGACCCTCTTTGCCGCCGGGACGGTCGAGAGGGTGATCGCTTGTGATATCGGGCGAAAGCGTGCGCACATGCATCTGGACACCGTCTTCACGATGGTGGACGTCGATGCGGTTACCGTCTACCCGGAGGTGGTGGACCGAAGCAAGACATATAGCCTACGTCCCTCGGACAAAGGCAAGGGCGAGATCGACATCACCGAGGAGGGGAGCTTCCTGAGTGCCGTCAAGGATGCGCTGGGTGTACGAGAGCTCCGCGTCATCCCTACTGGAGGTGACGAGTATCAGGCTCAGCGTGAGCAGTGGGACGACGGCAACAATCTGTTGGCTGTCGAGCCGGGTGTGGTCGTCGCCTACTCGAGGAACGAATATACGAATACGAAGCTGCGGAAGGCGGGGATCGAAGTGATCACGGTCGACGGCTCCGAGCTCGGGCGGGGGAGGGGAGGCGGGCACTGCATGACCTGCCCTCTGGCCCGGGACCCCATCTGAGGCCGTGGACCGAGTGGGCCGAGTGGACTGGAGATAGCGCATGTCGGTGGATCTGAAGGGACGGAGCTTTCTCAAGCTCGAAGACTTTACGACGGATGAAATCCGCTACCTCCTGGATCTGGCGGCGGAGCTCAAGGCCGAAAAGGTCGCCGGTGAGGGACGCCAGCGGCTGACCGGCAAGAATATCGCGCTCATCTTCGAGAAGTCGTCGACCCGAACGCGGTGCGCGTTCGAGGTGGCTGCGTACGACCAGGGGGCTGCCGTCACTTACCTGGGTCCGTCCGGATCACAGATCGGTCACAAGGAATCGATGCGGGATACCGCCAGGGTACTCGGCAGGATGTATGACGGGATAGAGTATCGGGGATTCGGCCAGGACATCGTGGAGGAGCTCGGTGCCTTCGCAGGAGTTCCTGTCTGGAACGGCCTGACCGACGAGTTTCATCCGACGCAGGTGTTGGCGGACCTGCTCACGATGGAGGAGCACGGACCCCGCCCTTTGTCCGAACTCTCGTTCTGCTATCTCGGGGACGCTCGCAACAACATGGGGAACTCTCTCATGGTGGGTGGTGCCAAGATGGGAATGGACGTCCGGCTCGCGGCTCCAGAGGCGTGCTGGCCCGATGAGGATCTCGTCCGGCGTAGCGAGGCACTCGCTGTGTCCACGGGAGGACGGGTGACGTTGACGGAAAGCGTGGAGCAGGCGGTGAAAGGTGTGGATTTCCTGTACACAGACGTGTGGGTCTCAATGGGTGAGCCGCAGTCCATTTGGGCTGAACGCATCGAGCTTCTTCGGCCGTTTCAGGTCAATGCGGGCGTTCTGGCGATGACGGGCGATCCCCCCGCGAAGTTTCTGCATTGTCTTCCCGCGTTCCACGACAGAAAAACGAAGGTAGGAGAGGAGATCTACGAGAAGTTCGGTCTCGACGGCATGGAGGTGACCGACGACGTGTTTGAATCGGAGTACTCTCTGGTTTTCGACCAGTCCGAGAATCGCATGCATACCATCAAGGCGGTGATGGTCGCCACCTTGTCCGGCTAGGAGCGCGCCCATGCGCCTCGTGATCGCCCTCGGCGGTAACGCTCTGCTCCGTCGGGGAGAGCCGCTCTCGGCTACGGCCCAACGTGCCAACGTTCGTATCGCGGCCCAGGCCATGGCGCCGGTGGTGCGCGATAACGAGGTCGTCATTACGCACGGCAATGGTCCCCAAGTCGGTCTGTTGGCCCTACAGGCTGCCGCCTACGACGCCGGAGCGTCGCATCCCCTCGACGTTCTCGGAGCGCGGACCGAAGGAGGGATCGGTTACATGATCGAACAGGAGTTGGGCAACCTCCTCCCTGAGGAGCGCCCGCTCGCGACCATCCTGACGATGGTTGAAGTTCATCGTGATGATCCTGCCTTCAAGAACCCGACCAAGCCCATTGGGCCGGTCTACGACGAGGCAGAGGCCCGGAAGGTCGCCGCCGAACATGATTGGACGGTGGCACCGGACGGAGATGGATGGCGCCGAGTTGTGCCGTCTCCACTTCCCAAGCGCGTCTTCGAGATTTGGCCCGTGCGCTGGCTCCTCGAGCGGAACGTCGTCGTGATCTGTTCCGGAGGAGGTGGAATCCCCACCATGTACGATGAGCGGAGGAAGCTCCGAGGTGTAGACGCTGTGATCGACAAGGACCGGGCGAGCGCCCTTCTGGCGGAGGAGGTGGAGGCCGAATGCCTGCTTCTCGCAACGGACGTGGACGCCGTCTATCTGGATTGGGGTACGCCGGAGGAGAGGCCGGTTCGGAGTACCACGCCCGAAGAGTTGGCCCGCCACTCGTTTCCCACCGGCTCCATGGGGCCGAAGGTCGAGGCCGCGTGTACGTTCGTGGAGCGAACGGGAGGAAAGGCGATCATCGGAGCGCTAAGCGAGATCGACCAGATGTTGGCCGGTCGAGCGGGAACCCTGATCCAACGGTGACTTCGATGGCCATCAGAGTCGAAACCCTTGATGCCCGAACTTCGTCGGACCGAAGGACACGTGGCGAACCGCGAGACTGTGGGTTGCCGTCGTGGCCCTATTCACGAAATCAGGTGACGCACTAATGCAGCCGGAGATCATCATCGTGGTTCTCGCCGTGTTTATCATGGGTGGGACCATGGGTGCCGCAGGGACCGTGCTGTGCCAATGGATACTGGGGAAGATGTCCGCACCCGCGTCTCGCAGAATAGGTGCAGGGGACCCGCGGGAACTCGAGGGGCTCAAGGAGGAGTTGGCCGATATGGCTGTCCGGTTGCACTCGGTGGACGAGCGCCTCGACTTTACGGAGCAGCTCTTGGGTGGCGCGCTCTCGGGCGCTCGGCCCCCCGAGCCTCTTCCACCGGTCGATCGGGCTCGTTCCGAGGACGGGTCGGACGGGTCGTCTTCCAGGCGGAGAAGTGATCGAAGACTGAGTTTTGAAGACCCAGTGGGAGTGACTGCCGGAGTCCCAATTGGACAACTCATGAGGTCGGCCGGTCGGTTATGAGGTGGGGCACTCGGCCATGAGGGCTGCCAGTCGGTGGATTCTACCCGCCTTGTCAGCTCTGTGCTGGGGCTTGAGTAGAATCTTCTACCGCCTCCAAGTGGATGGCTCACCGGTCCCCTCGGAGGGGCCAGTGCTCTTGGTGGCCAACCACACCAACTCGCTCGTCGATCCGGTCGTGGTCACGGGCACGGCGTCTCGGCCGATCCGGTTTCTCGCGAAGGCGCCGCTCTTTGACGACGCAAGGGTAGGGTGGCTCGTGAAGGCAGCGGGTGCTATACCCGTGTACCGCAAGCAGGATGACCCGACGGTCATGGGCCGTAATCGAAACGTTTTCGAGGCCGTTTGCGAGGCGCTGGCAAAGGGTGCAGCCATCGGTATCTTTCCGGAGGGGATCAGTCACTCGGACCCGTCCTTGGCGGAGATCAAGACGGGTGCCGCCCGGATTGCGCTGGGCGCATATGAGCAGACTGGGGAGGCGTTCCCCATTATTCCCGTGGGCATGGTGCCGGAGCGCAAACAGCACTTTCGATCGGAGATGAGGGCTGTAATCGGCCAGCCGATCGCCTGGGAAGACCTTGCGGGCCGTGGCACGGAAGATCGGGCCGCCGTGGAGGAGCTCACGAGTCGGATCGGCGCGGGACTCCGAGGGGTCACGTTGAACCTCGAGCGGTGGGAGGACCGGCCACTGGTGGAAGCCGCCGAGTCGATCTGGGGGCTCGAGAGAGGAGAGGCCGCAGGCCCGGCTCAGCAGGTAAACCGCTTCGAGATCACCACGCGTATCCTGGCGGCCGTGCGTCGAGGATCTTTCCAGCGTTGGACGGAGCTGGTCCGGGATCTGGACACCCATCTCCGCCGATTGATGCTTTTTCGGCTCCGGCCCGCCGACCTGCAGGCGGGCACAAGTCTCCGTTCGGCTGTCCGTTGGTCTGTGCGGCGCCTCTACATGCTGGGAGCGCCTGTCGTGATCGTGACCCTCCTCGGGTTCGCCATCTTCTCGGTCCCGAGGTACGCCACAGGAGCCGTCACCTCGAAGTTGGGGCCCACCGTTGACGCGGAATCGACCTACAAGCTCCTGCTCGGCGTTCCGATCTACACCGCCTGGGTCCTGGCGCTGTCTCTTGCTGGGGCCATGATATCAGGGCTGTGGACGGGACTGGCGGCGCTAGTCTTCTTGCCGGTGATCGGCATCGTAAGCCTGTGGGTACGAGAGCGCTGGCGATGGGTGGCTTCCGACGTTCGGCGCTTTGCGGTCCTCCGCTCTCGCAGCCTCGTCATTGACGAGCTTCGAACTGAGCAGGAGCGTTTGTCCCGCGAGCTCGGGGACCTATTCGACGCCTGGGAGGCGGGGCTTCTCACATCTGGCCGGACTCGCACATGAGGGCCATCAGGTTCCCCTCGGAGTCCTTGAAGGCGGCCATGCTCAGTTCGTAGTTGTCGGTCTTGTGTACGACGTGTGGTCCTCCGATGAAGGTGACGCCGCGGTCACGCAACGTCTCGTAGGACGAATCGAGGTCTACGACCCGGAAGTAGAGCACCGATGAGCCGGCCTCCATGCCTTCGGGAATGCTCAGCATGAGTCTTATTCCATCGAGATCGAAGAATGCCAGCCCTGGTGGTGCGTCGAAGAGGAACGGAAGGCCGAGTACGTCGCGGTAGAAATGCGTTGCGCGCTCCACATCTTCCACGGTAACGGCGATCTGGCCCAGCGATGAGAGGCCCGGGGAGGGGACTGTGCCTTCGCTCACGACGTTATCCATGGATGCCTCATCCGATTGACGGGTCCGTGTCTTATATTTAGTTTAGCTAACCAAAATGGAGACGGGACGTATGTCAAGAGCCTCTTCTGGTCCGGCAGAAGACCCCGACCTCGGGACGGCAGATCGGCTACATTCGGCGGCGATCCATCTGCTTCGTCGCCTACGCACTCAGGACGACACATTGGGTTTGAGTGCTCCGCGCCTTTCGGCGCTGTCCGTCGTGGTTTTCGGCGGACCCGCTACCATCACGCAGCTGTCCGTTGCCGAGCAGGTGAGCGCGGCGACGATCTCCCGCATGATCAAGGAGATGGAGTGGGAGGGGTTGGTTGAGCGCGAAGCTGATCCAGACGACGGGCGAGTGCAACGGATCCGCGCGACGAAAAAGGGCGTGGAGTTCCTTCAGGAAGGGAGACAAAGGAGGCTGGGGGTCCTTTCGGCGATGCTCGCCGATCTATCCGCAGGGGATCGACGACTGCTCGAGCGGGCCGCGCACGTACTGGAGCGCCTGACTCTTCCCGACGACCATCCAGGCAAGAAGGCCTGATCCGCTACCCGTCGAGCTCGTCTTCCCCGTGGTCGTCGGCGAGGCGTGCGATGCGCTCGAGGAAGAATCCGATCGTGCAGACGGCTGCGCCGGCCACCAACAAGTACACGGTCCCGAGGCCGGTAGCGAGTACGAAGGCCAAGCCCATGATGACGACTCCGAAG